>Ga0134124_10000217_pt1 | contig 52300 bp, 49 predicted proteins | sample KB304_FD_96880 | JGI IMG/M metagenome (GOLD analysis project Ga0134124, IMG submission 96880) | Terrestrial soil microbial communities without Nitrogen fertilizer from Kellogg Biological Station, Michigan, USA - KB3-0-4 | ecosystem: Environmental > Terrestrial > Soil > Unclassified ...
AAGCACGTAAATCATCAATCTGCAGATCTGGGAAGTAGTCACCGGTGATCTGTTCGAACGAGTACCCTTCACGAATCAACTCAAGCACATCCATTACAGGGATTCTCGTACCAACAACGCATGGCTTTCCAAAATGAACGTTGGGATCGATCTGTATTCGCTCTCTTATGTCCGCTTTCATAACGACTACATATTATATACGCTCAGCGAGCCATGCGACTAACCGCATCGAAGTACCGCACGAACATCTTCATGCCGCCCGACGCCATCTGCCAATCGAAGTTCTCGTTCTTCGCATGATAGCCGTGCTCGGGCAACGATAAACCAAGGAACACTATCGGCGCTTCCAAATGCTTTTTCATCGTCACGACTGCGCCGATCGAGCCGCCCTCGCGAGTGAATGCCGGCGCGCGCCCGAACGCATATTTCATCGCCTCGGCTGCGGCGTCCGCGTACTTCCCCGAGAACTCGCCAGTGTAAGGCCCAAGCGCCGACTCGAACTCGATTACAACATCGCGGCTGTGCTTTTTCACAAAGTCTCGAACGAGCTTGAAGACGTGCTTCGGGTTTTGATCGGGCACGAGCCGGCAACTGATCTTGGCTTGCGCTCGATAAGGCACGATCGTCTTCACGCCGGGTCCCTGATAGCCGCCGGTTATGCCGTGAACTTCAAAAGTCGGCTCGGCCATTATCGCTTTCAAAACGCGTTCGGCGTCGTTGAAACGAAGCTTCTTCAGTTCGTGCGCCGCCTTGAACTTTTTAGTGGTAAACCCCGAATCAAGAAAGCTCTTCACTTCCTTCTTAGTAGCTTTCTTTACGTCATCATAAAAGCCTTTGATCTTCACGCGGCCGGAGTCCGCGTCGTAGCATTTCGAGATCACCTTGCACAGCTCGCCGATGGGGTTGCGCGCGGGACCGCCGGTCAAACCCGAGTGGACATCCTTGGCGCCGGTCTCGAGCGTCATCGTGAACATCATCGCGCCCCTCAAACCGTAGGGAATTGCCGGCCGGTCGCGCGAGATCCAAATGGTGTCGCTGACCAGAATCGAATCGGACTTCAAGCGGTCAACGTTGTTCGTGATGAAGTGCTCGAAGTTCGGGCTGCCGATTTCTTCTTCAAGCTCCCAGACGAAATTGATGTTCAGCGGTAGATGATTGTCTACAGCGTAACGCGCCGCGGCCATCGCGGAGAGAGCGGGGCCTTTGTCGTCTGTAGTTCCGCGGCCCTCGTAGCGGCCATCCTGATTGAAGAACGTGAACGGCGCTTTATTCCATTCTTCGGGATCGGCGGGCTGCACGTCGATGTGATTGTAGATCGTAAGGGTCGGATCGCTAGCGCCGGCCTGAATTCGTCCAAACACGACAGGGTTGCCGGGCGTTTCGACTACTTCGGCTTGAGCGCCGATGGATTCAAGATATTGGCGAGCAAGCTCAGCCCCTCTACGAATGTCGTCATTTCGCTCGGGGTCCATGCTTATGGTTGGGATTTCGACTATTTCGGCGAGCTTGGATTCAAAATCGTTCCGGGAATCTTGAATATAGGAATCAAGTCCGGCATAGAGACTTTCGTTTTCTGGCAAGCGGGATCACTCCTCTTAGAATTTGGCGGTTGATGAGCGCTCATTATGAGTAGCGAGTTCGAAGAGTGTCAAGGAAGCGAAGAATTCTTGGTTGGGCCTTGAGTGATAGTACTTTCCGGATTGCACAGGTTGGTACTATCAACGGTAACTCCGGGGTTTGCGAACCGGAGCGGCTTTGCCAATCATAGTTTTTTTCCGCAACTCATGACCGTAACTTCCCGACAACAGCCGATTGAGCACTCTTTTCGACGAGGACACATAATCGCGGATTGCCTCGGTATCGGGATCCAGGTCCTTATCGATCAGGGTTTTGGGTTTGCCGACTTTCTTTCCGATCTTCTCCGCGCGGTCGGAGCTCTGGCGGTCGACGGCGTCACTCTCCGCCAGTCGCCTCATTCGTTCTAAATTCGGTTCCGAAACTCCACCACCCCATTTGACGAAAGAGTCAAGGATGCGACCAAGTCGGCGTCCGACTTGGTCGCCAATGAGTTCAAACCAATAGGAGTGGTAGGTCCACATCGCAGATTGAAATAAAGGAAAGTCTCGCGCTTCTTGCAGTAGCCCATCGAATTCGCTGCAAAAGGCGAGAAACTTCTGCGCGCCGCTGATCGACTTCTGGGGGATTGTACGCTTTCCCGGAATTTCGATAAGCGCATTCACGGTGTCTCGTGGACTTTGCAGCAATTCCAGCGTATCTCCGAGGAAGTAGCCGGCAACCCTGCCGTCGTCGAGAAACCATTGGAAGAGCTCGATCTCCCCGTCTTCCCGCACATGGTTTACCATGCCCAAAAAACGGACGAACAACGGGTGCGTCGCCTCTTTCTTCGATGATATCGAGAGCTCTGAATGTCCTCCCAAACGCAAGCGGAACAGCCGGGGTAGAAAAAGTGGATAATTTTTCTCGTAGTAGCGTTCTACTGCTGGGTGGGAAAGATTCCACAGCGATTCCTCCCGAAACCCATCGGGAAAGGTGCTCGGCACATACTGGATCAGGCATGCGATTTCGAGAAGGCTATAATAAGCAAGAAGAAAGTCGAACGAATCGCGTTGATACGTCTCCTTATCGTCAATTGCTTCCTCGTGGTGCCGGAGCAAATGCGTCAGATCAGGTTGCTCTTTCCCGGCGCGGGCGTTACGCAGCATCTTCACCGCAAGGACGGGCCGCCCGCGCTCATAGTACTGCTCGTGCAAGTCCAGGAAGTTGATCTGCTGATAGTCCATCACATCACATCCTCAACGTGATCCACCGGATCAGAATACACAGAGCTCGGCTTGCACACAGACCTGTGCGTCGTCCCCTGGGAGGCTTCCGGAACAGGGTCCACTGGAAACGGCACGTTATCCACCACCCACTCTGTAGCCGCGACCACAACCTTTTCGGCCTTGAGATACGTCGCGCCTTGTCGTACGGCTTTGACAACCTCACGGTATAGTTGCTTGATGGAGGGTGAGCGAGGGTCCACCTCTTTGATCAGCGGCGAAAAAAATACCAGAGGCGTTGTGACTAAATTTAGCCAGGGCATCTCCGCCAGGAGTCCGTATATTTTGGCGCCGTTATGGGCAGGCGCGAACAGCACCATTTTGGTAGCCGGCATCCAGCCGTACTTCAAGCCCTTCGCGAAGAGGAGGGCGCGACGGCACACGATGCCGCCGATTGAGTGTCCGACGACGACGACTCTTTGATAACCTGGAAAGGAAGTTCTGTCCGTTGCGCTCGGCAGGCTGTCACGCGCCACGTTCCCCGGCGAGGTCCATAGCTTATGGAGGAAGTCGCATAGCAGTCTTCCCTGAGCCGTAGTGTTCGATGTGACGCAGTCATAACCGTAGAAGAAGAGATCGTAATCCTTTGCCTTGGGCCTAAGCGGCAACATGGATTCAAACATGCTCCACGTCGTGATCGCGTTGCCCATGTAGCCGTGCACAAAGACGATCGCGTTCCTTGGGACCTGGCGAGACCAAACTACCCAGGTCTTGTCCTTCTTGTTGTGCGGCTTCAGTCTTCGCGGGGGGAAGTGGTTCATCTCATTTCCTTATTCGAAGAGGTGCGAAACCTCGTCCAAAGAATGACCCGTTCTGAAGGAGCATTACCTTGCGCGACCGTCTAACTGGTCGCGAGTTAGCTTACAAATCTCGGTTCCACTCACGGCGCGATCTTCGTTGCGGGGTCGCTCCAGCCGCTTTGGCCGCTCGAGCCGATTGCCGCGACTCTGAACCAATACCTGACGCCGCTCGTCAGGCCGCTGATTGTAGCCGAAGACGTCGTCACAACTTTCTCATGTACCCACGAGGTCTCGGTCGGCGGGTCTGCGCTGCGTTCGAGAACATAACTGCGGGCGGGGCCGACGCGATCCCAATGCGCTTTCAGTTCTCCGTTGTGATCGCCTTCGGTCAGCGAAAACGCCGCCGGGGCGGTTATGTCGTGAGTTGCCGCCGATGCTCGAACGCCGAGCCCGGCCGCGAGGATCTTCTTTTCATCGCCGCCGCTCGTGGTTTCAATGTAGGCGGCAATTTCCCCGACTTCTTTATCGAGAGTATCTTCCATCTCACTTTGCTCGGCGGTCAAAGATCGAGCAGCTTGACGAGCAGCCTGAGTCTCGACGACCTTCGCTTCCAGCGCGTTAACAGTGGCCGTGAGATGGGCCAGCGTCGGATTGGGCGTCGGAAAATCCGGATTGTCGGTTAAGTTTTTAATGATTTGCTGCGTCTTGATGATTTTTTCAGCAAGGGGTAGCCGTTTGAAGTCTAGTTTGACTTTAGCCATTTGATCCTCCTGAGATTGGTCTGTGATCAGCCTTACGGGACGGTTCCGAGAATAAGCCTAAAGCGGCGAACGAGTCAAGAAAATTCAACATGAGCAGTAAAGGCGGGATATACAGCACTTACGTCGGCCTACCCAGCTCTGATGTTCACTTGCACAGCGTCTATGTTGACAAACATGGTCTTCATGTTCGCCGACATGCCCTCAATGTTGACAAACATCGTCTTAATGCTGGCGAGCATGAGCTTAATGTTTGCGAACATCGTGCCGATGCCTGCAAACATCGGCCGGATGCTAGCGATCATCGTCTGCATGTTTACGGGCATGAGCTTTGTGTTTGCGCACATCGCCTCGATGCTTACGAGCATGAGCCTTATGTCTGCGAATGTCGTCTTGGACTCTGCGAGCATGACCTTAATGTTTGTGAGCATCGTGCCGGTGTTAATGAGCATCGCTTTCATTCTCACGAGCATGGGCTGAATTATTGCGAACATCGAATTCGCGCTTGCGCGCCGGGGCTTAATGCTTGCGTGAATCGCTTTTGCGTTGACGCGCCTTTTCTTCAACGTTGCGAGCGTCGGCGCGATGTCGGAGTCAACGGTGGTGGTGGTTTGTCCTACCATTGAAGCCAGGAAACTCGAAGCGGCTGCGCCTCCCAGCCCAGGGTTGCCCTGATTGGCTTACCCTGGGCTAACGGGCAAAAAGGGAGGAGGCACGCTCATTCTAAGCTGGAATCCTACGGACGGCAGACCGGGTTGACATACCAATTATTGGCGAAGATGAACGGAATAGTTCCTAATGGTACCGCCCTCTGTGCGCACGGGGCAGTCCCATCAAACCAAGTTGGGCAATTTACACTACCCGGTGTCCAGGAAAAAAATCGTGGGTGAAAACCGAAGGGGATCGACAGGACGATCGCGGTTGTTCCGGTTGGCGGCCGTCCAACAAAGCAGTTGGCCCCGTCGTACGATCCGATAAACGGGCAAGGGTTGGGACAATCCGCGTTTGCCACTTTTGCTACGAGGAGTTTGGTATTCCTTCCGATCAGCGCAGAGTCGGTGCCGTAGACGATACGCGAGAAGTTGGTGATCTGGGGGGTTGAATCGAAGTTACCAGTACCACGATCATCTTCATCGTCAGTAAGCACAGTTCCGGTGGCAAACCAGTTAGAAGAAGGCGCGGCGAATACACCATAAGCCACGTGAAGGTTTGGGAACCCTAAACCCCCGCTCAATGCTTGAAAGAAGCAGAAATTCATCTTCGTATCGGGATTCTTTGCTGGTCCCCCGAACGGATCACAAAGGTGTTGGCCCTCGTCGTAGGTAATGCAGCTTGGCGCTATGTTACCCGACGACGTGTTGTGATTGTTTTTGTTCTCGTTGTCGAAGATCCGCTCGACACTGATGGACCCAACTGGGCAGTTCGAACTGAGTTGCAAAACTGCATAGTCGCTGCTGAAGTGGTTGGTAAACTGACTGCCGTCAACGCGACAGAACCCAAACTTAGTACCGGTCGAGTAGCGCGAAATGTCCCCAGTCCATCCGTTGACCGAGCTTATATTGTGCCTGCCAGGAACATCGTCCTGATCGTCCATACTGATGAAGATATGCTCACTACCGGCAGGACACCCGGCCGAGTTCTCGGGGATGATACCCACGTCGTTGGGGCCTGTCACCGAGAGCAATCCGAAGTTTCGTCTTTTCGCACCGGGTGGATTACTCTTCAAAGAGGTGTCGATGTCGGTGATTTCAAGCGATACTTCATCAGGGTCTTGACTGCATCCCTCGTCGTTGTTGCAATCCAGGCATTCCACTACCGCCGTGAGACTATCGTTTGATCCGCTTGCATCAAACAACACTTCGACGTCTTCTGAAGAGCTCGCGCCAATCAGAATGGCGTCTTTCTTTTGTTTGAGGCGAAGATTCTTAAGGTCACTAGTGACCCGGAATTGGTGCGGCTGTGGGCACCGATTAGTGATTTTGAGCGTGGCGAAAATAGGTTTTTCCTGTTTCGCTTCAGGTTGACTACCGAGCACAATTTCTTGTGCTGATACTGAGCTCGCGTAGCTAACAAAGAGCAGAATGCTCAGAGCCGAGAGAGCAAAGCTCGCCAACCGTTGCCGATTGCAGGCTTGATATGAGGATCGTTTCATATACTTTTTCTCCTTTGTAATCAGTTGTACACGCCTGCAGTTCAGGAAAGCCTGCTGAAAGAGTTAACGTGACTCGTCGTGGATGTGCTTATTCGACGCCAGGATCGAAATCACCGGGCTCAATGTAACGGCTATTCGCGACTATGCAAGCTACATTACTCTAGTGTGTCATCGTCTATAGACGTAATTACTTCGCGAAACCATTCAGTTATTTTTTCCGGGCAGAGGATTGTTTTTCCGGACTGCAGGTTTGCAAGGCAGAATGCGGGTTTTAGTTGTTTGATTAAACAACAAGTTGGCAATCGTCCAGGGCTACCAGCCGAGAGCTAACCCGTCGCGATCCAGAAAAGCGAATCGCCGGGGGTTAGCTCTTGTGGTTATTTGTTGTTTCCGAATTCAACTGTCGCGTTTCTCGTTATTGGCGGCCCTCAGGTTTTGGTCCCTGCTTCATCTCGTCGAGTTCTTTCTGAAGACCGTCGATCCCGTGTTTGATTGCATCGCGCCGCTCAGGCGCAGTGACCTTCTCCAACACTTTGTTCATCGCCGCGATTTGCGCCACCTTTAACGCCTGGTCGGCTGGGACTTCAACGTCAGGTTTGATGCCCGTGCCTTCCCAATTTGTTTTGCTGATCGGATTGATCGCGCGGCCCGAAGGCACCCAGACCGCAAAGTGCTCGTTGATGCGTCGAGGCCCTCCCGGATGCGCTCCGCCTCCAGTCGTTTCTCCGATGATCGTAGCGCGCTTCAGGTTCTTCAGGTTGTAAGTGAATTCTTCCGCCGCTGAGAAAGTGCGTTTGCTGGTCAACACGTACACTTCTTTTTTGGCGCCATAACGTTTGCCCGGTACGTAAGGCAGCGTCCACCATTGGTGAGTGCTGTCGTCGGGGCGGAAATACAAATCATTCAAGTGGACCGGCTCGGGACCGAAGAGGTAGCTCGAGATCAAAGCAACCATCGCGGGCTCGCCGCCGCCGTTGCGGCGCAGATCGATGATCAGCGCATCCGTGTTAGCCAGAAAGTTCATCGCTGCTACCACCGTCTCTGCTCCATATTGCGCAGCCATAAATCCTCGCAGGTCAATGTATCCGATGTTACCGGGTAATCGCTCGACTTTCTCAAACCCAAAATTCACCGTGCGCATGAACTCCAGTTGTCTCGCAAGCTCTTCAGGGCCCGGCTCGTGGTCGTCACTCGCGGAGCGCTCGGCAGGCAACGGCTCCGCGCTGTACATCATGCGAAGATGTTTGTCGTGGCTGACTTCCTGCAGATGGCCCTGAAGCGCCGCGACCAGCGCCTTTGCGCTTGTGATTTGATCGTATTCCTTCCGAGCGATGCGTTCTCGAACCGCCTGCTCCATCTTTTTGGCGGTTTCAGGAAACACGTAATAGCTGTTCAGGTTCTTGAGCGCGCCTTCGATCACCGCCGTGCGCGTCGCGGCATCAAGCGTCAAGTCAGACTGATTGGGAGCTTGTTGAGCCACGGCGGCCCGTTGGTTCAATAACAGCGCCAGAGCGATACCCAGCGAATAAACGTAGATTCTCATTCTCATTCTCATTCTCATTTCCTCCCGGAAGAACGTTTCCAGATGAACCTGGAGGCACACTAAGATTCCAAACACCTTCGTCCTTTATTATTCGATCTTCATGGCGCGTGAGTTCCAGTATTAGTTACGAGTTCGGGCATCGCGCCAGGCAAGACGCCTTATCCCGTGGATCATTGGTATTGTCCCAAAGTTGTGTTGGTATTCACAGACCGACAACGGCCTCAGGCCGAGTGACGGCATATTTGGAGTGCGGCGCGGTCTGTGCGTACGCGCCGCTTTGACTGCTTTGATCGCCACCAAAAGACAAAGCGGCGCGTACGCACAGACCGCGCCGCACTCCAAAAGAACGCCGCGCCGGTTTCCTCGTCGACCAACACAGCTTGAGGACACTATTGATCATTTCAGATCGGCTGCTTTGCGTAGTAATATGTTCTTGTGTAGAATTTCGAGTTCTAAAGGTACCGCAAACATCGAGCTGGATGAACATCATGGGGTGACCGCTCCGACCTCATTCAGAAAAGGAATAAGCAATCATGGAATCAGTGACGATCCTGAACAACGTCGAAGATAGACATATCGAAGAGTTAGAGACGGTTACGATACGGTTCGCCGGAGACTCGGGCGATGGAATGCAGCTCACCGGCACGCAGTTCACCAACACGGCTGCCATTGTCGGCAACGACATCTCGACCTTGCCCGACTTCCCTGCTGAGATTCGCGCGCCTGCCGGATCGCTCCCGGGCGTTTCGGGATTTCAACTGAACTTCTCGCATCACGACATTCGCACGCCGGGCGACGAACCCAATGTGCTGGTGGCGATGAACCCGGCCGCGCTAAAGGTAAACCTGCCGGACCTGGAGCACGGCGGTATCCTGATCACCAACACGGATGCATTCAACGAGAACAACCTGAAGAAAGCCGGATACGAAACGAACCCGCTCGATGACGGCAGCCTTGGCGGTTATCGAGTGTTCAAGCTTCCGATCACGACGCTCAACCGCGCGGCGCTGCGGGACACGGTCAAGTTGCCGCCAAAAGAAATCGATCGCTGCAAAAACTTCTGGGCGCTGGGGATGATGTACTGGTTGTACGACCGTCCGCTCGAGCCGACGCAGCGGTGGATCGAAACAAAGTTCAAGAAGCCTGAAGTCCAGACTGCCAACCTGACCGCGCTGAAAGCCGGGTTCGCGTACGCGGAAGCCGCTGAGATATTCACTACACACTATCGGGTGCGGCGCGCGGCGATTGCTCCCGGGAAGTATCGGAACATAACCGGCAACGAAGCGACGGCGCTTGGTTTCGTAGCGGCATCCGTGCTCGCAAAACGTCCGTTGTTTTATGCGAGTTATCCGATTACTCCGGCGTCGGACATACTTCACGAACTTTCGATTCACAAGAACTTCGGGGTGAAGACTTTTCAAGCCGAGGACGAAATCGCCGCGATGTGCGCGGCGATCGGCGCATCGTTCGCAGGCAATTTGGGATTGACCGGAACCAGCGGACCGGGTCTCGCGCTCAAGAGCGAAGCGATCGGTCTGGCTGTTATGACCGAGCTTCCAGTGGTCATCGTAGACGTGCAACGCGGCGGCCCGTCAACCGGCTTGCCGACGAAGACCGAGCAAGCGGACCTGCTGCAGGCGATGTTCGGGAGGAACGGCGAGTGCCCCGTTGCGATCGTCGCGCCAGCCACTCCAGGTGACTGCTTCCAGATGGCCGTTGAAGCATTCCGCATTGCGACCAAGCACATGCTCCCGGTGATTTACCTTTCAGACGGCTATCTCGCCAACGGCGCGGAGCCGTGGCTATTGCCTTCGATGGATCAGTTACCAAGATTCGAGGTGAAGCTGGCCACCGACGCCAACGGTTTCCATCCGTACAGTCGCGACCCCGAAACGCTGGCGCGCCCGTGGGCGGTGCCCGGCACGCCCGACCTGGAACATCGCATCGGCGGGATTGAGAAAGAAGACATAACCGGCAACGTCTCCTATGAGCCTGAAAACCATATGCACATGGTTTTGACTCGCGCCGAAAAGATCGCGCGGATCGCCTACGACATCCCGGATCTCGAAATATTCGGTGAGGCCGAGGGCAGATTGCTCGTAGTCGGCTGGGGTTCGACCTACGGATCGATTACTTCGGCAGTCGAAGAGATGCAGCGCAGCGGCAAATCCGTTTCGAGCGTCCATCTTCGGTATCTGAATCCGTTCCCGGCCAATCTTGGAGAGATACTCGGACGGTTCGATCGGGTCTTGATTCCAGAGCTGAATCTCGGACAGCTTGCGATGCTGATGCGCGCCCGCTACCTCGTGCCGGCGATTTCGTTCCCGAAGGTAAAGGGCAAGCCGTTCAAGATCAGCGAGCTTACCGCGAAGATGAACGAGTTATACGAGGATTGAGTTGGCGGCATAGTCCTCCGCGTCCTCGGCGTCCTCTGCGGTTTTCTTGAGCGTGTTAGGGAATCAACCGCAGAGGACGCCGAGGACGCGGAGGAGCCACCGCTCTGATTAAAGGAAAACTATGAGCACAGACGCAAACATTCCAACAAACGGTGGAGGCACGCCGCCGCCGCCGGTGAAGTTAACGCGAAAAGACTTTGTTTCGGACCAGGAAGTCAGGTGGTGCCCGGGCTGCGGTGACTACTCGATACTCGCCCAGATCCAAAAGGTGATGCCCGAACTCGGTATCAAACGCGAGAATACCGTCTTCGTCTCAGGCATAGGTTGTTCAAGCCGCTTTCCGTATTACATGAACACCTACGGGTTTCACAGCATTCACGGGCGAGCCCCGGCGATTGCAACGGGAATCAAGGCGTCAAACCCCGAGCTGTCTGTATGGGTAATCACCGGCGACGGAGACGCGCTTTCAATCGGCGGCAACCATCTGATTCACACGATACGCCGCAACCTCGATATCAATATCATCCTGTTCAACAACCGGATCTACGGCCTCACCAAGGGCCAGTACTCACCTACCTCTGAGTTCGGCAAGAAGACGAAGTCGACGCCTTACGGCGTCATCGACTATCCGCTGAATCCTCTCTCCGTAGCGCTTGCGGCAGAGGCTACGTTTGTCGCGAGATCGGTCGACACGTTTACGTCGCATCTTCAGATGACCGTCGAAAGAGCGATGCATCACAAAGGCGTGTCGTTCGTCGAGGTGTACCAGAACTGCAACATCTTCAACGACCATGCTTTCGACATGTTCACCGAGCGCGGCGTGCGCGACGAAACGATGATCGAGCTCGAACACGGCAAGCCTCTTGTGTTCGGCAAAGAGCACAATCACGGCATCAGAATGCGCAATAGCGATATGCACCTCGAGGTTGTCGAGCTTGGCAACGGAATAAGCGAATCCGACCTCATCGTGCACGATGAAAAAGCGCCCGACTCATACCTGGCCTACATGCTTGCGCGCATGGAGTACCCTGGCTATCCGGTTCCCATCGGCGTATTTCGCGACGTCACCAAGGCGACGTACGAAGAGATGCTCGCAGCACAGATAAAAACGGCGACTGAAAAGATGGGGCCGGGAAACCTGGAAAAGCTGATCAACAGCGGCGACACCTGGGTCATCGAATAGGCTGCGCAAGAATCCGCGCGGACCCGTTAAATCAGCGTCATCCGTGCCTCTTGCGTTCCGAACCATAGACCACCGATGACACTGCTCTGACGGTTTTGCGCGGATAATCAGAGCCATTGTATATTCTTCGCGCCATAGTCAGGCTCGAGGATCCGGCACGAACCCGAGTCCGACGGGCAGTACCATCAAGGAGTATCGCAATACAATGAAACTTTATCGTTTGTTCCCAATCCTCACATTGCTAATCGTGTGTTCGTTCGTCGCGCTGACGCGCGCCGACGACGCCAGCCATATTGTGTCGTCGAGCACTAGCGGATCGGAAGTTCGGCAATGGGAAGTGACCGGGCCGTGGGGCGGAGACGTTCGCTCGCTTGTAGCCTCGCCCTCGGATTCCAGCATGCTCTATCTCGGCACTTCGGACGGGCAGATTTTTCGATCGAAGGATGGGGCTCGAACGTGGCAGCGGCTGCACCCGGGACTGGAACGCCGCGGGCTGTCGGTCGATCACATTGTCATCGACCCTCGCAACCCGAAAACAGTGTATGCCGGCGCGTGGGCCGTCGCCCGTGACGAGCAAGGTGGCGTGTTCAGAAGCGAGGACGGCGGCGAACATTGGAAGCTGCTCGATGGTACGAAAGGCTTGTCGGTTCGTTCTTTGGCGATGGCGCCGTCCGACTCGAGCTTCCTGATAGCGGGCAGCGCGAATGACGACCCTAATCTTAACGGCGTCTTCAGGTCGACTGACGCCGGCAAAAAGTGGGAGCGCATCTCACCCGTCGGTGACAAGGAGATTCGTAACATCGAATCGGTGGCCATCGACCCGCGCAACACTAACATTATGTACATCGGTACGTGGCACCTGCCGTGGAAGACAACCGATGCCGGCGCGAGCTGGAAGCAAACAGGCTACAAAGCGGTCGGTATGATTGATGACTCGGACATCTTCGGGATCTCGATAAACCCGGCGAATGCCGAGCAGGTTTACATCAACGCGTGCAGCGGAATCTACCGCTCGGGTTCGGCCGGCGAGAAGTGGATGAAGATTCCGGGTATTCCATTCAGCGCCCGGCGCACCTACAAATTGCTGGTGCACCCTTCCAACCCGAAGATCATCTTCGCGGGAACCAGCGAGGGCTTGTGGCGATCGAAGGATGACGGCAAGAAGTGGATGCTGCTGACTTCAAAAACTCTGGTGATACGCTCGATCGTGGTCACGCCCGACAACCCGAATCGTGTATTGATCGCTACAGACGATCTGGGCATTCGGACATCCGAGAATCTCGGCGACGATTTTATCGATTCTAATATCGGCTTCATCAACCGACATGTGCTGGCGATCATGCCGGACGCAACCGAGCGCGGACGACTGCTGGCGAGCGTCTTCCACGACGGCTCGGGAGGAAGCGTGTTCGCGTCCATTGACGGAGGCCAGAACTGGCAGTCGTCGTCGCGCGGATTGGCCGGCCGCGACGTGTTCTCCTTCTATCAAATGCCCAATGACCCAAACGTGATTTACGCGGGCACCAACACCGGCGTGTATCGCTCAAACGACCGTGGCTCGAGCTGGTCATCCACCGGCGTAGAGCAGGGTAACAAACTCGACAAGACGCCTGTTAAAAGCAAGAAACCTGCTCGAGGTAGGGCGCCCGCTCGAAACACGCGATCGAAACGTGCGAGCATCGAATGGCCGCCGACAGCAGTCGGGCGATACGAAGCCCTTCCCGCTTCCAAACATTCGTCGAGTCACAAATCGAAAAGCGCCCAGCCGGCAAAGAAAACCTCAGCCAAAGTAACTAAGGCTTCTAAGAAGGAGAAGCCGGCGGCAATAAGTCAATCTCAGCGCCGCCAACCCAGGAAGGAGACTGCAAAAACCGAGTTTGCACCGTTACCAGGGTTCGCGCCGTTGACGCGCGAAGTCGATGACATCACCAGCTTCAGCGACGAAAGCGGACGTGTGGGGCTGCTCGCCGCGACGATGGACGGCCTTTATCGCACGTTTGATGAATCGAGGGGTTGGGAGAAGGTCACGATAAGCGGCTACGAGTCGAACGGCCGCGTCTTTTCGGTTTCGACGCACAAGGATACGCCGCGAAAAGTTTTCGTGGGCACAAAGCAAGGCTTGTTTATCTCGACCGACGGGTGCTCAACCTGGCAACACGTCGACAAGGGACCGACCGACGTGTCGGTGAAAGCCATCGCCCAGGATCCGCGCGATGCTCAGTTGGTAATCATTGGTACAAACCAGTACATCTTTCGCTCAACCAACGGTGGCCGCACATGGGTGCGACGAGGTGGCGGGCTGCCTTCGGGTGATTTCACTTCGGTGGTGATCAGTCCAACAAACCCGGACGAGGTATTAGCGTCGGAGTATTCCAAAGGCGGAGTGTATCGCTCAACGGACAAGGGCTATATCTGGGAACGCATCGACGTCGAGCTGCCATCGAATAGAGTATGGACGATCATGTTCGATCCATTCGAACGTGACCGAGCTTACGTTGGTAGTTTTTCGAGCGGCGTTTACGTGTTCACAATCCAACGCCGCGCCTCCAGCACCGCGCAACAGTAAGATCCATGTAGGGGCGGCCCTCCGTGGCCGCCCCTCATCGGCATCACAGAACGTTCCCGAACTGAGGGGCGGCCACGGAGGGCCGCCCCTACAAGTAACTCACATGAAAATCCACGAATATCAGGGCAAGCAACTGCTGGCGAAGTACGGAGTGACCGTGCCTCGCGGAGTAGTCGTCAATCACCATGAACAGGTGGCCGCGGCTGTCGAACAGCTCGGTCTTCCCGTCGTCGTCAAAGCGCAGATTCATGCCGGCGGACGCGGCAAGGGCGGCGGCGTGAAGCTCGCCCGCTCGCTCGACGAGGCGGTCGAGATCGCGCGCAACATGATCGGGATGACACTGGTTACGCATCAGACCGGTCCCGACGGCCGAGAAGTGCGCACTGTCCTGGTCGAAGAGGGTCTGAAGATCAAGCAGGAGTTTTACCTCGGCATAGTGTTGGATCGCGCGACATCGCGACTGGTGTTCATGGCTTCTTCGGCCGGCGGCATGGATATCGAGGAAGTCGCCGCGCACGAGCCTGAAAAGATTCTCAAGGAAACGATCGATCCCGCCGTTGGCCTTCAGGCTTTCCAGGCGCGCAAGCTGGCGTTCGGCATCGGCCTTCCAAAAGAAGTTGTGGGCAAAGCGGTCAAGTTTATGACTGCGCTTTATCGCGCCTACGTCGATCTGGACGCATCACTCGCCGAGATCAATCCGTTCCTGCTCACCGAAGACGGCGAGTTGTACGCATTGGATGCGAAGCTCAACTTCGACGACAACGCGTTGTTCAGGCACAAGGACTACACCGAACTTCGCGACCTCCACGAAGAAGATCCGCTCGAAATCGAAGCGTCGAAATTTGATTTGAACTACATCAAGCTCGACGGAAACATCGGATGCATGGTGAATGGCGCGGGCCTGGCGATGGCTACGATGGACATCATCAAGCTCGCGGGCGGAGAACCGGCGAACTTCCTGGACGTCGGCGGGGGGGCTTCACAGGAGCGAGTCGAGAACGCGTTCAGAATCCTGCTGTCGGATAAGAATGTTCGCGCCGTGCTGGTGAACATCTTCGGCGGAATTGTTCGCACGGACATGGTCGCGTCAGGCGTCGTGGCGGCGGCTCGCAACATTGGAATCAATGTTCCGGTAGTCGTGCGTCTCGAAGGGACCAACGTCGAGAAGGGCCGCGAAGTAATCGAACAATCAGGGCTCGGGTTCGTGACTGCCTCAGGAATGAAAGACGCCGCCGAGAAAGTGGTCGCGCTCGCCGGGTGAGTCGCCGTTGGGAAACCCTTGTCGTACTTCCTCAGCGTCCTCCGCGTCCTCTGCGGTTATATTAATCAATGAAGAAAAAATTAACCGCAGAGGACGCTGAGGACGCAGAGAAGGAAACGCGATTGCCGGCCGAACATCAGCAGAAGAAGGAGAATCAAAATGCCTGAACTGGATCCAGTGATAGAAGGCTTGAACCTGAGAGGCTCGGCCAAAGACGGCGCGCTAGAACTAAAGGCGAAACACCCCGGCATCGTCTTCACGAGCGGCCGTCGCGACAAAGGCGATCAGGCGAGAGCGATGGCCAGCAACGTCGTAAAGAACCGCAAGTGGATCGTGCAGACTTACAAGCCTACGCCGGTGAGCGCGGCCTGTCAGAAGTGGGTTGATAGCAATCCACAGGCAACATCGCAATCGTCTATCGGCGCGGGTCTCCTGACGGTGCTAAATGGATTCGACGACTCCGAGCTTCGTCGTTTGAGCAAGCACCTGTCCGGCGACGCGTTCGATGTTCAGCCGGTAACCCAGAACGCCGAGGCTATCAAAGCAGACATCAGGGCATTGCCTGGACTGGACAAGTTTCTGGAAAAAGAGGGCGGGCTGATTCGCTGGCACGCTCAGTTCGACTGATTCGCGGGCGGGCGGAGAACCGCCTAACTTTCTGGACGTCGGAGGCCGAGCGTCGCAGGAGCGCGTCAAGAACGCGTTGAGGATTCTGCTTTTGGATAAGGCGTCATCCCACAAATGAAGAGACACCTTGCATTGGCTCGGCATCTGTAGCAATAATGCCACAAGAATGACCCTGAGCAGTTTATGTTACGTTCCAGGGATGCAGTTACCCGAGTAATCGAGTCACAATTTCGAGCTGCAGATCATCGCGAGAAGATATGGAGCAAATTCTCAAGGAGCTCGGTCTTTACGACCTTTTAGCATATTTTGTAACAGGCGCAGTTGCGTTGAGTTCTGTAATCGCGGCGTTCGTGTCCTTTCGTAGAAGTCGATCACAAAAAAGCGAGATGAATCTCTGGCAAAGCGAGACCAAGCTTACTGTAACCCTGCTCGTCATTGGTTCCTACGTACTAGGTCATATGATTCAAGTCTCCGGTAGTATGATAGATAGAGATATTTTTAAGCGAGTGTCGAGTAATTCCATAGAGCAACATTATTCTGGCGAAGATAACGCTGAGTTCAGGAAGCAACTCCAGGCGATGGTTGATAAGGCTTTTCGCAACCCTCCGAAAGAGCTTGTATTCAATCTCTGCCAGACCTATGCGCAGATCCGAAACATCGATTCGTATATCCAGATCATGCAAGGCCGCTATGCCTTCTTCCGGGGCCTGGCTATAGCCTTTCTTATTGGCGGTGTTTCATTCATTCTGAAAGGTTATTGGGACCGTAGCCGTGCGTCTCCACGCTTGGGCAATAAGCGACGACTAATTCACAACAGATACCTCCCGATGCTACTGCTCCCGATGCTCTTCTTCCTTGGCGCACTAGCATCCTTTTCTCGATCAAACGATTTCAGTCACTATTTTGTGGATCATGTTTACCGTACATTCTATGTGAGCTACGCTCTCTCCGAAACGGAAGCTGGACGGACGCAATGACGAGAACCTGTGGTAAACGGAACATTACAAACCAGGGGACGCAGGACTATAGCTTGCCCCCTTCAGCCGTCGCTAAGTGGTCAAATCTATACCTGTGGGCACGAGATCGCTGCATGGGAGTAGCGGTCCGACGCCAGGAGTAGGGGCTCATGACCAAAAAAACCAACACAAGGCAAAACGCCGAATCCGATGGGTTGCTTCAGGCATGGGAAGACGCTTGCCATGACGTTGAAAACACTCCGCTGAACGCCACTCAAAAAATGGGTTCTTTGCTCTTAAGAATGAGCGTCAAGTACTATCAAGATGTGCGTAGACAGGCGCAACAGAGTTTCTACAGCGCTTTGGCTGCAGCAATCATAAGTCTGCCGTTCTTCATCTACGCTGCCACATTATTATTGCGCCCGGATGGCCGATCTCGAGCCAGCATCAGCTTAATCTCAGGTGCGCTGATACAGGTCATATCCGGCATCAACTTCTATTTGTACGGTAGGGCCGCCAAACAGTTTGCTGGTTTTCATATCTGTTTAGAAAGAACAAATCGTTTTCTGCTCGCAAATAGTCTGTGTGAGAATTTGAGTACTAATCCTAAGAAGGATGAAATGAGGATGGAGCTTATTCGAATAGTAGCTAACGCGCCGATGTTGACTCTCGATATTATGGGAGGGGGCGAGCAGAAATCAATACTCGAGTTCGAAAAGGAGACCGTGGAGGTAGGTGCGCATCAGAAGCTGCAAACAGTAGCAGAAGAGAATCACATATGAGCTTTACGACGCCTGTTATGAGAATTGACAACCTGGGTAAGATGATCGCATTGCAGCCAATTGACCCCGATTGAAGGCTCTTGGTGCAGTCAAATTCGATCAAGAGAATGGATGCTCGAGCGACGGAGCTTGACCAGTCAGCAGCTCTGCTCCGTTTTCACCAATAACCATAATATCCTCGCAACGCACGCCGAACTCGCCCGGGATGTAAATGCCCGGCTCGTCGCTGAAGCTCATTCGCGTTTCGAGCTTCGTCTTGTTCCCGCGAACCAGATAAGTCCATTCGTGACCATCCATACCTATGCCGTGACCGACCCGGTGCGTGAAGTATTTGTAATCGGGACCATAGCCCGCATCGGTAATGACTTTTCGCGCAGCCGCGTCGACGTCTTCGCAAGCGACTCCCGGCCGCGCCGCTTTTAGAGCAGCGGCTTGCGCGCGCTTGACGATATCGAAGACCTTCAGTTGTTTGTCGGTCGGCTTGCCGAACACCGTCGTGCGAGTGATGTCCGAGGCGTAGTTCTCGACGCTGCATCCGCCGTCGACCAGCACGATATCGCCCTCGCGAAGCTTCTGCGGCGCGACTGTGCCATGAGGCAACGCGGAATTGGCGGCGAACAATACCAGCGCGCCGCCCCGAGCCCCAAGTTGCTGATGAGCAGCCGTTATCTTCCCCGCCAGATCATTGTGAGTCATTCCCTCTTTCAAGGACTTCAGCGCGATCTCAAACGACTTGAGCGTGATCTGATTCGCAAGCCTCATTAGCTCTATCTCGTGAGCAGACTTGATTCGCCGGCAGCGAGCGGTGACCGGGTCAGCGCTCGTGAGCTTCAATGCAGGCGCGGCCTTCGAAATTCCATCCGCGAAAACAAAGCGAACCGTTTCTTCGACGCCAAGCTGCGCGGAGACGACACCGCGGTCCTTGAGTATCGACGCGACGAGTTGATAAGGGCTTTCGTCTTCCTGCCATGTTCGTACGTCATCGCCAAACTTTATTTGCTCGAGTGCTCTTCCCTTCTCGAACGCAGGCGCGACCCAACCGGGTTCTCCTTTTGCGGGAAGCACCAGCGCGAACATTCGCTCACTCAGTCCCCACTGTGCGCCGGTGAAGTACTGAAGACTGGTGCCGCCAGTCAGAAAGATCGCCCCAATTCCGGCGTCGCGCATGTAACGCCGCGCGGTGTCTTGTCGCTCGAGGTATTCCGCGCGAGTGATTGGCTGCGCCTGACTGGCCATCGGTCTGCCCGTTGCGTCTTGCGAATCGGCAAGCGTCTTCACGTCCAGCGCCATTCCCAGCGAAGACATCGCCGTGAACTTCATGAAGTCTCTTCGATCAATAGACATAGTCGCTCTCTTCTTATGGCAGGGTCATAGTACGTTGCCAGCTGGGGCTCCCTCCGCGTCCTCGGCGTCCTCTGCGGTTCGATTCCCAGCACTGATTAAGGAAAACCGCAGAGGACGCCGAGGACGCGGAGGACTGCCTAGCCGCCCAACACACTAATACACATCCATGCTCTCTCTCACCTAACGAACCGTTGCCTGTTTCAAATAATCCTGAGCCTCACGACGTTCCGGCAGGCTCGCGTCAGCCTGATTCCATTGCCGCACTACCTTGGAATAGGCTTCCAGAGCCGCTCTTGTGTCGCCCGCTCCAGCGGCCGCCCGCGCCGCGCCCAACAAAGACCGCGCTCGGTTAGGCTGGCGCAGCAGCGCTTTCTCGAACTGCTGAGCAGCTTCCTTCGGACGGTTTGCGCTGAGCAGTATTTCTCCGAACAATTCGTGCGAAGGCTTGATCAGGCCTGGCGGGCCGGAAGGAGGCGACATCTCCTCTTCGATCGCCGTCGCGCGTTTCATCATATCGATGGCCTCGGTGTAGTTCGACTTCGCAGCCGCCGACGCGGCACTGGTCTCGAGCTCCATTATCTCTGCTGACTTCGCAGCGTAAGCATCGCCGGCATCGGAAAGCTGTTTACGAATCGTCTGCAGCTCGGCGATGCTTCTTGCAGTGACTTGCGCGCCATCCGGCGAAGAAGCCTTTGCAGCGGCCAGCCCCCGCATAAGAATCGGCAGCATCTCGCTTCTGCGGTTTCTCCCGGTGGCCGGCGCACCGTGCATCGCATGCCCGGCCATTGCGTCTTCTGAATCACCTCCGGACCGGAACAATTTCTTCACAAGGTCCCACCGCTCGGTCTCGACCACAAATGCAGCAGCCATCTCTTCATTGTAGCGGCCAACTCCGGCATCATTCTTTGACTTCTCGACGTCGCTGCGCTTCATCGATAGAAGCTCTTCCGCCTTCGCGTATCGACCCTGTTGAAGATAAACGTACTCGAGCCAGTGAAGACTGTGATAGTCGCGCGCGCTGAGCGGAAGCCCTTTGCGTTTCACCCACGCGTCGGAAACCGCCCACGCCGATTCGTTTGACGCCGCTGCTTCGGGCCACATCCCCAACTGCAGAAAAATGTGAGCGGGCATATGCCGCGCGTGGTGAGCTTCGGGTGCGATCTCGGCGTAGCGTCGCGCCGCGGGTAGCGCAAGGATTGCGTGCTCCGGATCATCGAAGGAGTGGATGATGTAATGCGCAGCCCCCGGATGATCTGGGTTCTTTTGATAGACGTCGAACGCTATCGCTCCGGCGAGCGTCTGGCGGCGAAATCCCTTGTCACCCGGACGCACAGTGCCGAGCAGTGAGAGCGAATAAAAGCACGCCGCTTCGAGATCATCCGGATACGCGCGATAGACTTTTTCCATCGCCGCCGAATAAGCTTTGTCGCGCGTCAACTTGTCGCCTTCGCCGTAAAGCGCGCGGACAGCCTCAACGTAAGCTCGCTCCCTCGCCGTGATCTTCGACGTGTCCTTGATCTTCGCAACAGTCTTCCGCGCAGATTCCGTGTCCTGCTCAGCCCAAAGCGGATGGTTGTAAGCCATCGCTTCGCCCCAGTAACCCATTACGAAATCCGAATCGATAGCCGTCGACTGGCGAAACTCGTCGAGCGCTTCTTCAAACCAGAAAGAGTGCAGCGCCGCCAGGCCGCGCAGAAAATGTGACTGCGCTTTTTCAGAGCCGGTCGTCGGGAAATTCACCTGCCCGAGTTTCGACTGCTGAGCGCTCGAACTCACGGCGCACACTGCTATTAGTAAAACGACCAGGGCCATTCTCAGAGAGCGAAGAGCATGAAGTTGCGGCATAGAATCACCTCCGATGATCGATCTTCGTAAACGGGCAGATTCTATCTTCGCCCACACGCCTGCACAAGCGCGCTACGTTACTCCCTTGGCGAGCTTTGCGGTCCTTTGCGTCTTGGCGCTGGGTATTTTGCTCTGAGTATTGGGCATTGAAGGAGCAAGACAAAATACTCAGCGCAAAGACGCAAAGGACCGCAAAGCACGCGGAGGTTATTAAGCAACGCGGAACCCCAACACTGCACAAGACTATGACGCCACTCATTATTTCCCTTTTCCTTCAATTCACAAAAGCGGTTGTGATAGCATTAGCGGGCGACGACGGAAAACTGCTTTGATCGAGGTGATTCTATGAAGAAGGCTTCCCGCTATCTGATCTTCGTCCTCTCGGTAACTTTGCTGACAACGTCAGTGGCCGGAGCGTTCGATGGGCCGCGCGCCGATAAAGATCGCGACGTTGCCACAACCGCTTCGACTCCTGAACCCAGCGCTCGCAAGCCGGTCGCGGGCCAGCCCGTGTCGGTATCCTACAAGCTCTACGAGAGCGCGCTCGACCCAGAGGCCTCGCTGGCTTCGGTGGCCACCCGCCCGAGAACGGTTAGCCCTAAAGCGGCGAATACCCCGGCGCCTCCGCCGCCCGCGCCTCCGCCGGTGAGCACGGCGCCGATGACTGCGGGCGAGAAGTTCAAGCTGTTTGCGCAGAAGTCTTTTCTTTCGCCCGGTGCATACGCGATGTCGGTGGTGTCAGGTGTGTATGGCGAATGGACTGACGATAAGAACAATCACCATCACGCCAATCCCGGTGACTTCGCCGCTGACAGCATGACTCGCGCGGCGCGCAGCTTTACGTTTCGAGCGAACGCCAACTTCTTCGAGAAATTCATGTTTGCCTCGCTCTTCAAACAAGATCCCCGATATCACCGTTCAGGCAGAAAGGGTGCGGGCGCGAAAATCGCTTACGCGGTTAGCCGGATCTTCATTACTCAGGGCGACCGCAACGGTAAGGATGAGTTCAACGCTTCATTCATTGCCGGCGGCCTTGCGGCTTCGGGAATGGCAAATTTATGGGAACGCGAGGAAAGACAAGACCTTCATCACTTTGCTACTCGGTTCGGATCGCACGTCGCATTGACCGCATTGACTAACATCCTTCGTGAGTTCATTGGTGGTCAATAACGATGCCTGGGATCAAGTGATTTTGAGCGGCGACCCTGTTGTCTTGGACGTCGCAGCGCAGCGGAAAACACGCTGACAAACTGGTAGGAGGTTTGCGATGCCGGATATCAATCACCTTGGAGTGGGCGGCGTAATCTTTGTGATCGGCGCCATCGTCTACATCGTCAATCTATTGCTTGGCTTCGCGCGACGCGGAAGGACGTTGCCCTTGGATGGGGTCGGGTTGATGGTGCTTGGAATAGGACTCGCCCTTTTGCTTAAGTGGTGACGATCTGTGCCCGGTCTTTGGGCAAGCTACAAAACATGAACAACGACAGAATCAAGAAGGCGACAACACACGTCGTACAAAACGAAGGCCTGCTCTTTGAGGAGTCCAGACCGGGGCGGATTGGGTACTCGATACCGAAGCTGGACGTGCCCGAACGTTCGGAGGACGAGTTGATTGGAAGCGGTTTTCGTCGCGATGACGACCTCGAAGGAATGCCTGAGCTTTCAGAAGTGGATGTGATCCGGCACTTCACCCGGCTCTCGACCTGGAATTACTGCATCGATCACGGCCTCTATCCATTGGGTTCGTGTACGATGAAGTACAATCCGAGAATCAACGAGAAGATCGCGCGAATTGAAGGCTTCGCTAACCTTCATCCGCTCACACCGGCGCGGCTGTCGCAAGGCGCACTGGAAGTCATCCACCATCTGGAAACGTGTCTCGCCGAGATAACCGGCCTTGCCGCGGTTACCAGCCAGCCAGCCGCCGGCGCGCAAGGCGAGATGACCGGCCTGATGATGATTCGCGCGGCCCTGACCGAACGAGGGAATCCGCGGAAGAAGGTCCTCATTCCGGACTCCGCGCACGGGACCAATCCGGCTTCGGCGGTAATCTGTGGTTACACAGTGGAAACCGTTCCTTCCAGAGCGGACGGGCTCACGGATCTTGACGAGCTGCGCAAGCACATGAGCGACGACGTGGCCGCGCTGATGCTCACAAATCCGAACACGCTCGGGAAGTTCGAGCAAAACATCCGCGAGATCTGCGGCATCGTTCACGAAGGCGGCGGGTTCGTCTATATGGACGGCGCGAATATGAACGCGCTTGCGGGAGTCGCCAAGCCGGCCGGTTTCGGCATCGACGTGATGCACTTGAACCTTCATAAGACCTTCTCGACTCCGCACGGCGGAGGAGGTCCGGGAGCCGGACCCGTTGCGGTAACCGGTGAGCTCGAACCTTACCTTCCCTACCCTCGAATCTCGCGCGCGGAAGACGGCACGCTTGCGCTCGACTTCGATCGCCCGAAGTCCGTCGGCCGCGTGCGAGCCTACTTCGGAAACTTCGGCGTGCTGGTTCGTGCGCTTGCTTACATTTTGACGCACGGTGATTCAGGATTACGCGAGGCCACCGAGAGCGCCGTATTGAACGCAAACTACATCGCTCATCATCTGAAGGATACCTTCGAGGTCCCATACCCGGGGCGAGTGATGCACGAGGTAGTCTTCTCAGATAAACGCCAGCTCAAGCACGGTGTGCGAAACGCCGACATCGCGAAGCGGCTGATCGACTACGGTTTCTACCCTCCGACGATGTCGTTTCCGCTGATCGTCAACGGCGCTTTGATGGTGGAGCCGACTGAAACGGAAGGCCGCGAAGAACTGGACCTGTTCATCGATGCAATGAAGTCGATCGACCGCGAAGCAATCGAAGACCCCGCGCTACTCAAACACGCGCCGCTGACAACTAGAGTCGGCCGCCTTGACGAAGTCGCCGCCGCGCGTAAGCCGGTGCTCAAGTGGCGGCCAGGCACGGGTAATTGAAAGACCGGGAGTGCTTCATCAACTGAATAACCAAAATGACAACGGAAAGCTTTGAAGAACTTCGCCAGCGGATGCTGCGCGATGCAGACGTTCAGGAAATGATTCGCGCGCGCGCGTACGAGATCTATCGAATGCGCGGACTCCAGCCGGGCAGCGCCGCACATGACTGGTTTCAAGCTGAGGGTGAAGTCCTGGCGTTCCTTCTTGCGCATCAAGATGAGCAAGTCACGGAACCGCGAAGTGAACCCGTCGCTTCCGCTTCCATCGTTGAGCCTTCAGCCCAACCAGGCGCCGCCGATTCTTCAACAGAGCTTTCGCCACAGCCGACGGCACCAAAGAAACCACGGCAACGCTCGGCGCCCAGGACAGCATCGGCGAAAAAGACTACGGCAAGCAAAGTAGGATCAAAGAAGGCAGCCGGCTCAGACTCGAAGCCAAAGCGATCGAGGAAGAAATCAAAGCCAGAAGACAAGTCTATTTAGAGCATGCGTGAAAAGTTCGTAGTTCGGCCTTCAGGCGGAAGTTTGTAGCTTACAGTTACGCTGAGTTACGAACTTCCGCCTGAAGGCCGAACTACGAACATCGCCTTTCTATCTCTTAGTTGGTGAGCTTTGCGAGCGATCGAAGAGCCATCGATTTGACGTGAGGCCTGGCGCTACTTCGGCGCGTAGTAACCATCTCGCGTACGCGCTGAATAACCGGGACGAGTAAGGAAGACGCCGATGTGTCGAAGCCGCCCATCGTGTTCCAGGTTTTTCGGGATGTAGGTGATTATGTATTGGTTCTTGAGTTCTCTGGCGACCTGATCGTACACGTCCTTCATATCTTCATCGCGAAGCGGAGAGAATATTCGGCCGCCCGTTCGCGCGCACAACTCAGTCATCAACTGCTCGGCGTGTTCGAACCTCCCCACCATCATGTCTGCCACCTGCGCATTCCCGCCGGCGAATACGCGAGCGCCCCTTCCGCGATATTTGTTTAGTTCGTTGATGAACGCGCGGGCCTTGCTTATCACATAGACGACCGCACTCGATTTGATGATTGGGGTAAGGCTTTGCGCGAAAGTAACCTTGCTCGAAGTATCATCGCCGTCGGTCAGGAGTATGATCGCCTTGCGCCCTTCCACTTTGGCCAGTTGCTCGTCGGCTGCGGAGTAAAGCGCGTCGAAGAGCGCGGTGCTTCCATAATCAAAGCTACCTTGTTTGTTCTGTACCATGCCCGGCTTGAACCGCCACGAAAGCGCGTGCTTGACGTCGTCAGCCTTCGAGGTCCAGTCCTGGATCAGCTCGACATTGGTATGGAACTCAATTACCGAAGTCTTGTCCTGCGGCCCGAGTTGATTGACGAAATGCATCGCGGCATCCCGCAGTGAGTTGATCTCCGACACTACCGATCCCGACGCATCGAGCATCAGGACCACATTGACCGGGACGCTGCTCATGACAAAGCTTGCGATATCCTGGCGCTGTCCGTCTTCGGCAACTATGAATTCGTTTTTGATCAAGTCGGTCGCCTGATGATTGTAAGGATCGGTCACGGTCACGTTGAGCAGCACCTCTTCAGCGCGCAAACGAATCGTTTCGTCCTGACCTTTTTCTTGAGTTGGAATCGTTTTGCGTCCGCTTTGAGGCCGAACCGAGCCGATCAATAGCAGCAAGACTAAGACGGAACAAATGGTGGAGCGAGTGAGGCTTTCAAGGATGGACATACTAAACATCTGCTGCAGTTCAGTATAGCCTAAGCCGTCCGACTCCGAAAAGGCATTCAGAATCGCCGCCCTGGTTGTAAGCGATTGTCTGGCAAGTGGCATCATAGCGGGTTGCTCGCTCACCATCGCGTTCTTCCCCTCAGCGTCCTCCGCGTCCTCTGCGGTTTTCTTGATCAGTGATGGGAAACAACCGCAGAGGACGCAGAGGACGGCTACCCGTTGCAACACGTTGACCGAACACAGCCAGCCGAAGTAAGGTAACGGACTGTTTCACTGGAGCGTTGCTAACTATTTCTTTCGCTTCGAAGGAATTGGCCCCGTTAGCTGCTTCTATCAACTCTTAAGGAGACCCCGTTAATGAAGCTCTACGTCACACGATTCGTGATATTGTTTACCTTCGCACTTCTCTTGTTGAATCTCTCGCTCCAAGCTTCTTTCGTCTCCGCTCAGCAGAAAGCGCCGGCGAAGCCCGACTGTCCGGTAACGAAAGTAACCTGCCCGGATACGGTCTACATAAACGACAAGCTTGAAATGACAGCCAACGTGAGTGGCGGCGACTCGAATGTGACGCCGACGTACAACTGGTCAGTTTCGGCTGGCACTATTGAATCAGGTCAGGGCACCTCGACTATTGCCATAAGCACTAAAGACCTATCGGATAGCGAGAGTGTTACCGCTACCGTTGATGTGGGCGGATTCAGCCGGGATTGCGGCTACGGGCAGACCGCGGCCAGTTGCACAACTTCCGTGATGAAGAAGGCCGAAGCTCGCAAGCTGGACGAGTACGGCAAGCTGCTGCTCAAAGACGAGAATGAACGGCTCGACAAGTTCACGATGGAGCTTCAAATGGACCCGACGGCCCAGGCGTACATTATCGCGTACGGCGGACGCTTGAGCCGAGCCGGCGACGCACAGAAGCTGGCAGACAAAGCAAAGGTTTATCTAGTGACCAAGCGCGGCGTTGATCGCGACCGGATAGTCACGATCGATGGCGGCCATCGCGAGCAGCCGGCCGTCGAGCTATGGCTGGTGCCCTCGCGAGCGTCCCTGCCCAAGCCTACTCCGACAGTTAAGAAATGATGTGAGACTGGCTACTCCAAGTCTCGTCTATTGTAACGGTCAGCCCTTCGCGTGCTTTGCGGTCCTTTGCGCCTTTGCGCTGAGTATTCTGTCTCGCTCCTTCAATACCCAATACTCAGCGCAAAGGCGCAAAGGACCGCAAAGCACGCGAAGGACTCAAACACGTTACAAGCCAGCAACCCAAGAACCGAACACTACCTAAATTCCTTGAACTCTATTAATTCTGCAGCCTATACTACGCAGGGTTGTAGCCTCGCCTACTGAACGTTCGGCATACTCCGGAGATGGATTTCGCGGTCCGTTTCCGTAACGCTCGTCCGACAATCGATTTGGAGATTGAAGAAATGGTCAACGTAAGACAAACGAAGCTTGCCGCCGTTGGAGTTCTTATCACTGTGTGCTTCTATTCCGTCGCCGTTGATTCCTCACAAGGACAAGCAAAAAGAATAAGCCCTGCTCTTCCGTCCGATGTAATCAGAACGGGAATAAAGAAACCAACGCTTGCACAAACAGACTTCGACAATTTTGCCTGGCAAGTATTCGTAGCGCTGAACTGGCCGACTAAGAACGGCAAGGCCGATACACAACACATCATCGGCCAGGCCCCGCAAGCTCCTCGGGTCTGGGAATTGTTCACCGACCCGATCACTATTCTCAAGAACGAAGCCAACAATCAGGTACTGAACCTGTCAGTTCCGAACGACAGCAAACTGCTCTATCTGCCCAGGAAGAGGATCGAGAAAATAACAGGTTCCGACGACAGCGCTAACGACCCGCAGAACGACCAACAAGCCGGGTCTGCCTGGCCTTTGATCGATCAGAACAAGAACTTCGCGGTTTATGAAATCCGGATCAATGATAAGGAGACGACCTATATTACGTCGAATCATCTGACCGATTACAAACGGCTGAGGGATTATAAGAAGCCCATAATCTTCCCCGCGGGTTCTCTTGAAGTGAAAGCGGCGTGGCGCATCTTTCCTGACAACACTCCGGATCAAATCAAGCAGCGCTATCACGTCAGGAAGGCTGTGATCGCTATTACCAAAGACAATAGTTCGACGGGCGCAGCCTTTCAGATCAAAGCGATGGTCGGGCTTGTCGGGCTTCACATAGCCTACAAGACTAAGAGCCAGCCGCGATGGATTTGGGCTACATTCGAGCAGGTGGACAACTATTCTGTTCCGGCTTCATTGGGCTTCAAGCCTACGTTCAGCACAGGCGTTGGAGACCCGAACGTCGCGAACAGACAACCAACGCCGGCGCCTGCTCCGCATACAAATTATCTGTGGTCGCCTACTCAGCCTTTTGCCGCGAGCTACACACCAACGCAGGTGGCTCAATGTCCCAATGAAGTTGCGTTGCCCTCGGCAGTCAATGCGAAATGGCAAAAGCTGCTCGCGGATGTTCCGGGTGTCCAGAACTCTGCGTGGCAGTACTACCGGCTTAACGCGGTTCAGTGGTTTGACGGGCCAAAGCTTTTCCCAAAGAACCAGGATGGAATCGCGATCTCGAGGAACTCCGTATTGGAAACCTATTTGCTCGGCGATCAAACAATAGCAAGCCAGATCCCCGCGGTGGGTCCAGTCAATGCCGGCCCAACGGTGTACCCGCCAAACAGCACGCTCGCCGACACGATCGTGGCTACGATAGTGGCTGGAAAACCGACCGCGACCGACCCGATCAAAGGAACCGGGCCTAACACGTGGTCGAGTTGCGTGGTGTGTCATCAGATGGCCTTGTATCAGTGGGGGACGGACAAGGTACACGACGTAGTGATGACGGATTATAGTTTCGTGTTCAGGTCGTACTTGCCCCCGGGCGGCGAGCCTAAGAAGACCGGCCAGTAATCACTCGATCCTTGATGATCGGCACTCGCACGCTGGCAGCGCCGCGCGTCGAAGAATAAATTCATGTGGTGTCATCGTGTGTTGCTCGCTCACAATCTTTCACTCCTCAGCGTCCTCAGCGTCCTCTGCGGTTTTCTTAATCAGTGCTGGGAATCAACCGCGGAGGACGCCGAGGACGCAGAGGACTGCTTTGCCGAGCCGGATGTTGCCAGTGGAAAGAACGTAATATATATTTCTGACCTCGTGAGCGGCGACCCTCAGCAGCCGCCTCAGCATAGATGACTAAACGCATTTGATTCCGCACAGGAGGTGAACCAATGGCAACATCCAAATCACGCAAGAAAGAACAGCCACGAGCGAACGCCCCGAAAGACGATCCCCGCGCGCGGTCCGCTCGGCTTAAGCAAATCAGCAAGAGCAGCTCGCAAATCGTCAAAGACGCGGCTGGTTTGCTCGACGCAGAACTTGCGTCGGGCATTGTGGCCGCCAAGCAAGTGCAGCAGCGTTTTCAAAAGGAACGTCGCATCAATCCCGGTGATTTCAAAGATGCCCTCACCCGATTCCAAGGCGATGCGCACGACGTAGTGAACCTCCTCAACGATCAGTTCGCGGAGATGCGGTCGGAGGAAAATGCCGAACTCGTGAAACGCTTCACCGGCAACGCCCACAGCCTGCTCGACCTGGTCGTTGAACTCGTTAATACCAGCGCGGAGATCGCCGACCAACTGGCGAAATCGAATTTACAGAAGAAGCCAGGTAAGACAGATGCCTAGGCCGGCAGCTAAAGCGTCTGCGCGTCGACGGCATCAGGACCACGGAGCCTCGAGATTCTTCAAACAAACGCTGGCCCGCTATCGGAACCTCACGACTCAAGCACTGCTCGATTCTGTTCCCGGCGATGGCCCGCCTTACCTCTACGATCTGATTCCGGCTTACCCTCGCCGTTTGGGCAAAGGCTTGAGAGCTGCTCTATGTTTTGCGACCTGCGATGCCCTGGGCGGCAGTCAGCGGCAAGCGCTGAACTCGGCGGTCGCCATCGAGCTGCTTCACAACGCGTTTCTCATTCACGACGACGTGCAGGATGAAAGCGTACGCAGGCGCGGCGGACCTACGTTACACACCGAACACGGGATTGGCATTGCGGTGAATGTAGGCAATGGCACCAATCTGCTCGCGTTGCAAAGACTCATCGCTAACCGAGAAATTCTCGGCCCACAGCTCAGTTGGGAAGTCATGCTCGAGACAGAGCGAATGATGCGTCACTCGCTCGAGGGACAGGCTATCGAGCTCGGCTGGATTCGTGACAACGCTGACGATCTCGATGCGAAAGACTATCTCCAGATGTGCCTCAAGAAGACATCGTGGTATTCGTTCATCTACCCACTACGCGTGGGCGCACTGATCGCCAGGAGTGGAGCGCTGGAGCCGGATCAATTCTGCCGGCTGGGCTGGTATTTCGGCGCGGCTTTTCAGATACAAGACGACATCCTGAACCTGACGGGCAAGTACACGAAGTACGGAAAGGAAATCCGCGGCGACCTGTTCGAGGGTAAGCGAACGTTAATGCTTGTTCATCTCCTGAACGAGTGCTCACCAAAAGAGCGCCGCGAGATCAAACGCTTCCTCGGAAAGTCTCGCAGCGACCGCAACGCAACAGAAACCACGTGGTTGTTCGGGCTTATGAAACGTTATGGAAGCATAGAATTTGCGCGCCGCTCGGCGAGACAACTCGCGGGCGCAGCGCTTATGGAAGCGCTAACTGCGTTTAAGGAAGTGCCGGACTCAGACTCCAAGCGGTTCATCCTCGAGATGATTCTCTACGTGGTCCGCCGCGATAGATGAGATCGAGTATTGGCACTTCCATCGTGCAGAGTGTCACGCTCGATTTCATTGACGTTCGGACGCGGAGATCACAAAAAACTTAAGCCGGACACTCGCGAGCACCGCGGTGTTATTTTTCACACAGAATCGCTTGAACTCAGGCAGGACAGTTGCCTATACTACGCCCGCTGGTAGGCCTCGCACTTCTGTTCCTTTAGGTTTATGCCGGATAGCCGTTATATGGAATGAGCGTTCCGCATAGGACTTCGAGAATTCAGGTTAGCTTTTCTGGGCAAACTGCTAAGTGCTGAACAAATGCGTTGATCCAATAGGATGAAATGCGAATTGGTTCTGGGGATGGAATCTTCTGGATATTAGGGGTCTGCATAACTCATTGTCTTAGGCTATCGCTCAACGGGAGCAGCGATGGATAATCACAATATTTGAGGCTCCCATTCAACAAGAGGAGACAATATGTCAGAACGAATCTGTGACACATGCGGGAAAAAGAAATCGTTGTCGGGAGGCAAAACTTGTAAGAAGGGTCATTTCACCTGCAAAGAGTGCGCGTATGGCCATGAACATTGCAAGCTCTGCGGGCATACGCTCAGGTAGAAGAGCAGCGGGCGCCTTGTAATCCTGTTCCATCACTGAAATGAAAGAAGGAAATGAGATGAAACTGACACTCAATCGGACGGAAGAAGAAAAAGCAGGGATGTTTAAGAAGTCGACCGTGTACCACCTTGACGTCAACCTTGAGGTGATGCCCGAGGAAATGGCGCTAATAAAGAAGCACAAATGGGACGACCTGCCATTCTGCGAGGGCATGTTCCTAGCCAGCAGGGTAATCGACTTCAACGTTGGCAACGTGGTCGGAAAAGCTCAACGTTTTAGTTTCAAGTCCGTCAATGAGCTTGCAGCCGTCGAGCAGCAGGTCATTGAGAATTCGAAGAAACTCAAGCAGCAACTTGAGGCGGCTGGCGGCTTTACGTCGGGCGGGCCGCGCGAAATCGAACTTTAGGACCTAGCTGGAACCCGGCGTTTCGCTGTAGTTCCCGCCGGTTGTTATTTCAGACTCGAGGCTGGATTGCTTGTTGAGCGGCGTAGTGAACGCGTGGCGGCAGGTTGCGGTTGCGACTACTGCCAATTTTTCGTTAGGTACTTCGTAATCGCAATTTGGGGATATGAACACGAGCATTACGTAGTTCCCAAAGACAAACATCTCGTGTCAAGACCTGTACCAAAGGCCATTTCAGTTGCAAAGACTGCGCGTACGGCCATGGGCACTACAGCTTTGCGGACATACGCTCAGATAGTAGCGAGCGCCGACCATAAGGAGGTGCGTGATGTCAGACCCCAGACAACAGCTCGCTGAGCTCTATAAACGCGTCGTGCAAGATGAGCTTGGACTAATTGCCACAATCGACGAGCTTGGCTGTGTCCTCTTCGAGCACCCAGACATTGGCAGTTTTTTCATCGGTCTCAATGCTGCGCAAGCCCCAGAGTACATGAAGCTTACGTTGTCGGGATTCTTTGATGCGACCCAAGGTGTTGCGTTCGAGGATCTCGTGCGAACCTGCAATAAGTTGAATGTGAAAGGCAAGCTGGCCACATTGACTGTTCATGAGGATGGCTACGTCGACGCATGGGTTGGACTGGTCTTCGCCGCACCGTTCACGACTCCTGACGAAGCGCTCGTGAGAGCGGTCATTGGCAGTGCGGTTTTTGCGATCAAGAGGGTGTCAGAAAAGTTTGCGGACGAGTTACAGAAGCTCTCGACTAGTGTGCCGACCGCAACACATCCGAGACGACGGCTTGCTGAACTTTATCAACGAGTCGTGCAGGATGAGCTTGGGCTGTTAGCCACAATCGAAGAAGATGGCGACATTCTCTTCGAGCACCCGGACTTGGGCGGGTTCTTCATCTCACTCAATGCCGAGCAAGACCCTGAGTATATGAAGCTCATGTTGCCGGCCTTTTTTGACGCAACTCGCGGTGTCTCGCGTGATCATCTTGTGCAAATCTGCAATCGAATTAATTCCACAGCTAGGCTGACGTCACTGACCGTCCATGAGGATGCCGGAGGCAGCGTTAGCGCGTGGGTTGGGCTACTCTTGGCCGCTCCGGATGCGATGCCGGAGGAAGCCCTTCTCAGGGGAGTAATCGGTCGCGCGATGTCATCGATAATCGCTACGGTAAAGCTGTTCGGGGATGAGCTAGAGAAGATCGAGTAGAGCTTGATCGGTCCTAACATTCGGATCTATCGGAGCGTTAGATTAGTAAGTATTATCCCCTCTCAACATCACCGGCAGGGTCTTGAGCATAATCTTCACGTCCAACCAGGGGGACCAGTTCTCTATGTAGAACACATCAAGGCGGACCATCTCTTCAAAGTGCAATCGGTTTCTGCCGCTCACTTGCCATAAACCAGTTATGCCCGGGCGTACGTGAAACCGGGTGCGGTGCCAGTCTTTGTAGTGACGAACCTCATAAGGGATCGGTGGGCGGGGGCCGACTATGCTCATCTCTCCCATCAGCACGTTGATTACCTGGGGCAGCTCGTCTACTGAGTAACGACGCATCCAGTTTCCTATCTTAGTCAGACGCGGGTCGTCGCGAAGCTTACCGTAGATCGGCGCGTCAGGTGTTCCCTGGTTCGCGTCTTCTCCGTTGATCGTGCGGGCCATCAGGTCTCGGTGGGCCTGGTCGTCTACGCCGTCGATCATCGAGCGAAACTTGATCATCGAAAACACATTGCCGTCCATGCCCACTCGCTCTTGTTTGAGAAAGACCGGGCCTCGCGATTCCATCTTGATCAGGATCGCGAGCGCCAGCCAGAACGGCCAGGTGACCAGCAACAACGCGATCGACGCCAGTACGTCGATGCCTCGCTTGACCGCTCGTTGTGAGCCCCGCAGCGGCTCTTCGTAGAGCTTGATCATCGGGAGCGAGCCGATAGTGGCGATCTCGGTTTTGCCGGGCAGGCAATCGAAGAGGTTTGGTATGACTCGATACTTGATGTGATGGTCGCGCCCGCATTCCATCAGGACTTCGAACATCTTTCGAGGATTGATGCGTGTGTCGGTGATCAGCACTTCTTCCACGCCGTAGCGCTTGACCAGATCCGGCAAATCATCGAAGCCTCCCAGCATTCTCACATCGTAATTCGCAAGCGAAGACGAGTCTTCGTTGACTCGAGCCTTGACCGCGCCCACGAGTTTGTAACCCAAACTCCGCTTCTTCGAAATCTCGGATATGCACACCTGAGCCATCTCGCCGCAGCCGACGACCACCGTCGGGATAAGGTTTCTTTCAGCCGAGCGGTAAAAGATCTGAATCACTCGCACGACCGACCTCGCCACCCAAAATGCCGCTATCGCAAGCAACCAGTCGTAGACGAACACGAGTCGCGAGTAGGAAAAATCCAGCCAAACCAGATGACCCTCGCGGTACGCAAATCCCTGGCGGAATGAAAAAGCGATCAGCACGAGCACCAGTGAAGCAAGCGTCGAGGCGCTGATGATCTTCGCGAAGTCGTTGCCAAATGAGAACTCGCCTCGAAGTCGATACAGGCCGTACCTGCGGAGCATGTAAGTCTTCACTATCGGCGCGAAAAAGAGAAAACCCAGATAAGGTTCGAAGTCGTTCGCCACCCCGATGGGCAAAAGGGACTTTCGAGGCCTCCAGATGAAAATGTCACTGTGCTGGCGAAGCTTGTATGAGAGGGCGAACGCCGCGAGTGTGAGAACTACATCGATGAGCACCAGCGCGGTTACCGGTATCGCGGACGCGAGAGGGCTTCGCTTTCGGGCTTCGGTTTTAATTGCGTGTTTGGCGACTGCGGCTACATCAGACATTATTGCTTACCGGCATTCTGGAGAAATGTGAGCTGAGCGCGCAAAGCATCCACTGTTGGGCATTGGACATAGGCAAGCTGTGAGCGGTCATGATAGTACCCCGTTGTGCCGTCCGCAAGAAAGAATCCGTGTCATCAGCGGTCGATGGTTCGTTAGATGGACCACGGATGACACGGATTTGACGGGTTTGCACGGAGCTTTGCTTCAATCCGGCTTCAATGCGCGTCAGTCCACTTGCAAAGCGATGTTCACGTCAATGGTTTGAGGACGGAGACACTGCTGATTGTTACAAGCCTGAACAGTCAGCTTTCCCTTGAGCGTGTAACTTCCCGTCGAAAGCAATGGGAGCCCGCGCGCAGAGAACTTCAGCACCGCCTTGCCCTCAAACACAGACAGTGGCGTTTTGGAGAACTCGAACTTTTGAAGCTTGGCTTTCGGGTAAACCACCGGGGTCGTGCTGAGCCCGGCAATTCGCTCGACCTTCAGTGCGGTCGGGATGAGATATTTCTCAGCCGGGCGATTTGAGTTTATGTGATAACCATCGCTCACTTCGATCACGACGGTGATTTGAGCCGGGGCACCACGCTTGATCTTGTAGACGGATTCGCCGGCGCTCACTTTCACAACCTTACCCGAGCCTTGAGCTAGCGCGGACAGGCTCAAGGTCAAAACAACCAGCGTCATGAAAAACACTTTGAACGATTTCATTAAACCTCCCGAGAATGAAAAGCCGAATCTCAATGGCAAGAATCCGCGTGAATCCGTCCGATCAGTTTCATCCGTGGTCTATTTGCTTTCCAACAATCTGCTTTTCCACGACAGAATAGGCCGCGGATCACGCTGATTGGGCCGATATGCACCGGTACTCCGAATTCACTGACAGGCTGGTCACGCAAGCACCGAGTCCAGATCAACTGCCACCGAACTGCCGGTGTTAGTGGATTCAACCGCGGCGAGTGATGCCAGCGTAGTCGCGGCCAGCGATTCGAGGCTGATCGGCGCAACGCCACCGGCTCGCACGGCATCGAGAAAGGCTGCTATCTCGGCAGCGTGTCCCTTATCCTGCGCGCGGCCGCCAATCTTCGTCGTCTTACGATTGCGAACAAGCGTGCCGCTCTTGAAGTCGTCGATGATGGCGACACTGTTGTCACAAAATATTTCCATGTGTTCCTTCGCGACGGAAGCGTCGCCGCCCGCCGCATATATGATTGAAGAGATCGACCCGTCCGACATGCTCATCGAAATCACCGCGCTGTCATCGACCGCGCCGGCCGTGCGACGCGAAACACGCTCGGCGGTCACTCGAACAGGAAGCGCGTCAGTCAGATATTGAACGAAGTCTACAAAGTGGCAAACCTCACCCAGGATCCGCCCACCGCCTTCGTCGCTGTCGTGAGTCCAATGATCACGAGCGAGTTGACCCGCGTTCACGCGATAGACGATTGTCATCGGTCCGCCACGAGCGCCAAAGAACTTCTTGACGTCCTTCGCGATTGGCGCAAAGCGGCGATTGTAGCCAACGATCAGCAATCCGTTTGATTCGCGGGCGGCGCTCATCACTTCACGAAGACTCTCTTCGGTAATCGCCAGCGGTTTTTCGACAAACACATGCTTGCCACGTCTCAGTGCTTCGGCCGCCATCTGTGCGTGAGAATCGTGGCGTGTAGCAATAAACACAAGTTGAGATTTCTCATCGGCGAGTATCTCCCGATAGTCGGTTGTCGAGTAGGAGAAACCGAACCGTTCAGCCGTGTTCTTTGCGCTCAACCCAGTCGCGGCGCCAACGCCGGCCAGTTGGAGCGTCGCCTGTTTCTTAACAATAGGAAGCAGCACTCCTCGCGCGAAATTACCGGCTCCGATGAAGCTGACTCCGAGCTGGCCGTTTGGCAGCGGCTTGGCGGCTTTCGGCTGCTCAGCGGCGTACGCGCTGCTCGAGTGCGGGTACTCGAGCACGATGCCGCAGCATCGCTCGGCGCCGTTAATCATCAGTTCGTAGGCTTCCGGCGCGCGCGCTATCTCGAAGCGATGGCTCGTCAGCAAATCGGTGTTGACCTTTACTTCGGCAACCAGACGCAGGAAAGCCTCCATGTTGCGCTTCTCGGTCCAGCGGACGTAGCCGATGGGGTAGTCGGTTCCCTTCTCTTCGTACTCGGGGTCATACCTGCCGGGACCGTAGGAGCGCGACAATCTAAGCTCGATTTCTTTCGCGTAAAACAGATTGCGAGGAACGTCCATTCCGACGAGGCCCACTACAACGACTCGCGCCCGGTCGCGCGCAAGCTCCCCGGCCAATTCGATCGGCTCCGATGATTTCGTAGCCGCGGTAATCACGACACAGTCAGCTCCGTGCCCGTCGGTCAAAGCCGCGCAAGCGTTCGCCGCTGAGGCCGGGTCCGCCACTGCGTCCGCTCCGGATTTCCTCGCGAGTTCGCACGCAGGCTCGGCGATGTCTATCCCAAGCACGCGACAGCCCGCGGCCTTCAAAAGCTGCACGGTGAGCTGCCCTACAAGCCCCAGGCCGATGACCGCGACTGCTTCACCTAATCGCGGGTCGGCCTGGCGGATGCCTTGAAGCGCAATCGATCCGACGGTCGTGTAGCACGCAGCTTCGAGCGAAACGCCGTCTGGTAATCTGCAGCACAGATTCTTCGGAACATAAACCACTTCCGCGTGAGAGGCGTAGCCCGCTCCGGCGCATGCTACGCGGTCGCCTGTTCGAAACTCATTTGCGTTGTTGCCGACTTCGACAACAATACCGGCCACGCTGTAGCCGAGGTCCTTCGTTTGAGACAACCGCGCCTTCACTTTTTCATAAGCCGAGCTGAGTCCCTCGCGTTTGACCGTATCCAGGACTTGCCGCACAAGATCCGGTCTGCTTCGCGCCTTTCCGATCAACGAGCTTTGGGCGGTCTCGACTATCGTTCGCTCGGTGCCGGCGCTGATCAGCGAGAAAGCGGTGCGCACCAGGACGCCTCCAGGCCGAAGAGCCGGTGGCGGCAACTCCTCAACCTTCAACTGGCCGGAGCGAAAGTTTTGTACGACTTGTTTCATTGGAAGAAGGTCCGTAGTCAGTAGTCCGTAGTCCGTAGTCCGTAGTTTAACACCGTAAGTCTACATAATCGTAAAAGCTACGGACCACGGACTACTGACCACGGACTACTGACTATGGACTACTGGCCACGGACTACGGACTAAATGTGTGGATACTCGGCGCGCATCTTGTGTCTGAAATCCTGAAGAACCTTGTGGACCTGGCGAGGGCTGACCTTTGGGATCTTTCCGGCGATGCTGTAATGCAGGCCGTGTTCGGGCGGCGCCGCTGACCCGAGGTATTCGATGTACGCATCCAGGATCTGCTGCTGAGCTTCCGCCGACGGGTCAGGTACATTTGAAAACGCGCGTTGATCGTCGTGAAGCACATCGAGCCAGCGAAGCACTTGCCAACGACTTACAAACCCGAGTTGCTCGGAAATCTTCGACGGCAGCTCTGTCAATCGATAACGCCGGCGGTTCAACTCATCCCAGTAGAGCTTCTCCATTTCGAACAACTGTTGACGGCTGGGATTCGGAGTCGGAGATTTTTCATACTCCGCCATCGACCATTCGCGGATGACCTTCATCACCTGTTTGTAAGGCAGGCCGAGCGCGGAGCTGATCGCGCGGCGGCGTCCGCCGTCGGGCCGGTGGCCGCTTTCGACGAACCTCTGATACATCTCGATTGCGCGCTCTTTCAGCTCGTCGGTAAGCCCAACCTTTGACTGCGTGATCTCACGAATGACATCCGCTACAAGCTGGCGCTTCAACCACAATTTGGTTGCAATCTGGGCATGCATCTCTCGAGTTTGAACGGGGCGCGCCGCATATTCCGCTTCGTAAATCTCGACGATGCGCTGGCGCAGCTCGGGCGTCAGCGCTCCGATCTTGGGCGCTCGCAGCGATCTCTCTCGCAGCGGCTCGCCGAAAGAAGGTCTTGGTGGAATAAACGGTCGAGGCGCAACGCGGGCGACTTCGGTGCTTGCCTTTGCCTCAGAAGGGACGTGCTTTACCACGCGCTTCTTAATGCATTTCAGGCAATAGGCTGCTTTTCTGTCCGGAGAAAAAAATGTGGCGTTGCAAACCGAACAGGTTCTACGAAATTTCATTCCGCTCATAGCAGTGCCATTAGTCTAATGACCGGTTTACCAAACTTCAACCCGTCGTCGCCAATTCATCCTTAGAAGCCGGGCTACACCCATCCCTTTGATCCGGCCTTACGTCCAAACTTGATCGCGCCAGGTAAACAGACCCGCCGCAGCGCCAGCCTCTTCACCAGCATACTCATAGTGGCCAATTACAATTTGTTTGACAAGATTACAAAGCAGGCAGGTTGCCTCTGGATGTGAAACTTCGTGGTAAGTGGAGGAAGCCAACTCACAGAAGCCAACTCACAGAAGCCAAGTCACAGAAGAGCGTGCTGAACAAACTTGATTGCGACCGATTCGCGGTCCGCGCGTCTTCTGATGCTGCGCCGGCGTTCGTCGCCTTCCGGATCAATCCAGGTTATTCCGTCGACGATCACCAGAGTGCGAACATTGTAACGCATCGTACGGCGGCGCTCGACCAGCCGGCGTTCACGTTCCGATCTTCTTTCTTTTCCGCGCCAGCTCATCGATTCTTGCCGCGCCTCGCTTGTCTTGTGTTTGACTTGACTACGGGAACAGCGGTCAAAGTTTGCTTTCGCGAAACCATCCGATCGATATGCAAGTGAATGCCGGTCGCCAAAGTGTCCAGGGGGCGGCCGAGCATCATAGTGCGCGCATTATGCGCCGCGACGTTGTCCCACGTAGAGAAATCCTTGATACGCAATCCCAGCGCGGTGCCTTTAGCGATAATGAACCCGACTTGCTCCCGCGTCAGATCGCGGACGCGAATGTCATAGGCGCTGCCGCTGCCGTATAGTCTTCGGTGTTCCGCGTGATCGGCGCCCGTCAAGGTGATGTCGCGCTGATACTTTTCCTGGAATCGTTTTCGCAACTCGCCAAACCTGCTTTGAAATACCGCGGAGGTCAACGGTCCATTAGATTCAGGAAGCGTTTCAGCGACGCGCTCATCCGGCAGACGGCCCTCAAAGTCCTGCGATTTCCATAACCGCTTTCCATCGGCGACCGTGTTGGAGGTTTCCAGGCGATTGATTCGCTCGATCGTATCGCGCCAACCGGCCAACAGACGCTCGTCGCCGCGCAGATCTATTCCAGACTCCAGATACTCATCCACGGCGCCATCAAACTCGCGACGCGCGCATTCCGCATCACCGGCGGCAAGGCAAGCCTCGCCTTTGTCGATATGGCGCCTGCCGGCACTGAGGATCTCGTCCGTCTTGCCGGGCACGCGTGCCGGCGAACTCGCCTGAACCTGGGCCATCGTTGTTGATTGAATAAAAAAGGCAAATGATGCCGCGAAGACTAAACGTTTTATCATACTGCGATATTCACCCAAACCACTTGCACGCTCGATCAACTAGTAAGTGCCAAAAACTAAGCGAAAATCTTAGCAAGGTTCGCGCGAGATTGTAAATCTCAGACCGAATCGGGCAGTGGTGTATTAACTTGTTGGCGGGCAAGTTATCCTCCGCGTCCTCAGCGGTTTCCTTAATCAGTGCTGGGGGAATCAACCGCAGGACGCCGACGACGCGGAGGTGCAGGGCAATTGTGAGCAAGCAACACTATCGACGCCACTGCCCCGCATCGCGTTTCGAGATTCAGCCGCGAGAATGCGCCGATTGAGCAGCCTGATCCGCGATCAGGAAAGGCTGCGCCTCAGGCAGGAGGGCCGCTCTCTGCCGCAGGCTCCGATAGTAGACCACCAGGGTCGCGATCACTACCAGCGCGGAAAGCAACACCCACCCTACGGCCCAAACCACCGGAGGCAGGAGCCCGCTGGTAGCTTGCGACATGTTTCGCGCGTCGGTTGGAAAGGCGGGATCGAACGCGGACAAATACAGCAACGCGCGAAGATCGTAGAACGCGTTCAGCACGCATTGAACTGCAAGAAAGCTCATCAGGAAGTGAACGATCTTCGGTTTACCCTTCAATCCGAGGAGCAAACAAGCGCCTCCAAATACCAAATCTGCCAGCCAGGCGACTATATTGCCGCCGAACAGCGCGGTTATGAGCAGCAGCAAGGCGCCGGTTCCGATCGCTGCCGTGCGCGCGTTACGCTCGCGCCTCAGGAACAAAAGCAGCGCCGAGCCATACACTGTCGTAGTCAGATAACCGGCGCTCGAGATCAGGAATCCCCACCCGCCTTGCGTAAACGTCAAGCCGCTCCCGTTCCAAGCGAGCTCGACTCTCTTCACTCCGCCGAATGTTGCAAGTGCCGCCAGAGCGTGGCCGGTTTCGTGAATGAACGTTACGAAGAGCCGGATCGGATAGGTGATCACGCCCGCAAAAGGAATGAACCAGAGAACGAGAGTCAGCAACGATGCAACCAGCAGGAGGTTAAATGAGTCTTTCACTTCTGACTTGCTTTGCATGATCAGATGTACGCCGAGTAGGCGAGCGCGGTTCACTCGCCGTTGTGAGGATGTCGTATCCGTGAAAACCCGTCAACACGGATTGGGTCTTCATGATTCTCTTTTGTAGTCGCCGGAGCGTCCGCCGGTCTTCGACTCCAACCTGATGTCGCTTATCACCATAGCCTTGTCGATGGCTTTACACATATCGTAGATCGTAAGGGCTGCAATAGAAGCTGCGGTAAGCGCTTCCATCTCAACGCCGGTTTTGCTGTCTGTGCGAGCCATCGCAGTAATAGCTATGCCGTCATCGCGCACCTCGAGTTGCACGTCTGCGTGATTCAGGGGAAGCGGATGGCAAAGCGGGATCAATTCAGCCGTTCGCTTAGCTGCCATGATTCCAGCGAGCCGAGCCGCTTCAAGCGGATCGCCTTTAGGCGTGCGCCCCTCGCGAATAGCCGTGACGGTTGCCGCGGTCATTTTCACGAACCCGCTCGCCTCGGCCGTGCGCGTGGTGACACTCTTGTCGCCGACATCCACCATCCGCGCGCGGCCTTCTTCATCAATATGTGTGAGAGTCATAACACCATCATAGCAATACCGCGTCGACGAGTTGGCCTTCGTCGATGTCGTGCACGTCTTCAGGAACAACGATCAGCGCGCTGGCTCGCATGAACGCAACGAGATCCGATGAGCCGCCCCACTTCAAAGGCTCGACCATCGCCCGCCCCGCTTCAACGTAGAAGCGCGCCGGAAGATAGCTCCTTCGACTCGACTTGTCTTTGATCGGTCTCGCAAGGTGAGCGCTAACGATCGGCAGCATAGGAGAAGTATTTCCCTGCATCTTTCGAATCGCCGGCCGCACGAAGACATTGAAAGTTACTGAAGTCGAGACCGGATTACCCGGCAGTCCAAAGAAAAACGTTTGTCCTCGCCTCGCAAATACAATTGGCTTGCCCGGCCGGATTATCACCTTGTCGAAATAGATTTCCGCGCCTATCTCCAATAGCGCGGCCTTCACCAGATCGTAATCACCCATTGACACTCCGCCGGACGTGATGACGACGTCGCAATTGTCGGAAGCTCGGATCAGCGCGTCGCGAGTCGCCTGTCGAGTGTCTTCTACGATCCCGTGCATATTCACGATGGCGCCGGCCTGAGCCGCATACGCCGCAAGCGTGTAGGTGTTCGAGTTTCGAATCTGGGCTGCGGACGGTTTGGCTGATACTTCAACCAGCTCGCTGCCAGTGGAAAGGACTGCGACTCGGGGCCGCCGCGTGACCCGCACGCGCGAGTAACCAAACGAAGCCAGCACCGCCATCTCGGCCGCGCCAATCTCTTCACCGCTCTTCGCAACGATCTCGCCGGCCGCGATTTCGCTCGCGTGAGGAGTTATGAACTGACCGGGCGAGACGGGCTCTGTTATTTCGACGGTGTTGCCTTCCGCTCGCGTGACTTCGACTTTCTGCACCGCATCCGCGCCTGCGGGAACGGGAGCGCCGGTGAATATCTTGACCGCTTCGCCGGAGTGAACCTCACCCGCGAACATAGCTCCGGCGGGCACTTCACCGATCACTCGAAACGTTGCGTGAGCCGTGCCGAGGTCTGCCGACTGAATGGCATAGCCATCCATCCGAGCGCGATCAAAGGGCGGGAGGTCTATGTCCGCTACGATGTCTTCAGCAAGGATGCGCCGATGAGCCTCTTCGAGCGCAACGGTTTCGGCGCTAAGCCCCTCGACGTGGTCCAGAACAATGCTAGTCGCTTGATCTACAGTAATCATAACTCGCGAAGTAAGAATCGGAGCCCTGAACAGCTTTGTCAATGTTTGAACACGAACAAACCGTGTTAGAATCGCAATATCAAACCGATTGCTAAGGAGAGTCCACTGTGAGTCTTCCGCAACCTCAATTGCTTGCTACACCGGAAGAATATCTGGCATTCGAACGCGCCGCATTCGAGCGGCATGAATGGCTCGATGGCCTGATTTACGCCATGGCCGGCGAGAGCCCGGAGCACAGCCTGATCAGCGCGAATGCGACCATAACTTTGGGGACCCAACTAAAGGGTAAACCCTGCGCTGTCTATTCACCGAACATGAAGGTCTACTCGCGCCTGCCATCCGATGTTGGGCTCAAGGGTCTGTTCTCCTACCCCGACTGCACTGTCGTCTGCGGCCAGCCGCGGTTTCACGACGAACATCGCGACATTCTCATCAACCCGCAAGTCGTGATCGAAGTCCTTTCGCCGACGACCGAACGCTATGACCGCGGCAAGAAGTTCCTACGTTACCAACAGAATTCATCGATGACGGACTATGTAATGATCGCGCAAGCTTATGCGAGCATCGAGCATTACGCGCGGCAAACGAACGGCAGTTGGCTCTACTCGATAACGACGGATTTGACGGCAAGTGTACCGCTGGAGTCCATTGAGTGCATGTTGCCGCTTGCGGACATCTATGACCGCATCGTCTTTCCTGAGGCTTTGGAAGATGATCTCCCTGGTTGAGTGTGAACAACCCGCCGAGGCAATAGAATGCTTGGTAGTGAAAATGAAAAAGAGCCGGATGATCCGGCTCTTTTTCATTTCTAAATTGGCGGAGCCGACGGGATTCGAACCCGCGACCTCCGACGTGACAGGCCGGCGTTCTAACCAGCTGAACTACGACTCCGCGCTTGAAATTCAAATCTGCTCACGGTCTCACGAGCACCGTTAACCGACACCGGAGTATAGACGCAGACACTGAAGAATTGCAAGAAAGTTGTCAGCTATAGGAGTTTCTTCAATGACTACAATCACCATGACCTTTGCGTGCTTTGCGGTCCTTTGCGTCTTTGCGTTGAGAATTCCCAGGCTGCGTTAGGAATTCTCAACGCAAAGACGCAAAGGACCGCAAAGCACGCAAAGGCGGATCACGCAATGACGCTGAGCGATGATACAATTTTGGTTATGGCTGATAAGACTTCAATAGACACATCGGACAAGAACTTGCGCGACGAGGAGATGTTTCCGACGCTGAGCGCCGCTCAGATATCGAGGATTGCCGCGCACGGTCACGCACGCCGCGTCGAAAAAGGTGAAGTGCTGGTCGCGCCCGGAGATCAAGTCACGCGTCTCTTTATCGTCACCGCCGGCCAGCTCGAAGCAGTGCGCGCGTCTGAACTAGGCGAGGAAACCTTTGCGGTCATTCGACCGGGAATGTTCTCCGGTGAGGTTACCTTGTTGTCGGGCCGGCGCGGGCTCGTGCAAATAGAAGTGACCGAATCGGGCGAAGTAATAGAGGTCGATCGCGCACAGTTGCTCTCGCTCGTACAAACAGACACCGAGCTGGGCGACATCTTCATGCGGGCTTTCATCCTCCGCAGAGTCGAGCTGATCGCACGGGGATTTGGAGACGTCGTGCTCGCCGGGTCGGTTCACTGCGCCGGCACTCTTCGTGTCAAAGAGTTCCTCACACGCAATGGGCATCCGTATTCGTACATCGACCTGGATCGCGACGAGGGGGTTCAGGACCTGCTGGATCATTTCAACGTTTCGGCGGCGGACGTGCCGATTCTGATCTGCCGCGGCAAAGAGGTGCTGCGCGATCCGTCCAATGAAGAGATCGCAGACTGTCTTGGCTTCAACGATGCCATCGACAAGACGCACGTCCGGGACGCGGTCATTGTCGGCGCGGGACCATCGGGTCTGGCGGCGGCGGTGTACGGCGCGTCAGAAGGACTCGATGTTCTTGTGCTGGAATCGAACGCACCCGGGGGCCAGGCCGGTTCCAGCTCAAAGATCGAAAACTACCTCGGCTTTCCGCTGGGCATATCCGGTCAGGAGCTCGCGGACCGGGCGTACACGCAGGCGCAGAAGTTTGGCGCACAACTGATGATTGCGAAGGGCGCTCACCAGCTTGCTTGCGAGCGGAAGCCCTACGCCATCGAGATGGATGACGGCGCGACCTTGCCTGCGCGGACAATCATCATCGCAACCGGCGCGGAATATCGGAGGCTTGCGCTTGAAAACCTGTCGCAGTTTGAAGACGCGGGAGTGTATTACGGAGCGACTTTTATTGAGGCTCAGCTCTGCGGGGGAGAGGAAGTGATCGTAGTTGGAGGCGGGAACTCAGCCGGGCAGGCGGCCGTGTTCCTGTCGCAGACCGCGAGGCGTGTTTACATGCTCGTCAGGTCTGAAAGCCTTGCGGAAAAGATGTCTCGCTATTTGTCTCGGCGCATCGAGCAGAACCCTCGAATAGAGCTGCGAACACAAACAGAAATCGTAGCGCTCGAGGGCAGCAATCATCTGGAGCGTGTGAGCTGGCGGCACAACGCAGGCGGGAACATCGAAACTCACGACATCCGTCACGTCTTTGTCATGGCCGGTGCACTGCCGAATACACACTGGCTCGACGGCTGCGTTGCGATGGACGCGAAGGGGTTTATCAAAACAGGACCAGACCTGTCGCCCGAAGATCTTGCGGCCGCTCACTGGCCGCTCGCCCGGGCTCCTCACTTGCTCGAAACGAGCCTGCCCGGAGTGTTCGCGGTCGGCGATGTTCGCGGAGGCAGCTTGAAGCGCGTTGCGTCCGCGGTGGGTGAGGGATCGATTGCAGTCGCCTACGTCCACCGGGTTCTGCACGAATAAAGGGGGAGAACTATGGCTAACGTTACATGCTCTCATCTTGAAGCGATTACGAGCATCAAGCACCCTAAACGTCGCGAGTGCGCGGAGTGTGTGAAGATCGACGCGCAATGGGTCCATCTGCGAACGTGTCAGCAGTGTGGCGCGACTTTGTGCTGCGACGATTCACCAAACCAACACGCGACGAAACATGCGCGAGCGAGCGGACATCCCGTGATCGCATCGGCAGAACCCGGGGAGCGTTGGCTCTATTGCTATCCGGACGACGCTTTTGCTGAGTACTAGAAACCGAGCGTTCAGAGTAACCAAGCGTTTACAAAGTAGGAGTTTGTAGATAGCGGTAAGCTGTTGAGTTACTTGGTGGGCGGTACTGGATTCGAACCAGTGGCCCTCGGTGTGTAAGACCGATGCTCTACCGCTGAGCTAACCGCCCGACAAGAAGCGACTATAAGTAGCGCCAGGAAGCAGTGTCAAGGCATTACAGATATGAGTGGGCATTCCGCCTGCGGAGGTAGCACGCGTGGTCGGCCACACGCAGCCCACTACTACATGCAGGCACTTGCTTATGGCGAACGCCGACCCCGCCCTCAGGGTCGCCGCGCTCGATTCACTCAATAGAACCATAGTAGACGACCAAGCAAATTCCATGGTTCAGGTGTACTAGCGGCCCAGATATGGTAGCAGTCCTCGCCGTTTCCGGCCTCGAGTCGATTGTATTGCTAACTCCTAATGACGATAAATTACGTGTTGACATAGCCATTCAGTTGAACCGTGATTGGCGCGCTTTTGCGCCCGTTTTGCAGTGGCTCTCTGGACCTTTGCTCCGCACCCCTAAAGCTTCAAACATGAAGGAGCAAGAACAAACAATGAGGAATCCTCATGGCATGCCCGTTTGGTGGACATCCCAATCATCTGAATCCAGTATCTCCGGCGACGACGCCTCCTCCGCCGAAAGGGTATAGGGTGATTCCTGGCATAGTCTGGTGGAATCTAATATTTTGGCCATGGCGACAATACATCGCGGCTCGGGCGATGGGCCTCCCAGTCTCACCTCCAACCTTGGCACCGCCAGGGGCTACCGGAGTGTACTTTACTGACATCAAATCGCTTGAGGGGCTGCTCAGTGCTGGCGATTTTGCCAAGCGCCTTGGATTGGGACTCCAAGCCCATAGAGAATGCAACGAATATGGCTGTGCGGTCGTTGAGTTTGATGTCGTTAGCCCGCCTCCTGTGTCTGTACCACCGCCGGCACCGAATGCGAAGCAGCAGGGTTTAACGACTGGAGGCGCAAGGGAGTGGTTGACCGGTGGCAACGTCAAGGTCGAAGATAGTATGAGGGTCGTGTACATCGATTGGACGCATAATGGTGTGCGGTTTTTCGAAATTCCCTTATGAGGGGAACGTGAGGTAGAAGTCATGGAAACAAATGGTTACTACAAACGCATCGTCTCCTCTTTATTAGGCCAGACGCCTGACCTAAAAGAACTGGGACAACGAGTTGATTGGGGAGGCTCCGGTGCTGTGCTACAGATGTACTACGAAACGTCAGGGAAGGATAGGGATAACTTTATCTCCGCCATAGGACGCGTAATTGAAGAAGAAGAGTCTCCGCCCGTCGTAGCACAAGTTCTCCACATAGCTTCCAGCTTGAATCTCACCCAAGTGGAGCCAAGCGTGCATGTTCTTGAATCAAAATCAGTAGCTTCAGTTCCACTTGTCCACGAAGCGATTTTTAATTTTTTGGCCTACGAGAACCTTTTTTCTCGCGGACGAGGGCGATAACCTGGAGAGATTCGCGCAAGAGAATTAGCGCTCCGCAATTCATCAGCCTACATTTTCCCGAGAGACAACACCATCCTTAGGTCCCGAATGCTTTGACGCAGCTTCCTCGGACAACACGCACGATGTCTTCAAAGGTCATCGCATTTATTAGCTCTTCCAAAAGCTGAGCAACCTATTCGCTGTTTTTCTAGCGACGCGAAACCGGATTCCGACGACGCTTGCCGGGTTGCCTCGAGAGAGCAAACTCTCACTCGATTTAGCGCCGTCATCGCCTTTCTTACCGCGTGTTTGCTGTAACCGCGCGAGATTGCAAACCGTCTTCAACTATGCGACAAAATAAGTAGTGGTGTCTGCTTAGCATCTTCATAAGTGCGAGCACTAAGGAGTGAGGGATAGATGGCAGAGAGACTAAAAAAATTCATCACCATCATCAAGAAGCGGCGCACGCCCATAGGAATCATCGTGCTGCTCGGAGTGGTGGTCGGGGTCGCCGCTTTTATCTGGGGCGGCAAGGCGAACGCCAGCGACTACATAACCGCCAAAGTTGATCGCGGAACAGTCGAGGTAACCGTCTCGGCTACGGGGACAGTGCAAGCCGTCGTGACCGTGCAGGTGGGATCACAAGTGTCGGGAACCGTGAGTTGGCTTGGAGCTGATTTCAACTCGCAGGTGAAGAAGGGTCAGATCATCGCGCGATTGGACCCGGCGATCTTCCAGGCGCAGGTGGACAACGCTCGCGCGAACGTCGGAAATGCGGAGGCCGCCGTTCAGGCCGCAACGACCGAGATCAATAATCAAAAGGCTAACGAGCAGGCGGCGAGAGCCAATCAGGAAGTCACAAAAGTTCAGCGCGATGACGCAATGGCGCTTGTGAAGCGCTATGAAGAACTTAAGAACGTGCTGTCGGGACGCGATCTGGAAGCAGCAAAAGCGCAGGCGAGCGCCGCCGCTGCCCGCTATGAACAGGCCGGAGCGCAGGTGGGACAGTCGCAAGCGGCAAGCGCCTCCGCGAGGGCGAAGCTCGATCAGGCGAAAGCATCAGTCTCGCAGGCAAAGGCCATGCTTCAGCAGGCTCAAGTGAATCTCGATCACTCAATCATCCCTTCGCCAATCGATGGCGTGGTTGTTTCCCGCGCGGTAGACGTGGGGCAGACCGTAGCGGCGAGCCTTTCGGCGCCTACTCTTTTCACGATTGCGAACGACCTTACAAAAATGCAGGTGCTGGCGTCGATCGACGAAGCCGATGTCGGTCAGGTAAAACCCGGCATAAAGGCAAACTTCTCAGTCGATGCATACCCGGGCGAAACCTTCAGCGGCGACATCAGTCAACTCAGGCTCAACGCGCAGACGTTGCAGAACGTCGTCACCTACAGCGCGGTGATTGACGTCAACAATACCGAGTTGAAGCTGCGTCCGGGAATGACTGCGAATATCACCGTTCCGGTTGCCCGGCGAGATAACGTTATGACGGTGCCCAACGCGGCGCTGCGATTCAAGCCCACCAACATCTCTGACGAAGAAATAAAACAGAAACTGGATGCACGCCGGCAGCAGCGCGAAGCAGAGCGACAGGGACAAGGGGGTGAGGAACAGCCGGCAACCGGTGCGCAATCCAACGCTAACGCTCAAGGCCATGAACAGCCTGCCGTTCAGGGACAGGAACAGCATCAAGGCAATGCAAACGAACAGGGCGGTGGCCAACGTCAGCGCGGCGAGGGCGGGCAAGGCCAGGGTGGTCAAGGCGGACAAGGTGGTCAAGGCGGCGGTGGCCGCGGCCAGGGCGGGCAAGGAGGGCAAGGTGGCCAGGGAGGACAGCGCCGACAGGGCCAGATGGTATGGGTCCTCACCGGCAACAAGACCATCGAGCCGCGCTTTGTTCGGCCGGGTCTTACCAACGGACGAGTCACGGAAATAAGTGGCGACATTCACGAAGGAGATACCGTGGTCATCGGGCAGAACGATTCGAGCGGCGCGAATCGTCAACAACCGGCAGCTACTCCATTCGGCCAGCAACGGCCAGGAGGCGGCGCCGGCGGGCGGCCACCGGGACGGTAGCTGAAATAGACCTAAACTGTTCTAACAACCTCGCGAGCCGTGTGACGGTTCGCGAGGTTGTTTCAAACATCACAGAAGAAGGTAGAGATTTGTTGGAAGCCCAGGTAATCACCGATACAGAATACGGCAACGATCCGCTTCTCGGACCGGCGCTGATAACGCTCGACCACATCCACAAGACATATCACATGGGTGACGTCGAGATCCATGCCCTGCGCGGCGTTTCGTTGCACATCGATCGCGGCGAGTTCATCGCGATCATGGGCGCGTCCGGCTCGGGCAAGTCGACGACGATGAACATTCTGGGCTGTCTCGACAAGCCAACTCGCGGCCAATACATCCTGGACGGGCAGGACGTCTCGACGCTCTCACGCGATGAGCTTGCCGATATCAGAAATCGCAAGATCGGATTCGTGTTCCAGGGATTCAACCTGCTGTCGCGAACGTCCGCGCTCGAGAACGTCGAGCTGCCGATGTTGTATCTCGGTCTGAAGGCTTCGGAGCGAAACGAACGCGCCCGGGAGGCTCTGGAGATCGTCGGGCTTGCCGAGCGAATCCACAACATGCCCAACCAGCTCTCGGGCGGTCAGCAACAGCGGGTCGCCATCGCGCGCTCACTGGTGAACCACCCTTCCATTATTCTGGCGGATGAGCCAACCGGGAATCTCGATAGCCGAACGTCGGTTGAAGTAATGGACGTGTTTCAGCAGCTCAACAAAGAGCGCGGCATCACCATAGCGCTTGTCACACACGAGCCCGATATCGCGCAATACGCGCGGCGGACGATCGTCTTCAAAGATGGACGAATAAAGAACGACTACATGATCAAAGAACCACGATCGGCGCGTATCGAGCTCGAGAGCCTCCCGCCCATTGAAGATGATGAGGAGGATGACGAATGAACCTGTTCCTGACTTTCAGGATTGCGATTCGCGCCCTCACGCGGAACAAGCTCCGGTCGAGCCTCACAATGCTTGGAATCATGATCGGAGTCGGCGCGGTTATCGCAAACATCGCCATCGGCCAGGGAGCTTCATCGCAGGCTCAAGCTTCGATCGCGAATATGGGCAACAACATGCTCTTCGTCATGTCCGGCTCGAATAACACCGGCGGTATGCGAGGCGGCGCGGGCTCTTCAAACACGTTGACTCCGGACGACGCGGCGGCGATAGCAACAGACTGCCCTGCCGTGCGCGCGGTGAGTCCGGGCGTGCGAGCTAACGGGCAGTTGGTGTTTGGCAATCAAAACTGGATTGCATCAAGCGGGATCCAGGGCGCAAACGAGAAATTCACCGATATTCGGTCGTGGCCGGTTGCCAGTGGTGAGTTTTTCACCGAAGGCGATGTGCGAACGGCCGCGCGCGTTTGCGTGATCGGCAAAACGGTTGCCGACAATCTCTTTTCGGGAAACGATCCGGTCGGCCTCACGATGCGAATCCGCAATCTTCCCTTCCGAGTGATCGGCGTGCTCACCACAAAAGGACAGAACCAGTACGGCCAGGATCAGGACGACACGGTCATAGTTCCCTATACCGCCGCTCAGAAAAAGATGCTTTCGATCACGTATATCCATCAAGTGATGGTTTCGGCGGTGAGTCCAAGCGCTACGTACACCGCGGAGAGCCAGATAACCGATTTGCTTCGGCAGCGGCATAAGCTCGGACCGAATCAGGATAATGATTTCTTCGTTCGCAACCTGACCGACATCGCGGAGCTCGCGGATGCGAACGCCAAGATCTTTACGAATCTACTGGCTTCCATCGCCGGTGTATCCCTGCTGGTCGGCGGCATCGGCATAATGAACATAATGCTGGTGTCTGTTACCGAGCGGACACGTGAGATCGGAATACGCATGGCTATTGGAGCGCGAAGCAAAGCGATACGACGCCAGTTTTTGATCGAGTCCATTACGCTGTCATTGGCCGGAGGAATACTTGGAATCGCGCTTGGCGTTGTGGCTTCAATCATCATATCGAATACATTGAGCTGGCCGACTCTGATCTCGCCGGTCTCGATCTTTGCGTCTGTAATCTTTTCAGCATTTGTTGGAGTAGCATTCGGGTATTACCCCGCTCGCAAAGCCGCCGGACTCGATCCAATAGAAGCGCTCAGGTACGAATGACTAATTATTTGTAGTGGCGTCATAGTGGGCTCGCTCGCTATCGCGCTGTTCCTCTGCGTCCTCGGCGTCCTCTGCGGTTGATTCCCAGCACTGTTCCCCCGCCCTTGCTTTTTGGGACCTGACGTCAAAGAGATTAAGAAAACCGCAGAGGACGCAGAGGACGCAGAGGGCTGCATTACCGCGCAACAAGCAAAAACAAACACCACTTAATTATTATGCGGCGTGCCGTAGAACTACGGTATAATGAAAACTCGAAACTTGACGCGTCCCAGTGCGTTCTAAAGAAGTAGTCAAATGGTAGTAAACAACCCAATGATGAAGCGAGCAGTGAAAGCAATAATTGTCTGCCTTATCTCAGTTTGCGCCGCAATTAACACGGCCGCGATCCAGATTTCTCCGTCCGCGCCTGCAACCCCGCAGGAAGCCAAGCAGAGTGAGGTTCGCAAGATAATCAACAGCGCTGAAACCCACTACCAGCGCGGCCAGAAAGCTTACGCCGGCGGCCAATACGAGGTGGCCCGCCGCGAGTTCGATGAAGCCGTCGACACCATCCTGATCGAGTCGATCGACGTTCGCAGCGACGACGATCTTCGAATCTATTACCGCGAGCTAATCGAGAAGGTCAATCATTATCAGATCGCGGCCCTCGAGCAGAAGGATGGCGGCTTCAACGAGCAGCGCTTTGAACCTTCCCCTCTCGACAAGATAGCATCGCTCTCAGATGCCGACCTCGAGGAAGTTGGCGCCGCCGAAGAAGAAGAATCCGTGGCGCGGTTCAATTTCAACTTCACCTCGTCCATGCCGGTGAGACAGTTTATCAATTACTTCACAAAGGGCCGTGGACGCGCGACGATGGAAGCCGGGCTGCAACGCTCGGTGCGGTTCCGCGAAATGGCGCAACGGATTTTCAAGAAGGAAGGCGTGCCGACCGATC
>Ga0134124_10000218_pt1 | contig 52107 bp, 44 predicted proteins | sample KB304_FD_96880 | JGI IMG/M metagenome (GOLD analysis project Ga0134124, IMG submission 96880) | Terrestrial soil microbial communities without Nitrogen fertilizer from Kellogg Biological Station, Michigan, USA - KB3-0-4 | ecosystem: Environmental > Terrestrial > Soil > Unclassified ...
CGTGCGCATCCAGGACATCGACAGCGCGCTCAACAACGCGTTTTCGCAGCGGCAGATCTCGACCATCTACACGACGCGCAATCAGTATCGCGTCATCCTGGAGGTCGCCGAAAAGTTCAAACGCGACCCTAACGACATCTCCAATCTGTACGTGCCCGGCAACGGCAGCGCGATGGTCCCGCTCACCGCGGTCGCCAAAGTCGAGCGCGGCATCGCACCGCTCGTGGTGAACCACCAGGGACAATTCCCCTCGACCACCGTCACCTACAATCTCGCGCCCGGGGCCACACTCGAAGAGGCGACTGCCGCGCTGTCGCGTGCCGTGGCGGAAATGCACATCCCCGACATCGTCCACGCCGAACCGTCCGGCGACATCCAGGCCTACAAGCAGAGCGCCGGCGCGCAGCCGCTGCTGCTGCTGGCGGCGCTGATCGCGGTCTATATCGTGCTCGGCGTGCTGTACGAGAGCCTGGCGCATCCCTTCACCATCATCTCGACGCTGCCTTCGGCCGGCCTCGGCGCCCTGCTCGCATTGCAGATCTCCGGCACCGAGCTGACGGTGATCGCCTTCATCGGCATCATCCTGCTGATCGGCATCGTGAAGAAGAACGGGATCATGATGGTCGACTTCGCGCTCGAAGGGGAACGCCGGCGCGGCCTGTCGCCGCTGCAGGCGATCCACGAGGCGTGCCTGGAGCGCTTCCGCCCGATCCTGATGACCACGCTCGCCTCAATGCTCGGCGCGGTGCCGCTGGTGATCGCAGCAGGACCCGGCTCCGAACTGCGGCGGCCGCTCGGCATCACCATCATCGGCGGGCTGTTGGTGAGCCAGATCCTCACGCTCTACACGACGCCGGTGATTTATCTGCTGCTCGACCGGCTGCATCGCAAACTCGGCGGCGAGAACCCGTCTTTCGTGCGCAAGCGTCCGCCGCTGCCGGAAGGCCCGAGCACACAGCCGGCGGAGTAGGCCTCGTCATTGCGAGCCAAAGGGTCCGCGCGAAGCGCGGCCCGATAACAGGCTCCGCGAAGCAATCCAGAGATGCAAGAACTGGATTGCTTCGGCGGCTACGCCTCTTCGCAATGACGAAGGTTACGCCTGCGAGATGAACTTGGTGTTCATGTACGCGGTGAGGCCTTCGATGCCGCCTTCCGAGCCGTAGCCCGACTCCTTGATGCCGCCGAACGGCGTCTCCGGCGTCGACACCGCGACGCTGTTGACGCCGACCATGCCGGACTGGATGGCTTCGCCGATGGCGTTCGCCGTCGCGCTCGAAGTCGTGAAGGCATAGGCCGCCAGGCCGTAGGGCAGCGAGTTGGCGCGCTCGACCACCTCATCGAAGGTCTTGAACGGCACGATCGGCGCCAGCGGCCCGAACGGCTCGTCCTTCATGATCTTGGCGTCGTCCGGGATATCGGTAATCACCGTCGGCTCGAAGAAGAAGCCCTGGTTGCCGTGGCGATTGCCGCCGGTCTGGATCTTGCCGCCCTTGGCCTTGGCGTCGTTGACGAAGGTCTCCATGGCATCGAGCCGGCGCGGATTGGCCAGCGGCCCGAGCGTAATGCCCTTCTCCAGTCCGTCGCCCATCTTGAGTCTCTTGGCGTATTCGGTGAAGCGCGCGACGAACTTCGAGTAGGACGGCTCCTGCACGTAGAAGCGCGTCGGCGAAATGCAGACCTGGCCGGCGTTGCGGTACTTGAACGCGGCGATGGTGTCGGCCGCCTTTTCCGGATCGGCGTCGGCGAACACCACGACCGGCGAATGGCCGCCGAGCTCCATGGTGGCGCGCTTCATCCCTTTGGCCGCGAGGCCGGCGAGATGCTTGCCGACCGGGATCGAGCCGGTGAAGGAAATCTTCTTCACGAGGTCGGACGGGATCAGATGCTCCGACACATTGGCCGGGACGCCGAACACCAGGTTGAGCACGCCCGCCGGCAGGCCGGCGTCGTGGAAGGCTTTCACCAGTTCGATGGCGCCGCCCGGCGTTTCTTCCGAAGCCTTGATGATGAGCGAGCAGCCGGCGGCAAGCGCGCCGGCGATCTTGCGAATGGGCGTGAGCGTCGGGAAATTCCACGGTGTGAAGGCGGCGACCACGCCGACCGGCTCCTGCAGCACGATCTGGCGTACGCCCTTCTGCCGGCCCGGTACGATACGGCCATAGCTGCGGCGGCCTTCCTCGGCGTACCAGTCGATGATGTCGGCGGAGGTGATCACCTCGGCGCGCGACTCCACGTACGGCTTACCTTGCTCCTGCGTCTGCACCTTCGCGATGTGGTCGAAGCGCTCGCGCACCAGATCGGCGGCCTTGCGCAGGATCTTGGCGCGGTCATAGGCCGAGGTCGCCTTCCACAGCTGGAAGCCCTTCTGCGCGGCGGCGAGCGCGGCGTCGAGGTCGGCGGTGCTCGCATGCGGCAGGTGCGCCAGCACCTTGCCGGTCGCCGGATTGATGACATCCTCGCCCTTGCGGCCTTCGCCGGTGAGCCATTTGCCGTCGATATAGAGAGCGAGATCGGTGTACATGCGAGCCTCACGCTAGAGGGGATATCGGTCGGCGGGTGGATTAGCATTTTCGGATGCATGGGGCCACCACCCCATCGGCGTTCCCCGGGCGCAGCGCAGCACGCGACAAAGCGGAGTGGTGCGCTGCAGACCCGGGGTCCAGATAAAACCTGGCCTTTAGCCCAAAAACGCGCCGCCGTTGATGTGGATGGTCTGCCCGGTGATGAAACGCCCGTTGGGGCCGCACAGGAAGCGCACCATGGCGGCGACGTCGTCCGACCGGCCGCGCTCGCCGCTGATGGTGCCGTGCGTCAGGTGATGCGCGGGCGTGAGCGAGGTTGTGGGCCGGGTGGTGTTGATGGCGCCGGGCACCACGCAATTGGCGGTAATCTTGTCGGCGGCGAGATCATGCGCCAGCGCACGTGAAAAGCCGACTAGCGCTGTCTTGGCGGTCATCACATGGGCGCGGCCCTTGGAGCCGATATGCGCGCTCATGCCGCCGAGATTGATGATGGTGCCGCCGTTCGTCTTCAGCGCCGGCAGGCAGGCGGTGACGCAGTGAAAGGCGCCGTCGAGGATGACGCCCATGACCTCGCGCCATTCGGTGAAAGACATCTCGCCGATCGCCTTCTCCCGGCGCAAAGCGGCGTTGTTGATCAGGCAATCGATGCGGCCGAAATTTTTCATGGCGGCGTCGGCGAGCGCGGCAGCGGTCTTCGGATCGGCAACGTCGCCGAGCACGGCGACCGCCTTGGCTCCGGCCTTCTCGACGTCGCGCACCACCGCGTCGGCTTCGCTTTGATTGGAGCGCACGTTGAGCACGACCGAGGCGCCGGCGTCCGCGAATTGCAGCGCCATGGCGCGGCCGATATTGCGGCCGGCGCCGGTGACGACGGCGACCTTGCCGGACAGTTCTTTGTCACTCATCCGCTTACCCTCGCAACGACGTCAAATCGATCTTGCCGCCATAGAGCCCGCCGAGCATTTTCAGCGCCGACTTGGCGCGCGCCTCGTCCCAGCCGCCGTGGCGGACGGCGAGCACGAATTTTTCCGCGATGTCCGCGCGCGTCAGCGGCTCGTGCGCGCCACCTCTGAAGTGCGGCTGCCGCTCCTCCACGACGCTGCCGTCGTTGAGCACGGCGCGGATGTGGCCGGTGAAGTTCTTCGGATAGGGATTGTCCGGATCGATCACGTAACGGACCTTGGCGGCGAGCGCGAGCACATCCTTGTCCCGCACTGCCTCATCGGTAAAGTCGCTCAGGCCCACGCCGCCTTTCACGAAGCCGGTGGCGAGGATGAAGGGCGTGGCGAATTTCGCCGCGTAGCCGTTTTGCGGACGCTGCTTGGCCGCCAGCGGCTCCCACAGGCGGTGCACCGTGCCCTCGCCCACCTCGCAGATCATTTCCTTGATGTCGCTCGCCTTGATGCCGCGCGCCGCCAGCCGCTTGGCGCAGTCGATATAGGGATGCGCCATGGTCCCGCAGGGATAGGGCTTGAAGGCGAGCGTCTCGGTCACCCAGGTGCGGCCGAAATCGTCGAGCACCGCGTAGTTGCCCTTGGTGTTATGGGCGAAGGCGTGAAACAAGCCGTGCACGCCCTCGAACACCGTGCGCGGCCCGGTGAAGCCGCCGCGCGCGAGCAGCGCCGCACGAATGGCGGACTGCGCCGCCCAGCCAGGATGCATGCGCTTGGTCCAGGTGCCTTCCGCCAGATATTCGATGATGCCGCTCGCGAAGCTGCCGGCGATGCCGAGCGCATCGACCGTCTGCTTCTGCGACAACCCCAGCGCGGCGCTGACGCCGGCCGCCGCGCCCATGACGCCGAAGATCGCGGTCGGGTGGAAGCCGGCCTTGTGCGTGGCCTTCGGCACAACGGTCGACAGCCGGCACATCACTTCGGTGCCGACCGCGATGCCGAGCAGCGCCGAGGCGCCGTCGGGCTTGTGGCGTTCGAGCGCCGCCAGCACCGCCGGCACAATGACTGCGCCGGCATGCACCGGACCGCCTTCGAAGGTGTCGTCGAAATCCTCGCCGTGGCAGGCGGTGCCGTTGACGAAGGCGGCGCTCGCCGCGGTCAGCGTGCGCGCGTGCCCGATGGCGGTGCAGGGGCCGTCGTCGTCGCAGCCGGCGAGCGCGCTCTTGATGTAGTCCTCGTTGCGCGCGGTGACGCAGAGGCCAACGACGTCGATAGCCAAGTTTTCGCACTTGGCGCGCATGGCGGCGGGCAGCGTGTCGGGCCGCAACGCGGCGATGCGCTCGGCGATCGTTTCGGCGATCGCGACCTTGGGAAGTTCTGAGTCCATGATCAGGTTCTGAACCGCACGGTGCCAAAGCCGGGGATGCGGTTGACCGCGATCACCACCGCGAAGGTGATCACCAGCATGCCGAGGCCGATCACCGAGATGGCGCCGAGATCGCCGCTCTCGTTGAGATCGTAGATCAGCACCGAGATCACCTTGGTCTCCGAGGTGAAGAGAATGATCGCCGCCGACAGCTCGCGCATCACGCCGACGAAGACGAAGCACCAGGTGGCGATGACGCCGGTGCGCAGCAGCGGCGCGGTGATCTGCCAGAGCGAGCGCAGGCGCGTCGCGCCCAAGATGCGGCTGGCGTCCTCCAGCTCCGGATGGATGGTGCGGAAAGCGGCCTGCAGCTGTTGATAGGCCGACGGCAGCGCGATGGTGACGAAGGCGACCAGCAGGATCCAGAGCGTGCCGTAGAGCACGAAGGGCGGCCGCGTGTAGCTCAGGAACAGGCCGACGCCGAGCACGATGCCGGGAATGGCGATCGGCGCGGTGGCGAGAAAACCGAGCACGCGCCAGCCGGGCACCGCTTGGCGTGCGGTGACATAGGCGATGATCAACGCGATCACTGTGCCGATGGTCGCCGTCGCGGTGCCGAGGATCACGGTGTTCTTCAGCGCCAGCGAGGCCGCCGACAGCTCGAAGAAAACAAAGTGGATGTTCTGCAGCGTCGCGTTATGGAAAGTCAGGAACGTGGTGGCGACCGGCGAGAACGCCGCGTTGAGCAGCGCGCCGTAGGGCAGGAACACCGGGTTGAGCAACAGCAGGATGCACATGATAAAGGCCGGCCAGCGCCAGCTATGCAGCGGGATCAGCCGCGGCGCGCCGTATTTGCCGCCGACGATGGAATAGCCGCGGCGGCCGAGGATCATCTTCTCGGCGCGCAACAGCAGCACCGTCAGCACCAGCAGCGGCAGCGAGGCGGCAGCGGCCAGTTCCGGCTTGGGCGGAAACTGGAACAGGCTCCAGATCTTGGTGGTCATCGTATGGAAGCCGGCCGGCAGCGCCAGGATCGCGGGCGAGCCGAACAGCGTCATGGCCTGCAGGAAGGCGACCAGGGCGCCCGCTAGAAGCGCCGGCAACACCAGGGGAATTGTCACGCGGCGGGCGGTGTACCAGCGGCCGCCGCCGAGGATCGATGAGGCGTCTTCCAGTTCGCCCGGCGTGCGGTCGAGCGAATTGGCCACCAGCGTGAACACATAAGGGAAGGTGTAGCAGGAGATGACGAAGATAATGCCTTCGATGGTGTAGATGTTGAAGATGTGCTGGTCCGCCTCGGCGCCGGTCACGGTGCGAAAGACTTGATTGAGCAGTCCGCTGTTCGGCGCCGCCAGCAATTCCCACGCGATGGCGCCGAGAAACGGCGGCGTCACGAACGAGGCGGTGACCAGCGCGCGGATCAAGCGGCTGAACGGCAGATAGGTGCGCGCCACTAGCCAGCCCATCGGCGCCGCCACTGCGCAGCACAGAACCGCCGAGGTCGTCGCGATGATGAAGGTGGTGACCAGCGGGTCGTAGAACGAGGACTCGGTGAACAGCCGATAGAAGTTGGCGAGCGTCAGGTTACCCTTGGCGTCGGTCAGGCTGTAGATGAACAGCCACGACATCGGCAGCACGATGAGGACGACGAGAATCGCGGCGAAGCCGTAGAGCACGGGCCGCGACACGTCGAGGCCGAGGCCCCGGCGGATGGGCGATGCATCGATCGCGACGGTCATCGTTGTGCGGCCCTAGACCTTGAAGATTTCGGTGTAACGACGTTTGACCTCGTCGGCATCTTTCAGAATGCCTTCGGGATCCTCTTTCATCAGCTTAATGTCGGCGAGCTTGCGCACGCCGGGCTTTTCCACCGCCTGCGAATGCGGCGAATACTGGCGGGCGAAATCGATCAGCAATTGCTGGCCTTCGCGCGAATGCATCCAGTTGTGGAACAGCTTGCCCGCGTTCGGGTGCGGCGCGTCCTTCATGATGACGCTCGGGCTGGTGGCGACGGGCGTGCCCTCCGCCGGATAGATCAGATCGACCGGCTTGCCCTCTTCCTTGGCGCGGATGACCAGATAGCCGGCGCCATCGATCATGATCGGCCGCTCGCCGAGCACGATGCGCTTGGGCGTGTCGGTGGCCGACTGCACCTGCATCAGGTTCTGCTTGGCGAGCTTCTCGAAATAGCCCCAGCCCAGGTCGCGCGCGATCTGGAAGGTCGCGTTCATGATGGTGCCGCTGTAGGCCGGATGCGCCTTGACCATCTTGCCCGACCACTTCGGATCAAGCAGGTCGGCGAAGCTCTTGGGCGCGTCCTCCATCTTGACCAGCTTGGTATTGACGCCGAAGGGCGACACGAGGACGCGCGTGACCACGGAGAAACCTTCCGGGTCGTAGAAGGTCTTGTCGTAATGCTTCACGACCTCTTCGGGCAGATACTGCCCGAGCCAGCCGCTGCGCTTCCACATCAGCACGTGCGCCTGGTCCGCGGTGTTCACCACGTCGACGGAGTGGATGTTGCTGGCGTATTCCTGGCCGATGCGCTGGAACACACGCTCGGCGCCGGAGCGTTCGACCCGCGCGCTGATGCCGGGGAACTTGGCCTCGAACGTCTTGCCGAGGCGCTCGGCGAACTGCAGGTCCATCGCCGTATAGAAGACGACGCTGCCTTCCTTCTTCGCCGCCTCGATCAAGGCCGGGGTGATGGCTTCCGCCGCCGGCGCCGCGCTCACGCGCCAGGCGAAAGCGCTGAAAGCCAGCGCCCCCGCCCCTTTGAGCACGTCGCGTTTGGTGAGCTTGATGATCTTTGAACCTTTGATGATCTTTGAACCCTTGATGGTCATGGCACAGCTCCCCGCCAATACCGCTTAAACGCGGAAAAGCTTGGAGTAATGGGCCTTGATCTCGTCGCTCATCTTTTCGACGGCGGCAGGGTCGTCCTTCATGACCTTGATGTTCTTGAAGGGCGTGCGGCCTTCCTTCTCCTTGGTCTGCGGATGCATCGAGCGCAGCCCGCCGACGTCGATGATGAGCTGCTGGCACTCGGGCGTGAAGCAGTAGGCGGTGAACAGCTTGGCGGCGTTCGGATTGGGCGCCGCCTTGAACATGCCGGTCGGGCCGACGATGAGCGGCGAGCCTTCGGTGGCGTAGACCAGCTCGACCGGGCTGTTTTTCTCCTTGAGCTGGAAGATGTTGTACTCGTTGCCGTCGGCCATCACGGCGCGTTCGCCGAGCGCCAGGCGCTTCGGCGGGTCGGCCGAGGACTGCACCTGCATCACGTTCTGGGCCGCGAGCTTCTCGAAATAGCCCCAGCCCAGATCGCGCTGCATCTGGTAGGTCGCGGTCATGATGGTCCCGCTGTAGCCGGGGTGCGCCTTGACGATTTTGCTCTTCCACTTCGGATCGAGCAGGTCGGCGAAGCTCTTGGGCGCGTCGTCCTTCTTTACGAGATTGGTGTTGTAGGCGATGACCGACACCCACACCCGGAAGCTGGCAAACATGCCGTCCGGGTCCTTGTGCTCGGCCGGATAGAACTTGGCGACGTCTTCCGGCAGGAAGGCTTCCAGCCATCCCTGACGCTTCCAGGTGATGGAGTGCGCCGCGTCGGACGAGTTCACCACGTCGACCGCGTGGATGTTGCTGGCGTATTCCTGGCCGATGCGCTGGAACACGCGCTCGGCGCCCGAACGATCGACGCGCACGGCGACGCCGGGGAATTTGGCTTCGAACGCTTTGGCGATCTTCTCGGCGAGCGGCAGGTCGACCGAGGTGTACCAGATCACCTTGCCTTCCTTCTTGGCGGCCTCGATCAGCGCCGGCGTGATGCCGCTCGCCGGCGGCGCGGCCGACACCACGCGGGTCGACAAGGTGGCTCCCGCGACCAGCGCGCTCGAGCCGATCAGCACATTGCGGCGTGAAATTTGAGTCATCGCGTGTCCTCCATGACCTTATGTGGTTCGCCCCCGCGAACTCTTCATGCTTTTCTTAAGTCTTCTTGCGTCAGCTTCTTCGTCAGCCGCTCAACGCCCGGCAACGCTCGGCCGGCATTTGAATCCAGACAGAACTGCCCTGCGGGATGTTCTCCTCAGCGGCCGTAAGCACGCGGAGTTGTGTGCCATCCTTGGCCTCAACCATATAGTCCCGGCCGCTGCCGAGAAAGACCTGCCGCACCACGGTCGCCGGCACGACATTATCGCCCTGCAGCGGGGTCGCCGATATTGCGACGTCGTGCGGGCGGATCGATACCGGAACCGGCGCGCCCGGGCGGACCGGTTCGCCGCAGCAGTGCAGCGTCACGCCGGCAAAATCGACATGGGTCGCATCGAGCCCCTTGCCGCTGATCACGTTGCTGGAGCCGATGAAGCGGGCGACGAATTCCGAGCGCGGCCGGTCGTAGATCTCCTCCGGCGAGCCGGATTGCTCGATCTTGCCGCCGTTCATGACGCAGATCAGGTCGGCGGTCGTCATCGCCTCGGACTGGTCGTGCGTGACATAGACCGTGGTGTAGCGATAGGCGTCATGCAGCCGGCGCACCTCGAAGCGCATCTCCTCGCGCAGGTTGGCGTCGAGATTGGAGAGCGGCTCGTCGAGTAGCAGCGTCTCGGGCTCGACGATCAGCGCGCGGGCAAGCGCGACGCGCTGCTGCTGGCCGCCGGACAATTCGCCCGGGTAGCGCTCGGCGAGCGGCGCGAGCTTGGTGGTGGCGAGGATGGCGTCGAGCTTCTTGCCGATCGTCGCTCGATCCATTTTGCGCAGCTTAAGCCCGTAGATGATGTTCTCCGCCACCGTCATATGCGGCCAGAGCGCGTAGCTCTGGAAGATCATCGACATATTGCGCTGTTCGGGCGGCAGCGTGCGCGCGGGCGATGAGATCAGCCGGTCGCCGACGCTGATTTCGCCGGCGCTCGGCTCTACGAAGCCGGCGATCAGGCGCAGCGTCGTCGTTTTGCCGCAGCCGGAAGGCCCCAGCAGACAGACGAGATGACCGTGCTCGATGTGCAACGACACGTCATCGACCACCGCGGCCGATCCGTATCGCTTGGTCAGATTCCGTAACTCGACCGACGCCACGCGTGCTCTCCCCTTCAATACGCCGCTTGTCGCGGCTCTTGTTATCGTAGCTGACGCTTTTCGCTCAGGTGCCGGTGAACGCCGGCTTGCGCTTTTCCATGAAGGCCTTGCGGCCTTCTTTATAATCGTTGCTGGCGAAGCATTCCGACACCAGATCGGCGCAGCGCTGCAGGTTGCGCTCGCTCTCCGGCTTGACCGTCTGGCCGACGATATATTTGACCGAATTGACCGTCAGCGGGGCGTTGCCACTGATCGTGTCGGCATAGCCCTGCACGTATTTCTCGAGCTCAGCCTCCGGCAGGACGCGGTTGACCAGACCCATCATCTGCGCTTCGGCGGCGGTGAACTGGCGCGCGGTGTAGAAGATTTCCTTCGCGAAGGACGGGCCGACCACGTCGACCAGCTTCTTGATGCCCTTATAGCCATAGCCGAGACCGAGCTTGGCGGCGGGTACGCCGAACTTCGAATTGTCCGAGCAGATGCGCAGATCGCAGCACAGCGCGAGACCGACGCCGCCCCCGATGCAATAGCCGCGGATCATGGCGATGGTCGGCTTGGGGAAGTCGAACACCGCGGTGTTAGCCCGATCGACCGCGACGTTATAGCGATCGATTTCCTCCTTGCTGGAGCGCTCGCTCTCGAACTTGGAGATGTCCGCGCCTGACACGAAAGCCTTGCCGCCCGCGCCGGTGAGCACGACTACGCGGATCGCCTTGTCGGCTTCGAAATCGGCGAGGATGCCTTCCGCCGCCTCCCACATGTCCAGCGACACCGCGTTGTGCCGTTCCGGATTGTTGAAGATCAGATAGCCGACGCCACCCTCTTTGCGGGATAGCATCTTGTCGGTCTGCGTCATGACATTCATCGAACGGACTCCTTACACGGCCTTCGCATCGTGCAGCGCGGCGATCTCGTTGTCGGCGAAGCCGAACTCCTTGAGCACTTCGTCGGTGTGCTGGCCCTGACCCGGCGGCGTTGCGGCGATCTTGGTCGGTGTGCGCGACAGCTTGAACGGCTGCGCGACGAAGAGCTGCTCGCTGCCGTCCGGCTTGCGGCCGGCTACCGCCATGCCGAGGTGCTTCACCTGATCATCGGCGAAGACCTGATCGATGGAATAGATCGGACCGCAGGGCACGCCGGTTTGATTGAAGATGTCGATCCACTCGGCGCTGGTCTTGTTGACCGTGCGCTTGCCGATCTCTTCGTTGACCGCGACGCGGTTCTTGGAGCGCAGCGCGCCGGACTTGAAATCCTCGCGATTGATGAGCTCCGGCGCCTCGATCGCCTGGCAGGTACGTTCCCACATCACCTGACCCGCGGCGGCGATGTTGATGTGGCCGTCCTTGGTCTTGAACACGCCGGTGGGGATCGAGGTCGGGTGATCGTTGCCGGCCTGCTTGGCGACCTCGTGCATCTGCAGCCAGCGCGAGGCCTGGAAGTCGAGCATGAATATCTGCGCCTGCAACAGCGAGGTCTGCACCCACTGGCCTTCGCCCGACACCTCACGCTCGAGCAGCGCGGTGAGGATGCCCATGGCGCAGGAGAGCCCGGCGGTGAGATCGGCCACCGGGATGCCGACGCGCACGGGGCCCTGCCCCGGCAGGCCGGTGATCGACATCAGCCCGCCCATGCCCTGGGCGATCTGATCGAAGCCGGGCCGGTCGCGATAGGGACCGTCCTGACCGAAGCCGGAGATCGAACCGAGCACGATGCGCTTGTTCACCTTCTTCAGCGACTCGTAGTCGATGCCGAGGCGGTCCTTCACGTCGGGGCGGAAGTTCTCGACCACCACGTCGGCTTTCTCGACCATGCGCAGGAAGGCAGCGAGCCCCTGCTTCGACTTCAGGTCGAGCGTCATGCTGCGCTTGTTGCGGTGGAGGTTCTGGAAGTCCGAACTCTCGCGCGGCCCGCCCGGCCCCTCGCCCTTTTCGAGGTGCGGCGGGGTCTCAATCTTGATGACGTTGGCCCCCCAGTCGGCCAGTTGGCGGACGCAGGTGGGGCCCGAGCGAACCCGCGTGAGATCGAGTACGGTGAACCGGGAAAGGGCCTGGGAGGCCCTAGGAAACGACATAACAAGGCTCCGGAAGGGCTTATGACAGCCCGGGACTGGAATTTGGGGGCTGACCTTCCCCGATCTTCGCAGGATTGTCTATCGCGGTCATTTCGGCGTCCGGTGCCGATCGGAACCCCAAAATGGCGGCAAAAGTCCGAATATTCACGATCTGGCGACTTAAGTGGTAATCCTGCCTTGAAAAGGCCGTCCCGAACTGTCATATGACCGCCAACGGATGAACACCCGAACACTTCGGGTCCGCGGGCTGCGTGCACGAATTTCCTTCAAACGAATTTCGCCCCGCCTCTTCCGTTTCTCCAACCTGACGACAACCCTGGCAACGCGGGATGTCTTGAGACCCCCGCGATTCCGCCGCCCGCATCAGCAGGCGGCCGCTTCGCTTTATGAAGAAAGATACCTTTTGACTTCGTTCAACGACTTCGGCCTCGTAGAGCCGATCACCCGCGCCCTCGCGGAAGAGAAATACGTCACTCCCACCCCGATCCAGGCCCAGACCGTCCCGCTCGCCATGCAAGGCCGCGACGTCATCGGCATTGCGCAGACCGGCACCGGCAAGACCGCGGCCTTCGCGCTGCCCATCCTGAATCACCTCTACACCAAACGCATGCGTCCGGCGCAGAAAGCCTGCCGCGTCCTGGTGCTGTCGCCGACGCGCGAACTGTCCGGCCAGATCTCCGACAGCTTCCGTACCTACGGCCGCCATATCCGTCCGCTTGATGTCGCGCTCGCCATCGGCGGCGTGCCGATCAACCGGCAGGTTCGCTCGCTCACGCGCGGTGTCGAAGTGCTGGTCGCCACGCCGGGCCGCCTGCTCGATCTGGTGAACCAGCGCGCGCTGCGCCTCGACCAGGTCGAAGTGCTGGTGCTGGACGAAGCCGACCGCATGCTCGACATGGGCTTCATCCACGACATCAAACGCGTTGTAGCTATGCTGCCGAAGGCTCGGCAGACGCTGTTCTTCTCGGCTACCATGCCGCAAGAGATCACCCGCCTGGCCGATGCGATGCTGCGCGATCCCGCCCGCGTCGCGGTGACACCGCAAGCCTCGACCGCCGAACGCGTCGACCAGCGCGTCATCCTCACCGACAAAGCGGCGAAGCCGGCGCTCCTTGCCGAACTGCTCAAGAGCGAGCCGGTCGAGCGGGTGCTGGTGTTTACCCGCACCAAGCACGGCGCCGACAAGGTTGTTCGCGCCCTGGAAAAGGCCGGGCTGCTCGCCGAGGCCATCCACGGCAACAAGTCGCAGAACCAGCGCGAGCGCGTGCTCGCCAGTTTCCGTGACGGCAAGTTGCGTACCTTAATCGCCACCGACATCGCCGCCCGCGGCATCGACGTCGATGGCATCAGCCACGTGTTCAATTACGACCTTCCGAACATCCCGGAGAGCTACGTCCACCGCATCGGCCGCACCGCGCGCGCCGGCGCCGAGGGCGTGGCGATCTCGTTCTGCGATCACGAGGAAGGCGCCTTCCTCCGCGATATCGAACGGCTGATCCGGATGTCGATCCCGTCGACCAACCGGCGCACCGGCGGACGGCCCGCTCCGGCCCCGCAACAGGCGGAGGGCCGCAACGGCGGCCGCCCGCATCGCGGAAACCAGCGCGGCAACGGCGGCGGCAATGGCCGTGGCGGCAACAAGGGCGGCCATCGCTCGCATGGCGGCGGCCATCAGGGCCGCCCCAGCCAGCATGGCCATCAGGCCGGCCCCTCCCGAGGACCCCGTCAGGAGGCCACCTCAGGCGAGCCAACCACCCTGGGAAATGTTAGATTTATGCAACGGACAGGCGCCCCGCGCTAAAGGAATGGACCGGGAGACTACTGGATGGCGAAGGAAGAACTGCTCGAATTCGACGGCACGGTGACCGAGGTGCTGCCGGACGGCAATTTCCGGGTGAAGCTCGATAACGAGCACGAAGTGCTGGCCTACACCGCCGGTAAGATGCGCAAATTTCGCATCCGCACCGGCGTCGGCGACCGGGTGATCGTCGAGATGAGCCCTTACGACCTGCAGCGCGGACGCATCAGCTTCCGCCACAAGGGTGACGCGCCGACCCCGGGCCCACAGCAACGCCGGCCGAATTTTCGGCGGCGATAGACGTTACGATGACTCCCCGGCCGGTGGCCGGGGTGTCTGTTTCGGGGGGACGCGCGTTGATCGCCCGGAGGGCGTGCCAATGGCCATCACTTCGCTTGTTCGTCTATTCCTGATCGTCGCGCTGGCGGGCTCGCTCGGCTCGGCCGCCGCGCAAGAAGCCGCTCAAGGGCAACCCGGCAAGGGCGAACAACGCAACGTTCTCCGGCTACTGCCGGCCGATTCCGTCACCGAGCACACCATAGACACGCCGCGCGGCAAGCTCGCCTATACGGCGACCGCGGGCACCCTCGCCTTCTTCGACCAGTCGGGCGAGCGCAGCGCCTCTGTCTTCTACACCGCTTATGTGAGCAAGAGCGGCGGCGGCAACCGTCCCATCACCTTCGCCTTCAACGGCGGTCCTGGCGCGGCCTCCGCTTATCTGCATCTCGGTCTGGTCGGGCCGCGCCTGCTCGATCTTGGCCAGGACGGCACGCGGACCGAACTGCGCGACAATCCCGACACATGGCTCGCCTTCACCGATCTGGTGCTGATCGATCCGATCGGCACCGGCTGGAGCCGCACCGCCAAGCCGGATGACGGCAAATCGTTCTGGACCGTGCGCAGCGATGCCAGCGCGATGGCTAAAGCAATCGCGCTCTATGTGAATAAGACCAATCGCGGCAACGCACCGAAATATCTGCTGGGCGAAAGCTACGGGGGTTTCCGCGCCGCCAAGACCGCACGCGCGCTCAAACAAGAGCAAGGTATCGCGGTCTCCGGCATCGTCATGGTGTCGCCGCTGCTGGAAGCGTGGCTAACCTTCGGCGACGATCAATCGGCATTGCGCGCGGCGCTGCAACTGCCGTCGCTCGCCGCCGCCGAACTCGAGCGCAAGAAAGCCTTCTCGCCAGCGATGATGGCGGCGGCCGAACAGTTCGCCATGACCGATTATCTGATGACGCTCGCCGGGCCGCGGCCGCAAGGCACCGCGGCCAAGGCCTTCTATGAGCGCGTGGCGGAGATCAGCGGCCTGCCGGTCGACATTGTCACGCGCGCGCGCGGCTTCGTCGAGCACGATTTCGTCAAGAACATGCGCGCCGGCGGCAAAATCGTGAGCCGCTACGACGCTGCCTTCGCGGCCGACGACCCCTATCCCGACCGCGCCACCGGCCATGGCGGCGATCCGATCCTCGACGGCATCACGCGCGCCTATGGCGGCGGTTTCGTCACTTACGCGCGCAACGAGCTCGGTTTCAAGACCGACATCACCTATGCCCTGCTTGCGAGTGACGTCACGCGCGGCTGGGACTGGCAGGGCAATCGCGCCACCGCCGGCACCGAAGACGACCTGCGCACACTGCTGGCGCTCACGCCGTCGTTCCGCCTGCTCATCGCACACGGCTATGCCGACATGGTGACGCCTTACGCGATGTCGCGCTACGTACTCGATCATCTGCCGCCAATTGAACCGGCAGCCCGCGCGCAGCTCAAGGTCTATCGCGGCGGGCATATGTTCTATATCGACGCCGCGTCCCGGAAGGCGTTCAGCACCGACGCGGCGGAGTTCTATCGCGCGGCGACGAATTAGCCGGTGTACTCCAGCACGTCGAACCCGATGTGGCGGTCGACGATGTAGATGAGCCCGCGCTTGTCGAGCATCACGTCATTGCTTTGCGGCGCGGCGCGGCCGCCGCATGGATCTGGAATGAAATAGCCGACTTCGCGCGGCGCCATCGGATCGGCGATATCGACGATGCGCAGGCCCGCAGCAAACCACACAGCGTGCACCAGCGTCCCGCTCATGCGTTCGTGAAACTGATGCGCGCCGAAACGCGCGCCCGGCGTGCGCGCGAAGGGCGAGTCGAGCTCGCTCACCTCGAACAGCGACAGCGGCTTCACGCTCGACAGATCGCTGACGTCGTAGAGCGACATGCCGGCGTGCGGACGGCCACGCCGCGCCGCTTCTTCATTGGTATTCTGCGCGTGGTCTTCTTCGTCGATGGCAATCGCGATGCGCTTGCCGCCGATCATCTCGGGCGCCGGCATCACCGTGTGCGTCGGCTCCGGAAACGGCGGGTGATAATTGTAGGAGGCCACTGTCTTCGGCCGCGCGATGTCGGCGATATCGACGACGCGGAAACCGCCGTGCCAACAGCTCGCCCACATTTCGTTGCCGAAGCGGAGCGCGTGGTGCAGGCGGTGGCGTTTGCCCGGCCAGGTCGGGGTCTCGCCGCCCGCGACATGCTGGCCCGGCATCCACCAGCGCGAGACTTCCCGCGGCTCCGCCGGGTCCTTCATGTCGTAGATGACCAGGATATTACCGACGAAACCGTCCATCTCGGTCGAGATATAGGCGTAGCGCTCGTCCATGTCGAAGCGATGCACGCCAATGCCGCCGGTGAGATGGTGATGGATGAGCTTCGGTTGTGACGGCGTCGACACATCGTAGATGCGGAAACCGCCATTGCGATAAGGCTGCGCCTCGTCCTTCTCGATGTCGACGAGATCGGCTTCGGTGAGGTTGAGTCTCGTCAGCAGTTCGGCGCGGGTCGGATCGCGGCCAAGTTGCTCGCGTAAAGCCCGTCGGATGGCCGGCATGTCCTGCGCGCGCCGGCCGGCCGCGGTCGGGTTGCGCTCGTGATTGACCACCATGATGTCGCCGGCAACGCGCACTTTGTGGCTGTGCGAGGTGAGATCGCCGACCGGTACGCTGGCGACCAGGCGCGGGTTGGCTGGATCGGAGATGTCGACGATCGACGTGCCGAGGTCCTGCTTATTCGGAATATGCCCGACATAGGCGTAATGGCCCGCGACCGTCACCTGTCCCGCGCCAGGCAGGTCGAGATGGCCGAGCCGCCGCACATTGCGCGCCGCGGCGCCGTTCGGATTCACTGACATGGCTGCTTATTCCAGTTTGGCGCCGGAGGCCTTCACGATCGACGTCCACTTCGGCACTTCGGCCGCGATATAGGCTTTGAACTCGGCCGCCGTGCCGCCGACGATATCGACCCCGAGTCGGTCGAGCGAGGCCTGCACGCCAGGGTCCTGCAGGGCCTTGGCAGCCGCGCCGTGGAGCTTGGCGAGCACGTCCGGCGGCGTCCCGGCGGGCGCCACCAGGCCGTGCCAGGTGCTCGCCTCGAAGCCAGGCAGCCCCGCCTCATCCATGGTCGGCAGGTCCGGCATCGCCTTGGTCCGCTTGAGCGTCGTCACGGCGATCGCGCGCACCTTGCCGCCTTTGATGTGGCCGAGCACCGAGGCGGCGGTAGCGAACATAAGCTGGTCGTGACCGCCGATGACGTCCTGCAGCGCCGGCGCCGCACCTTTGTACGGCACGTGCACAATGTCGATCTTGGCTTCGGCCTTGAACAGCTCGCCGGCGAGATGCGCCGCAGCGCCGTGGCCGGACGACGCGAAGTTGAGCTTGCCCGGCTGCGCCTTGGCGAGCGCGATCAGCTCTTTGAGCGAGTTCGCCGGTACGCTCGGGTTCACCACCAAAATGTTGGCCTGCGTGCCGATCAAGATGATCGGCGCGAAATCCTGCTGCGGATTGTAGGGCAGCTTCTTGTACAGGGTCTCATTGGTGGCGAGGATGCTGTTGTTGCCCATCAGCAACGTGTAGCCATCGGGCGCCGCCTTCGCGACGGATTCCGCCGCGATATTGCCGCCGGCGCCGGGGCGGTTCTCGATGATGATCGCCGCGCCGAGCAATTGCTCCATCTGTTTGCCGACGATGCGCGCCAGCACGTCGCTCGGCCCGCCCGGCGTAAAGGCAACGACCAGGGTGATCGGCCGGTTCGGGTAGTCCGCGGCATCGGCAAAACCGGGCAGCGCCAAAAGCGCGAGCGCCGCATAAGCGCACCAAGCGCACACCCATCGACGGCTGAAGCCTGACATTCGTGAAGTCTCCGGCAGAGTCATGCCCCAGGCGAGCATACGCCTCACCGTCGCTGCGGCAAGCTTTCGCGCGCGGTAGCCGGATGCTAGCGTCCCGCACCAATCGTAAACGTCTCGGAAGTCCCCGTTTGGATACGCAAGTGATCATCGTCGGTGCCGGTCCGGTCGGCCTGACGCTCGCCATCGACCTCGGTAAACGCGGCGTGCGCTGCATTCTGCTCGAGCAGAAGGACGCGCCGCAATTCCTGCCGAAGATGGAACGCTGCAACGCGCGCACGATGGAAATTTACCGCCGCCTCGGTATCGCGCAGGCGATCCGTGACGCCGGTTTTCCGCGTGACACGCCGATGGACGTCTTCATCGTCACCACGCTGACCGAGCCGCCGCTCTTACGCCTGCCCTACCCCTCCGTGGCGCAGGCGCAGGCCGAGATCGCCGCCTGCCGCGACGCCTCGATGCCGCTCGAGCCTTATCAGCTCATTTCGCAATACACGCTGGAGCCGCTGCTTAAGTCTATCGCCGAGCCGCTGCCCAGCGTCGACGTGCGCTATGGATGCGAGTTCCTTGCCTTCGAGCAGGACGCAGACGGCGTGCGGGCGCGGGTCAAAACGAAAACCGGCGACGTCGAATTGAGTGCGCAGTATCTGGTCGGCTGCGACGGCGGCACCAGTGCGGTGCGCCGGCAGCTCGGCATCAAGCTCTCGGGTGACGCCAACCTGCTGCAGCTTCGGCAGGCGCTTTACCGCTGCGACGACCTGTTTGACCGCATCCCGATCGGCAAGGGCCGGCACTATCACGTCGCCGATGCGCAGAATTCTTTTCTCATCGTGCAGGACTCGACCAGGCACTTCACGCTGCACGCCACCGTCGACAGCGACGAGGCAATGAAGACGCAGTTCGAGCAGGTCGTCGTCATGCCGGTTCAGTACGAGATGCTGTCCTGCGCGCCGTGGCGGCAGAACCTGCTGCTCGCCGACCGTTACGGCGACGGCCGTGTGTTTCTCGCCGGCGACGCGGTGCATCTCGTGATCCCGACCGGCGGGCTCGGCATGAACAGCGGGGTCGGCGACGCCATCGACCTGTCCTGGAAGCTCGCCGCCACCTTGCAGGGCTGGGGCGGGCCGAACCTGCTTGCGTCGTATGAGATCGAGCGCCGGCAGATCGGCGACCGCAACGTCGCCGCCTCGCGCCACGCCTCGCGTGGCCGTCGCGCCTGGCGCGCGGCCTACAAGCCGAATATTCGCGACAACACGCCGGAAGGCGCCGCGACGCGCGCCAATCTCGCAGCGATTGCCGACGTCGAGCAGCGCAAGAGCAACGAGATGATCGGCGCCGAGCTGGGCTACCGCTACGCCGACTCGCCTATCGTGTGGCCGGAGCCGGGTGAGGCGCCGGCGCCCGATTTCATGAAATACGTGCCGACCACCTGGCCGGGCGCGCGGTTGCCGCACGTCTGGCTCGACGACGGCTCAGCCATGCAGGACCGCATCGGCGACGGTTACACGCTGCTGCGGTTTGGCGGCGTCGGGGCAGACACCGGAGCGCTGGCCGCGGCCTTCGCGGCCTACGGCGCGCCGTTCACGACCCTCGACATCCCCGGCGGGCGCGTGCGGGACATTTATGGCCACGACTTGCTGCTGGTGCGGCCCGATCTGCACGTGGTCTGGCGGGGCAACCGCACGCTCGCCGATCCTGCTAGACTTGCCGCGCTGGCGACCGGGAACTGAACCATGGCAAACGACCTTCAGCTTACGTTGGCCTGCGGCGACTACGAGATCGTTCGCCCGCTAATCGACGGCCGCGTGAAGCCGGACGGCATCGAGCTCACCATCGTCACCAAAAACGATTCTGCCACGCGCCACTGGCGTTTCCTGCGCAATAACGAATTCGACATCGCGGAGGTGTCGGCCTCGTCTTATTTGGCCGCGCGTGACAACGACTGGCCGTTCCGTGCCATCCCGGTCTTCCTGCACCGGCGCTTCCGCCACGGTTTCATGTTCGTCAACACGAGCAAAGGCATCAAGACACCGCAGGACCTCAAAGGTCGCAAAGTCGGTGTCAAAACCATGATGACCACCGCCGTGCTGTGGATGCGCGGGCTGCTCGCCAGCGAATACGGCGTGCCGCTCAACTCCATTCACTGGTTCAGCGAAATCAACAACGATGTCGACGTTAAACTGCCCAACGACATCAAAATCACCGAATTGCCGGATGACAAGTCGATCGAGACCATGCTGGCGGAAGGCGAGCTCGATGCGGTGCTGCACTCCGACCTGATCAAGCCGTTCGTGGCCAAGGATCCGCGCGTGGCGCGGCTATTTCCCGACGCCAAGGCCGAGGAGATCGCCTACTACAAGAAGACCGGCATCTTCCCGATCATGCACGTGCTCGGCCTGCGCCAGCCGCTGGTCGAGCGGCACCCATGGATTGCCGTCAATCTGTTCAAGGCCTTCAACGAGGCCAAGGACATCGCCATGCGCCGGATGGAGAACCCGCGCATCGTGCCGCTCGCCTGGTACCGCGACGCCTGGGAGGAGCAGGAGGCGATCCTCGGCCCCGACCCGTGGGACTACGGCCTGTCGGCAAAGAACCGCACGAACCTGGAGACGTTGGTCGGCTATTCGCACGACCAGGGCCTGATCAAGCGACGCCTGCCGCTCGACGAACTGTTCCTCAGCGTTTCGACCGGCCGCAAGCGTGGCGAGGAATTCCGCATCTAGCGGATTCCCTGCGCGTCGCTACAATAATACCGAAGTGGAGGAACATGATGTCCAAACAATCAAAAACAATGCTTGTTGCCGCAATGCTGCTGGCCTGCGGCCTGTCCGCGGCAAGCGCCCAGGACAAAGTCTGGAAACACGGCATCCTGGAAGCCAAGAGCGACGCCGGCTTCATCGCCATGGTCGACAAAGGCGGCTTCGCCGCCAAGCGCGGGCTCAAGGTCGAACTCCTGCAAGTCAAGGCCGGCGCGACATTGATGAAGGCGCTGATCGCCGGCGAGATCGACAGTGTCGACATGGGTGCGGCCGAGTCGATCGTGGCGGCCGCGCGCGGCACCGGCGTCAAGATCGTCGGCTGCACCTGGCCGGGCGTGCCGCAGGTCGTGCTGGCCAAGCAGGAGATCAAGACGCTCGCCGACCTCAAGGGCAAGACGGTGGCGATCTCCTCGCCCGGCTCGCTGCCCGACCTCCTGTTCCGCGGCATGCTCGACAACGCCAACGTACCGTTCGCAGACGTGAAGCTGGCGACGCAAGGCGCCGACCTCGACCGCTACAAGTCGCTGGTCGCCGGCATCACCGACGCCGCCGTGGTTTCGAACGAGTTCGAGCCGATCATGCCGGCCAACATCAAGGTGCTGGCCAAGGGCAATACGGCCGTACCGAAATTCATCCGCCTCTGCATCGCCGTAAGCGGCAAGGTGCTGGCCGAGCGGCGCGCCGATCTGGTGAATTTTCTCGCCGCCGAGATGGAGGCCTACAGCCACGCCGCTACGCATCGCGACGAGACGATCAAGCTCTCGCATGAGATGACGCACGCCAAGCCCGACGACACCCGCGCCGCCTTCATCGTCGACCAGGCGATCCGCGACAAGCAGATCGATCCGACGCTGGCGATCCCGGCTGACCGCATCGAATGGATGCAGCAGCTCTTCGTGAAAGCCGGCGTCATCCCGAAGACGGTGGCAGCCGACACGCTCATCGATGCGACCGCCCTGGCCGAGGCAGCGAAATTACCGAGAAAGTGAGCGGCGTGCTGGACAACCTCTTCGATACCGCGCGCGAGACGGCCCTCGTCACCGGGGCGGGCAATGGCATCGGCCGCGCCATCGCCCAAGCGCTCGTCGGCGAAGGCGTGCGCACGGTCTTCGCCGATGTAAACCGGGACACCGTTACGGCCGCGGTCGCTGCCTCGCCCCGGCCGGACCTGGGCGTCCCCTGGGTCGGCGACCTCGCCGACCGCAGCGCCTGCGACGCGCTGCTTGCGTCCGCGCGAGACGCGGTCGGCCAGGTCCCGCTGTTCGTGCACAGTGCCTCACCGCCGCGGCGGGAGGCCGATCACATCTTCGCCGTGAGCGAAGAAACCTGGGCGAAGATGCACGCGGTCAACATCGACGCCGGTTTCCACCTGGCGCGCGAACTCGCCCGTGCGTTGGTCGATGCGCGACAGCCCGGGTCGTTTCTGTTTCTCACGTCGCTGCACGCAGACACGCCGCGCAACCTGCCGCATTACAGCACGGCCAAGGCCGCGCTCGGCATGATGGTGAAGGAACTCGCCAAGACGCTGGGCCGCTTCAACATCCGCGTGAATGCGCTGGTGCCTGGCGCCATCGCCGCAGGCGGCTTCGTCGCCGATCCGGCGCTGGCGAAGCACATCCCGTTAGGCCGGCTCGGCCGCAGCGAAGATCTTGCGCCGATGGCGCTGGCCGTACTGTCGAACAGAATCTCGGCTTATATCACCGGCGCCTCGATCGTCGTCGACGGCGGGATGTCCCTGATGAACTGGTTCGACCCGCCGGCACTCGACGAGCTTTAGAACGGCAGGCTGCCGCGCGCGCGCCATGTCCAGATGTGCGTGTCGCTGCCAATGCCGCCGAATTCGCCGCCGACAGTGAGCTGCGCGCCGCCGGCGAGACTTAAGCCCAAGCCGGCCGTTGCCCGCGCGGACCATCCTTGCAGCATTGGCGTCGAAGCGAGGCCGGCGTTCGATGCGTCGTCGCGCGAGAAATAATAGTCGCCGTACAGCCCGACGTAGGGCGCGAGCTTCGTCGTACCCGACCAAGCCGTCGGGTAAATCACCTTGGCGCCGCCGCTCGCGCGGCCGACGGCAAAATTGCGGTCGGCTTGCTGCGTGCCGAAATTGTCGCTGTAGGCGTTTTCATGCTCCCAGAGCATGGAGACACGCGCCGACGGTTCGAGCACGACGCCGTGCATCCGCAGATTGCCGGTAAAGCCGCCGGTAGCGAGCCAGCGCTGGCCGGTATAGCTGGCCGAGCTCAGGCCGGCAGTATTGTTGATCAGAACATTGGAGCGCGCGCCGGCGATATCGAAGCGGAGGTTTCCGGACAGGCGCCAGCCCAGATAGGCGCCGGCGGTCCAGCCGTCCCCTTTGAGCACGCCGTTGAAGGCTTGCGAGTTGTAGCCGAAGTGCTCGTAGCCGGTGAACACGCCAACCAGGAAATCCGGCGTGAGTTTTCGCGTGAGCCCGACGGTGGCGTTGATCTGCGTGCCCTTCAAATCGCTGCCAACGGTGTTGCGGCTGAAATTGGTGCCGCGGATGTCGATCCAAGCGAGCCAGTCGCGGGACGGTCCGACGGCTGGCCGGGCCTTGGTCACGGAGCCCTCGCCGGCATAGCCGAGCGCGGCAAACCCCTCGTCGACGGTATTGCGGCCAGCATCCGGCGCCGACACGAAGCGTCTGACGCCGTCGTTGTCCGGCGCGGTGGCGACGATCAGTTCGAGCGCCTTGCGCGGATCGATCAGACCGTGACCGAATTGCGAATTGAAGCCGCGTCCGCCGAGATGCCTCGCCGACGACACCATGAGAGCGCGAATCTCTTCCGGCTTGAGCGACGGCTTCTGAGCCATCAGCAGCGCGGCAACGCCGCTCACATTGGCCGTTGCGACCGACGTGCCGGTGGTCAACTGCACACCGCCACCCGGCGCCGGCACCAGTACGTTCACGCCCGGCGCTGCGATGGTGACGTATTTCCCGCGATTGGCGCCGTCGAACAGACCGTCGTTTTCGTCGGTCGCGGTGACGGCGAGCACGTTCGGATCGGCGCCCGGATAAAGCGGCGGCGATTTCGGGCCGGCATTGCCGGCAGCGGCGACCACGAGAACCCCCCGCTCGCGCGCAATCTGCAGCGCCTGGGCGAGGGCCGGATCCTGCGGCCCGGCAAAACTCATATTGACGATTTTGGCGCCGCGCCGGATCGCATAATCGAGCCCATTGATGACCCGCATCGTGCTCGATTGCGCCTGGCCACTGCCGTCGAAGGCGCAGATCGCAATGATCTTCGCATTCGGGGCGACGCCCAAAAGGTCGCCATGCGACGCGATTGCGCCGGCCATGCCGGTGCCATGTGCGTGGGGCGACGACGCAGCGCCGCAACCGGCGTTGTAGCGATCGGTGATCGTGCCGGCGAGATTCGGTTGGTTGATATCGATTTCCGAATCGATCACCGCAATGACGACGCCGTCGCCTTTGCTGCTGCGGTGGACATGATTCAGATGAAGTTTGTCGACGACATATTGCAGCGATTTGATTTGCGCAGCCTGCGGATCGTTCTGGGTCGTCCGATACGCATAGTGAGGCTGGATCGCGAGCGAGAGGCCCGCCCCCTCAACCTGGCGGATCGTCGAGCGCACGGTCTGCCCATTGGCGATGCGGAACGTGTAAACCGAGCGCCCTAGCATGCCGATTGTTTGCTGCCCCAACACGGTCAGGCCGAAACGCTGAGCGATTTCGTTGACCTGCTGCGGCGACACGCCGGGGCCGAATTGCAGCACCACCTCATCCGGCGCGAATTGCGTTTCGCCAGCCGGCGGCATACCCGAGCCCGGAGGCAGCGGGATGCTCGACATATCGATCAGCCGGGTGCCGGCCGGCGCACCGTTGCCGCCGCTACGACCGCTGGCGAGGCTTCCCGGGCCGCGCTGAGCGCCACCGTCACTTCCCGTGCGAGGCGCGCCGGTGCGCGCCGGCGCTGGCTCGCCCGCGCCGATCTGGAACGTGAAGCCCGAACCGTTAGGCGTGACGGCCTGCGGGTTGTCGCTGAAGCCGGCGTCGATTGCATTCTCAATCGCGCCGATGGTGGCCTGGCCCGAAATCTGTGCGGCTACCGGCATGACGAAGGTTTGCATCTGCCGCAGCTTGACGCTGTCGCCCGGCCCATTGACGACCTGAATCAAGACCGGAGAGGTCGCGGCGGCGTTGTTCGCATCGCCGCTGTACTTTGCCTCCATCGAATGATTGCCGGCGGCGAGCGACGACGTCGTGAATGTGGCGGTGCCGGCCGTGAGCGGCGACGTGCCGATCGTCGTGGTGCCGTCTTGCAGCAGCACCGTCCCGGTCGGCGCAACGCCGGTCACCGTCACCGTGAATGTCACAGTCTGGCCGACGTTCGACGGATTCGGCACCGAGCTTAATGTCACCGTCGGCGTCACCAGCGTGTAAGTGAACTGATCGGCCGGAGTGATGGGGCTGGGGCCGCCCGACGTCGTCACCCTGATGTCCACCGTGCCAGTCCCGGCCGGCGAGGTCGCGTTGATCTGGCCTGGACTGATGACGGAGAATGACGCGGCCGGAGTACTGCCGAAAGTAACCGCAAAGGCGCCGGAAAAATTCGAGCCGGTGATGGTGACGCCGGTGCCCCCCGCCGCGGGACCGCTGTTTGGATTGACGTTGCTGATCGCAGGCGGCGAAATCTGCGCCAGAGCTTTTGACGCGAAGCCAAATGTGGCCACGAGGCCAATGAAAAAAACAGCGACCAAAGGCAGGAAGGCCCGCAGGCCAATGGCCAACGCCAGCGGCGCGGAGAAAACTCCGCATGACGCCCTGGACTGACCAGTCACCAAAGCCACTGAGCCCCCCGCACGTGCCGCAACCGACGCGGCTATCCTACACTAATCCTCCGCCACCGGCGGCCGCTCCATCTTACCATCCCAGCGCTTGGCGAAGGGCGCCGAAAGGTCGAGCTGGTCGAGCACCCGGGCGACGATATGGTCGACCATGTCGTCGATGGTCTTCGGCTTATTATAAAAAGCCGGCATCGGCGGCACGATGCGCACGCCCATGCGCGCCAGCTTGAGCATGTTCTCAAGATGCAGTTCCGACAGCGGCGATTCGCGCGTCACCAGCACAAGCCTGCGGCGCTCCTTGAGCACCACGTCGGCGGCGCGATGAATGAGGTTCTCGCTGATGCCGTGCGCGATGGCGCCGAGCGTGCGCATGGAGCATGGCACCACCACCATGCCGTCGGTGAGGAACGAGCCGGAGGAGATCTCCGCCGCCATGTTGGCGGTGTTGTGATGGACGGAAGCCAGCTCCGACACCTGCTTCACGGTGTAGGACGTCTCATGCTCGAGCGTGCGGCGCGCCCAACTGCTGATAATGAGGTGGGTTTCCACCTCGCATTCTTTAAGCGCCTCGAGCAGCCGGATCCCCAAGATGGAGCCGGTTGCGCCGGTCAGGGCTACGATCAGACGCCGCATCGCCTTTCCTCCCTCGCCCGCCATTACTCTTACTCTATACGTGGCAGGTCGAGCGTCTCCTTATGGCCAAAGCCTTGGGTGTTGTCGATAAAGACGATACGGGTGGGCGTGAGGCAATAGACGCCGGTGCGTGCGTAGGCCTCGCGCAGTTTCTCGGGCGCGGCTTTCAATTGCCGCAGGAAAGGATAGCGCGCTTCCAGTAATGCGAGCAGACGCGCGCGCTCGGCCGCGTCGGTGACCTGCCGCGCACTCCCGGCGATCTGCAGGCCCTGGATGGCGGCGAAATCCGCCGTGTCCGGAGCCACCGTGGCGGACACCAGTGGCGCGGCCCCGAGATTGAGGGAATGCCGCGTGGCGGTCTCCGACACCCAGACGAGCGTCAGTCCATCGCGCGCATAAAAGAGATTGGCGGCATGCGGACCGTCTGGACCGAGCGTCGCGAGCGACGTCACATGATGGGCATCGAGGAACCCTTCAATTCGCCGCTTGAGCTCGGTCGTCATTGGAAACCCCTCGTCATTGCGAGCGAAGCGAAGCAATCCAGAGCTGCAGGCTCGACTGGATTGCTTCGTCGGCTACGCCTCCTCGCAATGACTCATTTAAGCGCGACGAAGATCGCGCCCTCCTCCACCGTGACGGGATAAGTTTTCACCGGCACCATGCAAGGCGGGCCGACCACCGCGCCGGTGCGCACGTTGAACTGCCCGCCGTGAAAATTGCACTCGATGACGTCGCCGAACAGCTCGCCTTCGGACAGCAAACCGGGCCCATGCGTGCAGGCATCGTCGGTGGCGAAGAACTCGCCGTCCACATTGTATATGGCGAGCGCCTTGTCCCCATGCTCGAATTTGAGCACGGCCCCCGGCGCCAGTTCGTCGACCGGACAGATGCGGACACGGCTTGTTGTGGAGGCGGAGGCAGGGTCGGTCATTGATCGAGGTTCGGCGAGTTCATATCATTGACGGCAACAATAGTCGGAACAACGACAGCGCGCCGGGCAAGTCAAGGCTCGGCCAAGGACGGCCAGGGAGACCCTTATGCTCAAGCAAGAACAGAACAATCTGCTCACCCAGACCGGGCCGGGAACCCCGGGCGGCCGTCTGTTCCGCAGCTATTGGCTCCCCGCGCTGCTGGCGAGCGAACTCGCCGAGAACGACGGGCCGCCGGTGCGCGTGAAGCTGTTGTCGGAGCGGCTGATCGCTTTCCGCGACAGCAAGGGCCGGCTCGGACTGATGGACGAATACTGCGCCCACCGCGGCGTGTCGCTGTGGTTCGGCCGCAATGAAGAAGACGGTCTGCGCTGCCCCTATCACGGCTGGAAATACGACCACACCGGCCAATGCATCGAAGTGCCGTCGGAGCCGGTGGAGAGCGGCTTCTGCAACAAGATCAAGCTGAAGTCCTATCCGCTGGTCGAGCGCGGCGGCGTGCTGTGGACCTATATGGGTCCGCCTTCCAGCCAGCCGCCGCTGCCGGAATGGGAATTCGCGCTGGTGCCACCCGAGAACAGCTTCATGTCGAAGCGGGTGCAGGAATCGAACTGGCTGCAGGCGCTGGAAGGCGGCATCGATTCGAGCCACGTCTCCTTCCTGCATCGCGGCGAATTGAATTCCGATCCGCTGTTCCGCGGCGCCAAGGCCAACCAGTACAATCTGAAAGACTCGCGGCCGGTGTTCGAAGTGGTCGAAAGCCCGGGCGGCCTCTACATCGGCGCGCGGCGCGATGCGGAGAACGGCAACTACTACTGGCGCATCACGCAATGGGTGATGCCGACCTTCACCATGATCCCACCACGCGGCAATCATCCGGTGCACGGACACTTCTGGGTGCCGATCGACGACCACAACTGCTGGGCCTGGAGCTTCGACTACCGGCCCGACCGCGCGCTCACCCCCGACGAGCGGAGCGCGATGGAAGACGGCAAGGGCATCCACGTCAAATACGTACCCGGGACCTTCCGGCCGCTCGCCAACAAGGACAACGACTACCTGATCGACCGCGAGGCGCAGAAAGCCGGGCGCACATTCAGCGGCGTCGAAGGCATCGGCATGCAGGACGCCTCGCTGCAGGAAAGCATGGGACCGATCGTCGACCGCACCAAAGAGAACCTCGTCTCCACCGATAACGGCATCATCATGTGCCGGCACCGCTTGCTGCGCTCGCTCAAGGCGATGATGGACAAGGACGTGCCGCCGCCGGGCCTCGATCTCGCGCATCAGCAGGTCCGCTCCGCGGCCGTCGTCCTGCCGCCCGACCGGCCGTTCATGGAAGCGGCGAAGGACGCGCTCTCCGTGCGCGCCGGTGTGGCGCATGCCTCCGTTTGAGCTGAGCGAATCCGCACGGGCGGCGAGCGCGACGGAAGCCCGCTTCCGCATCGACGCGCCGAATTCGCGGCCGCGCGCCGTCAAAGTCATCGCGCTCGACCGGCCGAGCGAGGCCGTCGTGCAGCGGCTGTCGCAACAGCCGTGGGCGAACGCGAGTTTCCTCACCGCCATTGCCAGCGTGCCGCGCGCCGGCGTGCCCTTCTCGGCCGAGAGCTGGCTGCGCGACCTCGCCGGTCAGGCCAAAAATCTGGTCGATGAAGTCGACAGCGCCGATCTGGTGGTGATGGTGGCGTCCGGCGGCGAGAACGCGCAGGCCGCCTCGCTGATCGGCGAGGCCTGCAGCCTCAAGCGCGTGATGACCACCGCGCTGGTGCTGGGGACGGATGCCGTATCCGACGCCGCGCTGTCGCAGACGCTGGCGCAACTGCGCCCCTGGGCGCTGATGGTCGTGATCGCCAGCGCCGAGGACTACATCGCCGATATGCTGACGGCGTTGCGGGCTTAACGCCTGACGTTCAGCGCCAATCGGCGACGCGACGCAGTTCGGTCTCGTTGACGATCGTGAGCGTGCGGCGGTTGATTTCGATCAGCGAGGCGCGCTGGAATTCGCCCAGCACCTTGCTGACGTGCACAGGCGTCAAGCCCGTGGCGTCGGCGATATGCCGCTGGCGCAGCGGGAACTCCATGGTCGGCCCCTTCGCCATACCGCGCTTGGCCAACCGGTCGACGACGTTGAGGACGAGACGCGCGATGCGTTCGTCGGCGGTGCGGCGGCCGAGATCGAGCGCGAGCTGATCGGCCTGCGTGCGCTCGTCGAGCCATGTCTTCGACAGCTTGTCGAGCAGGTTCGGGCGCTGGAAGATAAAGGCTTTCAAATCGGCGCGGCTGAATTTGCGGCAAGTGACGTCGGTGATCGCCTCGACCGTGCGGCCGGACATCGGCTCAAGCAGCGAGGCGGTAGAGACGAGATCGCCCGGCAGCAGGAACGCCAGAATTTGGCGGCGGCCATCCAGTAGCGTGATCGACGACGCGGCCCATCCTTTGCAGATCACTGGGATGCTGTCGGACCATTCCTTGGGGTGGCAGATCGTGCGACGCGCCGGAATGACCTGGGTCGACGACGCCAGTTCCATTGTGTCGGCGGCCCAATCGACCTTGCCGTCGCTCGGCTTATGGCCCGCGCACAAGGTCAGATCGTTCGCCGGACAGATCAGGCAGGACATGCCGTCATCGGCTTTGTCGACGGCCCGGTCGAGCATCGGCTGTGCGACCGGATAGACGAAGTCCGGACGCGCCAAAGCGGACTCGTCCCTGTTCTGCTGACTGGGCAATTTCTGAATCGCAAGACCTGTCACCTGCATTCCCCCTTTAGCTGCTCGACCCGTGCGTCCCGGAAGACAACGACGCTCCTATCGCTGCCCCGCACTCGGTGGACACACGCTTCGCACTCAACTGAACTGTTTGCTGAACCGGCACTCGATCTCGGGAAAATTGCCGAGACCGCATTTTCACTCTCTTTGGCTTGTTCGCGGACCCTTCACGCCATCTCCATGGTTAACGAGTCGTTAACGTTAGGTGTCTGCTGTTGTCACAATCCAAAGAAGCATTCTATTTGAATAACATACGCAGCAAGTTCCGATTCGAGTTGATGTAGGTCAACAGCAATCGTCCCCCGAGCGACGCGGTTCGATTATGGAAAACAAATGGTTAATTTTATCGAAACCGCTTCATCGTCATTGTTATTCCAGTTTGCCATTTTGCGTTAATACGGCCGTTAACCGTGACTTATGCCGAATCATCAATTTTCGACTGCTGGAACAACGTACCTGACGCGACATGTTTGAGCACACGGGTCAGGCGGACGGTTTTGCCCAGGCCGGGACATGAAAAATCCAACCGTCAACCTGCGTGATCTGGTGATCCTGATCGCGGACCCGAACGCCTATGCACGGCGTATCACCAACGGCATCTTGCGTGGCTTCGGCGCCAACAAAGTATTGGAAGCCGAGCAGTCGCTCGGTCTGTTCCAGGTGCTGACCGGACAGAAGATCGACATCCTGCTCTGCTGTACGCGTCTGCCTCCGCACGGCGGGCTTGCCGTCACGCGCAGCATCCGCCGCAATTCGCATAACGAGAACCGCACAATCCCCATCTTGCTGATGTCGAGTGACACCAGCGAGTCGACCATCAAGAACGCGCGCGACGCCGGAGCCAACATGGTGGTGGCCAAGCCGATGTCGCCCAAGGGCCTGTACGACCGGCTCGGCTGGATCGCCTTCAACCCGCGGCCGTTCATCGACACCGAGACCTATTTCGGCCCCGACCGACGATTCAAAATCGAGGGTTATCCGGGCGGCGTCGGCCGGCGCAAAGGCGACAAGCAGCTCGAGGTCGCCGCAGATGTCGGACCGGCGCTCGACCAGAACGATATCGACAGTCTCTTCAGCGCTGCCCGCAAAGGACAACCTGATGCCTAACGATGCTCCGGCCGAAGCCAGGGTCTTCCACCCCGAAAACCGGTTCGACCGTATGGCGCGCCGTCCCGGCGGCGTCGCGCGCGAGCACGCGCTGGAAGCGGCGCAGGCGCATCTGGAAGAGCTGAAGGCCGATTTCGACGACTGGATCAACGTAGAGCTGGCGCAGCTCGCTGCCTCGCTGTCGCGCGTGGAGTCGCACCCGACCGACCTCAGCGCGGTCGATGCCGCCTTTCACGGCTGCGCGCATCTGCGCGACGTCGGCGGCACCATGGGGTTCGAATTGGTCACCTTCGTCGCCGCCAATCTGTGCGACATCATCGACGCGCTGAAGGCCGGCGCAGTCTTCGACAAGGACACCATCGAGTGTCATCTGAGCGCACTGGCGCTGGCCAAGACCGAGCGCTACCGCCACCTTTCGCCGGATCAGGTGCCGGAAATGACCGCGGGGCTGCGGCGAATCAGCCAGATCGCCAGCATCGTTCCCGACGACACCGTCGACTAGAAGCGCCGGCGCTCAGGCGCCGGTCAACGACTCGCCCTGCAGCCGCTTGCGCTGGAACGCGATGACCTGTTGCGCGGTCTCGCGCTTGAGCTTGTTGAACAGCGTGCGGTTCTGCTCGAGCACCTGCGGCGACAGGCCGCCTTTGTCGGCGCAAAGCTGCAGCACCGCCTTCACCGTCTGCCAGGAGAGGCCGCTCGCCTTGGCGACGATCAGCACGCCCTCGCGGTCCTGCACCATCGCGCGTTCGACAATGTCGATGGGCAGGTTGGTCAGCGCGGCAAGGCCAACCGCGGTCTCCTCGAACTTGCCGGAGCGGGCAAAAGCCTCCACCTCGGTTTCGGTGAGCTTGCCGTCGACGCGCATGCGCTCCACCATCGCCTGCGCCACCGCATAGTTGCGCGACGATACGGCGGCCTGATGCTGGATCGCGGCCGCCACATCGGCGACCGCACTGCGGATGGCTTCCACCTTGCCCGGATGGGATGCTTCGAGCGCGATGCGCACAGCCATCGACGCCGTGGTCAGGAGCTTGAGGAACTGCTGGCGCGGAATCTCCGGCCGCGCGCCGACCGTCTGCGCCATCTCATCGTCGCCCTCGGCGCGCTTGACCAGCCGCACATAGCCGGCCTCGGAGAAGGCGGCGCCGGGGTTCTTCACCGTGGTCAAAGCGACGTCACGGTTGCCGCGCTCGACCAATACGTCGGTGACGGTCTCGGCAAGACTGCTGCGGCGCGAGATCGCCAGCAGATGGTCCTGGCTTTTGGTGCGTGCAGTCTCGACCAATGTGGCGTTGTCGATCTGGTTCGACCGGGTGAGCACGGGCCCCGCGACGCCGATGGCGTCGTCGGAGGCAAGCGTGCGGATGATCCTGGGCGGCGCGTTGGGGATCGACGCCAGCCGCTGCGCCAGGGTCTCGCGCGCGGATAGCTCGATATCGGCGATCAGATGGCCGAACACGCCTTCGAACACGGCGATATGGTCGTCGGAGAAATGGCTCGACCCAAATACGAACAGATCGGTGACGCGCCGGAGCGTCTTGACGCGCCGGTCGGCGGAGCCGTGCGCGAGCGCATCCTCGAGCTCGCTCAGGAAGGCGGTTTTCACATTGGCCATGGGTCAGCCTTCCTCTGCGGGCGCTGGCCCGCTCACATCCTAGAATTCTACGTCGACATCCACCTGCGAGGCTTCTTCGGCCGACAACGGCGGCGCCGGCACTTCCGGCAGATTGCTGTCTTCCTGCAGCCGCCGCAGCAGCCGATCCTTGAGGTCCGCGACCGTGATCGCCGAGATCACGTTCTGCTCGACCTGCGCGCGTTCCTCGCCGGTGATCGGCGTCGCATGCGATTCCGCGTAATGCGTCAGGGCGTCGCCGAGCGCTTCGAACTCCTGCTTCAGGCGGTCGAAACTCTGCAAGGCGACAATGAGATCCCGGCTCGGCTTGCCGCTCTCCATCACCAGATCCGTCACGCGCGCGACGGTGTCTTCCAGGTGCACGACGTTATCCAGCAGCAACGCGGCAAACACGGCCACGAAGGCGCCAAAGCTGCTTTCCGGCAGTTCGACTGTCACAACCGCACCCCTCGGCCGTTTCCGTTCATTGAACTGCTGCTTAAGACAGCTTGCCCATGACCTGCTCGATTTTTTCGCGCAGGATGGCGGCGGTGAATGGCTTGACCAGGTAGTTGTTGACCCCGGCCTGCGCCGCCTTCACCACCAGCTCGCGATCGCCGCGGCCGGTCAGCAGAATGAAGGGTACTTTGCGCACGACGGGATGGCCGCGCACCGCGCGCAACAGTCCGAGCCCGTCCATCTCCGGCATGTTGTAGTCGGAAATGATCAGGTCGAGCGGCTGCAGCGAGGCGGTTTCCATCGCCTTCACGCCATTCTCGGCTTCGTGGATGTGCTTGAAGCCGATCTCTTCCAACGTCATGCGGGTCATTTGCCGCACGCTGTTCTGATCGTCCACCACCAGAACCTTGACGGCTACTGCATTTGGCATCTTGTTATCTCCTGAGCGGTCCCGTCGCCGGGGGCGGCGAAACCGTAGTTACGCTCTAGTTCAGTGCGACTTTTGTTACTGACTTGTTAACAACGGTCCCCATACCGCCGGGAACCGCCACTGCGAGGTCATTCAGCTTCTCGACGTCGAGGATGAAGGCAACGCGGCCATTGCCGAGGATGGTCGCGGCGGCGATGCCGGGAACCGATCCGTAGCTTTCCTCGATGCTCTTGATCACCACCTGCTGGTGACCCAGCAGCTCGTCGACGACGAGGCCGAAGCGCACGCCGTCGCCCGCATCGGTGATGATGACGACGCTTTCGCTGCTCTCTTCCGCGCCTGCGGTGATGTCGAGCAGCTCGCCGAGATAAACGACCTGCACGAATTCCCCGCGCAGCTTCAACATGCCGCGCGTGCCGATCAGGTTGCTGATCTCGGAGCGCTGCGGCCGCAGGCACTCGACGATCGAGGACAGCGGCATTACGTAAGTCTGCTGACCGCACTTGATGACCATGCCGTCCATGACCGCCAAGGTCAGCGGCAGCGCGAGCTGGATGGTCATGCCGCGGCCGCGTTCCGATTTGAGCGAGATGCGGCCGCCGATGTCCTGGATGTTGCTGCGCACGACGTCCATGCCGACGCCACGGCCGGAGATGTCGGAAACCGTCTCCGCCGTCGAGAAGCCCGGCAGCATGATGAGATTGCTGATTTCGTCCTCGCTCAGCACGGCGTCCGCGCTGACCAGGCCTTTTTCGCGCGCCTTCTTGAGCACGCGATCGGAATTGATGCCGGCGCCGTCGTCGCTGACCTCGATCACGATGCGGCCGCCGCGATGCTCGGCGGAAAGGCGGATGGTGCCTTCTTCGCCCTTGCCGGCGGACAGGCGGTCGGTGGGCTGTTCGATGCCATGGTCGACCGAGTTGCGGATGATATGGGTCAGCGGATCGCCCAGCCGTTCGATGATCGAGCGATCGACTTCCGTCGTCTCGCCGACCATTTCCAGGCGCACTTTCTTGCCGGTCTTGCTCGAGAGCTCGCGCACCAGCCGCGGCATGCGCTGGAATACCGAGCCGACGGGCTGCGCGCGCATGGACATGACGCTGTCCTTAAGCTCGCGCGTGTGATGGATGACTTCGTCGAGCACCTGGGTGAGGCGATCGCTGATGCCTTCCGGCAGCTCCTGCACGATCTGGCCGAGCATGGCCTGCGAGATGACCAGTTCGCCGACCATGTTGACGACGCGGTCGATGCGCTCGAGCTCGATGCGGGTGGTCGTCGCGGAGGGTTTAGCGACCGCCGCACGGCCTTCGGTGGCAGTCTCGGCCGGAGCGGCGGCCACGACCGGCGCGGCCGCGGGAGCCGGTTGAGCGAATTGTTGCGGTGTGGCCTCGGTCGGCGCCGTCGGAGGCGCGTCGGCGATCTCCGGCAGTGGCGCGGCGGCGCCCGTGTCGACGATCTCCAGATCGCAATCGCCCACGACGAACTCGAACACCTCGTCGATCTTGTCGCGCGCGGCGGTGGTCTCCAGCGTGCCCTTCCACCAGATGTAAGGGCGGTCCGGCTCCATCGCGGTGAGCGGGGGCAGCCCTTCCATCTGCGCGGTCAGCGCGAGCTCTCCGAGTTTGCGCAATTCGCGGATCAGATAGAGCGGCTCATTGGCTTTCTTCAGCATGTCCGGCTTGGGCCGGAACAGAATATCGTAGGAGCGCGGGCCGCCGTCGCCATGGATCTCGTCGAAATTGACCGCGACCGGCTTGAAATCGAGTCCGTCGAATTCGGCCGGCGCGGGCGTATTATCGTCCGCGGCATGGGCGGCGGCAGGCGCCGCAGGCGCGCCGTTGCCGTCGATGATGTGCTGCAGCGACGTGCGCACCTCGTTGCCGAAGCCGGCAGGCACCGCCTTGCCGGAGCGGGACATAGACACGAGGTCGGATAGGACATCGGCCGCCGACAGCAGCACGTCGACCGTGTCGGGCACGGCCTGCAGGCTGCCGCGCCTCACGCCATCGAGCAGCGTCTCGAACACATGGGCGAAACCGACCAGCGCCTCGAAGCCGAAAATGCCGGCGCCGCCTTTGACCGAGTGCACGCCGCGAAACACCGCGTTGACGGTCTCGTCGGAATGCTGCCCCTCGCGAATTTCGGTGAGGCCAGCTTCGATCTGCTGCAAGGCCTCATCGCATTCGTCGAAGAACGTCTGCTTCAATTGATCCAAACTTGCCATAGGCTTTAGCCTTTACTGTCCCAGCCGCGGTTTAAGGCGAGACCTTACGAACGGTTTCAACCAGCCGGTCGGGATCGAACGGCTTGACCATCCAGCCCGTCGCGCCCGCGTCGCGCGCCAGATTTTTCTTGTCGGTTTCGCTTTCGGTCGTGAGCACGAGGATCGGCGTCGATTTGTAGGCCGGGTTCTGCCGCAGCGCGCGGATAACCTCGTAGCCGTCCATGCGCGGCATGTTGATGTCGGTGATCACGACATCGATCTGTTCCTGTTCCTTGCCGAGCACGTCGAGGCCGTCCTGGCCGTCGACCGCCTGCACCACGTCGAAGCCCGCCTCGGCAAGCGTCAGCATCAGCATGTCGCGCATCGTCTTGGAATCGTCGATCGTCAAAATTCTTTTACCCATGAGACTCTCACTGATCTGATGCGCGTCCATCTGCTTGAATTCGGGTTGCGCCGGGCTGGCATCGGCACCTGACGCGACAGCATTTTCGCTGAAGCTCTCGACGAGAACCGTCTCTTCGCCGTCCTGGCTGACGTCGAGGTAGTTCATCCAGAAAAGCCCGAGATCTTCGAAGGCGTTGACGAATTCTGCGGAAGGGCTGCGGATCGAAATCGCCTCGCGGCTCTTGAGCGCGGCGAACAATATCTGCGCGCAGGGCAGCGTGATGACCTCGACCGCCGACGCGTCGATGCGCAGCGGCGCTTCGTCGTTGACGCGCTGGCGCATCAGCTCGAGGAAGCCCTCGGCGGCGGCCAGATCGAGCGTGGCCGGCAGCATCAGCGGAGCGGTCTTGACGTCGGCATTCATGGCTGTGACCTGCATTCTTGAAGTCCACTCATCAGGCGCGCACGTGCGCAGGCTGCTTGTCTTGCGGGGCCCGCGAAACGCCTTCGCAAGCATCGAGGATGGCGTCCGGCATGTGCGACAGCGAGGCTTGCCGCATCACCGCGCCGCGTTCGAAGGCCGCGCGCGGCATGCCGTAGATCAGCGAGGATTGCTCGTCCTGGCCGAGCGTGAAGGCGCCGGCGTTGCGCATGTCGAGCATGCCGCTGGCGCCGTCCTTGCCCATGCCGGTGAGAATGACGCCAACGGCAGCCTTGCCGATGACCTTGGCGACCGAGCGGAACAGCACGTCCACCGACGGCCGGTGACCGGAGACGGTCGGGCCGTCGTCGAGCCTGATTTTCAGATTGCCGGCGACCCGGATGACCTCGAGGTGATGCGAGCCGGGCGCGATATAGGCGTGGTTGGGTTCGATGATCTCGTCGTGGCGGGCTTCCGACACCGCCATCGGGCATTCGCGATTGAGCCGTTCGGAGAAAGCTGTGGTGAAGCGCGGTGGCATATGTTGGGTGATCAGGATGGGCGGGCATTCGGCCGGCAGACCCATCAAAAGCGCCTTCAAAGCCTCGACGCCGCCGGTCGAGGCGCCGACCGCGATGATCTTGTCGTTCGCCGCGAGCTTGCGGAGGGGACGTTGCGGCCGCGCCGCCGGGGCGCGACGCGCGATGATGCGGGCATGCGCAGCCTGCTTGACCTTGGCTTGCAACTCGCCGGCGAGCGCGGCGAGCGCATTGGCGACGTCAACCGTCGGCTTGGCGATGAAATCGACCGCGCCGATTTCCAGCGCCTCGAGCGTCGTCTCGGCGCCGGCTTGCGTGAGCGTCGACACCATGATCACCGGCATCGGCCGCAGCGTCATGATCTTGCGTAAAAATGTGACGCCATCCATGTTCGGCATCTCGACGTCGAGCGTGATGACGTCGGGATTGAGCGCCTTGATCCGCTCGCGTGCCTCCAGCGGATCGCCGGCGGTGCCGATGACCTCGATGTCGGGATCCTGCGACAGCAGCATGGACAGGAGCTGCCGGATGACCGCGGAGTCGTCGACGATGAGAACCCGAACCGGTTTGTGCATTTTCTAAGCCGCTATTCGTTGAACAGTTGGATTTCGCCGGCCATCGGACGCGATGACAGGCGGCTGACGTATTCTTTTTCCTCGCGCGCGACCGCGTAAGACTCGCCCGTGCCCAAGAGCCGGCGCACCACCTTGCCGGTGGCGGGGTAATAGTGGATGCGCCGCGGCAGCGAACCGCCGAGGTCTTGCGCGGCGCAGCGCAGGCCTTCGGCTTCCAGGTAGCGCAGGATGAACTCGGAGTTTTCTGTGCCGATGGCGTTCTGCGTGTCCGTCACGTTGCCGCCGCCGAACACCTTGATTTCGAGCGAGGAGCGCGAGCAGCCGACCTTCAAGAGCTCGTTGATCAGCTTCTCCATTGCAAAATTGCCGAAGCGCGTCGATTGCAAGTCGCCGGCCCAATGGCCGGCCTTGCTGTGCGGCAGCATGAAATGGTTCATGCCGCCGAACCCGGTGCGCGGGTCGCGGATGCAGGCCGAGACGCAAGACCCGAGCACGGTGACCAGCACCTCGTCGGTCTTGTTGGTGACGTAGTATTCGCCGGGGAACACCTTCACCATCCAGCTCGCGCTGGCGGCGTCAAAGAAACGACGCGTGGCAAGTCCAGCGGCGCCGTCGGTCATGCCGCTATCGGCCCGTGGCTTGAGGGCGGTCGATTGGCTCACGCTTCTCTCCGGTAGATCGTACGGCCGACGAGGCGTAAGCCCGGATGGGAGCCGATCAGCGATTCGGAATGGCCGATATAGAGCCAGCCGCCGGGCTTGAGCTTTTCCGTGAGACGATCGACCAAAGTCGACTTGGTGGGCCCGTCGAAATAAATCATCACGTTGCGGCAGAAGATGGCGTCGAAGCTGCCGGTGAACGGCCAAGACTCCATCAGATTAAGTTTGCGAAAGGTGATGAGCTTGCGCACGTCGTCGGCGACGACGACTCGCGCGCTGTCGCGAATGCTGGCGGCTTCGACGAAGAATTCGTGATAGGGTTTTGGCACTTCCTCAAGCGAGCTCGCCGGGTATTCGCCGCGCGCACCTTTGCCGACCACGTCGGTGTCGATGTCGGTCGCCAGGATCTTCACGTCGTGGCGCGCGATATCGCGGATCTCGCGCTTGAGCACGACCGCGATGGTGTAGGGCTCCTCGCCGGTCGAACAGCCGGCCGACCAGACCCGCAGCCGCCGTCCGCCCGCGCCGGGCGCCTGTGCGAAGGCCTGCGCGACGTGGGTCCGGAAGTGGTCGAAGTGATGCGACTCGCGGAAGAATTTTGTGAGGTTGGTGGAGATCGCGTTGATGAAGTTCTCGAGCTCGGCGTGATTGGCCGCGAGATACTCGCGATAGTCCTTGAATGAGGTCATGCCGAGCGCGCGCAGACGGCGCGACAACCGGCTGTAGACGAGGTTTCGCTTGCTGTCGGACAGCGCGATGCCCGCCTCCTGATAGGCGAACTGGGCGAGGCTGCGGAAATCGTTGTCGGAGAAGGCAAATTCGCGCGTCGGCTCGGCGAGCGTGAGCTCGCCGGCGATCAGCGCTTCTGCCGCGCTCCGGGTATTACGCGACATTCTTGACGGTTCCCTGTTCCCAGCTCGCATCGACCTTGAAGAAGGCCACGCGCTCATCCATCGCCTGCGCCTGATGTTCGAGCGTCTTGACGGTGGCGGCGTTCTCCTCGACCAGCGCCGAATTCTGCTGCGTGACCTCGTCCATCTGGGTCAGCGCCTTATTGACCTGCTCGATGCCGGTCGCCTGCTCGGCGCTGGCGCTGGCGATCTCGGCGATGATGGTCGCTACCGACTTGATCGATTCGACGATCTCGGTGAGCGCCGTACCGGCCTTGTTCACCAAATCGACGCCGTCCTTCACCTGACCGGTCGAGTTGGAGATCAGTTCCTTGATGTCTTTCGCGGCCTGCGAGGAGCGCTGCGCCAGCGAGCGCACTTCTGACGCAACGACCGCAAACCCGCGGCCGGCTTCGCCGGCGCGGGCCGCTTCCACCGCGGCGTTCAGCGCCAGCAGGTTGGTCTGGCGGGCGATCTCGTCGATCACGCCGATGATGTCGGCCACCTTGCGCGAGGAATCCTCGATCCTGGCCATGGCCTCGACCGCTTTGGCCACGACCTGTCCGCCGCGGTCGGCGACCGTCCGGGTGCCGACGGCCGATTGATTGGCGGCCTGCGCGTTGTCGGCGTTCTTTTTCACCGTCGCCGCGATCTGCTCCAACGAAGCCGAGGTCTGCTCCAAGCTCGCCGCCTGCTCCTCGGTGCGCTGAGACAGATCGGTGGTGCTGGTAGCGATCTCGGCGGAGGCGTTGGTCACCTCGCGCGCGGAGGCCTTGATCTCGGCGATGGTGGCGCCGATACGCTCGGCCATCGTATTGGCGTCGGCCTTCAATTGCCCGAATGCGCCCTGATAGTCGGTGGTGATGCGCTTGGTGAGATCGCCCTTGGCGAGCGCGCTCATCATATCGACGACGTCATGCAGCGCCTTGCCGGTCGTCTCGCACAGCCCGTTCATCGCCGTAGCGAGCCGCAGCATGAAGTCTCGCTTGCCCTCGAGCGAGACGCGGCGCGAGAAGTCGCCCGCCACCGCCGCGGTGACGATGCCGTCGATCTCAGCCTCGATCGCCTTCATCGCCGTCGTGTTGCGCCACTCGATGACGGTGCCGGCGCGCTTGCCGTGGCTATCGACGACCGGCGTGGCAAACAGGGTGAACTTCTGGCTGCCGATCTCGATGTTGGCCGTATGCGTTGTGGTGAGCGCATCGAGCAACTTGCGCTGATGGGCCGGGTTCTTATGGAACGCGTCCATGTTGGCGCCGACGAGCTTGCCCGCCTCGAAATTCGGCAGCGCCTTGCGCAGCTCCGATTCGGTCTCGCGCATCATCTGCTGCAAGGCGGCGTTCATATACATGATGTCGTGCTTGTCGTCGGCGACCATGACGTTCGCCTTGACCACGTCGAGCCCGGCGCGGACGCGCAGATTGATCACCTTCTCGGCAATCGACAGCTTGAACACGTCGGTGGCGCGGGCAATCGATCCCACTTCGTCGCTGCGCGTGGTGTAAGGCACGTCGACGATGCGGTCGTTGGTGAGTTCGCCGAGCACGCTCGACAGCGTGCGGATCGGCTTTGCGACGACGCGGCCAAAGATCCACCAGATGGCCGCCAGCATCGCGGCGATTAACGCCAGCGAAATCGCTGTGGCCCCCCAGATGCGGCCCCAGACCAGGCCGACGTCCTTTCCGATCGGCAGGCTCGAGGAGAATACAGCGATCACTTCGCCGTCTTTAGCTCCCATACCCGGCCCGTGGCACATGATGCAGGACTCCTGCTTCATGACTAGCGATTGCCCGTGCACGATGGGCAGACTGTAGCGATAGGTGTCGCCGACGAAACGGCCGACCGGCTGACCGGTGCGCAGCGCTTCCTTGTCGACCTCGTCGACCGCCAGCTTCGGCGTGTGACCCGGCTCCGTGCGCGCCATATAGGACGCGGTGCTCGCTCCCCACGCGCTCCAGAGCTTGCCTTCGTATTCCTTGTTGCGGCTGTCGAACCAGCCGTCGTAGACCTTCAACCCGATGTTCTTTTGGTCATCCAGGCGCACGCGCATCGCGCTGTCGACCAGCGCATTGAGCGAACTCACCTCGCGCTCGGATACGGTGCGCAGGCGCGCTTCCAGGTTGGAAAACTCACGATAGCCGATGCCGGTCAGCGTGGCCGCAGCGAGCAGCAGCACGCCAAAGCCGACCACCAGGACGAACTTCGCCTGCAGTTTTAGCCTGTTCCAAAAGCCAGCCATCGTGTCCTCAGCCAGCGCTCAAGCCGGCGCGCCCCCGGTTGCGGTATCCCTTCGCCTCACCAGTCCCACTCAGAATTCCTTCCAGTCGTCGTCATTGACCGCGGTCGCCAAGGCCGCGCGCATACGCCCGACTGGCCCACCCGAGGCAGCGCGTGCCGCGGGCTTCGCCGCCATCTGCTTGGCGGCCGGCCCGCGCGAGGGCGCGGTGTAGATGACCTTGCTTTCCGCTTTCGGCGCCGGCGCCACGTCGCTACCGGCGGCGAGCTTGAAGAAGGCGACACGTTCGTCCATCGCCTTGGCCTGCTGCTCCAGCGTCTTGGCGGTAGCAGCGTTCTCCTCGACGAGCGCGGAGTTCTGCTGCGTCACCTCGTCCATCTGGTTGAGCGCCTTGTTCACCTGCTCGATGCCGCTGGCCTGCTCGACGCTGGCATTGGCAATATCGGCGACGAACGCCGCGACCGTTCTGATGGATTCGACAATCTCAGTGAGCGCGACGCCGGCCTTGTTGACGAGCTTGACGCCGTCCTGCACCTGGCCGTTCGAATTCGTGATGAGGTGCTTGATGTCCTTGGCTGCCTGCGACGACCGCTGCGCCAGGCTGCGCACTTCGGTGGCAACCACCGCAAAGCCCCGGCCTGCTTCGCCGGCGCGCGCCGCTTCCACCGCGGCATTGAGCGCCAGCAGGTTGGTCTGCCGCGCGATCTCGTCGATGACACCGATGATGTCCGAAATCTTGCGCGAGGACTCTTCGATGCGCGCCATGGCATCGACCGCCTGCGCCACGACCTGACCGCCCTGGTCCGCCACATTCTGTGTCGTGCCGGCCGACTGATTGGCGGCCTGCGCATTCTCGGCGTTCTTTTTCACGGTCGCCGAAATCTGCTCCATGGAGGCCGAGGTCTGCTCCAGGCTCGCGGCCTGCTCCTCGGTCCGCTGCGACAGGTCGGTCGTGCTGCTGGAGATCTCGCCGGTGGCGTTGGCGACCTCGCGACCGAGCTGGGCGATGGCCGCGATCGTCTCACGCAGGCGCGCCACCGCGGCATTGAAGTCGTCGCGGAGCTGGGCGTAGTCGCCGGAGAGCTCGTTTGCAAAGCTGATGGTCAGATCGCCGTCGGCGAGCTGCCGCAGTCCGGTTGCCAGCACCGCGAGCACCCGTCCCTGTTCTTCGGCGGCCTTGGCGCGCTCTTCCGCCGCGCGCGTCTGCATCTCGGCTTCCAGCCGCTGCTGTTGCGCCGCAGCCTCGACTTCGCGGTCGTGGCGCTCGCTCGCCGCGCGCGCGTCGGACTGCGCCTTCTCCAAAGCGGTGCGCTTGAGCGCCTCGACCGCTTCGGCAATGTCGCCGACCTCGTCCTTGCGGCCGAGACCGGGCAGCACCAGATCGAAATTGCCCTGCGCCATCAGCTTGACGGCGTCGACGATGCCGCGCACCGGGCGCGTGATTCCACCGCTGATCAGGAACGAGAGCAGGCAGCCGACAGCCACCGCGACGCCCATGATCGCCATGAGCAGCATGATCTCCTGCTCGACCTTGCTGCCGTTGAGCGCGATCTTGATGTCACGCACGGACTTGCTGCTCTCGGTCAGGTCGTCGGTCATCTCCTCGATCGTCTTGAAGGTGCGGGTCGCACCCATCATCAGCGTCAGGGCGGTGCCGGCGTCGCTGTCCGCCATATCGACGACGCCCTTGGACTGCTTCACGTAGGTCGCGAACACCGTTTTGAGTTTGGCGATCTTTTCGCCGGTCTTGCCGGTGTTGAACGCTGGATCTTCGAGGATCGACAGCTTTTCGGCGGCCTCGGTGAGCGACTTGAGCGCGGTCGCGCCAAGCACTTTGATTTTGTTCTGATCGGTTTCGTTTGCTGCTGTCGCCATCAGGCGATAGAGGTGAACCTGCGACACCCAGGCGCTGTTGGTGAAATCGGCAACCGCCTCGGCCTGGCGCACCGGCCCGGCCATGAGCGCTTCCAGCGACACCTGGTTGTCGCGCTGTACGCGGCCCTCGTAAGTGCCAACCGCAATAAGAACGAGGATCAGGAGTGCCGGCGCGAACAGAACCTTCCAGCGCAGTCGGAGATTGGCGACCCAACTCAGCATCGTTTTCCCCTATTCCTTATTGGCATGAAACAGGACCGCCGAAGCGGTCCTGTCTCATGGCTCTTATTGTTTGTAGACGCCGGCGCAGACCGCGGTCTTTTCGACACGCTGGCAGTACATCTGCTTCGGCTCGATCTTCTTGCTGACCGGATTGACGAACTTGTAGTCCTGCCAGAAGTCGGGCTGCTTGGCGGCCATTTCGACACGCTCTTTGACGTAGGGCTTGCCGTCCACGTCGGTCGCGTCGATCATGTCCTTGCCGATCAGCTTTTCATTGGCGCCGTGCGCCAACACTTTGCCGTCGAGGCCGTAGACGACGACGTACAGGTCGCGATCGGTGAAACCGCCGTCCTTCTTGTTGAAGGCCGCATAGCTCTTCTCGGCGCCATCTTTGCCGATGGCGGCGACAGCCTTTTTCACCATGGCCATGGCTTCGTCCTTGGTGGCGAACTCTGCGGCCGAGACGGAGCCGCAAAGCCCCATCATCGCGACTGCGACAGCGACGTATTTCATTACCGGCATCGTTTTCTCCCTTCCTTGTGCTTGCTCTCTATGGACTGCACCGACTTAAAATTCCTTCCAGTCCGCGTCGTGTTGCACGGCGGCGGCGAGAGCGCCGTGCATGCGGCCGACCGCTCCGCCACGGGTAGCGGTGGCGACGCGCTTGGCCGGCGGCGCAGGCTGCGGCGGTTTGGCCGCAGGCGCGCGTGACGGCATGGCGACGACCGGCGCGGCCGGGGCAACCTCGGCTTGCTCGGCGAGGCGGAAGAAGGCGACGCGCTCGTCCATGGCCTTGGCCTGGTGCTCGAGCGTCTTGGCGGTGGCCGCATTCTCTTCAACAAGCGCTGAGTTCTGTTGCGTGACCTCGTCCATCTGGCTGAGCGCCTTGTTCACCTGCTCGATGCCGCTGGCCTGCTCAGCGCTGGCGTGGGCGATCTCGGCGACGATGTCGGCGACCGATTTGATCGACTGGACGATCTCGGTGAGCGCGGTGCCCGCCCGGTTCACCAGATCGACGCCGCCCTTTACCTGGCTATTGGAGTTGGTGATCAGGTCCTTGATGTCCTTGGCGGCCTGCGAGGAGCGCTGCGCAAGGCTGCGGACTTCCGAGGCGACGACCGCGAAACCGCGACCGGCTTCGCCGGCCCGGGCCGCTTCCACCGCGGCGTTGAGCGCCAGCAGGTTGGTCTGCCGGGCGATTTCGTCGATGACACCGATGATGTCGGAGATTTTCCGCGAGGACTCCTCGATCTTGGCCATGGCCTCGACCGTCTGGGCCACAACTTTGCCGCCACGGTCGGCGACGTCGCGCGTGCCTTGCGCGGACACGTTGGCGGCCTGAGCATTGTCGGCATTCTTCTTCACCGTCGCGCCGATCTCCTCCATCGACGCGGAGGTCTGTTCGATGCTGGCGGCCTGCTCCTCGGTGCGCTGAGACAGATCGGTGGTGCTGGTGGCGATCTCCGCGGAGGCGTTGGTCACCTCGCGCGCGGAGGCCTTGATCTCAGCGATGGTGGCGCCGATACGCTCGGCCATCGTATTGGCGTCGGTCTTCAGCTTGCCGAACATACCTTGGTAGTCGGCTTCGATACGCTGGGTCAGGTCGCCCTTGGCGAGGGCCGCCATCATGGCGCCGAGATCGTCGAGCGCGGCACCGGTATTCTCGCACAACGAATTCATCGCATTGGCGAGATTGAGCATGAACTCTTTCTTGCCTTCGGTCGGGATGCGATGCGCGAAATCGCCGGCGGCGGCTGCCTTCACAATGCCGTCGACTTCTGCCTCCACGGCCTTTTCAGCGGTCACGTTCCGCCATTCGACCACAACACCGGCGCGCTGGCCGTGATGGTCGATGACCGGCGTAGCGATGTGGTGGAACTTCTGCGTGCCGACGGTGATTCTGGATTCACGCGTCTCGGTGAGCGTGTCCATCAAAGCGCGCTGATGCGCCGGGTTCTTATGGAATACGTCCATGTTGACGCCGACCAGATTGGCGGCGTCGAAGTTCGGTAACTCCTTGCGCAGTTCGGGCTCCGCCTCGCTCAGCATCTCCCGCAGCGTGCCGTTCATGTAGATGATGTTGTAGCCGGCGTCGGCCACCATCACATTGGATTTCACCACGTCGAGCGCGGCGCGAACGCGCAGGTTGATCACCTTCTCGGCGATCGACTGCTTGAAGATTTCGGTGGCCTTGGCGATGTCGCCGACTTCGTCGGCCCGCTCGCTGTAAGGCACGTCGACGATGCGGTCGTTGGTGAGTTCGCTCAGGACCTCGGCCATCTTGCGCAAAGGCTTGGCGATCGTTGCCCAGCCGACGAAGGCGGCAACGGCCAAAATAAGGACTGTGGCGAGGCCGAGCGCGAGGCCGATCATCGAGACGAAATCGAGTTCGGCGGCCGCGCGAGCGGCGGTGCCCTGCATCCGCTCCATGACGGTGTCGGCGATCTTGGTCACCGCCTCGTCGGTGAGGCTGGCGAGCGGCAAGGCATGGTTTTTAAGATTGGTCGCGATCTGGTCGTTGAGCTCCGCGATCCGCTCGGCGACGTCCTCGGACAGGACGCCGTTGACCTTGGTCGCATTCAGATCGAAGATTTCGCGCTTGGTCGCAGCCAGTTCCTTGGTCTTGGCCTGGAACTTGTCGCTCAGGCCATCGACATATTTGATCTGCTCTTTTGTTTCGCCGATCGTGGCGTAGGTCTGCGCACTGACGAGATAGCTTTCGAGTGCGGCATGGCGCGCCTCGAGGTAAGCGAGCGCGCGGTCGAGATCGGCCGGCAAACGTGCGAGTTGGAGATCCTTGGCGCCGATTTCGGTGCCGCGGATCGCCGCTTTTGCCTGCAGCACGGCCTGCACAAGATTGGCCCGCCGGACGAGATCTTCGTCGACGGTCTTGATCTTGGAGTTGCTCAGCATCTGCCCGGTGAGCATCGCGAGAACAAGCAGAACGCCGATCCCCGACATGAGCGTGAGTTTTGTGCCGATTCGGAGATTAGCCAGGCGGTGCATGCGGTAGGAGTCCTTGAGAGCTATCGACCTTGAAACGTCAGGTGGAGTCGGATTACGAGCGGGCGTTCGGCGTCAGTTGCGGCCATTCGGCGCCGAAGTTTCGTCCTGCGCCGAGAGCAGATTGGGCAGGTCGATCAGCGCGATCATGATGTCGTCGTGCGTCACCAGACCGGAGAGAAAATCTCCGGTGTTGCCCTGCGCCGTGCGCGGCACCGGCTGGATCTGCGCGACGTCGACGGACACAATGTCGAGCACGCGGTCACCGATGAGTCCGACCTGGCGGCCGCCGATCTGCACGATGATCACGATGTGCAACGGTGTGGTCTCGGTCAGCCCCTGGCCGAAGCGGCAGCGCAGGTCGACGATCGGCACGATGGCGCCACGCAGGTTCAGCACGCCGCGCACGTAGTCGGGTTGTTTCGGCAGGTGCGTGATGTCAGACCAGCCCTTGATCTCGCGCACGGCCATGATGTCGACACCGTACTGGTCGTTGCCGATGGCGAAACTGATGAACTGAGTCTGCGTCACCGCACCGCGCGCAGCGCCGGCGCCATTCCACTCGCTGGGATTGAGTTGGGCCGTGTTCGGTGAAGCGGCTGATGGATTCATGTGCACATGACTCACTGATCGGGCCTGCGGCAGGCCGGTTTTTCGAAATTCTTCCGGCCTCGTCAGACCGGGAGCGAACCGCCGACATGCCGCGCAGGCGGAAGCGTCGCCGCCCGCGCGGAATTCACGGTCAAAAGTTAGGTTAATGCTGTGAGGAAAGGCTTTACGGCCAAGTAGATATGAAAGATCATTCTAGATTGATAAAGTGGATTAAGATTTTGGCCGCGCAAATACAGGGTGTTTCGTTCTTGTTCCTAAAACGGAACCTTAAAACGAACTTCGGCTGTTAATTCTATTTTGCGAAGTTGCCGGTACTGCTTGCATATCGAGTAGGCAAACGGCCCGCGGTCCGGAGTGTTTCGGTCGAGGGCAGACCGAGTCATGACATCGGAAGCACACTCATTGATGGACGAACTCGACACGACGCTGGTCTCAGCGTCGGACGAGCGTCAGCTATCGATCCTGCGGCGCGTGACGGACCTCTTCCTGCATCGTCCCGACGATTATTCCGGCGACCAGGTCGCGGTGTTCGACGACGTCATCGTTCGCCTGATCGAACGCAGCGACCATTCCGCCTTGATCGAGCTGAGTACCAAGCTCGCGCCGGTGGGCAATGCGCCGGTGAACGTAGTCGTGAAGTTGTCACAGGAAGACGACATCGCCGTCTCCGGCCCGATTCTCGAACTGTCGCCCGCACTGCCCGAGGACACGCTCGCCGACATCGCTAAGACCAAGGGCCAGCAGCATCTCGCGGCCATCGCCGGCCGGCCCAAGATCGGCGAGGCGGTCACCGAGATCCTGGTCGACCGCGGCAATTCCGAAGTCGCCTGCAAGGTCACCAGCAATCAGGGCGCCCGCTTTTCCGAACCGGGCTTCGTCAAGCTGATCAAGCGCGCCAAGAACGACAAGGTGCTGGCACAGGCTGTGGCCATCGTCGACGTGCCGGCCAACGTGCTGGTGCGCCTGGCCTGTGACGACGACATCGCCATCGCGGCGCCGATACTCGAACGCTCGAACGTACTCACCACCGAAACGCTCACCGAAATCGCACGGACGAAAAGTCAACGGCATCTCGCGGCAATCGCGCAGCGGCCGCAGCTTGCGGAAGCCGTGACCGACGCGATGATCGAGCGCGGCAATTCCGATCTGCTGCGCAAAATCGCCAGCAACGACGGCGCCATCTTTTCCGAGATGGGCTATGCCCGGCTGATCAACGCTGCCAAGAGCGACAAGGTACTTGCCGCAACGGTCGCAGCGCGGCCCGACGTGCCGGCGGAACTGCAGCCGTTCCTGCAACTCGCGCTGGCCTAATTACTGTCGCTGCGCGAGAAGCCCGGCCCCATATCCATGGTCTGCGGCCGATAGGGCCTTCCCACTTCCCGGCACCAGTTCTCCCAGCCGCGCTCCCAGGTGAACCCGGCGCGCCCCTTGGTGTTGGCGGCAATCTCGCCATCGCTGAGCGAGATGACCTCACCGAGCGCCAGCGCCTTGCCCAGCATCTGCGCATTGATCTCGGTGTAGATCGAGGTGAACACCACCTCGCGCAGCGAGCGGCCGACCACCACGCAGCCATGCCCGCGCATCAGCGCCACCGTGCGCGCGCCCAACGATTTGGCGAGATCGCGCGCCATATCCATGTTGGTGACCAGGAGGTTGGTGGCGTCGCCGAACTTGTCACGGATATCCCAATTGGGAACGTCGCGGCCGACCGGCGCCGCCATGTGCATGATGGCGCAGAAGCACTGGTTCTTGACGACGGTGAAGGGAACGACGTTGGGGCTGTGGTTGTGCACCACCGCCATCAGCTCGGGCCGCGCCTCGTAGATCGCGCCGTGAATGAACCGTTCCGAGTAAGGCTTGCCCGGCTCGGGGCCGACTGTATGCCCGTCGAGCATGAACTCCATGATGTCGCCAAGCTCGACGCAATTCGGTGCCCGCGCGCGCGACAGCAGAAACCGGTCCGCCCGCTGCGGATGGCGCACCGAGACATGGCCAAACGAATCGACCACGCCGTGATGCGCGAGAATATGGTTGGCGGTAACGAGGTCTTCTTTGAGCTGGTCGAGATCGCTCACGCGCGCGGCTCCCTTATTTGCGGGCCGCGCGAGACTAGCAGAAACCGGCGCTTGGCAAGCCGTCAGTGGCTCTTGAGCGCCGCGTCCTTGGTGCGCTTGGCAAAATCCGGCTCGTAGAAGCAGAGCGCGTGCTGGATGCCGCCTTCGGTGCGCAGGAACTCCTGGCCCGCCTTCACCGGCTGCCCGCACTCGGGGCACGTGCCGAGCAACTGCACCAGCCGCTTACGGCGCATTTTCTCGGCGTCCATCGCTTCGGTCGACATGAGAGCTCCGTCGAAATCGAATTGTTTCCGGCAGCCTACGCCGCCGGACACAAATTGATCGATAGAACAGAGCACCATGACGGAGCGCCGCCTTGATGTAGGTCAACGGAGCCCACGCCTTTTAACAGGCAGGTCAGGTCACCAGCGCGCCGCCGTCGAGATAGACGATGGAGCCGGTGGCAAAACCGTTGGTCATGAAGGCGAAGATCTGCTTGGCGATGTCCTCGCCAGTGCCGACACGCTTGACCGGCAGCGACGCGGCGGTCTTGTCGAGCATCTCCTTGCGCGCCGCCTCCGGCATGGCCGCGCGGATCGGCGTATCGATGATGCCGGGCGACACGCAGTTGACGCGCACCGGCGCAAGCTCGAGCGCAAGGCCGCGCGTCAGCGACTCGAGCGCGCCGTTGGCCGAGCCGACGATGGCCGAATTCGGCCGCGGGCGGATGCTGAGGAAGCCTGAGACCAATGTCAGCGAACCGCCCTCTTTGATCTCCGCCGAGCGCGCGCAGCGCCAGGCACCCCAGAACTTGCCCTCCATGGTAGCGCGCACGTCCGCCATGGCGACGCTCTTGAACGGCCCGGTCTTGAGTTGCGCAGCGGTGACCACCACGTGGTCGACCGGACCGCATTCTTTGAACAGCGCGGCCACGCTGTCATCGCTGGTCACGTCGGTGACGATGCCCTTGACGCCGAGCTTGTCGCCCGCCGCCTTCAGCTTCTCGGCGCTGCGCGAGGCGATGATCACCTCGGCGCCTTCCGCTTTTGCCAGTTCGGCGGTGGCGAGACCGATGCCGGACGAGCCTCCGACCACGACGACTTTCTTGCCCGCAAGCTGCATTCGCATGTCCCCCGAAAGAGTCTTTGTTGGCGCCGCTCAGCTCGGCTGATAGCGCGTGCCGATCGCCGGCTTGCTGACGCCGAGGCCCGGCAATTCCCAAACGCCGGCGCCGGCCGGGTTGATGTCGGCGGCGATGTCGACGTCGATCAGATAAGGCTTGTTGGCAGCGATGCCCTTCTTGATCGCCTCGGCGATGTCGCCGGCCCGGTCGACGCGCACGCCCTCGACGCCGCAGGAGCGGGCCATGGCGGCGAAGTCCGGACTGTAGCGCTCGCCCGTCAGCGGGTTATGGAAGTCGGTCGCCAGCTCGCGTTTGTCGAGGTAGCCGCGCTGCAGGCCGCGGATCGAAGCGTAGGCGTGGTTGTTCCACACCACCCAGACGCACGGCAGGTTATATTCGAGCGCGGTGCCGAGCACGTTGGCCTGCATGAAGAAGGCGCCGTCGCCGCACACCGAGACGCAGGGCCGGTCGGGCGCCGCGTATTTGGCGCCCAGCACGCCGGCAACGCCGAAGCCCATGGCGCCAAAGCCCATGCAGCTGATCAATGAATCCGGACGCCGCGGCTTGCAGTAACCGAGCAGCCAGTTGTGGTGCACGCCGATGTCGCTGACCATAATCGCATCGTCGGGCAGGCCGCGCTGAATCTCATGCGCCGCTCGCTGCGGGTTGACCGGCTGGCTGTCGTCGGTGAACCCCGGCGCGACAAGCTTGTCCCACTCCTGGCGATACCCGTCGATCTGAGCGAGCCACCGCTTGCGGGCGTCGAGCTTCTTGTCGATGTCCTTGCGGCGATCGAGCTCGGCGAGCACCTGACGCAGAAAGGTCCGCGTGTCGGCCATCAGGCCGAGCGCAACCGGATAATTGCGGCCGATCTCGTCCGGGTCGATGTCGACATGGATGAGCTTGGTCGGCGGAATGGTGAATGAGTAGCCCTGGATCCACGAGCTCGACGTGCGGTCGTCGAAGCGCGCGGCCAGCGACAGCAGCACGTCCGCCTGACGCGTGGCGTGGTTGGCCTGATAGTGACCGCCGCGCGCCACCAGTCCGAGCGCAAGCGGATGGTGCGTGTCGATGACGCCGAGCCCGCTCATGGACGCCGCCACCGGAATCTGCAGGCGCTCGGCGAGCTTGAGCAGTTCTTCGGTCGCGCCGCCGTGACGCACGGCCTGGCCGACGAAAATCACCGGGCGCTCGGCGGCGAGCAGCATATCGACGGCCTTCACGACGCCTTCCGGATCGGCGCCGCAACGGCTCGAGATGTTGCCGTTCCACTCCTTGGCGTTCGGCGCTTCCTCAGCGGCCGACTCCATGAAGACATCGAACGGCACGTCCAGCACCACCGGGCCTGGCCGGCCGGTGACCATGGTCTTCCACGCCTGCCGCACCATCATCGGCACCTGCTCGCCGCGGGTCGGCTGGTACACCTTCTTGCACACGCTGCGCACGGTCGACGGAAAGTCGGCCTGGTGCTGGCGGTACAACTCCTGGAACGCACCGCGGCCGAACTGGCTTGTGGGCACGTTGCCGGTCACGGCGAGAAACGGCACCGAATCGAGATAGGCGGTCGCCAGCGCGATCGGCATGTTCATCGAGCCCGGCCCGCACGACGTGAAGGTCGCGACCGGCTGGCCCGACACGCGGTAGTAGGCGTCGGCCATGAAGCCGCAGACGCTCTCGTGGTGCACCGAGATGGTCTTGATGTCGCTCTGCCGCTCATGCAGCGCGTCGATGAACTGGATGTTGCCGTGGCCGCACAGGCCGAATGCGTAGGGCACCTTCTCGCGGATCAGGTAGTCGACGATGACCTGCGCGCCGTTGAGGCGGTTGTCGGACGAGCGTTTGAGCATTTGCGGCTTTCTATTTGAAAAACGTTGATACC
>Ga0134124_10000219_pt1 | contig 51935 bp, 47 predicted proteins | sample KB304_FD_96880 | JGI IMG/M metagenome (GOLD analysis project Ga0134124, IMG submission 96880) | Terrestrial soil microbial communities without Nitrogen fertilizer from Kellogg Biological Station, Michigan, USA - KB3-0-4 | ecosystem: Environmental > Terrestrial > Soil > Unclassified ...
CCGCCACACCGAAGCCGCCGCCCTCCTGCCGGACCTCCAGACCCTGGCCGCCGAGCAAGGAAGCACCCTGGACCGTCTCCGCCTCAACTGGGTCGCCGGCCGCATCGCCGCCGGCCTCGGCGACCACGACCAAGCCCGCCACCTCCTCACCGTCGTCCGCCAAACCTTCCTCGCCGCCGACAACGCCTACGAAGCCGCCCTCGCCACCCTCGACCTCGTCATCCCCGACCTGAAAGAAGGCAACCTCGCCGCCGTCCGCCACCTGGTCGACGAGATGGTCACCGTCTTCCGCACCCACAACGTCTCCCGAGAAGCCCTCGCCGCCCTCCTCCTCTTCCAAGAAGCCGCCCGCCGCGAAACCGCCACCGCCGACCTCGCCCGCCAAATCGCCACCACCCTCACCCGCACCCAATCCGCGTAGAGCGCGTCCCTGCCCCCGAGGGGCGCCCCAATCGCCCCGCCAAGCACCCTACTGAATAGAAGGGCTAGGCTGGTTCCCATAGCCCCTCAGCCCCTGCACGGCATACCATGGCGGCGCCGGGTTTGCTGTTTCCTTTTGAGATTGTTGTTTGCCGTAAGTTTATTTCGTTCACTGTTCTATTGATGGTAATCTTTTCTGGAGTTTCGACACAACGGCCCTTAATACCAAGCGCCGCCAAGTCACGGAGGTTGTCTACTCATGCGTAAAATCGTCGCCACCGCCATCCTGTGCTGCCTCCTCCTCCCCGGCCTTGTGGCCGCCGCGCCGAAATCGACAACCAAGCCCAACGCGCCTTCCGTCAAGGAAGCCCTCGCGTCCTGGGTTCATGACCTGCTGAAGTCCGTGAGACAGGCCGCCACGCTCATCCCGCCACCGAAAGTTCTGCCGACCACGGACGGCCGCTGCACCATAGATCCGAACGGTAGCTGTACTCCGTAGCAGCCGTGGTTTCATGGTAGGCTCTGCGCGCTTAAGTCAACCATGGCCAAACAATCCCCAGGCGCGGTCCGGCTCCTCGCTTTGAATGGAGTGCTGCCACTTGATACCGCCGCGAGAATCGCGATCGGCCGCGCCTGGGATTTGAGATTCGCCGACGCCCAGGAAATGCTCGTCTGGGCCAACTTGGCTGTCGAGCTCGCTGAGAGTCCGCAAGTCTGTTCCCTCGCTCACGCTCATCTCGGAAACGCCCTCCGGATCGCCGGGCAATTTGCTGAGGCCCGTCACCACCTCGACCTAGCTGATCAACTTCAAGAGCGCCCAGGTCCTCTGCTGTTGGAATTCCGCGCGTCTCTACTTGAGAACGTCGGGGTCTTCGATGAGGCGCTCGTTTGCCTGAGATCCGCCGGCAGGCTGAGAGCCGATGAAGGCGACGCAGATGGCGACGCGAAGATCCAGGCCCATAGGGGGCACATCCTCACTGAAGCGGGTCACCACTCTGAAGCCGCGCAGGCCTTCCGGAAAGCTCTGGAAGTAGTCCGGCAAGACCCGGATGTCGCACGTGCCGCGGTGCACGGCCTGGCGCACGCACTCGCTCGGTCGGGGCAACCCTATCGAGCCTTGGCCGTCTTGAGGGAGGCGCAGCCGATTTTCGACCAGGACTACAACACCCTGGTGCGCCTGCGGATAGCTTGGCTTCTCGGCCGCATCGCCATGGTCTGCGGTGCTGACGATCTCGCTGTGTCCAACCTGGAAGCGGCTCATCTCGGCTTCGTCGAGAAGAGCCTCTTATTCGAAACTTGTCTGACCGCCCTTGATCTCGCCGTACAGCACACGCGCTGCGGCCGGGCCATGGCCGCTCATCACGTCCTCGATCCCGTCCCCGAGCTCTTGTCCCAACTCGGTGTGGCCGCGGACGCCGAGATCGCCGCCGCCCTCCGTCACCTCGTCGAGGGCGAGATCACGCAGGCCACCGTCCAACTCGACCGCCTCATCTCCTCGGTCGAGAACGTTCCCTCAAGCATCACTCTGTAACGGGTTCTCGTAGGGGCGGTCCACAGGTTGCCGTCAGGCACCCCATGTGGCCGCCCTTGGGTGGGCGGCTCCTACCCCCGCCCCTCCTCCCCAGGCCGTTTAAACCCAAGCCGCTGCAGAGCCCCCGCCACCGCCGCCACAAACGGATCCGCGGGCATTCCACCACCTGCCGCCGCCTCCCCGAGCGCCCCCTCCTTGGTGGGGTCACCAGCCGCCACCATCAGCTCCGCAAGCTCCCCGACACTCGCCCCATAAGCCGTCAGAATCCGCCCGAGCACAACCAGCGTCGGCGGCGCGCCGTTCTCATACCGGCTCAGATTCCCAGGGTCTACCCGCGCCAGGCGCCCCACCTCCTCTAGAGTCCAGCCCTTTTTGAGGCGCAAAGCGCGCAACGCCACATCGAGCTTGCCGAACGGTCCCTCAACCATGCCCGACAGTCTACCGGGTTTGGCCAAGCCAAAGCTAGCCCCTCACCTGTTGACTTTGCCAAAATCAACAGATATTTTCTGTGCATGTCAACAACACAACTCAACAAGGGAGCCCTCGCCTTGCGGGGTCGCCGCGCCCACCTGCGACTCACCCAGGCCGCCGTGGGCCGCCTCGTCCACCGCTCCGCCGCCCAGGTCTGCCTCTGGGAAAACGGCAAGTACGTCCCCCGAGCCCCCACCCTGGCCCTCCTCGAAGCGACCCTGGGCATTTCCGCCTCCCTCTGGGGACAGAAGGCGCGCCAGAAGGCTTCCTGAGCCCACCCATGAACCTCATCCACCTCACCCTCCGCCGCGGCGAAGCCATCGCCGACGCCCGCACCATCGACGGCTCCGGAGTCCTCTACTTCTGCGCCAAAGACTGGTGCCCCCACTACCAGGGCCAACTCGGCATCCTCTCCGGCGCCGAGACCATGCACTGCGCCTTGGTCAACCACCCGCCGGACCGCATCTGCCAGCCCTTCTACCTCGAAGTCGCCGAAGACATCGACCAGGCGCGCCGCCACTCCTGGCAGCAACGCCTCGACGACGCCGAAGCCTTCGAAACCGCCGTCAACACCGCCGCCACCGCGGCCACCGCCGCGGGAGCCCATCCATGAGCCCCTTCCAAGTCCATGCCAGTGCCTGTCCGTCCGTGTCCGTCCCTGCCGTCCTTCACCACCAGGCACCCCTCCCGCCCGGCTGGCACCTCGCCGACGAGGCCATCCTCCCCGGCGGCCGGCAGATCCACGGCACCGCCGCCCGCGTCTACAACCTCCTCCTCGAAACCCGCCGGCAAGCCTACCGCTGGCCAGTCGGCCGCCATCTCGCGCCCCCCGGCTGGGTCCCCACCTGGGTGCTCCGAGAGCCTTGGGCCGGAGGAGCCGCCGGAGATCGCCGTCTCCGAGATCTCCGGGAAGAAGGCCTCGCCATCGAAAGCGAGAAATTCACCGCCGGCACCGACACCCCCGACTCCGCCTCCTGGCTCTGGCGCCTGTCTCCACCACACACAAACCCCGCCACCGCGGCCGCGGTCTCACCAACCGCGGCCGCACCCCTGCAAGGCCTCACCGTGTGCTTCGTCGCCCACCCCGCCGGAGCCCTCGACATCTCGCCCGGAGCCTCCTCCTACCTGGCCCCCACCTTCGCCGCCTGCGACGACGCCGCCTACCGCCTCGAGCTGCTCCAGGCCTTCCACACCGGCCGCCTCCTCGCCACCCTCACCGGCCGGCAAACCTGGTCCCTCTGGGCCGACCCAGCCGCCGCCTACGACCCGCGCCCCGTCCTCCAAACGGCCCTCACCAAGCTGGGAGCCACCGTCCTCCAAGGAGCCCTCGCCGATGGTCCCTGAGCACCTCACCGCCATCCTCGATCAAACGAGCAAAGGAGGCTCCCACCTCACCCTCCTCCTCGTCATCGCCATCCACGCCGACCACCGGGGCGAGTGGGTCGCCGACCAGCCCACCCTCCAGCGCCGAGCCCACCTCGGCCGCCGCCGCGTCCAGCAACTCCTTGGCGACCTCATCCGCACTGGAGACCTCGCCGTCACCCCCGGAGACGGCCGAGGCCATCGCTCCACCTACCGCCTTCGCTTCGGTCCACAAACCGCGAACAAACCTGCACCCTTTCGCGAACCCACCTGCACCCTTTCCACCAAAAAGCGCGCAAAATCCTGCGCCCTTCCCACCCCAAACCGCGCAACCGAGTGCACCCTTTCCGCCCCCCCTGTCCCCCCTTGTCCCCCTTTTCCCCCGGACCCCCAATTCCCCCTTAATCCCCCCAGTCCCCCGGAAAAACTGACACAGGAGACCTTCGGTCTCGCGCCAGCCCCCACCAACCGCCAGGCGCCCTCCAGGCCAGCCAAGAAGCGCAGAGCACCCAAGCCTGCCCAGCTCACCAAGCAGCAAACCCTCCCCGGCATCGTCGTCTCTGCCCAGCTTGTCCCCCCTCTCCCGGGGAAGGGCGGGGGGAGCTGGGAGAGGGGAGGGGGTGAGGGCGCCGTTCGCCCGTTGTCCCAGCCCCAATCCGCCACCTTCCGAACCCACCTCCTCCTCGAAGAACATGCCATCCCCCTCCCATCCCCCGCGCAAATCGGCCTCTGGGCCAAAACCCTAGGCGGCATCGATCCTCTCCTCGACCTCCTCCGCCGCCTCATCCACGCCGGCCTCGCCACCAAACGAGAGCCTCACGCCTACATCCACCGAGTCGTCCTGGAAAGAGCCGCGAGGCCCGAGCCGCCTTTCCCCCCTCTCCCGGCGGCTGGGTGGGCGCTGGGAGAGGGGCCGGGGGTGAGGGGCCGCTCCAGGCGCCCCCACAACCCCCTCCTCACCGCCGGCGTCGACGACCGGCGCCGCGAACAGGCGCTCCGCATCATCGCCGCCGCCAAGCGAGGAGAATGCTGGTGACCCCCTGGAACTGCACTCGCTGCGGCGACGACCAGATCGCCTTCGGCTCCGCCATTCCGGCCGATCGCCTCTGCCACACCTGCCAGGACGCCGAACGCGCCCTCACCGCCTTCACCGAGACCGACGCCGGAATCCCCGAGCGCTACCGCCACCTCACCCGCGAAGGCTGGGCAGCCCACTTCCAGCGCCCCTGGCCCGACGCCGTGGCGAGCTGGGCAGGAAAGCCCCATTGGGTCGCCCTGTGGGGACCCACCGGCACCGGTAAAACCGGCCTCGCCACCGTCCTCCTCGCCGAACACCTGCGCACCGGCCGCCGCGGACGCTGGATCTCCGGCCCCGAGCTCGCCCGCCGCATCCAGCGCGACTTCGCCAACGCCGAAGACGTCCTCGCCCCCTTGCTCGTCACCTCCCTCCTCGTCCTCGACGAGCCCCTCGCCGGCGCCGCCACCGACTGGTACACCGAGCGCATCGTCCTGATCACCCGCAACCGCGACGACCGCGGCCTGCCCACCGTCATCACCAGCCAGCTCCTCCCCGAGCTGCTCGCCGCACCGCCCCCCACCGCACCGCCGCCCGTCCTCTCCCGCTGGCTCTCCGGCATCCAGCTCTTCACCGACGGCGACGACGTCCGGCTCCAGGGAGAGCACTCATGACCAGACACACGAAAGCCCTGCCCCACAGCGAAGAAGCCGAGCGCGCCGTCCTCGGAGGCCTCCTCCTCGAACCCCAGCGCCTCAGCGAAGTCCGCACCCGCCTCCAGCCCGGAGACTGGTACCTCGAGAGCCACCGCCTGCTCTACCAGGCCTTCCTCGACATCGCCGGCGCCGGATCCACGCCCGACGTCCTCACCCTCCAGGCCCACCTCGACCAGGCCGGAGCGCTCGAAACCATCGGCGGAGTCGGATACCTCGCAGCCCTCGACCTCGACCTACCCGACCTCGACCGCCTGAACGAATACGCTGACATCGTCAAAGACCGCAGCGTCCGCCGCGACCTCATCGCCGGAGCGCAACGCGCCATCCGCGAAGCCGCAGGCACCGCCCGCCCCGTCAGCGAGCTGCTCGCCGACCTCCGAGACGCCGCCGACAGGCTCCTCGGCCGAGCCGCCCGCATCCGCTGGGAAGGCGCCGGCACCGTCCTCAACCGACTCCTCCTCACCCTCGAAGAAGAGCGCCCCGGTGCCCTCCAGGGCCTCACCTCCGGCTTTCCCGGCTGGGACCGCCTCGGCCCCGGCTTCCTGCGCGGCGGCCTCTACGTCCTCGCCGGCAGGCCGGGAATGGGGAAGACCTCCCTCGCCCTCGACCTCACCCGCCACGTCGCCGTCGCCCTGCAGAAGCCCGTCGGCGTCTTCTCCCTCGAAATGCGCACCGACGAGCTGGGCCTCAAGCTCGCCGCGACCGAAGCCAACCTCGCCGCCCGCAACCTCCGCACCCGCTACCTCTCCGGCGCCCAATGGCGCACCCTCTACGCCGCCGTCCGCCACCTCGGAGCCGCCCCCCTCTACCTCGACGACACCCCCGGCCTCGTCCTCCGCGACCTCGAAGCGAGGGCCTGGTGGCTCAAAGCCCAGCACCCCGGCCTGGCCCTCCTCGTCGTCGACTACCTCCAACTCGTCACCGCCGGCATCCGCGTCGAACAGCGCCGCCTCGAAGTCGCCTACATCACCCGCCGCCTCAAAAACCTCGCCGGCGAGCTGGGAGTCGCCGTCCTCGTCCTCTCCCAACTCAACCGCGAGCTGACGCGCCGCAGCGATCCTCGTCCCCACCTCGCCGACCTGGCCGAGTCCGGAGCGATCGAACAAGACGCCGATCAGGTCGCCTTCGTCCACCGCCCCGAGATCTACGCCCCTGACGACCACAGCCTGTGGGGCCGGGCCGAAGTCATCATCGCGAAACACCGCCAAGGCGAAACCGGCACCGTCGAGCTGTCCTGGGCCGGCGCCACCACCTCCTTCCGCAACCCGGTGTTTCCCGTCTCAGGTTCGGCCCCCGCCGGCCCGGATCCCTTCTGATGTACCTCGATCCCGACCACGCGCGCGCCCTTCTCCCCTCCGTCGACCCCGGCCGACTCCTCTCCGGCCGGCCCGTCGGACTGCGCGACGGCGCCCTCCTGGCACTCGTCGTCACCGGTTGCGCCGGAGCCGAGATCGCCCGCCTGCGAGCCACGGCGATCAACATGGAAAGCGGCCACCTGGTCGTGAGAGTCACCCGCGGCGACATCCACCTGGCCCTCACCGTGCCCCTCCCCGTGCGGGCGCGCCTCCTCGTCTGGCTCACCGAGCGCCGCCTGTGGTCCACCGATCAGCCCGTCTTCTCAGGCCCCCGCGGTCCGCTCTCCCGCCATGCCATCTACAAGATCCTCGAGCGCTACGCCCGGAGAAAGCCATGAACGCCGCCGTCAATCCCCTGGAGCTGCTCACCTGGTGGGAAGGCCGGGGAGGCCGTCGTCCCCTGTCCCTGCGAGAGCTGGCCGCCAAGCTCGGCATCTCCGCCACCACCGTCCGCCAGCGCCTCCGCGCCCTCCGAGCCGCTGGCCAGGTCGACGACGAAGCCCGCCGACAGGCCCTGGCAACCCGAGGAGGCCTCCGCCGTGGCGGCCACCCGGGCACAAAGTTCCCGCAAAGCGCAAATAAGGCGTAAATCCGTGCTATGATTACTCTCAATGAGTGCCGCAGAATCCTTGGAGATGCCGCCCAAGGCCTCTCCGATGCCGAACTGGAGCGTCTCCGCCAAGAGCTGTACGGCCTCGCCGACATCACCGTGTCGACCTTCCTGGCCAGACAGAACAGATCGAGCCCTCCGCCACCCCAAGAGGAGCCCACAGAATGACCTCACTCCGGGCCATCATCTACTGCCGCGTCAGCAGCAAAGAGCAGACGCACAACCTCTCCCTGCCCGTCCAGGAAGACCAGTGCAAAGCCTTCTGCGCCCAGAACGGCTGGGACGTCGACCGCGTCTTCCTGGAGCGCGGCGAATCCGCCAAGACCGCCGACCGCACCGAGCTGCAGGCCGCCCTCACCTACCTGCGCGAGCAGAACAAGCGCAGCGTCAAGATTCACCTCTTCGTGGTCACCAACCTCGACCGCTTCGCCCGTGACGCCTTCGACCACGCCATCGTCCGCCGGCACCTGGCCGCCCTCGGAGTCACCCTCCGCGCGGTCAGCCAGCCCATCGACGAAACCCCGGCCGGGAAATTCATGGAAGGCATCTTCGCCGCCCTCTCCCAATTCGACAACGAAGTCCGGGGAGGCCGCACCAAGGCCGGCATGCAAGAAGCCGTGCGGCGCGGCCAATGGGTCTGGAAAGCGCCCCTCGGCTACCTCCACGACGGCAAAACCATGTGCCTCGATCCCGAAAGAGCCCCCCTCATCCGCCTCGGCTTCGAGCGCTTCGCCACCGGCCTCTACACCCGGGCGCAAATCCTCACCGACCTCACCGCCCGGGGCCTGCGCACCGCGCGAGGCGGCGAGCTCTGCTCGCAGAAGTGGGGAGAAATGCTCCCCAACCGCCTCTACATCAGCCGCATCCTCCAGCCCGCCTGGGGCATCGACGCCCCCGGCAACTGGCCGCCCCTCGTCGACGACGAGACCTTCTGGAAGTGCCAAAGCCTCCTCCGCAACGGTGGCCAGGTCGTCGCCAAAGAGCGCAACAACCCCGACTTCCCCCTGCGCGGCTTCCTCACCTGCGCCCACTGCGGCAAGCCCCTCACCGGCTCCTGGTCCCAGGGCAAAAAGCAGCGCTACGCCTACTACCACTGCCCCCCCAAGGCCAACTGCCGCCGCACCAACATCCCCCGCAAGACTCTCGAAGACGCCTTCCTCTCCTTCCTCGATCGCCTCCGTCCCCGTCCCGACTTCCTGGCCCTCTTCCGCCGCATCGTCCTCGACGTCTGGAAGGCGCGGAAAGAAGACCTCACCACCCTCCGCGCCGCCGCCGAAAAAACCCTGATCGACTTGAAGCGCCGCAAAGACCAGCTCGTCGAAGCCTTCGTCTTCCAGAAAGCGATTGATCAGTCCACCTACCAGCAGCACCTCGACAAGATCAGCGAGGGCATGGCCCTTGCAGAGCTGGATCGCAATGCGAAAAGGAAAGACGAGCTAGATCTAGAGGCAGTCTTGGATTTCGCGGAAAGAGTGGCGATGAACGCAACCCGCCTCTGGCTGGAGGCCGACCTCCACCAACGCCAAAGACTGCAAACGCTCTTGTTTCCGGAAGGCCTACAGGTCAGCGAAGGAGGGTTTCGAACACCCGTAACCTGTTCATTCTACGAGGACTTACGCCGCTTTGTGCCCTACGATGAACGCTTGGTAGCGCATACGGGATTCGAACCCGTGTTACCGGCGTGAGAGGCCGGCGTCCTGGACCCCTAGACGAATGCGCCACATGTCCACCCGTTTGCTGTGGACGGGCGAAAGATAACACAGACATCCCGGGTGTTCAACCCAATTGGGGTGCTCTCGTTTCATATACTAGAAGGTGAGGTTTGCGCGTGCCTTTGAAACTAGTCGCAATCACCGGAGATCGAGCGTTGGCGCTGACCAGCGGGCGCGCCTTCCTGGTCGGACGCGCGATGGCCTGCGACCTGGCCATCTCCGATCCCACGGTGTCGCGCCAGCACGCCGAGCTCGAACGCACCTCGGGCGGTGTGCTGATCCGCGATCTGCAATCGACCAACGGCACCTATGTCGACGGCCTGCGGGTGGCGCGCGAGGCCCTGGCGGCGCCGGGCTCGCGGATCTCGTTCGGCAAGGTGGAGTTCGAGGTCCAGGAAGCGGTGACGACCGTGCCACCGCAGGACGCCGGCGACGAGAGCTCCCAGGACGCCACCATCCTGCGCCAGGTGCCGGTGCGCGGCGCCGCCGACATCGCCTCCCGCCTGGCCAACGTCCCGCAGGGCTCCTCGCTGCTCAAGATCGCCGGCGCATCGGCCGCCGACCGCCAGGCGCGGAAGCTCGACCTGCTGCTCGACATCGCCAGGGAGCTGTCGCAGCAGGCGGAGATCGACCACCTGCTCGAAAAGGTGGTGGATGTCACCTTCCAGGTGATGAGCGTCGATCGCGTGGCCATCCTGCTGCACGACGACAGCGCCGAGACCCCCGGGGCGCTCGCGCCGCGCATCTCGCGCAGCCGCGCCGCCGGCCCCTCGGCGGAGTGGCATGTGCCACGCTCGATCGCCAGGAAGACGGTGGACGAGCGGGTCGCCGTGCTGATCGAGAACGTGCCGGCGGACCTTCGTTTCGGCGAGGGGACGGTGCTCCGCCAGCGCGTCCAGAGCGCTCTCTGCGCGCCGCTCATCGGCAGCCAGGGGCCGGTGCTCGGTCTCATCTACCTCGACAACCTGGGCGCCACGCACTCCTTCAGCGAGGAGGATCTCGACTTCCTCACCGCCTTCGCCAGCATGATCTCGGTCGCCATCGAGAACAGCCATCTGGTGGAGCGGGCGCGCCGCGAGGCGGTGGTGCTGTCGAACTTCCAGCGCTACTTCGCGCCCGACCTGGCGCGGCAGATCGGCGGCGAGGAGGGGGCGATCCAGCTCGGCGGCGCCAAGCGGCGGGTGGTCGTGCTGTTCTCCGACATCCGCGGCTTCACCGCCATGTCCGAGGCGATGAGCCCGGACGACATCGCCCGCCTGCTCACCGACTACTTCACCGAGATGGTGGAGATCGTCTTCGAGCACGGCGGCACGCTGGACAAGTTCATGGGCGACGCCCTGATGTCGCTCTGGGGGGCGCCGCTCGCCCGGGTGAACGACGCGGACCGCGCCATCCACGCGGCGGTGGCCATGCAGCGCGCCCTGGAGCGGCTCAACGACGGCTGGCGGGAGGAGGGGCGTCCGACCATCGAGATCGGGATCGGCATCAACGTCGGCGAGGTCTTCGCCGGCAACATCGGCAGCGAGCGGCGGCTGGAGTACACGGTGATCGGCGACGCGGTCAACATCGCAGCCCGCTTCTGCGCCGAGGCCAGTCCCGGGGAGATCCTGATCTCCGACGAGCTGTTCCGCGAGCTGTCGAGCCCGCCGCCGGTCAGTGCTCTCCAGCCCTTGCCGCTCAAGGGGAAGACCCATGCCGTGCCGGTCTACCGGGTGGACTGGCAGCGCTCGGCGAGCGACACCTGGCCGCGATCACAGTCGCCCACGACGTCGGTCGCGGACAGCTCCGATGTCACCAGCGTCTCCCAGACCCTCGCGCACGCCCAAGGGGATTGGAAGGGAAAGAGGGACCGCTGACCGGCCGGGCTTCGGCTTCTATCCCTCCGCCTGCTTGAACACGATCTTCACCCCGTCGGGGTCGTGGGTCTCGAAGATCAGGCCGCCGTCGGTGTCGCGGCGCAGGCCGCCGGGGATGTTCTTGTCGCGGAACTGGGCTTCCTGGTAGGCCGTCTCGGCGGACGGGACGAGCAGGGCGATGGTCATCTTGTGGTGCGGCCCCTGGTAGTCGAAGCTCTCGTCGTAGGAACGCGGGGTCTCCGCGGCGGCCGGACGCCCGACGACCTGGACGACGGCGCCTCCGGCCTGGTACAGCGCCCCCCGCTCGTCCTCGCGGTCCCAACTCTGGAGCCGCGGAAAAGCGAGCGACTCCTCATAAAAGCGGCTGGTGCGTTCGAAGCTCTTGGCCCGGACCACCACCCGAAACTGGCGGATCTCCATTGCGTTCCTCTCCTTCGGATCAAAACAGCCCCACAGCACAGCATTACCACACTCCGGCCGCGCGTTTCAAAGCGATGGTATCCTCTCCGTCGTGAAAGACAGGCGCTTCCCGGGTTTTCTGGCCTTGACCCTCCTCGTTCTCCCTCTCCTCCTGGCGGCCCAGATCCCCCGGCCGGAGGCTCCGGCCGCCGCCGTGCTCGACGGCCGCGAGCTGCCGCTGCCGGTGGCGATCAATCCCGCCGGTCCGGCCTTCGGCCTCTCGGCGCTGGTCAACAACCTCGGCGGCACCCTGGCGCCCGGCGCGACGGCGGAAAGCGCATCGCTCACCCTCGAAGGCAAGGAGGTGGTGATCGGCATCGGCAGCGCCATCATCACCGTCGGCGACTCCGTCGTGCCGCTCTCGCAACCGGTGGTGCGCGGCGAGGGGGGCACGCTGATGGTGCCCGTCGACTTCCTGCGCAAGACCTACGGCGACGTCCTCGGCTATTCGTTCGACTGGCGCCCGGAGTCGCAGCGGCTGGTGATCGGCCGCCGCGCGGCGCGCGAGCTGCCGGTGCTGCTCGACGTGGTCCACCTGCAGGGGATGACGACCGTGGTGCTGCAATTCCCCGAGGAGCCGCGCTACCAGATCAAGCGCAGGACCGGCGCCGTGGACGTGCAGATGCTGGGCGACCGCCTGGCGCCGCCGCCGCGCCATCCGGTGCAGGACCCGTTCGTCCAGGACGTGACGATCACCCCCGAGCAGGTGCACATCCAGGTCGGCGCCGGCCTCGACGTGGCGAGCTACGTGCTCAACAATCCGTTCCGCATCGTCTTCGACGTCCACCAGCCGTCGGCGGTGGAGACCCCGGCGGCGCCGATGGCTCCGGGCGTGCCCAGCGGCGGTCCGCCGGGCATCCACACCATCGTGGTCGATCCGGGCCACGGCGGCACGGAGACCGGCGCGATCGGGCCGAGCGGGGTGATGGAGAAGGACCTGACGCTCCTCTTGGCGCGCGAGCTGGAATCGCGCCTGTCGTCCCGCCTCGGCGTGCGCGTCGTGCTCACCCGCGGTGAGGACGCCACCCTGCCGCTCGACGACCGGGCGGCGATCGCCAACCAGAACAAGGCGGACCTCTTCATCTCGATCCACCTCAACTCCTCCCTGGGCACCGGAGCGCACGGCGCCGAGACCTACTTCCTGAGCGCCGAGGCCTCGGACGCCAAGGCCGCGAAGGCGGCCGCCGCCGAGAACGCTCCGGCCGCGGTGGCGCCGCCGCCGGGTGACACCAAGGAAGAGGTGAAGGATCTGGAGCTGATCCTCTGGGACCTCGCGCAGAGCCGCCACCTGTCCGAGAGCCAGCGCTTCGCGACCCTGATCCAGACCGAGCTCAACGAGGCGCTCCAGCTCCGCGACCGCGGCGTCAAGCAGGCGCCCTTCATCGTGCTCAAAGGCGCCGAGATGCCGGCCGTGCTGGTCGAGCTCGGCTTCATCAGCAATCCGGACGAAGAGAAGAAGCTCCAGGACGCCGCCTACCGCGGCGCCCTGGTGGATTCGCTCACCAAGGCGGTGGGCCGCTACAAGGAACAGGTGGAGGCGCGCCCGGCGCCGGCGGCTCCCGCTCCGGCCGGGAATCCCGGGAATGCGGCACCGCAGCCGGTCGGCGCCGTGCCGCACCAGCCCACTCCGGCGCCGCCGCAAGCCACACCGAAGCCCAACCCGGGACACCGGCCATGAACCGCAAGGCCGCGGCGTTCATCCTGGGGCTGGCCCTCGCCCTCATCGCCGGGGGCGCGTTCTGGTGGTGGTGGCAGGGGAAAGGCAACCACGTGCGCCTCGGCCCGGAGCCCGCCGAGAGCGCCGGCCCCACCGAGAAGGTCTCTGTCGAGCTCTACTTTCCTGCCGACGAAGGGTTGCGCACCGAGAAGCGCGACCTCGACGTCACCGCCTCGCGCAAGGACCGCATCCGCAAGATCGTCGCCGCGCTCCTCGCCGGTCCGGTCTCCGGTGGCGCCGCGCGCCCTTTTCCGGAGGGCGTGATGCTGGGCGGTGTGCAGCTCGGCGAGGACGGCACCGCCTACCTCGACATCCGCTGGGAAGGCCACGCCGACCCGCCCGCGTCGGGCTCGACCGAGGAGATGCAGCGCGTCTACAGCGTGGTGGATTCGCTCACCGCCAACATTCCCGAGGTGAAGCAGGTGGTGCTGCTGTGGAACGGCGTGCAGCGCGAGACCTTCTCCGGCCATCTCGACACCAGCCGCCCGCTGCTGCCGAACCGCACCCTCTTGACTCCCTGAGCCGCGGACCCGATCGTGCTGGATTCCATCGGAGTCTTTGATTCGGGAGTCGGCGGCCTCACCGTCGTCTCGGCCCTGCGCCGCCGGTTGCCGCGCGAGTCGATCCTCTATCTGGGCGACACCGCGCGGCTCCCCTATGGCAGCAAGTCGCCCGACACGGTGACGCGCTACACCGAGAACAACATCGCCTTCCTGCTCGGCCGCGGCGTCAAGGCGGTGGTCGTCGCCTGCAACACCGCCTCGGCGCTCGCCCTGCCGCACCTTCATCCGGACGTGCCGACCTGGGGCGTGATCGAGCCGGGAGCGCGCCAGGCCGCCGCGGTCAGCCGCGGCCGGGTGGGCGTGATCGCCACCGAGGCGACCGTCCGCTCCGACGCCTATCCGCGAGCGCTCCGCGCCCTCCGTCCGGAGCTCGAAATCCGCAGCCGGGCGTGCCCGCTCTTCGTGCCGCTGGTGGAAGAAGGCTGGCACGACGATCCGATCACCGAGGAGGTCGCGAAGCGCTACCTCGCGCCGCTGCTCGACGCCGGCATCGACACCCTCGTGCTCGGCTGCACCCACTATCCGCTGCTCGCCCCGGTCCTGGCGCGGGTGGCCGGCCCCGGGGTGACCCTGGTCGACTCCGCCGAGGCGGTGGCGGAGGTGGTGGCGGCCGGCCTCGCCGAGAAGGGTCTCGAAGCCGGAGAGCACCCGCCGGCCAGCCACTTCTGCGTCACCGACAACGGCGAGAGCTTCCACCGCCTGGCGGGATTGATCCTTCACGACCCGCACGTGCCGCTGGAGTGGGTGGAGGTCCGGTAGGGGGGCACGGGGCGGCCAATCTATGGTGACCCCGGTTGATCTGGTGCCCGGCGTCTGGGTCGGGGTGCTCGCTCTGCTCCTTCTCCGCGCCCTGCGGCGGTGGTATGACCCGGTGCCCGCGCCGGTGGCCGCCGTCTTCGCGGCCGCCCTCCTGATCCTGTTTGGGCCGGTGCTCTTCGGCGGCAAGCTCCTTCTGCCGCTGGACAATCTGCGCGGCCACGTGCCGTTCCAGACGCTGGAGCCGACCGAGCCGCACGGCAACATCCTGCAGGGAGATCTGATCGAGCTGGTCGGGCCGTCGATCGCCGAGGGCCGCGCGCAGTGGGACGACGGCCGCTGGCCGTTGTGGAACGCGCATGCCGGCGCCGGCATGCCGCTGCTGGCCGATCCGCAGGCGCAGGCGATGCAGCCGCTGGTCCTGCTGTCGTCCGTCGTGCCCTGGGAGCGGGCGGCGGCGGTGACGGCGGCGCTGCGGGTCCTGCTCGCCCTGGTCTTCACCTTCCTCTGGATCCGCGCCCAGGGATTGGCGGACGGGCCGGCGCTCGCCGGAGCGCTCGCCTTCGGGCTCGGCGGTTTCGTCCTCCTCTGGGCCGGCTGGCCGATCGCCAACGCGGCGGCGCTGTTGCCGGCGGTCCTCTATGCGCTGGCCCGCGTCCGCGACGCTGAGGAGAACGCAGGCCGTCGCGACCTGCTGCTGCTGGCGCTGGCCAGCTTCGCGCTGCTGCTCGGCGGCCATCCGGAGACGGTGCTCTACTCCCTGGTCGCCGTGCTGGCGGTCCTCGCCGCGTCCGCTCTCCCACGTCGCCGGCTCGGCCAGGCGCTCGGGGCTCTGCTGCTCGCCGGTCTGGCGGCGGCGCCGGCGCTCCTGCCGGCGGCGGCCTACCTGCCGCAGAGCCTGCGCGCGGCGCGGGTGCGGGAAGGGATCATCGCCGCGCCGGCTCCGGCGGCAAGCCGGGGTGAGGACTTGGCCCGCCGCCTCCTCCCGGTCGCCGTGCCCAACGCCTACGGCAACAGCCGCTACGTGGACTACTGGGGTCTGAGCAACACGAACGAGGACGCCTCCGGCTTCGTGGGCACCGCGGCACTCCTCGCCGCGCTCCTGGCGCTGCTCCCGCTAACCAGGGCGCGCCGGCGCTTCCCGCTGGAACGGCTGGCCCTGGGAGGCGCGCTCCTCGGCCTGCTGATCCTGGCGCATCCGCCCGGGATCGGCCATGTGCTTCCCGCGTCGCTCGTCGAAAGCCGTCGGATTCTGCTGATCGTCTCTCTCGCCGTGGCCTTTCTTGCCGCCTGCACGCTGGAGCGTTTCCGCAGCGGAGAAACGGACCGCTGGACCCTCGGGGCGCTCGTCGCAGCCACCGCCTTCCTGGCGGTTGTGGTCGTCTGGGGCACGTTCGCGCATCCGGACCCGGCGGACCCCGGGCGTCTGGCGGTCCTCCGCTTCGGCTGGGTGCGCTGGCAGATGCGCTTCCTGGGACTCTCGGCCGTGCTCCTCGGAGCGTCGCTCTTCGTCCGCCGCGTCCGCCCGTGGATACCCCCGACCGTGGCCTGCCTGATCGCGGCGGAGCTTCTGCTCCTGCACCGGCCGGCCAATCCGCCCATGCCACGGCGGCTCGCCTTTCCGGTGACCGGGCCGATCCGCTTCCTCCAGGCCAACGCAAAACGCACCCGCGTCGCCCCGCTCGGCCGCGCCCTGCCGCCCAATCTCGCCAGCCTCTACGACCTTAACGACATCCGGATCTACAACCCCATGGCGCCGCGGACCTATCTGGATTGGATCGCGCCGATCACCACCGGCTGGTGGGGCGAGGTACCGGAGCTTGGAGCGCCGCTCGATCCGCTCTACCAGCGCCTGAGCGTCCGCTACCTGCTGACCGCGCCGGACGCCCATCTGCCGGAGCCGCTCGACCGCGTCTTCGCCGACGAGACCGGCGCCGTCTGGGAGCTGCCCGGCCCCTTCCCCCGTCTCTTCCTCCTGCCCCCGGAAGGGACCCTGCGCCTCCAGCTCCTGGAGCCGGACCACCTCCAGGCCCACATCGAGCTGCCGCGTGAGGGAGCCCTCCTCACCAGCGTCTATCAGGACGGCGGCTGGCGTCTCCTCTGGAACGGCGCCGCCCGGTCCATCACCCCCGCCGACGGCCCCTGCATCGCGGCCCGGCTGCCGGCCGGAGCGGCGGATCTCGACCTCCTCTACCGGCCGGCCGCCTTCCTCTGGGGCTGCCTCCTCGCCGCGCTCGCACTGGCGGCGGGCGCCGCCTGGTGGACGCCGCCACCCGGTGCGACGGGCTCAGCTGGAGGCGCGGGCAAGCCGGGCAAGGAGCCGGAAACGATTTCACAATAATAGGGGGAGGCGCTCGCCGAGGCGTTGCCCCAGAGCATCGAGCCGTTGTCCCGGAGCTCTCAAGCGCCACCAGGTCGCGCTTCCCGGAATGACCGGAGCCTGTTATGCTCGTTCCAAAGGACAAAAGCTCTTGGGCCGATACGACTCCAGCTACCGACTGCTCTTTTCCCATGCCCGGATGATCCGCGATCTCCTGCGCGAGATCCTCGGCGAGGCCTGGGTCAGCCGCCTCGACCTGACGTCCGCTGAGATGGTCCCAAGCTCCTTTACCTCGAGAGGCTCCAAGAAACGGGAAAGCGACGTCATCTGGAAGTTCCGGCGCCTGGACAACGACGAGCCGGTCTACGTCTACATCCTGCTCGAATTTCAGTCCCGGCCGGACCGCTACATGCCGGTCCGCCTGATGACGTACGTGGGCTTGTTCTTCGAATCCCTGATCGCCGGAGGACACCTACCGGAATCGGGCCAGCTGCCTCTCGTCGTCCCGGTGGTCATCTACAATGGAGTGGGGCCCTGGAGGGTGACTCTGGAGCTGGCCGATCTGATCGAGAGGCTGGACCCCTCGGCCGAGCGGTACGTGCCGCGGCTGCGGTATTATCTGATCCACGCGGCGAAGCTGCCGCTGGCCCTGCTCGAGGCGAGCGACAGCCCGGTCGCCGACCTGTTCCGGTTGGAGAGGAGCGCGGCCTGGGACGAGATGTTCGCCACCGTCTCGCGGGTGCGGCAGCATGTGAGTCCTGAAGAGGAGTCCTTGCGGCATGCCTTCGAAGTCTTGCTGGAAGGAGTCGTCCTCCCCCGCCTGGGGATGGCCACCGATGAAATCCCGGCACGGATGAGCCTGGAGGAAGTGGAAACCATGTTGGCCGAACGAATCGATGAATGGAATCGGAAGCTCGCCGAGGAAAACCTGCAGAAGGGCCGCAGAGAAGGCCTCAACGAGGGTCTCAACAAGGGCCGCAGAGAAGGCCTCAACGAGGGCCTCAACAAGGGCCGCAACGAAGGCCGCGACGAGGGCCGCAGAGAAGGCGAGGCCTTGGCCCTGGTCCGTCTGTTGGAGAAAAAATTCGGTCTTCTCCCGAAGGGAATCCAGAAGCGGATCTCCAGCGCGGAGCGCGACCTCCTCCTGGAATGGTTCGACCGCGCCGTGACAGCCGAGAGACTCGAAGCCGTCTTCAGCGACTCGTAGCCCGGCGTCCGCCTTCGCGCCCCCCATCTAATAAGGTAGAGCCCGGACAAACCGGCCTCCTATATAATGCCCTCGGGAGTGTCCGGACCCGCGAGGAGGGGGTGTCCCTCGGCGTGAGGGTTCCGGGCTGCCGTCCTGCCGGTTTGAGGGGGCGGCCTAAACGCTTCGCGGGGGTCCTCCGTAGAGTAAGGTAGCCATGCTTGAGCTCGTCTATTCCAGCACCCGCCAACGCGTCCTCTGGGCCGAACGGTCTGACCGCGAGTTGTTGCTGGCTCTCCGCGACGGTGACGAGGCAGCGCTCAACGAGCTGATCGGGCGCAAGACCAAGCCCCTGATTCAACTCGTGCAGCGCATCCTCGGCGACCTCGAGGAAGCCCGCGACGTCGTGCAGGTCACCTTCTTCAAGGTGTGGGAGAACCGCCTGAAGTTCGATGAGCGGTGGAGCCCCAACACCTGGATCTACCGGATCGCCAGCAACCTGGCGATCGACCACCTGCGGTCGCGCAAGAGCCGCGAGCGCAGCACCGAGCCGGTCAAGCACCACCTGCGCCAGGTGGCGGACGCGGGCTCGAAGAGCGATCTGTCCCGCTTGCAGCACAGCGAGGTCGCCAACATCTTCCGCGAGCTCGCGGCCGGGCTGTCCGAGAAGCAGCGGATGGTCTTCCTGCTGCGCGAGATGGAAGGGCTGTCCTCCCCCGAGGTCGCCGAGGCTCTCGGCTGCCGGGAATCCACGGTGCGCAATCATCTCTTCAATGCCCGCAAGATCCTCCGCCGCGAGTTGCTCGTGCGCTATCCCGAGTATGCCGGCAGCTTTGCGGTCGATGCGGTCGAGGACGAAGGGATGGAGGAAGCCCAATGAGCTGCCCGGATTGGCGCACCCTGACTTCGGAGTCACCGGCCTGGGACGAGGCGGTGGCCCACTTCGACGGCGGCTGCCGGCTGTGCCGGCGCGACGCCCTCAAGGCCGAGCCTACGCTGGTCTTCCGCCAGTTGCGTAGCGGCAGCCCCGCGGCTCCGGTGATGAGCGCGGCCCAGGAGGCGTCCGAGGTGGACGCCGTCCGCCAGGCGGTCGCCGCGATGCGCACCGCCAGCCGGGTCGATTCGCGCTCCCGGCGTGCCGGCTGGAAGCGCTGGGCGGTCGCCGCGACGCTCGCCGCCGCCGCGCTGTCCATCTCCGCCGACAACGCGTGGCGGCACCTCGACGCCGAACGCCAGGCGCTCGCCAGCCAGACGGCATCCCAGCCGGCGACAATGCTGCGCGGCAGCGTGCTGCCCGCGGCGTACGGCGGCGAGGCTGATCCCTCCCTCCAGGTGGGCCGGCCGGGCGCGCGGGTCTATCACATGGATGGCGACGGGATGTCCGTGGTCATGATCGTGGACGAGAGCCTCGATGTCTGATCTCCGCCCCCCTCGCCAGCCCCGCCGGCCCCGCCGGATGATCGCAAGCTGTCTGGCGAGCGTTCTGACCGTCCTCTTCCTGGCCGGCGGGCTCGCCGCCCATGCCCAGGGGACGGCGAACGACCTGGCCCTGCACGCCTACGCGTTCAAGTACCGGCAGGCCAGCGAAGCCGTCCGCCTGGTCTACCCGCTGCTGTCCCAGGGCGGCACGGTGGAGCTGCAACCGGCGACCAACACTTTGGTGATCCGCGACACCAACACCGCCCTCAACCGGATCCTGCCGGTGCTCCACACCTTCGACCATCCGCTGCGGCCGGTGGTGATGGACCTCTACATCGTGCGCGCCAGCCGCTCCCAGGTGTCGCCGCCGGTGGCGCGCTCGAACCTGCCCGACACGCTGACCCGCAAGCTGCGCGCCCTCTTCACCTACGACAGCTTCGAGGTGCAGGCGCAGACGCAGTTGAGCTCGATCGAAGGGCAGTCGGTCACCTACGCCGTCGCCGACGACTACCGGGTGACCTTCCGCAACGGCGCGCTGTCTCCGGACCAGCAGCTCAGCCTGGCCGACGTCCACATCCTGCGCCGCACCAACCGCCGGGCGATGGTGCCGCTGGCCTACTACAGCACGGTGAACCTGCGGCTCGACCAACCGACGACGCTGGGGCTCGCGAAGAGCGAGGCGAGCCCCGAGGCGCTGCTCTTCGTCCTGATCCTGCGCAGCGGTGACAGCAACCTGCATCGCCAGCAGAGAGCGGAGCCCTAGAGGAATGCAGTTCGTCTGCCGTGTGGGAACCCAGGACGGCCGCGTCCTCGAGGAGGTGCTGACCGCCAGCGACGAGTCGTCGCTGCGCAGCGAGCTCTCGAAGCGCGGCCTGCACGTGTTCGAGGTGCGCCGGCGCGGCCTGTCGCGCAACATGTCGGCGAGCGGGCGCAAGCGCCGCAAGCGCATTCCGACCCAGGAGTTCATGGTCTTCAACCAGGAGCTGGCGGCGCTGCTCAAGGCCGGCCTGCCGCTGCTCCAGGCGCTCGATCTGATGCTGGAGCGGATGGCCAATCCGCACTTCCGCGGCGTGCTCACCGAGATCCGCGACCGGGTGAAGACCGGCGAGGACCTCTCGGACGCGTTCGCCGCCTATGGCGACCTCTTCCCGCGCCTCTACCCGCCGACCCTCAAGGCCGGCGAGCGGAGCGGCGAGCTGGAGCAGGTCATCCGCCGCTTCCTGCGCTACTCGAAGCTGGTGATCGACGCGCAGCGGCGGGTGGTGTCGGCGCTCATCTACCCCATCGTGCTGGTCTGCCTGTCGATCGCCATGATCATCGTCATGGCCGTCTTCGTGGTGCCCAAGTTCAGGGTCTTCTTCGACAACCTGGGCGTCGACCTGCCGCTGATCACCCGTGCGGTGCTCGCGGTGTCGAGCTTCGCGAACCGCAACTGGCCGATCATCCTGGTGCTGATCATCGGGCTCGTCGTCACCTTCCGTTCGTGGAAGAAGACGGAGAAGGGCGGCCTGATCGTGGACAATCTGCGCCTGCGCCTGCCGCTCCTGGGCGGCGTGTTGCAGCGCTTCTCGCAGGCCGAGTTCTGCCGCTCGCTGGCGACGCTGCTGACCGGCGGCATCCCGCTGGTGCCGGCGTTCGAGATCGCCGTCACCTCGGTGGGCAACCTGTGGGTGCGCAGCAAGATCGAGCCGACGATCCAGATGGTGCGCGAGGGGAAGCCGTTCTACTCCGCGCTGGAGACCAGCGCGGTGTTCACCGACATGTCGATCGACATGATCAAGGTCGGTGAGGCGACCGGTTCGCTGGACGACATGCTGGGCAGCGTGTCGGACTTCCTGGACGAGCAGATCGAAACGCGGATGCAGCGCATCCTGTCGCTGATCGAGCCGATGATGCTCATCTTCATGGGGATCATGATCGCCCTGATCCTGGTGGCGATCTACCTTCCCATGTTCAGCGTGCTGGGGTCGTCGAAGTTCGGATAGCGGGCGGCGCGGAAAGTGCCGCTGCCTGCACTCTGTTAGATGCACCCGGCGGTCCGGGGGTGGGAATGGACACCCCGCGGGCCGCCCGTTACTCTTTGGGGGTTTTGAGGAGCGATCGATGGCGGTGATCAACGGTAAGTCAACAGCTCAGGTCAGGGAGCTCGAGCCCGAGACCGTGGAGCAGGCACGCGAGCGCCTGGCCCAGGAGCGGCGCGCGGCGGAAGCTTTCGCCGAGCGCTACGGCCTCGAGTTCGTCGACATGACCCACTTCCGCATCGACAACGACCTCTTCCGCCGCATCCCGTTCGAGCTGATGCTGCGCTACGGCTTCATCCCCGAGCGCCAGCTCGAAGGGCGCCTCGCGGTGGTGATGGCGGACCCCTCGGACGTGGTGAAGATCGACGAGATGGAGATGCTGCTCGGCCAGCCGGTGGACGTGCGGGTCGGCGTCCGCTCGGCGATCGACGAGATCCTCCAGAAGTCGGAGAGCGCGCAGCGCGTGCTCGACGAGGCCTCCGAGGACTTCCGCATCCAGCTCGTGCAGGAGGACGAGGACGGCGAGGAGATCCTGTCGATCGACCGCATCACCGCCGACACCAGCCCGATCATCAAGTTGGTCGACTCGACGATGTTCAACGCCATCCAGCGGCGGGCGAGCGACATCCACATCGAGACGCGGGACACCGAAGTCATCATCAAGTACCGCATCGACGGCGTGCTCTACCAGGCGATGGAGCCGATCGACAAGCGGCACCACCAGACGATCATCAGCCGCATCAAGGTGATGTCCGAGCTCGACATCGCCGAGAAGCGCATCCCGCAGGACGGCCGCTTCAAGCTGCGCCTCAAGGGCAGGACGATCGACTTCCGCGTCTCGATCATGCCGTCGGTGCACGGCGAGGACTGCGTCATCCGGATCCTCGACAAGGAGTCGATGAACGAGGAGTTCAAGAACCTCCGCCTCGACATCCTCGGCTTCGACGACGAGACGATGCGCAAGCTGCGCAAGTTCATCCGCGAGCCGTACGGCATGGTGCTGGTCACCGGCCCCACCGGCTCGGGCAAGACGACGACGCTCTACGCCTGCCTGTCGGAGATCCAGTCGTCGGAAGACAAGATCATCACCATCGAGGACCCGGTCGAGTACCAGTTGCGCGGCATCACCCAGATCCCGGTCAACGAGAAGAAGGGGCTGACCTTCGCCCGCGGGCTGCGGTCGATCCTGCGCCACGACCCGGACAAGGTGATGGTCGGCGAGATCCGCGACCAGGACACGGCGCAGATCGCCATCCAGTCGGCGCTCACCGGGCATCTGGTGTTCACCACCGTGCACGCCAACAACGTGGTGGACGTGCTCGGGCGGTTCCTCAACATGAACGTCGACCTCTACAACTTCGTGTCGGCGCTCAACTGCGTGCTGGCGCAGCGCCTGGTGCGCAAGGTGTGCAAGCACTGCCGGAAGCCGACCCAGGTCTCCCGGCAGCTCCTGGAGGAGAGCGGGCTCGACCCCGCGGTGTACTCCGACTTCACGTTCTATGAGGGGGCCGGTTGCATCGAGTGCAACGGCACCGGGTTCCACGGCCGCCTCGCTGTTTCCGAGCTGCTCGATCTTTCGGACCATATCCGGGAGCTGATCCTGGATCGACGCCCCGCCTCCGAAATCAAGCGCGCCGCCAAGGAAGAAGGGATGACCTTCCTGCGCGAATCCGCGCTCGAGATGGTCCTCCGGGGAGTGACTACGCTGCGTGAGATCAACAAAGTTACCTTCGTGGATTGAGCGCCTCCTGGGCGCCGCACCGATTCCGGCACCGCCGCACGTCTTCTCGCTGGACGGCGCGCGGTTGCGCTACGGCTGGTTCGTGCGCGACCGGCAGGGCTACCGTTGCCGCGCCGTGCGCGATGCGGCGCTGCCGCGCGACCCGTTCCTGAGCGGCCTGCTGGGCGGTCCGCTGCGCGATCCCGCCGGCTTCCAGGGGATCGTCGGCGGCCTGATGCAGAAGATCCCCGGCGCCGTCAAAGAGGCGTCGCTGGTGATCCCCGACGCCTGGCTGCGCGTCGCCTTCACCGAGAGCGGCGACCTGCCGAAGACGGCCGAGCAGCGCGATGAGGTGCTGCGCTGGAAGCTGCGCCGCCTGGTGCCGTTCCGGGTGGATGAGCTGCGGGTGAGCGCCGCCGAGGTGCCGCCGCTGCCCGACCAGGAGGAGCCGCGGCGCCTGCTGCTCGGTTTCGCCATCGAGCAGCTCCTGGCGCAGATCGAGGACGGCTTCGCCGCCCACGGCGTCCGCCTGGGGCAGATCTCGAACTCCAGCCTGTCGATGCTCGCGGCCCTCGGTCCGCTCGAGAAGACCCGCGCCGACGACCTCACCGCCCTCGCGGTGGTGGACGAGCACGGCTACTCGCTCGTCTTCGTGCGCGGCGGCTCGCCGATCCTCCACCGCTACAAGTCGTTCACGGGAAGCGCCGGCGTGCCGGACGGCTCGCGCGGCAGCCTGGTGATCCGCGACCTGAAGCTTACCCGCAACTTCCTCGACGAGCATCTGCCCGGCGTGCCGCTGGTGCGGGTGCTCCTCGCCGCGCCGCCGGAGCAGGAGCCGGTGTGGGTGGACCTCCTCGCCGACGGGCTCGGTGAGCCGGCGGCGGCGCTCGACGGCCGCCACCTGCCGCCGCTGCGCGCCGAGGAGGGCTCCATGCCGGCGTGGCGCGAGCTGGCGCCGTTGCTGGGCGCCGCCCGGCAGGAGGTCGCATGAGCGTGTTGACCGAAAAGACGGTGGCGCCGGCCGGCCCGCCGATGACCTACCTCGACCGGCTGGAGCCGCTCAACCTGGCCCGCCGGCCGTTCACCAACACCCGGCCGGTGACGCGCGCCGCGATCCTGCTCTGGCTGCTCGGCGCGCTTCTCCTGCTCGGCAACATCGCGCTCTTCCGGAACTATCTGTCGAGCTCGGCGGAGAAGCGCGCCGAGCTCGCCCACCTGGAGATGCAGATCCTCAAAGAGAGCGATCTGGTCTCGCGGCTCGAAGCCCAGCTCGCCAACAGCAATCTCGAGCAGCAGAACCGCGAGGTGCGCTTCCTGAACCGCCGGATCGCGGAGCGCTCCTTCTCCTGGAGCCAGCTCTTCGACCACCTCTCCGGCATCCTGCCGGACGGCGTGCGCATCAGCCGCCTCACCCCGGCCGGTCTGGTCGACGCCAAGGAGTCGCAGGCCGCCGAATCGGCGACCGCGCCGGCGCGCCCGCGCGACGAGCGGGTGACCCTCACCATCGACGGCGAGGCGAAGAGTGACGAAGCGCTCACCCTGTTCGTAAACAAACTGTTCGCGCGTCCCTTCGACGAGCCCGATCTCACCCGGGAGACACGCGAGGATGAAGACCTCGTGAAGTTCGACATCAAAGCCCTCTATCTGCCGGCCGGCGCAGTGGCTCCGGCTCCGACAAAGTCCGGCGCCCCGGTGCCGGTGGTCGAAGAAGCCGCGCCGAGCGGCCGCATGCCGGCGCTCAAGACGCCCAACGCATCCGACACTCCGGGCGTGCTGCGGCCCGCGGCTCCCGTCCGTCCGGTCCGGCCGGTCCGTCCGCCGGGGAGGGGCGCATGAGAAGCCCGGGTGAAATCTGGCGGCAGCGCCTGTGGGTGTGGGTGCCGGCCCTGCTCTTCTTCCTGGCCAACGCCACCGCCTACACCATCTACCGGTTCGGCTTCGCCGACCGCGTGGCGTCGCTCCAGGAAGACCTGAAAGACCAGCGGGAGCGGCTCGATCCGCTCGACGCGCGCCGGCAGAAGCTGCAAGCGCTGCTCGACCGCTCGAAGCGCAACGAGTTGGAGATCCGCAAGCTCTACGCCGAGAGCTTCTCGACCCGCCGGGCGCGGCTGACCAACATCAACACCGAAGTGAAGACGCTGGCGCGCAAGGCCGGGCTCGATCCCCGCTCCTTCTCCTATCCGGAGGAGCAGATTCAGCAGTACGGCCTGATCAAACGCTCCTTCGTCTTCTCGGTCGAGGGGAGCTACGTCAACCTGCGCAAATTCATCAACCTCCTCGAGCTGTCGGACTCGTTCCTCACCCTCGAGTCGATCAACCTGATGCCGGGCACCAGCGACCGCCAGGGGAAGGGGCGCGGAGCCGTGCAATCTCAGGAAGGCTCCGAGCTGCGGATCAGCCTCACGCTCTCCACCCTGTTCGCCCGCGATCCGAACGACCCCGGACCGCTGGTCCGGAGGACCGCGTCCTGATGAACAGCCGCACCAAGATGTTGCTCGGAGTGCTCGGCGTGCTGGTCCTGCTGAGCGGCTGGTACCTCCTGCCGGACAGCGATTCGGGCGTCTCCTCCAGCACCGAAGGCGCGCCGCCCGGCGTGGCCGGCGCGACGCCCCGGCGCGCGGTGGACGCCAATGCGAAAAAGCCGGTCGAGTACGTCGAAGAGCTGCGCGTGGCCGACCTCATGGGCCAGGCGAGGACCTTCACGCCGGGACGCGATCCCTTCCGCTTCTTCGTGCCGCCGCCCCCGCCGCCGCCCAAACCGCGGCTGCCCACCAAGGCCGAGATCGACGCCCTGCGGGCGCAGCAGGAGAGGGACGCCGCCGCCCAGGCCGCGGCGCTCGCCGCGCAACGGGCCGAGCAGGCGAAGCCGAAGCCGGCGCCGTTCACCATGACCTACCTGGGCAGCTTCGGGCCGCCCGAGAAGAGGCTTGCCGTCTTCACCGACGGCAAGACGATCCACAACGCCCAGCAGGGAGAAATACTCGACAATAAATTTATCGTGGCCCACATCGGCTACGAATCGGTGGACATCAAGTTCGTCGGGTTTTCCGAGTGGCCTGCCCAGCGGCTCGCCGTCGGCCACCCCAGCCGTTGAACGGAGGAACAGTGTCGAAGATGCGGAAATCCATCGTGCGGGCTCTCGTCCTGCTGGCCGCCCTGGTCGCGATTTCTCTCGTGACCGGCTGCACCAGCCATCAGGCCTACCGGCAGGCGGAGTCGGCGGCTCAGCGCGGCGACTGGGATGCGGCGGTGCTGCAATATATGAAGGCGCTGGACCAGGACCCGACCGACATCTCGTACCGAGCCGCCCTGATGCGCGCCAAGACCAAGGCCTCGCAGGTCCACTTCGCGAAAGGGCAGGACTTCGAAAAGGCGGGGGTGACCGAGCGCGCGCTGGTCGAATACCAGCAGGCCGTGCAGCTCGATCCCACCAACCAGTACGCCAAGGCGCGTCTGGAGCGCGTGCACCAGGCCTACCTGGCGCAGCGCCAGAACCGGGCCACCGGCTCGATCGACCAGCTCAAGAAGAAGGCCCAGCAGGACCGCCCGCAGCCGCCGGTGTTGAACCCGCGCTCGACGCAGCCGATCTCGCTGGAGTTCCCCGAGCCGGTCTCGATCTTCCAGATCTACAAGGCGCTCGGCAAGGCGTTCGGCATCAACATCCTGTTCGATCCGAACCTCAAGGACCAGGAGATCGCGATCGACTTGAAGGACGTGACCGCGCAGACGGCTCTCGAAACGCTGATGCGCTCGGTCAACCACTTCTACAAGGTGCTCGACGACCACACCGTCCTGATCGCCGCCGACACGCCGCAGAATCGCCGCATCTACGAGGACCTCGTCATCCAGACCTTCTTCCTCTCGAATTCCGAGGTCAAGGAGATGATGACGATCCTGCGCAGCCTGGTGGACTCGAAGAAGATCGCGGTCAACGAGCAGCTCAACGCGATCATCCTGCGCGACACCGCCGACCGGGTGAAGGTGGCGGAGAAGATCATCGAGACCAACGACAAGGCGAAGGCCGAGGTGGTGGTCGACGTCGAGCTGCTGCAGATCAACTCCGGGCGCCTGCGCGACCTCGGCGTGAACCTCTCCCAGTATTCGATCTCGCAGACCCTCGACCGCTCGGCGACCAATCCGCTGCGCATCTCGGACCTCCAGTTCCTGAACCAGGGCGACTGGATCCTGACCCTGCCGAGCTTCGTCTACAACTTCGTCAAGAACAACACCGATGCGCAGCTCCTCGCCAAGCCGCAGCTCCGCATCACCGAGGGCGAGAAGGCGAACCTGGTGATCGGCGACCGCGTGCCGATCCCGCTGACCACCTTCAACACCCAGAACGCGGGTACCGGCGGCGGCATCGTGCCGATCACCTCCTTCCAGTACCAGGACGTGGGCATCAAGATCGAGATCGATCCGCGCGTGCACCACAACCAGGAAATCACCATGCACGTGAAGGTCGAGGTGAGCAACATCAACGGCTACGCCGACGCCGGCAACGGCCAGAAACAGCCGATCATCGGCACGCGCACCATCGACTCGGTGATCCGCTTGCAGGACGGTGAGACGAACTTCCTCGCCGGCCTGATCCGCACCGACGAGACCAACACCGACACCGGCGTCCCCGGCCTCTCCGAGATCCCGCTGATCGGCCGCCTGTTCGCCGACAAGCGGACCGACCACCAGCGCACCGACGTCATCCTCACCCTGACGCCGCACATCATCCGCAACGCCGAGATCACCGAAGAGGACCTGAAGCCGATCTGGGTCGGCACTGACGCCAACATGACCTTCCGCGGCAGTCCGCGGGTGGATTCGGAGATCGAAGGTCCGTTCGACACCAACGAAGGGACGCCGGAGGAGATCCAGGACGCCATCCGCCGCCGCCTCCAGCGCCTGCCGCGCGGCCTCCAGCCGGGGGTCGAGATGCAGCCGCCGCCGATGGGCGGAGCGTTCGGCCAGCCGAACAATCCGGCTCCCGGGCAGCAGCCCAACCAGCCGAATCAGCCGCCGGGCGGCGTGAACCTGGTGCCGTCGGCGCCACCGAGCGACATCTTCCGCACTCCGCCGCCGCAACAGGCACCCCAACAGCAGCAGCAGCCGCAACAGGTGCCGGAGGAGGAGATGGAGCCGCCTCCCGCGGCGTCCCACGTCGCGTTGAATTCAGTGAATCCGCGCGCCCAGCTCGGCAGCCTGTTCACCGAGCGGTCGTCCGAGGCTGGCGGCGGGCAGGACAAGCGCGGCGTGGCGGTGCGCCTGTGGCTCACCCCGGACCGCACCGAGGTGACCGCGGGTGACCGCCTGACCGTGGCAGTGAAGGTGGCGGCGCAGCGCGAGATTGCGCACCTGCCGCTCACCCTGGCCTACGATCCGGCGCTGCTGACCTTCGAGTCGGCGGCGGCCGGCGAGTTCCTGGGCGCTCCCGGCACGGCGCAGGTGATGGCGGACGCCTCCACGCCCGGCACCCTGGTGCTCGGCGCCAGCCGCCTCGGCACCGCGCCGGGGGTCAGCGGCGAGGGGACGGTGGCCCTCCTCACCTTCCGCGCCCGCGCCGCCGGCGCGTCGCGGATCGACTTCGCGAAGACGCAGGCGCTCGATGCGGCGCTCCACCCGGTGCTGCCGCTGCGCACCCTGCCGCTCACCATCGAAACGTCGCGGCGGAAGCCGTAGCGGGAAGTCTGAGGACGTTCTTCAGGTTGGACTTGATGATGATGTGCCGATCCCCCTTCTCGCGCCGCCGTTTGCAGGCGGGCTACACCCTGGCCGAGCTGGTCATGGTGGCGTCCGTCCTCGTGCTGCTCGCGTCGATCACCCTGCCGCTGGTCAAGTTCACCTCCCGCCGGCTCAAGGAGATGGAGCTGCGCCAGGACCTGCGCCAGATGCGCGCCGCGATCGACGAATACAAGCGTTACAGCGACGCCGGGATGATCCCCGTCGACGTCGGCACCGAGGGCTATCCGACCAAGCTCGACACCCTGGTCGAAGGGGTCGCGCTCGCCGGCCAGATCGACAAGAAGCTGAAGCTCCTGCGCCGCATCCCCATCGATCCGATGACCGGCAAGAACGAGTGGGGGCTGCGCGGCTACGACGACGCTCCGGATGCGAGCTCCTGGGGCGGCAGCAACATTTACGATGTCCACTCCCTGTCGCAGGGAGTCGGTCTCAACGGAGTGCGCTACCGTGATTGGTAGGCTGAACGGAAGGTGTGCCATGCGGGAGCGCGAGCGCGGCTTCACGCTGCTCGAATTGATCATCGTCATCGCGATCATCGGCATCCTCGCCACGATCGCCATGCCCGCTCTCAAGGATGTGCCGCGGCGCGCCAACGAGGCGGTCCTCAAGACCAACCTGCACACCCTGCGGGACGTCATCGACCAGTATTACGGCGACAAGGGGAAGTATCCCACCGGCCTGCAACAGCTCGTCGAGGCGGGCTATCTGCGCAAGATCCCGGTGGATCCGATGACCAAGCGGTCCGACAGTTGGGTGTTCGACTACGAGCAGGCCGACAAGGACGCACCGCCGCCGGAGACCGACCTGGCCGATCAGCCGGGCATCATCGACGTCCATTCCGGCTCGCCGCTGCTCTCGCTCGACGGAGTGCCCTACCGGGAGTGGTGATGCGGCCCTCACCCTCCCGTCATCCGGCTGCTGGCTACAACATGGTGATGTTGATGGTCGCCATCACCGTGCTCAATATCATGGTGGCGATCGCCCTGCCGATGTGGAGCCAGGAGATCCAGCGGGACCGGGAAGAGGAGCTGATCTCGCGCGGCTGGCAGTACGTGGAGGCGATCCGCGTCTTCCAGAACCGCTTCCAGCGCCTGCCGATCCGCCTCGAAGAGCTGATGGAGGTCAAGCCGCGGTCCATCCGGCGGTTGTGGAAGGACCCGATGACCGACGGCAAGATGCAGCCGATCTTCCAGAACGAAGGCCAGCCGCTGGTCGCCCAGCCGGGCCTGCAACCCCAGCCGGGGCAGCCGGATCCGAACAATCCCGGAGGACAGAAGCCGAACGATCCCAATGATCCGAACGGGGGCCAACCGGACCCCAACGCGCCCGTCGACGCCAACGGCAACAAGGAGCAGGTGGCGAGCGGCCCGATCACCGGCGTGCGCAGCCGCAGCAACAAGAAGTCGATCCTGGTCTTCTTCGGCAAGGAGCGCTACGACCAGTGGCGCTTCACCCTCGAAGAGATGCTCCAGGTGCGGCCGGGGGGCGGCGGAGGTGCCGGGATAGGAGCGGGGAATCCTGCGCCCGGCGGCGCGGCGCTCAACCTGAGCACCCGCTGGCTCGGCCGCCCATCCCCCTACATTCAGAACCCCGGCGCCATTCCGCCCAGCCCCGGCCAGCAGATGCCGGGCGGTGGGAATCCGCCGGACGGCACCGGCCGGAAACCACCCGCGAGCGGCAGGCAGCCCCGCGGCGGCATGAAGCTCTGACCGTATCCCGGAGGGATCCGATGGCATTGCGCGTGCGCGTCAAGCGTCTCCCGGCCGCTCAGGACCTCCCCCTGCCCGCGGCCGCCTCGGCCGGCAGCGCCGGCGTCGACCTGCGCGCCGCCGTTCCCGCCGGCAGCGAGGTCGTCCTCCGTCCCGGCGAGCGCGCCCTGGTGCCGACCGGCCTGGTGCTGGAGATCCCGGCGGGCTGCGAAGGGCAGGTCAGGCCGCGCAGCGGTCTCGCTCTCCGCCACGGCATCGGCGTCCTCAACTCCCCCGGAACCATCGACAGCGACTACCGCGGCGAGGTCGGAGTGATCCTGATCAATCTCGGCACCGCCGACTTCCCCATCCGCCGCGGCGACCGCATCGCCCAGCTCGTCTTCGCCCGCGCCGAGCCGGTGGAGTGGGAGGAAGCCGGAGACCTGGATGGGAGCAGCCGCGGCGAAGGCGGCTTCGGATCGACCGGCCTGGGCTAGGATATCCCCGCCATGAAAGACCGCCACCGCATCCTGCTCGCCCCGCTCGTCCCGTTCCTCCTCCTGTCCTGCCAGAGCGCGCCGCCCGCCGCCGCTCCCCAAAGCGCTCCGGCCGCCACCGCGGAGAAACCGCGCAAGGTGATCCTGATCAGCCTCGACGGCGCGAGCGCGCAGACGCTCCACCAGCTCCACAAGGACGGCGCGCTGACCGCCGGTGGCTTCGAGCGCTTCTTCCGCGACGGCCAGGTGGCCGACCGCATGCTGCCGGTCAACCCCACCATCACCGCGGTGAACCACATCAGCCTGGTGACCGGCTATCCGCCCGCGCAGACGGGCATCGTCAGCAACACCTTCCACCCCGCCGGTGCGCCGTTCCTCGACACCGTGAGCGGCTTCGCGGCGCCGATCGAGACCGAGACCCTCTGGGAGTCGGTCTCGCGGCAGGGGAAGAAGGTGGGCGTCCTGGGCTGGCCGGGCGCCGATGCCAAAGGCTCCCGCCGCACCGCCGACTGGGGAATTCTCTGGCAGAGCGATCCCGAGCGCGAGCCGGCCCTGGTCACCCTCAAGCGGTCCGACTGGAGCCCGATGCCGGCGGGAGCGGCGACGGAGGGGCTGGTGACTCATGCGCCGCTCCTGCGCAGCCGGGCCATCATCGGCAAGGAAGGGCAGACCGGGCGGGAGTTCGAGTTTCTGGCCGTCGACCGCACCGACGACGGCAAGGTGAACTACGACGCCATCCTGCCGCTGACCGCCGGCGACCGCGTGTTCATCCAACCCGGCCAATGGGCGCACCTCCCCTGCCAGGTGCCGCGCCGGGATCAGATCATCCGCAGCACCTTCTGTTGGGTCAAGGTGCTGAGCCTCGATCCGGATCTGGGCACGGCGCAGATCTATTTCAACGGCCAGTACGGCAACAGCGCCTATCCGCGGACGTTCGAGATGACGCTGGGTGAGGAGGGGCTGCAGTGGACCGGGCAGGCGGACGATCACAACCTCGGAGAAGGCTGGAAAGGCCATCCCGGGATCGATCTCACCACCTGGACCGAGCAGACCGAGCGCTTCACCACCTACCTCGGCGCCGCTCTGCGCCTCGCCGCCGGGCGCTCCGATTGGGATCTGATCCTCGGCTACATGCCGGCGATCGACGACGCCGGCCATGAGCTGCTGCTCACCGATCCCGCCCAGCCGGGCTTCACCACCGAGCGCCGCGACGCCCTGGCCGCCGCGCGACTCAAGGTCTGGCAGTCGGTCGATCGCGAGCTGAATTCCTTCCTCGCCACCGTCGACCTCAAGACGACCGCGGTGGTCATCGTCAGCGATCACGGCATGGCGCCGGTGCACACCAAGATCGATCCCAACGTCCTGCTGCGCGACAAGAGCCTGCTCACCGCCGGCCCCGACTTCAAGCCCGCGGCGGGCACCCGCGCCTACACCACCACCTCCGGCGGCGTGGCCGAGGTCTACGTCGATCCCGCAGCGCCGGACCGCGACCGCCTGATCGCCGACCTGAAGACCTATTTCTCCGCCTGGAGCGAAGCCGGCAAGCATCCGATCGCCCAGGCGCTGACCCGGCACGAAGGCGCGCCTCTCGGGCTCGACCACCCCAACAGCGGTGACTTGATCCTGTTCGCCGCCGACGGCTACACCTTCGGCTCGGGCGGTCTCAAAGCCGGCCACGCCCTCATGCCTACCGAGGTCTACGGCATGCACGGCTACGTCAACACCGACCTGCGCATGGCCTCCATCTACATGGCGGTCGGTGCCGGAGTGAAGCCCGGCAAGCCCGGAGCCAACGGCGTGGTGCGCAACGTCGACGTCGCCGGTCAGGTGTCGGCTTGGCTGGGGCTCGAAAAACCGCGGGCGAAACCGGAGTAGATCTTAAAGTAGGGGAGGGGCTTGCCCCCTCCTTCCTACTCCAACACCTTGAGAAACATCGCCTTCCCATCTCCCGGAGCGTAGAAGTCGATCAGCTCGGCGGTCAGCTCATAGCCGCAGGCGAGATAGAAGCGCCGGGTGGGCTCGTACTGGGCGCGGGTCGCGGTTTCCACATAGACCCGGGTGCGGCCGGCGTCGGCCATCCACTCTTCGGCGGCAGTGAGGAGCGCGGCGCCGGCACCTTGACCCTGCTCGCGCGGATGGACGGCGATCCAATAGAGGTCGGCGGAGGCCTGGGTGCCGAGGATGGGGCCCCAGCAGGCGTAGCCCGCGACTTGGCCTCCGACCTCGCCGACGAGGAACCGGTAGTGGCTCGCCTCGCCGTTGGCCAGACGGTCGTCCACCAGCTCGAGGGCGACCTCTTCTTCCTCCGGATTGAAGAAGCCGGTGGCGCGGATCAGCGCCGCCACGGGCTCGCGGTCCGCCGGCTCCAGGCCGCGGCGGATGCGGATCTCCTCCCGGGAGCGCCGGATGGGCGGCGCGACGGGAAGCGGCGGCAGCTTGACCGCCGACAGGATGCGCTCCACGGCCTGGCCCGGCGAGAGGCCGGCCCGATCCGCGGCGGCGAGGAAGCCGGCGCCGGCGGAGAGGCAGGGGTTGGCGTTGACCTCCAGGATGACCGGCTCGCCAGCACCGTTCGCGGCATCGAGGCGCAGGTCGACCCGCGCATAGCCGCTGAGGCCGCAGACCGTCCAGGCCCGCCGCGCCAGGTGCTGCGCCTTTTTGATCAGCACGGCGTCCTCCGGATCGTTCTCGTCGAGAAACGCGCGCACGGTGTGAATGCAGGCGAAGGAGTCTTCGAGCCACTTCGCTTCGTAGCCGACGACGCGCGGCATCTCCGCCGGAAAGTCCTGGAAGAGGATCTCGGCGACCGGCAGGACATCCACTCCGCCCGCTCCGTCGGCGAGGAGAGAGACGTTGAGCTCGCGGCCCGGGAGGTAGGTCTCGGCGAGCACCTGCTGGCCGGGGAAGCGCGCCGCCAGAAGGGCGCCGCGGGCCAGCGCCTCCTCGCGGGTCGAGCAGACCGGATTCCCCTCCAGGCCGATCGAGGCGTCTTCGCAGGCCGGCTTGAGAATCCAGGGCGGCGCCGTCCGATCGAGAACGTCCGGATTCTCGAAGTCGAGCCGGCCGCCGGGCGCGACGGGCAACCCCTCGGCGGCGAGGAGCGCGCGGGTGGCCAGCTTGTCGGTGGTCAGCCAGATCGCCGCGGCCGAGCCGCCGGTGAAAGGCACTCCCGCCAACTCCAGGGCGGCGGCGCTCGCCGGGCAGAGAAAAGGCGCGCCGGGCGGCGCTTCGATGAGATTGAAGACGACGGTCCCCGGCACCGCCCGGGCGGCAGCGAGGATCGCCTCCAAAGGCCGGCCCGCTTCCTGGCACCCCGCGGCGGCGCGCTGCGCCGGAATGCCGATCTCGGCAAGGCCGCTTTCGACCAGGGTCACCTGGTCGAGCACGTCGAACGTCGAAGGATCGTCCTCCGCGCCCACCGGATTGTGGGCGACCAGCACCCGGCGGACCCCGCGGAGGACTCCGTCCGCTGTCACAGACCCCATCGCTGCCCGGCGGCCTCCACGATCCTGCCGAGCAGCTCCGGATAGGAAATCCCCGCCAGCCGCGACATGATGGGCAGATCCGACTTGACCGGGTGCATCCCGGGCAGCGGATTGGTCTCCATGAAACAGGGCTCGCCCGACGCGTCGCACCGCAGGTCGACCCGCGCCCCGTCGCGGCAGGAGAGGGCGCGGTAGGCACCGAGAGCGACCACCCGCGCGCGCTGCGCGAGCGGCTCGCCGTCGAGCAGGCGGTATTCGATCCGCGTCAGGTACTCCGCCTTGTTGAGCGCCGTGTAGTCCCCCGTGCCGTCCTTGAACAGGACCTCCATCACGCCCACCACGTGCGCGCCGCCATTCCCATCGCCATCATTGCCGACGATCCCCACGGTCATTTCGCGGCCGGGGAGATAGCTCTCGACCAGCACCGGCTGCTCGAACCGCCGCAAAAGATCAGAACAGGTGTCGAAAAGCTCGCTGTGGCACACCACGCGTGACCGTTCGGTGACACCTTTCGAGCTCCCTTCGGCCGTGGGCTTGATGAAGAGCGGCGGCGCGAGGTCGATCCGCCGCACGTCCTCCATGTTTTCCACGACGGCGAAGGGAGCGGTCGGCAGGCCATGATCGCGCACCAGCCGCTTGGCGAGCGGCTTGTCGAGCGTCACCGCGCAGGTCAAAGGATCTGAGAAGGTATAGGGCTGATCGAACATCTCGCAGAGCGCCGGCACCTGCGCCTCCCGCGAGCGGCCGCGCACCCCTTCGGCAAAATTGAAGATGAGGTCCCAGCGGTCGCCGGCGGCGAGGCGCTGAGCGAGCACGACGCCGCGCCCGATGCGCTCGACGTCATGACCGTTGGCGGCGATCCCCGCCGCCAATCCGGCGACCGTCTCCTCTTCGTCGAACTCCATCACCTGCTCGGGCGTGAAACCCGCGGCGAGGTAGTCTTCCTTGAGGTCGTAGCAAAGGCCGATCCGCAGAGCGCGCATGTTATCTGGGAAAATCCCGTGCGTCGTCGGCGAGATCGCGGTAGATGTAGTCCTGGCCCGCCCAGTTGCGCAGGGTCCAGACGTTGTCCTCGTGGCTGACGATGGTGTCATTCTGGATCGGCACCTTGCCGCCGCCGCCCGGCGCGTCGATCACATAGGTCGGCACCGCATATCCGGTGGTGTGGCCACGGAGCTGAGACATCAGATGCAGACCTTTCTCCACCGGCACGCGCAGGTGGCCGGTGCCCACCACCGGATCGCATTGATAGAGGTAGTAGGGCCGCACACGCATCCTGAGCAGGCCGTGGAAGAGGTCTTTGAGCTCCTCGACCGAGTCGTTCACTCCTTTGAGCAGCACGGTCTGGCAACCCAGCGGAATACCGCCGTCGGCAAGCAGATCGCAGGCGTCGACGACGTCCGGCGACAGCTCGTTGGCGTGGCAGAAATGGAGCGACAGCCACACCCGGTGCTTGCGCAGCACGCGCACCAGCTCGGGCGTGATGCGTTGCGGCAGGAAGCCCGGGATGCGAGTACCGATACGCAGGAATTCGATGTGCTGAATCGCGCGCAGGCGCCCCAGGAGCTGATCGAGCGTGGCATCGGACATCAACAGCGGATCGCCGCCCGACAGCAGGACGTCCCGGACCTCGCTGTGCTTCTGGAGATAGCCGAGGACCGACTCGACCCGGCGGCCGAGCGGCTCGAGCTCGCCCTGGCTCACCAGCCGGCTCCGCGTGCAGTAGCGGCAGTAGGCGGCGCAGGTGTCGAGCACCAGGAAGAGAACGCGGTCGGGGTAGCGGTGGACCAATCCTTCGACGACGGACGCGTCGTCCTCGCCGCACGGATCCGCCATGTCGCCCGGGCTCACCACGAGCTCGCCGTCCACCGGCATCACCTGCAGGCGGAGCGGACAGGATGGATCTTCGGGATCCATCAAGGAGGCGAAGTGCGGTGTGATCGCGACGGAAAACTTCTCGCTCGCCAGAATGAGACCACGCCGTTCCGCTTCAGTCAGCCGGAACAGCTTGTCAAGCTGATCGAGCCGAGTCAGGCGATGGCGCATCTGCCAGCGCCAGTCGTCCCAGCACGCGGGATCGTAGCCCTGATTGAAAAGGGAGCAGATCTCCTCGCGCCGGATGGTGGTGCTCTCGGTCAGAGCCGGGGCGAACGCCTGGTTCATCGTGCTTCTCCTCCGTGAAAGGGGGGTTGGATGCGTTGTCTAAAACCGACAATCCACCCGGTCTGCTGAGCCGGTGATATAGCCCCAGGGGGCTCCGCGCGCATGGTCGGCTACAGCGTCAGCCCGGAAGGCGGCGCTACGGACCGGAGGGATCCGCGACTGCCTGGGCTTTGGGTTGGAGGGGTGGAGCTTGAAAAGGACAGACCGCTGACCGGCGCACCGCACCGGACAGCCGGGGACACTACGCTGTCGGGGGTACTCGGAGGTTGGTCGGCGACGGTGTTCACGTCCACGTCTTCAACAATAGCGGATGTGTTCCGCTTGTCAAGAGGAAATTCGTGTCGGGTTCGAGCAATCTGGATCTGGCCCGGATCTGGCAAAGAACTGGGCCCCGTTCTGGATAGAATAGCCAGCCATGAGCGACCATCAGCCCACCATCTTCGACAAGATCCTCGCGGGCGAGATTCCGAGCTACAAGGTGTACGAGGACGACCACGTTTTCGCCTTCCTCGACATCGGCCCGCTCTCCGCCGGCCATACCCTGGTCATCCCCAAGGAGAGGAAGGCGCAACTGCACCAGCTCTCGGATGAATCGGCGGCGGCGATCGGCCGCGTGCTGCCGCGGGTCTGCCGCGCGGTGATGCGGGCCACCGGCGCCACCGACTACAACGTCCTCCAGAACAACGGCTCCGCCGCCCACCAGGTGGTGATGCACGTGCACTTCCACGTCATCCCCAAGTTCGGTAGCGAAGGACTGGGCATCCTCTGGCCGGCGCAGAAGCTCGCCGACTCCACCGCCCGCGAGCTCGTCGCCGCGATGAGCAAGGCGCTGGCCGCGGAATGAGAGCCGTCGAGATCCGCGGCGCCTTCGGCCTGGACAACCTGATCCTCGCCGAACGGCCCGATCCACGGCCGGGCCACGGCGAGGTGCTGGTGCGCGTGCGCGCCGCGTCGCTCAACTATCGCGACCTGCTCACCGTCCGCGGGCAGTACAACCCGAAGCAGAAGCTGCCGCTCATCCCCTGCTCGGACGGCGCCGGCGAGGTCGTGGAGGTGGGTGAAGGGGTCACCCGGGTGCGGCCGGGCGAGCGGGTGTGCGCCAACTTCGCCCAACGCTGGATCTCCGGCGAGCCGACCCGCGAGAAGCTCCGCTCGACTCTGGGAGGCCCGCTCGACGGCATGCTCGCCGAGCTCGTGGTGCTCCCGGAAGAGGGCCTGGTGCGCATTCCGGACCATCTGACCGACGCCGAAGCGGCGACGCTCCCCTGCGCCGGCCTGACCGCCTGGAGCACCCTGGTCACCGAGGGAGGATTGACCGCCGGCGACAGCGTCCTTCTCCAAGGCACCGGCGGCGTGTCGATTTTCGCCCTGCAATTCGCCAAGCTCCTCGGCCTGCGGACGATCATCACCTCGAGCAGCGACGAGAAGCTGGACCGCGCCCGGAATCTCGGCGCCGACGAGACGATCAACTACAAGCAGACGCCGGACTGGGCCGCCCGCGTCAAGGAGCTGACCGCCGGCATCGGCGTCGATCACGTCATCGACGTCGGCGGTGCCGGAACGCTCAAGCAGTCGCTCGTCGCGGTGCGCATCGGCGGCACGGTGAGCATCATGGGAGTCCTCGCCGGCAACTCCCTGGAGCTGCCGCTCCCGCTGATCTTCATGCAACGCGTCCGCATCCAGGGCATCCTGGTCGGCTCACGCGATGGGTTCGAAGCGATGAACCGCGCCGTCGCCCTGCACCACCTCCTGCCGGTGGTCGACAGCGTCTTCCCCCTGGAAGAGACCCGCGCGGCCCTGGAGCTGATGGACCGCGGAGGGCACTTCGGAAAGATCTGTATCAAGATCTCTTGAGGGGCGTGAGGGGAAATCGTCCAGCCTTCGTTTCTCTCCGCGTCGTTGAGATGTTCGAATACTTCTCCCCGGCCCGGGGCCGGCTTCCGAATCCGGGCCGTTGGGCAAAGCCTGCCCCAATCATCAGCCAGATCCAGCCTGGCTTGCCCAGCAGGCCATAGCTCACCGGCATTTCGGCTCTGAACCTAACCTTGTCCTTCGGTGTCTATACAGATAAGAACACGTGCGCCCGTCCTCGCCTCTTCGCAGGCGGTCAGGCAAAGCTACTGCCAAACCGAAGGAGATTTGATGAGCAAGCAGATAGGAAGCGAGAAGTCACCAACCTATCCATTCGGCACGTACGACATCTTCAGCTATGTCATTCCGGGAGCGACGGTTCTCCTGGGGATAATCAACTTCGAGTATTGGTACCATGAGATTCTGCCGGATGAGGGCATAACGCCAGTCTTCGCGACAATCATCGGACCAGCTCAGCGGATTGCCGGCGATCACACCATTTATGCCCTTGCGTACGCGGCCGCCCTCCTCTCGGTGGTATATGTCTGTGGCCACCTTGTTTCGTCGCTTTCGAGCTTCTTTCTTGATCGAATCTATGTAGCGAAGGCGCAGGGCTACCCGCACGAGACCCTTCTCTTCCTGCCTCGAAAATCCGGCTTCCGACGCCCAGATTCAAAAGGGTTCTACCAAGGTTTCTTTTTTTGGCTTAACCTCTACCTTGTTCTGCGCTTTACCAGCTTTTTCTATTCTACCGCGTGGCTTTGGCGGGCGCTAAATACGATCGAAGTGTTGATGGGTATGGCGACTATCCTTAAATTGACGGCAAGTACTCTCAGGAGTCATTCAAAATGGACTCTCTACCGCTGGCTCAACAAGAAAGGGCAAAGATGGATGGTTGACAATGCAAAATTATTTCTGGCCAAGGTTTTCCCTTTACCGTTCACCATTCTTTCTCGCTCTATCGAGGGACACGTTCGTACGGGCAGAGTATTCGAGCCGGAACTCCGCGAACGTTATCTAAGGCTATTTGCAGAAAAATTCAAGCTTGATCCGCTCAGAGCAGGCAGTAATAACTTCTGGATGTGCAAGATGTATGTCGCTACCAGATCTCCCGAATTTAACGCAAACCTCTCTTACTGGCTTGATATGTACACCTACGCCAGGAATCTGTCAACGGCCCTCTATAGCTCCTTTCTGTACGCCTTCTTCTTCGTGTATCTTCAGTACCCATTCCACCGGCTTACAGACAGAAAATCGCTGTTCATTATTATGTCGATCCCCTTTGGCTATCTTCTTCTGGCGGGAGTTCTGGCTGTTCGCTTCCGGTATATCTACGTGGGTTATTATAACCGTTTCTTGTTTCGCAGCTTTCTCTTTCTTTGTGGCGCCACCGAACCTGAAACAGCTTCGAGTGGTGAGAGCACCGAGACTGGACGGGAGAGAGAAGAGACTCTCGACATATAAGTTCTTCTTTGATGAACCGGGCGCTCAATCCGTAACAAGAGCCGGCACCTACCTACTCCACCTCCAAGCAATAGGGGACCAAGGGGCTTCTCCTGCCCTGTATCCATACCTCGGCCGCTTTGCTGCCGCGGATCTTCTGCGCGGTTATGCGGGCCACCGACGCGACGGATGGGCGTCCTCGCCGGCAACGCTCTCGCTGATAGCCATGGTCGACAGCGTCTTTCCGCTGGAAGAGACCCGCGCGGGCCCCTGGAGATCATGGACCGCGGCGGGCACTTCGGGAAGATCTGCGTCAGGCCGTGAGCAATTCCACCATCGCTTTCAGACCGACCGAGGGGAGGAACTCTTTCGGCCCGTACAGGTCCGACAGCACCTTGGGGTCGAGGGCCGAGAGCTCCACCTTGGCAAGCAGCTTGGTCGGTCCGAGGTTCCAGGCGCTCTGCCAGATCTCCGCGAGGCACTGACAGCCGGCCGCCATCGAATCCATTGTTTTCTCGCCGAAGGCGCCCCACAGCCGCTCAAGACGGTTGGCCGGGCTCGTCCCCTTGTTGTAGGTATCGACCAGATCCGCGGGAGGGATGTGCGCGAACGTCTTTTTCATGAGCTGGACCACGCGCTCGGCCGCTTCGCGTCCGTTCCGGATGTCGTCTTTCAGGCTGGCGCCGCCATTGGCTCTCAATGCCTGGAGGCGTTGGTTGAGACCCTCAACGATCTCCGGAGCCTTCAGGTTGAGCAGGTCGGTCTCATAGGCGGCGTGCACCTCATAGGCGACTGTTCCTTTCTTGATCGGCGGGTGGCCGTGATGCAGCCGCGACACGTGAAGCGGCTGGCAGGCGTCGCCGACATAGTGAGCCAAGCAGCCGGCGGCGCAGACGAAGCTGGGGATGTTCGGACCGCCGGGCTCGTTCAAGAAGCGAACCATCTCATCGAAGATCTGCCAGACGCGGAAAGGGAGGGCTCCGGGGTTGATCTTCTCGGATACACCGGCGTAGAAATCCAACCAGACTTTCGGATCGACGCTGCCCGGGTCGGCTTCGAACAGATCCATCAGTGTCTTTCCGGCGTAGGGCCCCGAGTCCGCCGGCTGGTCCATGTCGGCAAAATGGTTGTTCGCGTCGGACTTCCGGGTGTCGCGCCAGACGTCGTCCGCCACGTCGGACAGGGGCACGACCTTGTAGTGGGCAACTCCCTGCCTGTATTTGTCGGGGTCTTTCAGTTGATCGTCACGGAAACCGATGTTGGTTTGATTGTTCATCATCAACGTGCGGAGATCGCCCTTGAGGATTTCGCACGCTTTTGCACCGATCGTGTAGTGCCCCATCTCCCCCCAATAGAGATAGAGCCCGAGGTTCCAGTCGCGGATCACGTCCACATCAAGGCGCAGGCAGATCGTGCTCAGCGTGCTCGCCAAGGCGTAGGGAGCCTGCGAAGTCGCACCGTCGCTCAGGAAGACGTGTCCGCCCCACTGCAAAGCGAAAGGCAGCGGCCCGTCATCGTTGTTTTCGGTCTCAATCAGCCAGACGGTTCCGGAGTCGCCGGGGTGCGTCGTAAACTCTTCCTCAGGGCGTGGGCCGATCAGGAAGTCCGCGATGTGCTCGAATCCGCCCACCGACTTGTATCGATAGAAGAGCCCGTGAATCTGGCCTCGCAGATCGCGCGAGACAGCGCCGTAGGCGCGCACCGGGCAGCCGATCAGCTTGAGCGACAGGTTGTCGACGCTCAGATCGGCCAGCTTGCCGATCTGGCCGATGCGGTGGATCTGCGCCGTCCAGTTGGTGAGGTCGTCGATCTCGACCAGTCCGGCATCCAGGTTGACGTAGACCTCCTTGCCCGGCCAGCCGTTGTAGACCTCCTCGAAGGGTAACCGGGAGAGTTGTTTGCCCGAGCTCTTGCCGATCGGCGTGTCCACACCGCGGATCCGCGTCTTGATCACCGTCCCGGGAGGACCCGACACATGGCGGCTCGTCAAGGCGTAGGTCAGGTGGCCGTCGGTCACCAGACAACCGATCGAGGCGACGTGCTCCTGCTTCTGCGCCTCGACGATGAGAGGATAGCCGCCGCCGATTCTGGAGCTCGCGAAAAGTGGGGTCTCGACAGCTCCGGAGACCGTCTCCTGGAGCGGAGCCAGGACCACGCAGACCGGCACCACACGTCCGTCGGGCATGTACAGAGCGCGCGGCACCGCATCGGTGATCGCGAGCCCCTTTCGGCGGCCGAACTGAGCCTCATCCTCCCATTGCCTGACAAAAACCAGCAGGCACGGCCAGGAGTAGGGGCGGACTTCCGAATTCGCCAGGGTCCGCGGTTCCTTTCTCTTGACCGCCGGTTTTTGTGAAGCGGGACCCTTCGGCCATGGATCGCTTTTGCGGATCAGGTAGCGGCCGATCGCTGTGCCGATCACGTTCTGCTTGTGTGCCAGGTGGATGTGGAAGAGGCTGCTCGCCTCTAGCAAATCTTTCAGCGAGAGGAGGTTGAAGTCTTTCTGCGCCGAGAGGTAGTCAACCATGGATTCTCCCTGTACGTATGGTTCAGTCGTCCAGACTGATGGACGGACGCAATCTCGGATTTCCCGGAAGTCCTCAAGGGGTGAGGGAAATCAGCTCCGGCCTTCGTTCCTCCTGATGTGTCGAGGGGAGAGCCGGAGCGGCTCGATCCTCGAGGCACCGCATCGAGGTTTTGTGTGGATTGCTCCCGGCCCGGGGCCGGGTTTCCGAACCCGGGCCGCTTTTGGTTTAGTCGGATTGGATCGGTTTCAAGGTTTTCCGTCCAAGGTGACCGGTGTCTGCGGCGCGAGGAGATCGATCTTCGCGTCCGCGACCTGTTTGCGGAAGGCGGCGACGTCTTCGGTGAACAGCTTGTTGAGGTCAGCGAAAACCGCCTTCGCCTGGGCTTCGGCGGCATCCAGCGAGGAGAGCTGATCGGCGTTTGGGCGGTCCCAGGAGGAGTCGATGGATTCGCGGACGTTGTCCGCTTTCACCATGACTGACTGGTCGTCGATGATTCCTTTCGTTGCCGGCGGAACGTGCAGCCGCTTTTCCTGCTCGGTCAGTTTTTTCTGCAGATCGCGCGCCGACTGTTTCAGAGCCTTGTCTTTTCCGTCGCCCTTTCCATCGTCTTTGCTTCCCGCGTCCAGCTTCTTCACGATCAGATCGATGTCGGCGTGCGCGGTCCGGATCCGCTCGATGGCGGTCACCGCGGCGGCCTGGAGCGCCGCGAGACGGGCGAGCCCGGCTTCACGGGCCTGCCAGTCGGCGTCGGTGTTTTTGGTGAACGGATCGGTCGCCACCTGGACGCTTCCCTTCGTCTCGTGGTCCTTGAATTCCACCGTCACCGTGTAGGCGCCGGGCGGCACTTTCGGTCCGCTGTCGCTGTCGCGCGGCCGGCCGCGGTTGTCGGTGGGCGGCGATTTGAACGCGTCACGGCCGAGGTCCCAGACGGCCCGGTTGATTCCAGGCTTCGCCGGACCGTCCATCGTGCGCACCAGCTTGCCGGCGGAATCCATGATCTTGATCTGCACTTTGGGCTCTTTGCTGTCCGGCTTGTCTGATTTGTCCGACTTGTCCGGTGCGTCGGGGACATTCAGCGAATAGGTGAGCGGAATGCCGTAGGGCCGGTTGTCGCCGCGGAAGTCGCCACTGCCGCCGCGGAAGCCTCCCATCAGATTTTGATGCAGCCGGCCCGGCGCCGAGGGGTACAGGTGGAGCGGCTCGCGGAGCGCCGCGGCGGTCAGGCTGCGCAGCGGCGTGATGTCGTCCACCACATAGAGCGCGCGGCCGTGGGTGGCGATCACCAGGTCGTGATCGCGCGGATGGACGATGAGGTCGGCCACCTCGGTGGTCGGCAGGCCGTGGGTCCAGCGCATCCAGTGCTTGCCGCCGTCGTTCGACATGTAGAGACCGAAGGAAGTGCCGAGGAACAGCAGGTCGCGGTCCACCGGGTCCTGCTCGATCGCTTCGGTCCAGCCCCACAGGTCCTTGGTCGCCAGGCTCGTCCAGGTCTTGCCCCAGTCCGTCGTCTTGTAGACGTAGGGAGTCCAGTCCGAGCGCCGGTGGTTGTCGAACACCACGAACGCCGTTCCAGCGTCGAAATGCGACGGCAGAATGTGCGGAATCCACGTGTTGGCCGGCACGCCCTTGATGTTCTTTTCCAGGCTGTCCCAGCTCTTGCCGCCGTCCTTGGTGACATGCAGCCGGCCGTCGTCGGTGCCGACCCAGATCACACCGCGTTGCACCGCGCTCGGCGCGATCGCGAGGATGGAGGTGAACGTCTCGGCGCCGGTGACGTCCGGAGTCAGGCCGCCGGTCTCCCGCTTCTGCCACGCCGGATTGTTCGACGTCAGATCCGGACTGATCACCGTCCAGTTGTCGCCCCGGTCGGTGGATTTGTGGACGTACTGGCTACCGAGGTAGATGGTGCCGGGCTCGAACGGATCGGTGGCGAAGCCGGCGTTCCAGTTGAAGCGAAGCCGGCCGTTCGGATCATTGGGTTTGATCTCTCCCGGTTTGACCGCCTTCGCTTCGCCTGTCCGCAGGTTCCAGCGCAGGATGTCGCCGCCTTGCGACAGCGACCAGCCGCGCCGCGAGTCCTCGGGATCGGGGCGGGCGTCGAAGCCGTCGCCGCCGCCGATGCGGTCCCAGTGCAGATTGCGGATCGGTCCCTGCTCCCAGACCTCCACCGGTCCGCGCCAGGAGCCGTTGTCCTGCAGGCCGCCGTAGACGTGATACGGAACGTCCATGTCGACCGCCACGTGGTAGAACTGGCCGATCGGCAGCGCGGTCACGAAGTCCCACGTCGCGCCGCGGTCGCGGCTGACGCCGAGGCCGCCGTCGTTGCCGACCACGATGTGCTCCGGGCGCTTCGGATCGATCCAGATGGCGTGATAGTCGCCGTGGATGTCGCGCCGCGCCGCTGTCTCGAAGCTCTTGCCTCCGTCGTTCGACACCTGGAGCCGGGCAGTCAGGTTGTAGAGACGGTTCGGCCAGACCGGGTCGACCTCGATGTCGGAGTAGTAGAACGGCCGGTCCGCCGTCCGCGGATCGTCGTTGGCCGTCTTCCAGCTCTTGCCGCCGTCGTCCGACCGCAACAGGGCGCTCTTCTCCGCTTCCACCAGGGCATACACGATCTCGGGATTGGAGCGCGAGATCGCCAGGCCGATCCGCCCGAGGTCGCCTTTCGGCAGTCCGTCCTCGGCGGTCGCCCGCTTCCAGGTCTCGCCACCGTCGCTGCTGGCATAGAGCCCGGAGCCCGGACCGCCGGAGCGCATGGTCCACGGCTCGCGGCGATGGTCCCACATGGCGGCGAACAGCTTGTTGGGATTCCGCGGATCGCCGACCAGGCAGGCTGCGCCGGTCCGTTCGTCGACGTAGAGCACCTTCCGCCAACTTTTTCCGCCGTCGATCGTCTTATAGATGCCGCGCTCCGCGTTCTCGCCCCACAGCTTGCCCAGCGCGGCGACCCAGGCAACGTCAGGATTGGTGGGATGGAGGACGATGCGGCTGATGTGCTCCGTGGCGTCGAGGCCGAGATGCGACCAGGTGCGGCCGCCGTCGAGCGAGCGGTAGACCCCGTTGCCCACCGAGACGCTGTTGCGGACGTTCGCCTCGCCGGTGCCGGCCCAAACGATCTCCGGATTGGCCTGGAACACGGCGACGGCGCCGATCGAGGCGACCTTCTGGTCGTCGAACAGCGGCGCCCAGGTGAGGCCGCCGTTGACAGACTTCCAGACGCCGCCGTTGGCGGTGCCGGTGTAGAGGATGTCGGGGTCAGACTCGACACCGGTCACGGCGGCCACCCGGCCGCTCATGGCGGCGGGTCCGATCGACCGGGCCTTCATGCCGGCAAGCTTGCCGGGATCGATGGTGTCCTGGGCGAGGAGAGGAGTGGAGAGAAGCGCGATCGCAAAAACCAGAGCGGACCGTTTCATGGACCGCATACAATCACACGGCTGGGTCACCCGCAACGTCCTGTTTCAGGAGTAGCTCCAGGAGGTTTTCGAATGTTCAAGAGCCTGCGTTGGCACCTTCCCCTCGTCCTCGCCGTCCTGCTGGCGGCGCCTCTCGCGGCTCAACCGCCGGGCCATCCGCCGGGAGGCCCATTCCAGGCTCCTGCCGCGCCGGGAGCCAAGGCGCCCGACGAGAAGAAGCCTCCCCTGGAGGAACAGCTTTCCAAGACGCAGCACACCATCACCCTGGACGGCCAGAAGATCGCCTACACCGCCAACGCGGGCACCCTGATCCTCAAGGATGAAGACGGCACGCAGAAGGCGTCGGTCTTCTATGTCGCGTATACGAAGGACGGAGTCAAAGATCCGGCGACGCGGCCGGTGACCTTCTGCTTCAACGGCGGCCCGGGCTCGGCCTCGCTCTGGGTCCACCTCGGAGCCTTCGGCCCCAAGCGCGTCGAGCGCGACGCCGACGGCATGGGCCTCAAACCGCCTGGCCGGCTGATCGACAACGACCAGTCGATCCTCGACCTGTCGGACCTCGTCTTCATCGACCCGGTGAGCACCGGCTACAGCCGTCCGGCCCCGGGACAGGATCCGAAGCAGTTCCACGGCGTGCGCCAGGACATCGAGTCGGTCGCCCAGTTCATCCGCCTCTGGGTGACCCGCAACGAGCGCTGGGCCTCGCCCAAGCTGATCGCCGGCGAGAGCTATGGCACCACCCGCGCCGCCGGCCTCGCCGACTACCTCCGCCAGCGCTACGGCATGGACCTGAACGGTCTCGTCCTCGTCTCCTCCGTCCTCAACTGGCAGAATCAGGAATTCCACGTCGGCAACGACATGCCCTTCATCATCCACGTCCCCACCTACACCGCCGCCGCCTGGTACCACAAGAAGCTGCCCCCCGAGCTGATGAAAGACCTCCGCGCCACCCTCAACGAAGCGGAAGACTTCGCCCGTAACGACTACGCCCAGGCCCTGATGCAGGGAGACCGCCTCTCCCCGGAAAAACGCCACGACATCGCCGCCCGCCTGGCGCGCTACACCGGCCTCTCGCAGCAATACGTGGAGCGCAGCAACCTGCGGATCGAGATCGACCGCTTCACCAAAGAGCTGCTGCGCGACCAGGGAAAGACCATCGGCCGCCTCGACACCCGCTTCACCGGAGTCGACCTCGACTCCGTGGGAGAAGAGACCGAATACGATCCGGCCTCCGTCTCGCTCGACGGCCCCTACGAAGCGATGGTGAACGACTACATCCGCCGGGACTTAGGCTTCAAAGACGACCTGCCGTACGAACGAAGCGCCCGCGTCTACCCCTGGAGCTTCGAAGGCTTCGAGAACCAATTCGTCAACATGGCCGAGAACCTGCGCCGCGCGATCACCCGCAACCCGCACCTCCAGGTCCTCGTCACCGCCAGCTATTACGACCTCGCGACCCCCTACTTCGACGCCGTCTACACCATCGACCACCTCGGCCTGCCGGAGTCACTGCGCGGCAACGTGCGGATCACCACCTATGAGGCGGGGCATATGATGTACATCCGGCGGAGCGAGCATGAGAAGCTCAAGCGGGATATCGCGGGGTTGTTGCGGAGTGCGACGGCGCCGTAGGAGTACCGGAGCTTTGCGGACTTTAGACCGGAATCCTCGGTCGAGCATCCGCAGAGCCACAATGCGCCGGTCTCGCTTATACAGTACGGCGTATTGCGTTGACGAGCATTCTGAACTGTTGTATGGTGGCTTAACTATCCGAACGCGGAGGCCCAATGTCGCTATTTTCGAGAACTGACCCTAGGCTAGGAGAGAGCGAGGGTGCAAAGCAGGGCAAATTCACCCGAGAAAGTATGGGCGCTATACCTTGGGCGTGAGGACACTTTGAAATGCCTCGCGAAAAAAACCATCTCCCTAGATTTCTTTCAGTAGCCCATCAGCTGGGGCTACTTACTCCTCGTAAGATTGAGCAGGTCCTCCACGATCAGCGCCGGCTGCGGGAAGCTGGCATCAATGAGAAGGTCGGTTTGGTTGCTGAACATCTGGGATACTTGTCTCCTCAGGACGCAGAGAAAGTAGAGGGCCGCCGGCGAGACTTGAGGCAATCTGGCCAGCAGATGGAGGACGGAATAGGTTGGCGGTTCCGCATTCAGTCGCTGAGCCCACAAATCAAAGTGGCCATCAATGTGACCAGCGCCTCGATTGCTCTAGCGATTTTGATTTTTGTCGCGTTGACAACAAAGGGCTGGGAGGCTACGGGCATTGCTGCCAGCCTCCTGAGTCTTGCCGGGATAGTCATACCCAACCTCCTTCTTGGAGTACGCCTAACGGTCAGCGGCTGGCTGCGCTGGACCGGAATCCCCTTCTCAGTGTTGGTAAGTATTATTTTATATCGAGCCATTCCGTCGGCTTTGACCTTACCGTGGTGGTGGTATGCAGGATTGGGACTCCTTCCGCTTATTGTCATCCTTGAGTCTGGTGCTTCATTTTGGCGGAATTTCAAGCTAGGGACGTCCGAATTAAGATCCTGCCTAATTCGTTGCCTGACGAAGGTGTTCCGCGATACATACATCACTACCGCCGTTGGAGAACAAGGGTCACCAGCAGAGGAGGTTGACAAGGGCATCAACGAGGTCATGCTCTGGACAGCTCGGACAGTTTATCTCAATCCTTGGAATAGGCTCCTTCGCTATGTCATACCCAGCAGGATGGCGCATCCCGGAGTTACGTCTCTGTGGTTGTTTCGCCCTCGGTCCTTTGGGGCAATTATCGAGTTCGATGTAAGTAATCACGTGGTTATCGGCCCCCAAAGGGTGTCCGAGGTGTTCGAAAGATTCCGAGAACGCTATCATCCAAGAATCAACTTCGAGGAACTCGGCCGTACAAGAGAGAAGCTCAAAGAAGAAGGCCTTGTACCGGAAAATGAGTTCCTCTCAGAATCATTGATGGCCCTAAAGTCAGAGTACGTAAGCCTTCCAGGGTTGGTTCATTATGAAGAGCGGGGGTTGGATGGCGACGACGTTCGAGAATTCTGGGGCTTTGAATATGCTCACTATCGCAAGGCCATCGAACGCGAGACCGGGGACGACAGAGGCTTACTAAAGGATTCTCTGTGGAAGGCCTTTGCGGCCTACCCGGTATATCGCGGCGGACCTCAGCGCGGAGGCCCTCCCGCCGGAGTCCTTGTCGCGTTCTCGAATACTAAAAATGGAATTATAAATCGGGATCGTAACGTTTTGGTGAGTGCCGCGCGATTTATCGGCCTGCTTCTGGGCTCAAACAATTATAGCGCAACAAAGAAGGGAGAAGAAAATGCCGATCGAGCAGCGTAACTGGGAAGAGCACTCGGGCGTTTTTGTCCATCTTACTGATGGTTATGGCCGAAGGCGAGTGGTGACGCCCTGCGTGCGCGAAAATTTTTTCCACAACTTTTTGATACCTCTTATCGATCTAATAAAACCCGGTCCTTTGTTCTTGAAAAAACACAAACAAGAATAGAATTCCCATCCCGCTGTCTGCGAACCTGCCGCGTTCTTCTTCCACGGAGTGTGCGCGCCGCACCCCACTACAGTGGCTCAAGGGAGCGGACTTCGCTTACCGTTCTATACTGGCGATGAACAGGGCGCAGGAAGTCAATAAGGGGAACGAGAAAGTTGTGCACAAAGCTCTCCTTGGACTCTGGAGCCCGGTACGGTTCACGGTAGCGGCAAATCCGCGGCGAGAAAGCATCAAGGTGGTTTCCGAGACTTCTACTGCGCTTTCTAGCGTTCACTGGCCTCTCCTCTTCGCCGATCGGCCCAATCGCCAATCATTCCTTAAGCAAGGAACGTGCCGGAATTCGGCCGCCCTTAGTCTAGAAATACGAATAATCCGACCGAGAGTTTCCAAGGTTCTTCCTCCCTTAGAGGAGGATAGGATCCTTTGTGTGTCATTGCAGATTACGGACGGAGTGGCGTCGCTAGGTCAAGCCTCCACCACCAAGGAGCCCTTCGGAACACCGCGATACTGATGCACCGGAGGGGATTGCCCGGCCGTAACCCAAGATGCTGCATCTGCGGCCTCCATGAGCACGGCGTTGTCGCCGAGGACGCCCGAGGGCTCGATGGCGGCCGTCAGGCCGGCGCGCCGGACGATCGAAATCTGCCAAAACGGCACATCCCTCCAGACGGGAGGACACCTGTCACGGGCGGAAAGGATTCCTGCCGAGGCGGCATCGATTCCTGTCGCGACGGAACGACGCCGGCCGAGACAGAAGTCATTCCTATGGCGGTAGAGGGCCGGCCGGTCACGGCTGGAGGGAGCACCGCCGCGGCGGGAAGCCGTTTTGCGTCAATACCAGACCTCGGCGCGGCGCATGGGCAGGCTTGATCCTCTCGGATCCAGCATTCACGAGGACCAAGCTCTTCGGCCAACTCAACCGGGAGTGACTCATCGACGAGAATGCGCTGCGTCTGCAAGGAGCTCACTGGCCATCTCAAGAGCGGCAACGGTCTGGTCTTTGGTTACCGTTGGAAAGGAGCGCAGGAAGTCCGCGATCGTGTCCCCCGCCTCGAGGTGCTCGATGAAGGTCCGGACTGGAACCCGGGTTCCCACGAACACAGGAGTGCCCCCGAGGATCTCGGGGTCGCTGTGCACTACTTGGTCGGGTCGCATCGTTTCTCCCTTGGGACGAGAGAGAGTGTACCAGCCCTTCCATAGGTCGTTCCATCCTGGCCTTCTCCCGAGTCAGCAAGCCCTGCGGCCGTCCAGGCGGTTGCGGACCCGGAGTGGACGGTCGCCGATCCGGCCCTGGGGGATTGAAGCGCGGCGAGGAGAGCCGGGACCAGCGGCCTGAGATCAGCGAGACGATTTGAGTACGCTCGAAGGACGATGACCGCGATAGGAAAAGTAGTGAGGTTCTGCTGGAACGACAGGTTCCGGTCGACTGTCACGAGAACGTCGAACTGCTGCGACGCCAAGCCGGGCTCCTTCGACCTCCTCACGCTGACCACCGCCGAAATCGCGAACGCCTGTCGGGTGGGCGCCGACCGGCGCCAGGCCGGCGAGCACTTCAGCTACGCCCGCTATGCGCTATGTCATCACCCACACCATGGGGTGACCGACACCGAAATCCTCGCACGGCTCGACAAACTGCAAGGCGAGAGGCCCGGACAGATCCGTCCCTGCGTTTCGGGTAGGACCCACCGGCTTGATGCCCGAGACCTTCATCCCGATGGCGACCTCAATGCTGCTGGTGCTCTCCGGGGTAGAGGAGGACAATAGCGACGGCGCACAGAAGCTTGCGGTGGCTTAGAAGCTTGCGGCGGCGTATAGAAGCTTGTGGAGCCCCAAAGAAGCTTGCGGTGGCGGTCCACAAGCTTGCGGCGCGCCATAGAAGCTTGCGGCGGCGTATAGAAGCTTGCGGAGCCCCAAAGAAGCTTGCGGTGGCGGTCCACAAGCTTGCGGCGCGCCATAGAAGCTTGCGGCGGCGTATAGAAGCTTGCGGAGTCCCACAGAAGCTTACGGTGGCGGACCACAAGCTTCCGACGCGCCATAGAAGCTTGCGGCGGCGTATAGAAGCCTGCGGAGTCCCACAGAAGCTTACGGTGGCGGACCACAAGCTTCCGACGCGGCATAGAAGCTTGCGGCGGCGTATAGAAGTCTGCGGAGTCCCACAGAAGCTTGCGGTGGCGGACCACAAGCTTCCGACGCGGCATAGAAGATTGCGGCGGCGTATAGAAGCCTGCGGAGTCCCACAGAAGCTTGCGGTGGCGGACTACAAGCTTCCGGCGCGCCACAGAAGCTTGAGATGGAGGAAGAAAAGCCGGGGACGTGCGCGGCGCACGCCCCCGGAGAGGGGACTACTCGGTGGGCTTGGCCGGCGGGGTGGCGGGGGGAGCGACCTTCTTCCGGCCGCGGAACGGCTGGACC
>Ga0134124_10000221_pt1 | contig 51648 bp, 41 predicted proteins | sample KB304_FD_96880 | JGI IMG/M metagenome (GOLD analysis project Ga0134124, IMG submission 96880) | Terrestrial soil microbial communities without Nitrogen fertilizer from Kellogg Biological Station, Michigan, USA - KB3-0-4 | ecosystem: Environmental > Terrestrial > Soil > Unclassified ...
ATGGCATTTGGTGTGGCTGCCGGTGCGTCTGACGGGGACGCGGGTTCAGATGATCAGCGAACCGCGGAGTTGGCGGCGTCGAGAAAATCGATGGACGCGGCAAACTCGCGCCACCCTCGTTCGGATGCGGGGGTGCGGACGGGGGTTACAAAGGAAATTGTAGAGAAATCGCAACAATCGTAGCGACCAGGCGCGCAGGGACCGCGGGGCGATTTATTGCTGGCGCGGAGGCGGCGGCGTGATCGGCGACGACGCGCCCACGTTGGTGTACTGAATCTGGCTGCCGTCGAGCAGCACGGCGCGCTCGATCACGATATCCAGCGTGGAGCCCCGGGGCAACTCTGCTTCCGGTCCGCGGGTCAGCAACACCGCGCCGAGTCCCGCCAGTCCGCCGATGCCGGCTCCAATGCCCGCGCCCTTGGCGCCGCCAGCGATGGCCCCGACTCCCGCGCCCGTCGCGGTGGTCGTGGCGACAGTGCCTGCGTCGTGGCCTTTGCCGCCTCCGCCGGTGGTCTTGCCTTCCTCGTCCATGGTTTCTTTGCCGCCGCTATCGGCGCTACGCGGCACGGCGTTCAGGTCCACGGTGTAGCCGTTGGGAAAAATCAGAGAGTTAAGCTTCATGCGGAATTCGCCCTTGCCTTTGATGCGGCCCGGGCGCTTGGCTTCCGTCAACTCCCCGCGCATATAGGAGCCCACCGGCACGATGATGCGATTGCCTTCGGTCACCGGAAACGAAGTGCGAAAGTACAGCGAGTCTCCGGGCTTGGCGCTGCGCGTGGAGATACCATTTTCGAGTACCACCGAAAACCGCGTACCCGCTGGTATAGTGATGCGCTCGCCCGAATAGATCTGTGGCGCGTCTGGCGGCCGTGGAGCAAGACGCACCGGGGAAGGCGCCGAGGCCTGCGGGCCGGCAGGCTGTTGAGCGAAAGCGCGCAGACCGCCGGCCATCAACATCGCGGCCGATGCGAGAAGGATCGTGCCCTTGCGGTCCATGGTGATCTCCTTTTGTCAGTCCGATGCGGCGAAGGAAACAGCGGATGCCTGTGACCAGAGTATACCTCCTACGCACGTCCCGCGAATAGTACCTCCCGCCTGCAAGATGGTTTGACCATCGTGTTGGCCGGGGCTACGCTCAGACGAGCGGCGGGAGGGCCAAAATGGCAAAGCTGGCGCTGGTCTACGGGATGCGACTGTTGCCTGAAGAAGACTTGGGCGAGGTAAAGGACGCGACGGTGGTGCTACAGAACGGCCGCACCGCGCGAGTCGCCATGCATTTGATTTCCGGAACGAAAGAAGAAATCGAGGCTACTTTTCGAGAGTCGATTGAGGCGTTTTTCGAGATGTATCCGGAAATTTAGCCACGGAAACCGGAAAGGAGAAAGCCGCGCTATCGGTTGCCGAAATTCTCCGGATCGTCGTTGGGGTCGCCGAGAGCGTCGTTGATCAGCACCGTGGATTGGCCGGTCAGTTCGAATCGTTTCCGGCACTTAAAGCAAGCAACCAGATCATCGAGGCGCACCATATACGAGGCTGCCTTGGCGAATTTGCGGCGGTCTTCCTCACCCGCTCCGCGCGGCAGTTCCTTCTTCTTGCGGCAGACCTTCCATCGCACTGGAATTTCCGATTCCTTGCGGCAGCTCGGGCACACCAGTTTGAGCTTCCGGGTCTCTTCGCGTTCGGTGTAAAAAGCTCGCTCATCCATAATCAAAGAGCGGGAGCACGCACCGCTTCTTCGATTGTAACAAATTCCAGCCCGAGGTCACGCCAGCGAGGCAGCCAATACTCAAGCGCGGCGAATGTGTGCGAGCGGTCGGCATTCTGGCGATGGTGGCTGCCGTCGTGGACGCACAGCACGTCGCCAGCGGATCGCCGCCTTCCCGTGCGAGCGGCGTGCCGCGCTCGATCGGCGATCGGCGCCGAGCGCCGGATCAGCCATTGATCGGTCGGCGCGCGCCAGTCACCGGGAAGCAGTGACCACATTACTGTGCGCAGATTCAGCTCCCCGGCTGCGCTAGCTAGCCAAGGACTGCGAAATCCCCATGGCGGGCGAAAAAATTTCGGCGCCGCACCCAGTGCATCTCCAACCGAATCCTGACAGCGCCGTAATTCATCGCCAGTTCTCAGCGGCCCTGTGCGGAGCAGATTCGGGTGCGTCTGCGTGTGATTGCCGACCACGTGGCCCCGCGCGGCCAGCTCGCGCACCAATTCCGGGCATTGCCTCGCGTTTCGCCCGATCAGAAAAAACGTCGCCCGCGCGTTGTGCCGCGCCAGCAGCTCCAGAAACTTCGGCGTCATCGACGGATTCGGGCCGTCGTCAAAGGTAATCGCCAGCTTCCACGGCGAATTGGTTCGCGAAATCACCGGACCAAACAGTTGGGCATGCGGATAGCGAGCGGCATAGGCAGTCAGACCCGCTCCAGCGGCGGCCAAGACAGGCGCGGCGACAATCCACGGATTCACGAGCATATTCTCGCACGGCCGGCCGAAAGGTTGCCGATCGCGCTTCTCTCTGTCAGGATGCTGGGCACAAAGCAGGTTTTTCGCGGCAAACACACCGAATCCAAAGGAGAACCAACATGGCAGCATTCTGTACCAGCTGCGGATCGCCGCTGAGCGAAGGCCAGGTCTTTTGCACCAAGTGCGGCGCGCGAGCAGCAACGCCGGAGTCGCCTTCAACTCCATCGCCCTCAGCTCCCGCGCAAGGCGCGCCGGTAACGCCGGCCTCGGCGCCGCCAACGTATTCGCCAGCGGCTGCGGCCAGCGCGGCACCGGCTCCCGCGGCGGCCACCGGGGGCGGCGGCGCGTTCATCAAGATTTTGCTGATCGTGGTCGGCGTGATTTTCGTTTTCGGCGCCATTGGAGTCGGTGCCGTGGTGTACATCGGCTATCGCGTAAAGCAGAAAGCGCGCGAGATGGGCCTGAGCTCCGAGCACATGCACGAGCGTCGCGCGGATGCCCTGGGCCGCCCCATTGACGCCTGCAAGTGGCTGTCGAAAGAAGACGTCAGCGCGGCGATCGGCATGACCGTGGTGCGCGCGGAGTCCACTAGCGGATCGGATGCAGGTTGCTCCTACAGCGTAATGGGCGATGTCAACGAACTCACCATGAAGCATGCCATGCAGCTCAACAAAGCCCAGGCCAAAGAGATGAGCAAGCAGGATCAGGAAAAGATGGAGACGATCGGCAAGAGTATTCTGCGAGGCGCTGCGCACGATAGCGCCAATTCCGAGCATCCCGGCGAAGTGGTGGTGCTGGCGCTGGGTGTCGATGAAAATGCCGCGCAATTCCAGATGAAGTTGAATCGGGGAATGCTGAATGGCCTTGGCCCGATGGCCACGCAAAACGTGTCCGACCTGGGCGATGAAGCCTTCGCCGCGGCAGGCTCAATGCTATTCGTGCGCAAGGGCGAATCGCTGTTGCGCATGACCTACACCCAGTGCCCTTGCGGCACCGAGGAGATGATTCCGCTGGCTCGCAAAGTAGCCGGAGCGCTGTAAGAGCACGATCGCGTTACTCCGGTTTACGAAGTTGCTGCAAGTCGATGCCGAGCTGCTGGCACTTCTTATAAAGGTGGCTGCGCTCCAGACCTAGCGACTTGGCCACGTTGGTCATGTGGAAGTTGTTCCGGCGAATTTCTTCCAGCAAGGTTTCCCTTTCGAACGCTTCAGTGCGTTCGGCAAGCGTTCCAGCGTGGGTTGTGCCAGATCCCGCGCCGTTCGGCCCCGCAGACGGGCCGGCTGCGGGCAAAACCTGACGCACCTCGGCTGCGGTGATCGAATCCGCCGCGGCCAGCAGCACCAATCGCTCCACGATGTTACGCAGCTCACGAATATTGCCGGGCCAGGAATAGCGGCGAAGCTCGGCGATGGCCTCGTCAGCAAACACTTTCTCTTTCCAGCCGTTCTGCGCCGCCACTTGCCGCGCGAAATGCTGGACCAGCGCCGGGAAATCTTCCGGCCGCTCGCGCAAAGCCGGCAGGGTCAGCGGAAAAACGAAGATTCGATGAAAAAGGTCGCGGCGAAACGCGTTCTGCTTGACCAGATCCTCGAGATTGCGGTGCGTGGCCACCACCACCCGCACGTTCACCTTGACAGGCTTGTCGCCGCCGACGCGTTCCACTTCACCTTCTTCCAGAACACGCAAGAGTTTCGCCTGCATGGCCACGGGCATGTCGCCGATTTCGTCGAGGAACAACGTGCCGCCGTCAGCCTGCTCAAATTTGCCGAGATGCTTCGCGGCCGCGCCGGTGAACGCCCCTTTTTCGTGGCCGAAAAGCTCCGATTCGATCAGTTCTGCGGGGACCGCCGCGCAATTGAGGGTGACGAAGGCGTTCTCGTGACGCGGCGACTTTTCGTGGATGGCGCGCGCCACTAGCTCTTTGCCCGTGCCGGTCTCGCCCAGAATGCAAACGCGGGTCTCGCTGGCCGCCACGCGTGCAATCTGCGCCAGCAACTGCGTCATTGCGGGCCCGGAGCCCACCAGCTCATGTTTGCCTAAGCGGCTGCGCAGCTCGCGGTTTTCCGCCTGCAGCCGCGACAATCGCAGCGCGTTCTCAATGGTGACGAGCAGTTTATCGGTGGATGCCGGCTTTTCCAGAAAATCGAGCGCGCCAAGCTTCGTGGCTTTCACGGCCATTTCGATATTGGCCTGTCCGGAAACCAGCACGATGGGCGTTTTTACGCCCGCTGCCTTCAAATCTTCCAGTAGCTCCAAGCCACTTTTTCCCGGCATGACCACGTCTGAAAGCACCAGGTCGAATGTTTCCGTGCGCATCAGCTCCAGTGCGCGAGCCGCATTGTCGGAGACGGTCACTTCATGTCCCTCCATGCGAAACGCGCGCGATAGCGAAGCCAATGTGTTGGGATTATCGTCGACGATGAGCAGATGAGCTTTGCGAGGCAACCGTCAATCCTTCGATTCAGTCCGACGCCGCGGCCAGCGATGGGGGTGGCGGCAGCGTTTTGGGCACCGGCGCAGCTTCTTCGGCGCGCGGAGCTGGTTTGCCGGCCTGGCGTTGCGGCAATTCGATGTGAAACGTCGTGCCGCGCCCTTCCTCACTGGAAACGCGAATGGTTCCGTGATGATCGCTGATCACCGACTGCACGATTGCCAGGCCCAGCCCGGTGCCCTGGTGCTTGGTCGTGTAGTACGGTGTGAACAGCCTCGCACATTCTTCGGGGGTCAGACCGCTGCCGGTGTCGGAGATCTCGATGCGCACGTTGCTGCCGTGCTCGGAAGTGCGCAGCGTCACAGTGCCTCCGGTGGGCATGGCGTCAACGGCGTTGAGCACCAGATTCTGAAAGGCGCGATGCAGCAGCACGGCGTCGGCATCGATCAGCGGGAGCGGATCGGTCAGAAAATATTCCGGCGTGATGGGTGGCTTGCCAACTACGTTAAATTGCGGCTCGAACAATCGAATGATGTTGCGCAGCGCCTCGTTCACGTCAACTTGAGCGAATTGCGGCGCGGGCATTTTCGAAAAGTCGCTGAAGCGCCCGACGATGCTGTTGAGATTGGTGAGCTCGGCCTTTAGCGTCGCCGTGGATTCGTTGAACACCTCCTGGAATTGCTTCGCGTCGAGTTGCTTCGCGCGCTGCAAATTTTCCACGGTAATCTGCAGTGGAAACAACGGATTGCGCAGTTCGTGCGCCAGACGGCGCGCAAGCTCGCGCCAGGCGGCCACCCGCTCGGTTTGCAGCAGCCGCTCGCGCTGCGTGGCCAGCGTGCGCGTCATATCGTTAAACGCAATGCCCAGTTGTCCGACTTCGTCGATACCCTTGACGTCGATGCGCGTCTCCCAGTGTCCGGCGGCCACTTCGCGCGCTCCTTCGGCGAGCTCTTCCACCGGCCGCGTGATGCGCGCAGCCACCCAGTAACTGATCAGCAGCCCTGCCAGCAGCGCGCCTGCGGCCACCATCGAAGCGATCGCTACGATGCGTTCGGTCAGCACCACCAGTTCACGCCGCGAACTGCCCACCAAAAGAACACCGAGCAACTGATTATCGCGCCCGGGCAGCGGGATCGCGTGGAATGTCTCTGCCGACGCGGCGTCGGAATCCCAGTTGATCGTATTGACCACCTCTTGCTTTTGTGCGCGAATCTGATCGATCAGCGGCTGCAACTTTTCCGGATGCTCGATCGGTCCCTTCGTGTCCGTCAAATTCGCCGCCACAAAAGAATTATCGAGGTTGCGATACAGAAGCGCGCGGAGTCCGGCGGGAAGGACGAGCGTGGAAAGAAAATTTGAGTCCAGCGGCTTGCCGCCAATGACGTAGAGATATTTGTCGTTGCCGCCATTAACTGCGCGTACGGCAAGTACCCCGAGCGCGACGCTGTCGGGCAGCTCTTCCCTGCGCAGAAAGGGCGGCGTCTCGTTCCAATCCTTTCTCTGGGTGACCCACTCGTTTTTGTGGCCGACGCGCGTGGGATACTGCGCCGACGAGATGATCGTCCCGTCCGAGCTGACGAATTCGCAGAACTCCAGTTCGTGATCCTGAGCCGCGCCAACAGCCTCGTGGGCGTATAGCGATTGGTCCAGATTGGGACGCGCGGCCAAGTCGATCGCCACGCGATAGGTCAGCTCGGCTTCGGCAATGTTCTTGACCTGGCGGGCGATCTGTTCTCTGCGCGAGTTGTATTCGTTGCGAAACTGGGCGGCTAACGCTTCGGTGAGTTGGTGATCGCGCTGCTCGAAAGCGATGCGCGTGTAGTGCGTCACCCCGTATGCGACCAGGGACACGGATGCCAGCACGGTGATCAGAAAAATCAGGAAGACCTTCGACCGGAAGCTCACCGGCCGGCTCCTTCGGCTTCCGCGCTTTGAAACCAGCTAGGCATAGGCGAACAGAAAGCATAACCCGATCGCTCGCGAGGCAAAAGCGCGGAGGCGCGATGCGGTGCTTTTCGCAGCGGAATTTTGCGGCGGTTCGACGAATGCGCCCGCAGCCAGAACTGGCAGCCGCGAAGCGGCAAAGGATTGACAAGATTTTGCTTGGCGTGCACGGGAACGCAGGCCGATGATATCACGGCCGAATCGCGCCGGATGCCCGCCACAGGCACGCCGTTTCATATCGGGAAACTTTTTCGCGCGCGATGCGTCCTTTGTAGGGGCTGGTTGCGCGTTAGTTGTGTGTCTCGGCTTGTCTTTGAATCAATTACCAAGAGTAAGCTGACAGGAGAATGAGATGAGCAAGCTGCTTGTGCGAGTAGCCGTATGCGCGTCGCTGTGCATTGGCCTGTTGGTGAGCGCGCGCTGGTGGGTGCCGACCCGGGCGGTTTCCGCCGCTTCCGCCTCCGCGGCGGAGCAGCCGCCGGCAGGCCCCACCAAGCTGCTCCGTTACGCCGACATTTCCAGGGACGCGGTCATCTTCTCCTACGCCGGCGACTTGTGGTCCGCGTCACGCCAGGGCGGCTCGGCGCACCGGCTGACGTCTGGACCCGGCGACAAGCTCTATCCGAAATTTTCTCCTGATGGCCAATGGATCGCATTTACCGCTTCGTATGACGGCAATCCGGAAGTGTACGTAATCCCGTCAGGCGGCGGCCAGCCCCGGCGGCTGACCTTTCATCCCACCAATGACATCGTGCTGGGCTGGACGCCGGACGGCAAGAACGTGCTGTTTCGCTCGGATCGCCTGACTGCTCCGCCGCAGCGCACCACGCGGCTGTTCACCGTTTCTGTCCAAGGCGGTTCGGCTAAGGTGCTGCCCGTACCGCGCGGCGACCTGACCACGTTTTCTCCTGACGGAAACAAGATCGCGTACATTGAGACGTCGCAAGAAAACCGCACCTGGAAGCGCTATCGCGGTGGCTGGAGTCTGCCGATCGCCATCTACGACCTGAAAAAGAACACCTACGAGGAACTTCCGAAATCCGAGGGCATGGACCTGTTCCCGATGTGGCACGGCAATGCCATCTATTTCATCAGCGATCGCGACGGCGTGATGAATCTGTTCTCCTACGATCTGGCGAGCAAGCAAACGAAAAAGCTGACCGACTACAAGGAGTACGACATCAAGTGGCCCAGCGTCGGGCCCGACGCCATCGTGTATGAAAATGGCGGCCTGCTCTACGAATACAACCTGCAGAGCGGCAGCGCCCGCAGCATTCCCATCGAAGTGCGCGCCGAGGATCTCGAAGCACGCGTGGAATTCAAAAACGTGGTGAAGAATGTCGCCGTGTTTGCGCTTTCGCCTTCGGGCGCCCGCGCGGTGCTGGAAGCCCGCGGCAACGTTTTCACCGTGCCTGCCGAGCATGGCAGCATCCGCAACATTTCCAGCGAGCACTCCTCGGTGCACGAAATGAACCCTGTGTGGTCGCCGGACGGCAAGTCCATCGCCTACTTGTCCGACAAAACCGGCGAGTACGAGGTGTACACGCGCCCGCAAATGGGCGGCGCGGACACGCGCATCACCAGCGATGGCGGCGCCTATCGCTATGGTCCGGTGTGGTCCCCCGACAGCAAGAAACTCTTGTATTGGGACAAGCTGCACAAGCTCTGGTGGGTTAGCGTCGAAGAAAGGAAGCCGGTGCAGGTCGATCAGGGAGATTACGGCGACATTTCCGACGGAAGCTGGTCGCCCGACAGTGCCTGGATCGCCTACTCCAAAGCGGATCGCCGCCAGGCCGGCCAGATGTATCTGTATGCGCTGGATCAAAGGAAGGCCACCAAGATCTCCAACGGTTTCTACAACGATACGAATCCCGTGTTCGATCCCGACGGCAAGTACATCTTCTTTCTCTCGCAGCGTTACTTCTTCCCTAGCACCGGGCAACTCGATCAGCGCTTCAGCTACTACACCACCGATGGAATTTTCTCGCTGACCCTGAAGAGCGACGAAGCTTCGCCTTTCAAACCGGAGAGCGACGAAGAAAAAGCCGCCGACAAGGATAAAGATAGAGACCAGAAGGACGACAAAGCTGCCGCCGCAAAGAAAGACGACGCCAAGGCGGCTAAGACCGGTAAAGACGAAGCCAAGAAAGATGAAAAGAAAGACGAGAAGCAAGAGGAAGCGCCCAAACCAATCCAGGTCGATCTCGCGAGTATCGAAAAGCGCATTGCCGCCGCCCCGATCGCCGGCGGTATCTACGGAAACCTGTCCGCGCGCAAGGGCAAGCTTTTCTTTCTCAAGCAACCGCAGGAAGCTCGCGCCCAGGGCACCGACGAAGACGACGCGCCGCGCAACGTGCTGCATGTCTTCGACCTCGAGAAGCGCGAAGACAAGGAACTCCTCACCGCCATCGACGGCTACAACCTCAGCCACGACGGCAAGAAGGTGATCTACAAGGCCGGCCAGGTCTTCGGCATTCAGGACACCGAGCCGGGCAAGGCCAAAACCGGCGAGGGCAAGCTCGATTTGGGCGGCCTGCAGGTGCAAATCGACCCCCGCCAGGAGTGGCGCCAGATGTTCCACGAAGCCTGGCGCAACGAGCGCGATTTCTACTGGGATCCTGCGATGACCGGACACGAGTGGGAGCAGATCGGCAAACGCTACGAAGCACTCCTGCCGTGGGTCGCGCATCGTACCGATCTGAATTACCTCCTCGGCGAAATGATCGCCGAGCTCAGCACGTCGCACACCTACGTAGGCGGCGGAGATCTACCGCAGCCTCCGCGCATCAATGTTGGGTTGCTCGGCGCGGACTTCGAGGCCGACGGCGGGTACTACCGCATCGCTAAAATTTATCCCGGCGAAAATTGGGGCGACGACACGCGCTCCCCGCTGACCGAGCCCGGCCTGAAAGTAAAAGCCGGCGACTACCTGATCGCCGTGAACGGCCAGGAAGCAAAGGCCACGCAAGACGTCTACGCCTACTTCCAGAATCTCGCCGGTAAGCTAACCACGCTAAGACTGAACAGCAAGCCCAGCTCGGATGGCGCGTGGGAGATCACCGTCAAGCCCACCGGCAACGAAAACGGCGTCCGCTACCTCGCCTGGATGGACGCGAACCGCAAGCGCGTGGAGGAAGCCACCGGCGGCCGCATCGGTTATATGCACGTTCCCGACACCTCCATCCCCGGCGTCATCGAATTCGACAAAGCCTTCAACGCCCAGCTCGATAAAGACGGCATCATCGTGGACGAACGTGACAACTCTGGCGGCCAGATCCCCGACTTCTACACCGAAAAGCTAAAGCGCCAGCTTCTTGCGCTCGTCGCACCGCGCGACACCAAGGACGTTCCCTGGCCGCCGGTCGCGATTTATGGCCCAAAAATCATGATCGTCAACGAACTCGCGGGCTCCGGCGGTGACGCCTTCCCGTGGTTCTTCCGTCGCGAGAAAATCGGCCCGATCGTGGGCACGCGCACCTGGGGTGGCCTGGTCGGCATCGGGAACGTTCAGCCGTTGCGCGATGGCGGCGCCGTCACCGCGCCCGGCTTCGGCTTCTGGAGCACTGACAATGGCGGCGAATGGATCGTCGAAAATCACGGCGTCGATCCCGATTACGTCGTGACCCAGCGGCCCGACCTGGTCGTAAGCGGCCACGATCCGCAACTTGAGAAAGCCATCGAGCTGGCCAAGGAAGCGCTGAAGACCTACAAGGGCACTCCGGCTCGCCCGAAATATCCCGAAGTGAAGCAGTGACTCCGGGCTTCTGCGCCGCGCCGTTTTTGGCGAAAAGGCGTAGAATGTGCCTATGGCGAAGAACAATCCCAACGCGCTGCAGGTTACGTGCCCCTGCTGCCAGGCCAAGCTCACCGTTGATGCCGCTCTCGGCGTCGTGCTTTCGCATGAAGCTCCGCCCAAGGCCGGCCCTAACGTCGATCTGACCGACGCCGCAGGCATCCTCGCCGAACAAAATCGCCAGCGCGAAGATAAGTTCCGCGATTCCTGGTTCCAGGAGTCCAACAAGGAAGACATCCTCGCCAAAAAATTCGAAGAAGCCATGAAAAAAGCTAAAGACGCTCCGGCAGGCAAACCCATCCGCGACTTTGACCTCGACTAAGGCTGTTTTTTCGGCCTCCGCCCACGCTAAACTTCCTTCGCCTTGATCACTCGCAAAATTTTCCGCATCCGCCTTCGCAAAAAAACGCTCGTCCTTGGTCGCCGCACGCTGCTCATGGGCGTTCTCAATGTCACGCCGGACAGCTTCTCCGACGGCGGCAAGTTCCTCGATCCAAGCCGGGCCATCGGCCACGCCCTCGCCCTTCAGCAAGCGGGCGCCGACATCCTCGACATCGGCGCGGAATCGACGCGTCCTGGCTCCTTAGGCATCCACGCCGACGAAGAACTCCGCCGGCTCCTTCCCGTGCTGCAGGGCCTCCGCGGCCGACTCAAGATCCCGATCTCCCTTGACACCCGCAAATCCGCGGTAGCCGAAATCGCTGTCGGGGCCGGAGCCCAAATCCTCAACGACGTCTCCGGCCTCAATTACGATCCTCGCCTCGCCGAAGTCGCAGCGCGCCGCAAAGTTGGGCTGATCCTGATGCACATGCGTGGTGAACCCCGCACCATGCAAACCGCGCCTTTCGCGCGCGATGTAGTGAAGGATGTCACTCAGGGACTTCGCGCTTCCATCCGCAAAGCCCATCACGCCGGCGTCGCAAAATCCCAGATCATCCTCGACCCCGGCATCGGCTTCGGCAAAAGCTTTCAGCAAAACTACGAACTGCTGGCGAAACTACAACAACTTGCGAGAATGGGCTTTCCGCTTTTGGTTGGTACATCTCGTAAAGGTTTTCTCGGCAAGACGCTCACCCGCAACACAACACCCGCCCCTCCAAACGAGCGCTTGTGGGCCACCGCCGCCACGGTCACCGCTAGCATCCTGGGGGGAGCCCACATCGTGCGCGTGCACGACGTCGCGGAAATGCTGCAAGTAGTGCGCACCGCCGATTGCTTGTTACACCTAGGCCTCTGAATTCATGAAAGCGCTCACGCCAGGCGCTGCGTCGACAGATTCTTCCGTGCCTTCTCGCGCATCAGCGCCACAATGACGGCAACCATTCCAAGCGCCCCGATCCCTCCAAACATCGACATCAAACTAAACATAAGCGTCTTGGAGATTTGCTCTCCCACTCCCGTTCCCACCGCCAGCGCCACCTCGGGTCCGTTCGCCTCAGCTTTATATGCGCATGCGAACCGATACTCCCCCTGCTTCCCGAATGGAGAATTCCATTACTGAGCGCCCCGAACGTCCGCTAAGAGAGTAGCTAATTGAAGAGCTCGCCTTCCTCATCAAAATATCGCCACCGCCTGCATTGTTTTGCCTCACCGAACACTTCAGCCCCACGATCGGTTTCGCGTTTGAAAAAATCCGGCCATTCACCACAGATTGCTCTTCCAAAAAAACGGTGTACCTCCCGGGCCGGGTCAATTTCAAATCCGCTTCGCCAGGGACCACAATCTGGGTCACAGGATCGGTCATATGCGAGAGGCCGTTCCACACGAAGTAAACGAATAAACCGCAACCAACTGCCGCTAAAGCTACACCAACCGAGAGATACCACCAGCTGGGCCGAATTGATGCTCCGTCGTTCATGGAACCCTCTAACGGGACCTACCCGGATGTCCCACTTTCTAACCCAGCTCTCGGTCGCAAGCAAATCTGTTAGCTGGAATTTTTCTTCTGGTGTGAGCTTTAATTCCCAGCTACAATGCCTTTCAGGAAATTCCTCTATTGCGCACGACGCTTCCGCGCAATCCCGGGTGACTCGATGAAGAACGTCATCGTACGACCGTCCGTCATTCTCTGATCCGCACCCGCGGACCCTGCTCCCTCGTTCGTCTCGAAGTTTAATTTTCAACCGCGCCCAACGCTGCATCGTTCCGTGCGTTCGCGCAGAAACATATAGGTCTATATGGAAACGCAGGACATTACGGCGGCACAGCCACCGGCGTCCCCGCCGCCGCTCTGGTCATCGATCCGCGAAGCCATCCGCGGATCGCACCAGGACTTCACCACCGGTAACCTCAATCGCGCCATTTTGCTTTTGGCAATCCCAATGGTTCTGGAGATGGTGCTGGAATCGCTGTTCGCTGTCGTGGACGTCTTCTGGGTCGGCCGCCTTGGCGCAGACGCGGTCGCCACCGTCGGCCTCACCGAGTCGCTGCTCAGCCTGGTGTTCGCCGTCGGCCTGGGCCTGAGTCTCTCGACCACTGCAATGGTCGCGCGCCGCATCGGCGAAAAAGATCCCGAAGGCGCAGCCGTCGCCGGAGTCCAGGCCATCGCCATCGGCCTGGCAATCTCCGTGCTCGTCGGCGTGCCTTGCGTGATCTACGCGGCCGAGTTGCTTCACCTGATGGGCGCATCGCAGCAGATCGTCAGCGTCGGTAGCGGCTACGCGCGCATCGCCCTCGGCGGCAGCGGCGCGATCATGCTGTTGTTCCTCAACAACGCCATTTTCCGCGGAGCAGGTGACGCCGCCATCGCCATGCGCCTGCTATGGGTGTCGAACATCATCAATCTCGTGCTCGACCCTTGCCTGATCTTTGGCCTCGGTCCGTTTCCCAAACTCGGCGTAACCGGCGCCGCTCTCGCCACTTTCACCGGCCGCAGCATTGGCGTGCTCTATCAGTTTTATCGCCTGCTGCGCGGCACCGAGCGCCTGCGCATTTTACGCCGCCAGATTCACCTGAACATGCCAGTGCTGCTCCGGCTGCTGCGCGTCTCGCTGACCGGCATCCTGCAATTCGCCATTGCCCACACCAGCTGGATCGGACTGGTCCGCATCGTCAGCATCTTCGGATCGGCCGCGCTCGCGGGCTATACCATCGCCATCCGCATCGTCATCTTCATCATTCTCCCCTCGTGGGGACTTAGCAATGCCGCGGCCACGCTGGTCGGCCAAAACCTTGGCGCAAAACAACCCGAGCGTGCCGCCACCTCCGTCTGGCGTACCGGCTTCTACAATATGCTTTTCCTGGGAGGCATCGGCGTGATCTTCCTTGTCTTCGCCGAACCCGTCGTGCGCCTCTTCACCAATGATCCGGAGGTGATTCCGCTGGCGGCAGCGTGCCTGCGCATCATCAGCTACGGCAACGTCGGCTATGCATATGCCATGGTGATGCTGCAAGCCTTCAACGGCGCCGGCGACACCGTCACGCCCACCATTGTCAACTTCTTCGGCTTCTGGCTTCTGGAAATCCCGCTGGCGTACTTCCTGGCGATCCACGCCGGCCTGAAATCCAACGGCGTCTTCATCTCCATCGCCGTAGCCGAAAGCGCCATCGCCGCCGCCAGCATCGTCCTGTTCCGCCAAGGCCGCTGGAAGCGCCAGCAAATCTAACTCCCAGTAGTACAGACACTCTTGTACGTGCTCCGTCGCTCACGCGCCCGAACGTCGGCCGAAAATCTCAACCGGAGCAACAATTAAAGAAATCGTCACCCCGACCGAAACGACGCCGCTTTTTCCGGCGCACGTCTTCTGTGCGCGGCGTCGCGCAGTGGAGGGACCGTGGCTCGATCTCAACCGCGCTCAGATCGATGAGAACGTTGCCGCCCTTCCCCACTGCATCTGCTCCCGGGGTCCGCAACATCAAGCCCGCCATAACAAACTCGCATCATCAACAACGCCATCTCAAGCGCAAACCCAATCCCGCGCTACAATAATTCCAATCGATACTTCGATCACCCAAGGCAACTCGCACCCATGAACTCTTCTCTCTGCGTCATGAAATTCGGCGGCACCTCCGTCGGCGATGCCGACTGCGTCCGCCGCGCCGCCGACATCGTCAAATCCGCCGCCACCCGCCACCCCGTCGCTGTCGTGGTCTCGGCCATGAGCGGCGTCACCAATCGCCTGATCCACGCCGCCAGGCGCGCCGAAGCCGGCGAACAGGATTTCATCACCCTCACCGCCGAGCTTCGCGACCAGCACATTCGCGCGCTCGAAGCTCTGGTCCGCGATCCGCAAAAGCGCGTCCCGATCGCCGCCACCCTCCAGCAGGTCCTCGACGAGCTCGACCGCCTTCTCCGCGGCACTTCCCTGCTCCGCGAACTCACGCCTCGCGCGTTGGACGCCATCTCCGGCATCGGCGAACGCCTCTCAGCCCCGCTCGTCGCCGGCGCCGTCGCCGAACTCGGCGTTCGCAGCGTCGCCATCTCCGCCACCGACGTCATCGTCACCGACCCGCATCACGGTCGCGCCGAACCTCTCATGGCGCCCACGCGCGCCAAAGCCGAAGCATGCCTGCGCCCGCTGCTTAATGATGGCGTCATTCCGGTGGTCACCGGTTTCATCGCCGCCACGCCCGACGGCATCCAGACCACCCTTGGCCGCGGCGGCTCGGACTATTCCGCCACCATTCTGGGCGCCGCGCTCGACGCCCAGGAAACCATCATCTGGACCGACGTCGACGGCGTAAAAACCGCCGACCCGCGTTTGGTCCCCGCGGCCCGCACCATCCCCGAAATTTCCTACAATGAAGCCGCCGAACTCGCCTTCTTCGGCGCAAAAGTCTTGCATCCGAACACGCTGCGCCCCGTCACGGCCGCCGGCGTGCCCGTCTGGATCCGCAACAGCTTCGCCCCCGAAAGACCGGGCACAAAAATCACCGCCCACGGCGTGCCCACCGGCGGCGGCGTCAAAGCCCTCACTGCCATTCGCGACGTCACCCTGATCACCGTCGGCGGCCCCGGCATCGTCGGCCTCACCGATGTGCTCGCGCGTTCCTTCGCGGCCACTTCCGCCACGCGCACCAACGTATTCCTCGTCTCCCAATCCTCATCCCAGAACGACATCTGCTTCGTCATCTCCAGCGCCGACGAAAAGCGCGCCCTGCACGCGCTGCGCGAAGCCTTTGCCCCCGAAATCGACGAACAAACCGTCGAGCACGTTACTGCCAACCAAGACATCGCGATCGTCGCCGTGGTAGGCGAAAACATGCGCGGCGCACCCGGCGTAGCAGGCCGCACCTTCACCGCCATGGGCCGCGAAAACATCAACATCATGGCCATCGCCCAAGGCTCCTCCGAATACAACATCTCCCTGGTAGTGCAAGAAAGCGCCATGCAGCGCGCCCTCACCGCCCTCCACCACGAATTCCGCCTCCACGAATCCAGCCCCGTCGCCGAAACTCCATCCCTGCTCAGCAACTCGTAGTGGGGTTAGCAGGCGCTCAGCCTTCTCTCTCGGCACGCTTGGTCGGTCCCGTTATCGTGAACGACTCGTCTTGTCATCCTGGCATTTGGGCAGCGGCTGAATTGGAGAGTGTCATCCCGACCGGAGCGACGCCGCTTTTTCCCGGCGCACGCTTTTTGTGCGCGGCGTCGCGCAGTGTAGGGACCGTGGCGTGATGTCAACAAACGCTACGCTCGATGAGAACGTCGCCGGGAGTCGGGTGCCGCACCCTTCTTCTCCCTCAGCTTCGAAGGGCGGTCTTAGAACGGCGCGCGTTCAAATTCAACTTAAGCCACCCATAAGTCCTTTTGTCTACAGCACATACGTGTATACTCGGGTATGGGTACCCTAAAGGCGAAGCCCAGGCGAAACTCCGTCGCTGCACTCCTCACTGTCTCCGCAACGTCGCGCCACGCTCGACCGGTTTCCGCTATACTTCGCCCGCCCAAAACCGGCCCATCCCGCTGGGACCGGTTCATCACAAGCGAGGTGTTAGCGTGAACCGGCTCCGATTCTTCATCGTTACTTCGTTACTCCTTTGCTTCCTTACTTCCCCCCGCTCAATCCAGGCCCAGCTGGCGGCCAAGCCCGATCCGCTCACCCGCCAATCCGCCAGCACCGCCGCAGCCTGCTCCGCCACCGAATCCTCCTGCGCCGCAGCCGCCGCTAAAATCCTTCCCGTCGTCATGGGACCCTCTCCGCTGGAAGAGAATCTCCGCCGCCTCACCGACGAAATCGGCGGCCGCGTCACCGGCTCCCCTCAGATGGCTAAGGCCGTCGACTGGGGTGTCGCAGCCTTTCGCGCCGCAGGTATCGACGTTCACACCGAGAAGTACACGCTGCCAATCACCTGGGCCGAAGGCGACACTCGCCTAGAGCTGCTCGGCCCTGAAAAATTCCCAGTCCGCCTCGTCGCCGAGGGTTGGTCGCCTTACACACCCGCTGGCGGCATCGAAGCCAATCTCATCGACGTCCAGGACGGCTCCGCCGACGACTTCGCCCGCGCCGGCTCGATCAAAGGCGCGATCCTTCTGGTCCACAGCGAGATCGGATCCACTTGGGCCGACCTCTTCAAGGAATATTCCCTGCCGCCTGGGATCATCGACCGCGCCACCAAAGGCGGCGCCGCAGCCATCCTCTGGATGGCCGCCCGCGAACGCCTGCTCATGTACCGCCACACCAACACCGGCGAAGATGCTCTCGATGTGATTCCCCAAGCGGTCCTCGCACGCGAAGATGCCTTCCGGCTGGCCCGCGCGATCGCTGCCAATCCGCGGAAAGTCCGCGCGCACTTCGCCATGCCCAACAAAATCGGCGGCCCAGTCGATCAATTCAATGTCATCGGCGAGATTCGCGGGTACGAAAAACCCGACGAAGCCGTCATTCTCGGCGCGCATCTGGATTCCTGGGATCTCGGCACCGGCGCTCTGGACGACGGCTGCAATGCCGCCCTCGTCATCGAAGCGGCCCGCGCCATCAAAGCTACCGGGCTGGTCCCGCGCCGCACCATCCGCTTCGCCCTGTGGTCCGGCGAGGAGCAAGGCATGTTCGGCTCCTGGCAGTACGTCAAGGCCCACCAGGCCGAACTCGACAAGATTCGCGCGGAAATTGCCTTCGACTCCGGCACCGGGCGCTCTCGCGGTTTCCAGCTCAGCGGCCGCCGCGACACGCTCGATGCGATCAACGAGATCCTCAAGCCGCTGGCGTCATGGGATGTTTCGCACAGCTCGCTGGACGGCGACATCGGCACCGACAACTGGGATTTCGTCCTCGAAGGCATCCCCACGCTGATCGCCAAGCAAGACGAGGCCAACTACCTGCCGAACTATCACGCCGCTTCCGACACCTTCGACAAAGTGGACCTCCGCGAAGTGAAAATAAACACGGTTATCGCCGCGGTGACCGCTTGGGGCATTGCCGATCGCGTCGAGCCGCTCGGCAAGCGCTACACGCGAGCCGAGATCCAGCAGCAACTTAAAGAAACCGGCCTCGACGAGCAAATGAAGCTGCAAGGCTACTGGCCGCTCTGGGAAAACGGCGTCCACGGCCGCAAACCTTGAGAGCCGGCCGGTGATCCAAGGTGACGCGATGGAAGGCGACACGAAACAAGAAAGGCGAGCGATGGAACCAGCGAACTCTGCGCGCTGCCGTCACGCGGTTTGCTGCCTCGCGCGTCTCGCTTGAGCGGCCCGGTTATACTGGTCAGGTGACATTCGACCGTTCCTCCCAGGAAATCCGCCCGAGCGAAAATCAGCGCACGCGCATTCTGGGAATAGACTATGGCCGCGCGCGCATCGGCCTGGCGATCGCCGACGCGCTCGTGGCGTTACCGCAGCCGCTCGACACCCTCGAACGCGTCAATCGCAACGAGGACATGCGGCGCCTGCGTGAAATCGCCCGCGACCACGCCGTGAAACAGATCGTGGTTGGCTTGCCGCTGCGGCTCGACGGCACGCACGGCGACATGGCCGATGAAGCCACGCGATTTGCGGAACGCGTGCGCAAGCAACTGGGTTTGCCGGTGGAAATGATGGATGAGCGGCTGACCAGTTGGGAAGCCGAGCGTTTGCTGGAAGAGCAAGCAGGCCGCGTCCTGCACAAGGTAAACGAACATACGGCGCACAAAGCCAAAGGCGGCGAAAGAAAAAGAAAAGTGCCGGGCGAGCGCACGGTCGACGCCATGGCCGCCGCGGTGATCCTGAAGGAGTATCTGGCTAAGCAGCAAGCGGCGAAGGAAAGCATCTAACAAGAGACCCGGATTGTGGAAGGCAAAAAGGGGATGAAGCTAAAGTGAAAGCCGTTGCCGCCGTTTTCTTGATCTTGCTGCTTGTGGCGGGCGCCGCCGCGGCATGGCTGTGGTTCGGCCTCGCGCAGCCATATCGCGGATTTCCCGCCGAAGGCGTTTTCGTGAATTTGCCGCACGGGGCGTCCAGCCGCGCTGTGGCTCACCTGCTGAAACAAAACGGCGTAATCCGCAGCTCCACGGTTTTTGAACTTTACGCGCGCCGCCATCCGAAACGCCGACTGCAGGCCGGCGAATATTTTTTCAACCGGCCAATTTCCGGGCATGACGTTTTCTGGCAGATTGCCGATGGCCACGTTTTCGAGCAGCCGTTCACCGTACGCGAGGGTGAAACGATTTTCGATATCGCCCGCGAACTGGAAGCCGGAAAATTCATGAGCGCGAACGAATTCCTGACCGCCGCGCGGAATCCCGAACTGATTCGCGACATGTCTCCGAACGCAAAGAGCCTGGAAGGTTATCTGTATCCCGCCACTTATAATCTGCCGCGCCATCCGGTTGCCAACGAACTGACCGCGCAAATGGTGAAAAAATTCAAGGAAGAGTGGAATCGCATCGCTTCGGCGCAGCCGATCGCGCCCTCTGCGGCAATTTCCGGGCACATCGTTACACTGGCTTCCCTGGTGGAGCGCGAGACGCCCAAGCCCGATGAGCGGCCGCTGGTTGCAGGCGTGTTCGAGAATCGCCTGAGCAAAGGTATGCGACTCCAATGCGACCCCACGGTGATCTACGCGTTGGAACTGATCGGCCAATACAACGGCACCCTGAGCGGCGCCGATCTGCAATTCGATTCGCCCTACAACACGTATGCTCACGGGGGGCTGCCGCCTGGACCTATCGGAAATCCGGGCGAAGTTGCGCTGCGGGCGGCCATGACTCCCGCAAAGACGAATTATTTATACTTTGTGGCCAACACAGAAGGCGGACACTTTTTTTCGGCGACACTGGAAGAACACAATCGCAATGTGACAAAGTACCGGCGGCTGCTGGCAGGACTTCCGGCCGATCCTCCGCCGCCCCCGGCCGCCGCGTCGAAAAGGGCGGCGGCAGACAAACGGCACGCCAAGGGCGCCAATCGATGAGCGATTCGCTGCGAACAAAAAAAGAATTGATCCTGGAAACGGCGAGAAAAATTGGAGCGCAGACGTATACACCCGCAGAAATCGACCAACTGCGGCGAAGGCTGATCGCCGAGCACGGGGAAGACGGCAAGACCGGCAACGACTACATCGCGGACGTGCTCAAGAGCGCGGGATTCAAGGTCGCCCTAAGTTTGCAGGAAGAAGCCGAGGACCAATACGAAGAAGAATTCGAGGATCTGCTGCACTTCAAGACGCTGGGCGATGCGGAGGTGAGCATCATGCGGCTCGACGAATTGATGCGCAAGTTTCAGTCGCATGGCGAACGCGCGGCCGTGGAACGCGTGCTCAATGTCGCTCGTCTGGGCAAGCGCCGCGCGGAAATGATCGCGCGCAATCCAAAAGTGGAAAAACCCAAGCGCGAAGAAAAGGAAGAAATCGCCAACTGGTTTCGTATCTGGCTGGAAATGCCGGACACGTTCTTCGATTGGTTGGACGTGCGCAAGCAGTCCGTGGAATTTCGCACAAAATTTCCGCAAGCGGAGGCCGAAGAGTGAGCGCGATCGGCAATGCCCCCACGAGCGACGATCCTCTGGAGCTGCCGCCGTATTCGCTCGACGTGGAAGCACTCGATCTCGGCGCAGACACTACCGCTGTCGGCCTCGAGCTGCTGGAAACCGAAAGCCGCGAACCCGTGAAAGGCAAAGAAGCAGCGGCGATCTGGGCGGCGGTTTTTCCTGCGCTCTCGACCAATGAATGTTTGGTGATGGATTTTTTCAGCCACATCGATCGCGTACGCGAATTTTGCAAAATGAACGATATTCATTTTCGGGAAGCCGCCGAACGCTGCCTGGTGCTGAGCAAACCCAGCGAGCCTCAACTGGAAATGCTGTTCGGCCGCTTTGAAGGCGAAACTTTTGGCATGCGCGTGGGCGCGAACGCAGAATCGCCGGACGCCGCATTGGAAAGGGAATTGTCACACCGCGGGCTGGATGCCTATCAGACGGCGTACGAGCGCTACACCTTCTGCGCGGTCTGCGAACCCGAGGACGGCTGGGTTACTCTGCTGAGCAAGACGCTGTGGCCTACGGAAATTATTCGCCGCGTACGGCCGGCGGCGCAAAGATTCGACGTGTACATCTCTCGCCCACAGTGATGCGCGGCGTTGCCGGGCGCCGCCCGAATATATGTCCACACGTTTAGACAACAATCGCGCGAGTGATTCCACCGAACGAAGCCTGCAAGATCGGCTGGGGCAGGACTTCCGCTACGCCTTCCGGCAGATGTGGCGCGCTCCGGGATTCGCGCTCACCGTCATTCTGACCCTGGCGCTTGGAATCGGCACAAACCTTGCCGTCTTTCAGCTTTTGCACGCGGTGCTTTTCGCGAAACTCCCGGTTGCACAGCCTGAACAGCTTTATTCGCTGCACGCAGTGAAGTCTCCATTCGATGGGCAATGGTTTTTCTCCTACCCGGCCTTTCAAAGGCTCCGGCAGTCGACCGCCAGCACCGCGCCGATTCTCGCACGATCGATCGTGGCGCAGGGGCTTCTCCAAGCACAAGGCGGTTCGCCCGAGCGTGTGCAGTACCAGCTGGTTTCCGATAATTTCTTCGACGTTTTGGGCGTTTCCCCGATAGGTGGCCGATTTTTTGAAGCGAGCGACACGAACGCGTCGCGCGGCGACTGGCCCGCGGTCCTTCGCTACGGACATTGGCAGCAGGCATTTGGCGCAAATCGCTCGGTGGTCGGAAAGAGAGCGAGTATTAACGGCGTACCCATCGTAATCGTTGGAGTCGCGCCAGAAAAATTCTTCGGGGTCATTGCCGGTCAGGCGCCGGATGTATGGCTGCCGCTGGAAGCGCAGGCGACGCAACGGTTCAGTTCGTGGTTTGACTCGCTGGGGCCCGGCAGCGGTGCGGAAGTTCGCGCTCCGTATATGGATCAGCAGAATGTCTACTGGCTTTGGCTACTCGCACGCGTTCCGGAAAACCAGAAAGCGCCGGTCGCGGCAAAATGGACAACGATCTTGCAGCCGGATCTGGAATTGCGCGCCAGCATTTCCAAGGATGCACACGATCGCGAACAAGTCCTCGCGAGCCGCGTGCAACTGATTTCCGCCGCGAGTGGCGAAGGCACCCTTCGCGAAGATTATTCGCAGGCGCTGCTGATTCTGATGACCATGGCGGCGCTGGTGCTTTTTGTCGGCTGCGTGAATCTGGCGAATTTACAGCTCTCTCGTTTGCTGAGCCGCCAGCGCGAACTGGTGGTTCGGACATCGCTGGGCGCGAGCCGGTGGCGGATTTTGCGGCAGTTACTGGCGGAGGATTTGCTGCTGGCAGCGATCGGCGCGGCACTTGCCGTGGCGGTCGGCGCAGTCTCGAGCGCGCTGCTGCTGCGATGGGCCTCGGGAAGCGACGATGCTATTTCGCTGGACCTGCGCATGGGCTGGGAGATGTTCGCTGTCGCCGCTGTGCTTTTGTTGATCGCGCTGGCGGCGTTCAGTTTGTTCCCCGCGTTGCGCGTCACCAGCCGCAATCTGGCCGGCAATCTGGCTTCGCGCGCGAATCCAGCGCTACAAACGAAGGGCTCGAGCCGAATCTCCTCTCTTCTCCTGACCGGGCAGGTCAGCCTTTCCGTGCTGCTAGTCGGAGTTGCGGGACTTTTCGCGCAAACGCTGCGAAACCTCGATCGCATCGACGCTGGCCTCGATCGCGATCACGTCGTTTCCGTTCATCTCGATTTTTCGAACGTACATTACGAGGAGAAAGATCTCGCGGCCTTGTATTCGCGGATGCTCGCAGGCCTGAAGGAATTGCCCGGCGTGCGCGACGCAGCAGTCAGCATGTGCGCGATTCCGGGGTGCATCTGGAACACGGCCATTCATGTCGCCGGCCACCCGGAAATTCCCGAGAAACAGCTGCACGGCGAAGAAAACCATGTCAGCGCCGGGTATTTTCGCACCATGGGGATTCCAGTGCTGCGGGGCCGTGAGTTTGAGGAGCGCGATGGGCCCATGTCGCCGAAGGTGGCGGTGCTGAACCACTCCTTCGCGCGACAACTCTTTGGAGACGAGAACCCGATCGGGCACCAGATCGGTTACCAGCCTGCGCCACACGATGCCGACTACGAAATTGTGGGAGAAGTGGCCGACGCGCGTGTGGATGATCTGCGCTCGATCCCACCGCCAGTGGCGTACTTCTCCACGGATCAACATCCGGCAATCGCCGAGACCATCGAAGTGCGAGGCGTCGGGCAGGCAAGTATGCTGGCCGCGGCGATTGGCCGCGAACTCCGCTCGCTAGATGCGCACCTGCCGGCCACAAAGGTCGTGCCGTTGAGCGACGAGTACGCCGAGGGCCTCTCGCGGGAGAAATTGCTCGCGCGGCTGACGGGAATTTTCGGTGCACTGGCTCTCGGGTTGGCCACATTGGGATTCTACGGCTTACTGTCGTTCAATGTCGGCAGGCGAACCGCGGAGATCGGAATCCGTATGGCCATGGGCGCGACGCCCGCGCAAGTCCATGCGCTGGTCCTGCGTCAAACGTTGTGGATTCTAGTCGCCGGCATCGTGCCGGGAATCGTTTTGACCGAATTCGCAAGCCGGGGAGTGCAATCACTGCTCTACGGTTCCGGCGCGATCGACGTCTGGGCGTTGATGTTCGCCAGCGCCGTTCTCGCGATGGCCGGCTTTCTCGCCGCATGGCGCCCCGCGCGGCGCGCGTCGGCAGTTGATCCGATGGAAGCACTGCGCGCGGAGTAATTGCTTACTGCGCGTGCTTGGCGGCTGATTCGGCCTGCGACAGCAAAAGATCGAGTGCGGCGCGATCGTAGAGGCGGCCGTTGGCGATGACCGCTTCGATTTTTCGCGTGTTGTTGATGTCCGCCAGCGGGTTGGCGCTAAGCAGCACTACATCGGCGATTTTGCCTTGTTCGATCGAGCCCGACGCACTCTCCGTCCCGAAAAACTTTGCGGGATTGCTGGTGGCGGTTTGCAGCGCGTCCATCGGCGACAATCCTGCCTCGACGAAATTCGCCAGCTCATCGTGCAGGCTGAAGCCGGGCAGAACGTAGATGGCCGGCGCGGTATCTGTGCCGGCGAGGAATGGAACACCGGCGCGGTGCTGCGCGCCGACCACCTGCAAATTGCGCGCGAAGTATTCGCGGCGCAGCTCCAGCGGATCGCGTTGCAGATCCGGCAGCATCTCGTCGAAAAAGCGCTTCCAAGTGACCTCGCGCCAGTAGGCCGGAACGAATTTGTCGAGCGGGTCGTGTTTCAGATCGCGCTGGTCGAGGAAGGTGCCGCCGCGCTGCCACGCCAGCGTGGGACATTCCCAGGTCTGCGTTTGCGCCAGCCTGGCGATCAGCGCATCGCATTTCTTTTGGTCCACGGCGGTCAGCAGCAGGTTCAAATTGCCCTGACCGCGAATAAATTTTTCTTCCTCGCTGGAGCAGCCTTCGAAGCTGCCCATCAGATGCTCGATGCTTTTCTGACCGGCGGCAATCACTTCGTTGATGCGAACCTTGTCCGGAACGTGGCCGACAATAGGAATTCCGATCTTGTGCGCCTCGGCGGCGGCGGCCAGATAGGCATCGTGGGAAATCACCGATTGCACCTTGATGAAGTCGACTCCTTGCGACTTCAGCGAGTCGACCGCGGCTGCGGCGCTGGCGGGGGTGGTGACGGCAACCGAACTCGGGAAACGCAGCTTGCCGTCTTGGAGCGCAGCGTCGAGCATCGGGCCGGAGATCATCATGCGCGGGCCAACGATGTCTCCAGCGGCAATCTGTTTGCGCCAAGCGAGCAACACCGGCACGTCGCCGCCCATGTCGCGCACACCAGTGACGCCGTTGGCGATGAACAGCGGCAGGATGATGTCGCGCCCGCCAGGAAACCAGTCGCCGAAGGCGGCGTGCACGTGCATGTCCCAGAGGCCCGGAATCAAGTAACGGCCCGAGCCGTCGAGGATGCGCGCATTCTTCGCCGGGGTTACAGCGGGCGCCGCGCCGGGAGACACCGCGATGATGCGGGGCCCCTCGATAACCACCGTGGCGTTGGGGACGACTGAAGAGGCGCCGGGATTGATGATCGCGACGTGCGTGATGATGATTTGCGGCGGCACCGCGGGAGGTTTGGATTGCGTAAGCGCGGCCGAGGCAAAGAATGCGGACAGCAAAAGCGCTGCGAAGAAAGACGAGACATGACGCAAGCTGGGTGTCATGGCGCAGAGGTTACTACGAAACCCCGCGTGGGGGCGGCGCAGTCATAAAAGGCTACGGCGCCCTTCGCCATTGCGAAGAGCGCCGGCGGTGAGAAGGCGCACGCATCGCGGGGATGCGCTTGTTGCGTTGGCTTACTGCACGATCAGGGTGAGCGGCGTTGTCGAGGTCTGGCCGCTGACCGTCGAGGTGACGTTGATGGTGTAGGTGCCGGCAGGCGTGCCCGGAACCGGAGTCGGAGGAGGCGTCGAGCTGGAGCCGCCGGCGCTGGCGCAACCGGTCAGCATGGCGCCCATGGCGATGGGCATCAGCACCAGGCAAGCGGTGACTGCGAAGCGCACCGCGCGCATTCGGCCGGCCGGATTTTGCATCCAGGCCAACATCATGGCGATGCACAGTAGCAGGCTGACGATGGTGAGAGGCAGGAAGCGCATCGCCGCCGGACCCTGGACGCTCGGTTCAGAGAAGGGCACGAGGGTGCTGGATGCGGTCGTGGAAACCGTGACGGTGACCGCGGTCGGTGCGGCCGGAGTGACCGTCACCGCCGAGGTTGGCACGGTACAGGTGGCTTTGGATGGTGCGCCGGAGCAGGCGAAAGTGACGCTGAAGGTGTCCGTCGGAGCGCCACCGATGGCGGTGAGTTGCAGGGCGTAAGTGGCGGTCGCGCCGGCCTTCACGGTCTGCGAGGTTGAGGCGCCGCCGAGAACAACGGAGACGCCGTTGCCGCCCAAGCCCACGATCTGGTTCGCAGGGCTGGTGTTGTCCGCGATGGTAATCAGTGCGGTACGAGCACCGGCTGCCGTCGGTTTGAAGCTGACACTGATGGTGCAGGAAGCTTGCGCCGCGAGGGTGTTGGGGTTGGTGGGGCAAGTGGTGGTCTGGCTGAAATCGCCGGCGTTTGGGCCACCGATTGAGATGCCCGTGATGAGCAATGCAGCCGTCGCGCTGGTGTTCTTCAGGGTGACGACCTGAGCGGTCGCCGAGGTCGTGCCCACCAGTTGATTGGCGAACGATACCGGCGAGCCGGTGAGGGTAACTGTCGGAGCCGCCGAGAGGCCATTACCGCTCAGCGTAACCGTCTGCGTGATGGTAGCGCCGTTTGCCGACGCGTTATCGCTGATGGTGATCGTGCCGGTGCGCGCGCCTACGGCGGTCGGAGTGAAGGTGACCGTGATGGTGCAGTGCGCCGCGGCCGCGATGGGGCTAACGCAATCGTTGGTTTGGCTGAAGTCGCCGGTGATAGCGATCGCCGGGTTCAGCGTCAGAGGCACGGTGCCGTTGTTGGTCAGCGTAACCGTTTTGGTGGCCGACGAAGTGTTGATGGTCTGATCCGGGAAAGTGAGCGTGGTGCCGCTCAGGTCCGCGGTCGGAACGGCAGCGGTGCCGGAGACGGCGACTTGTTGCGGGCTTCCCGGGGCGTTGTCTGCAATCGACAGCGACGCGTTGCGCGTGCCTGCAGCCGTGGGAGCGAACTTGACGGTGATGGTGCAGCTGGCGGTCACCGCGAGCGTAGCGCCGCAGGTAGTGGTCTGGGTGAAGTCGCCAGAATTGGCGCCCGTAAAGGTGAAGGGGGTTGGCGCGGTGAAGTTCAGCACGGCGGTGCCGTTGTTGGTTACGGTGACGGCCTTACCGGTGGCTGAGGTAGTGCCGACCGCTTGCAGAGCGAAAGCGGGGAGTGTCGTCGGAGCGACGGAAGCGCCGGGAATGCCGACGACGCCAGTGCCCGTGAGGCTGACCGCGCGCGACTCGGGCACGGTGTCGGAGATGGTCAGGGTTGCGGTCTCCGCGGCGGTGACAGAAGGCGTGAACTTGACGTCCACAGTGCAGGTGGCGCCGGCGGTCAGGGTTGCGCCGCAGTGATTGGTGAACGCGAAGTCAGCGGAATTGGTTCCGGTGATTTGCGGGCCGTTGAGGGTGATAGTGGCCGCGCCAGTGTTCTTGACGGTGATGGTCTGAGCGGCGGAAGTGATCAGCACGGCCTGGTTGCCGAAATCCAGGAGCAGTTTGGAAACGGTCAGGGAAGGATTGCTGGTCAGGTTGGCAACGCTGCGAACGCGATTGTTGGCGGAGTCGGAGAAGTACAGGCTGTGGGCGGGACCCTGGGCCATGCCTTGAGGCGCGCTGATTTGGGCGGTCGTGGCCGGGATGCCGTCACCGTTGAAGCCCGCGGTGCCGGTGCCGACGACGGTGTAGATCGAGCCCTTAGTCATTCCCCCGCCATCAGCGAAAGGAACCTCGCGAATGACGTTGTTGCCGGTATCGGAGATGAACACATTACCGGCTCCGTCGACGAAAACGCCGAAGGGATTTTTGAGTTGGGCGGAGGTGGCCGCGGTGCCATCCGGGCTGAAGCCGGCCGACCCGTCGGTACCGGCGAAGACTGTGAGAGTGCCGGTAGCAGCAGAGATCTGGCGGATTACCTGGCGATTGGTGTCGGCGAAGTAAACGTTGTCGTAGCTGTCGACGAACATGCCGGTCGGCGAATTCAACGTGGTGCCCGTGGAAACGATATAGACGTTGCCACCGGTGCGCGCAGGTGTGGTTGTGGTGGTCTTCCAGAGCACCCAGATCACGTTGTTCGTGGAGTCGGCAAAGTACACGTTGCCGGCAGAATCGGCGGCGACGCCGGTGATTTTGCCCAGCTTGGCGCTAAGGGCGGGACCGCCTGCACCGGCAAAACCGCATTGCGGAACGCTGAAAAAGGGCGCGTTGACGGGATCGGGAACCAAGGGAAGCGTACCGGCAATGGTGGTAATGATGGCGTTCGTGTCGATCTTGCGCACCACGCAGTTGTCGGTGTCGGCCAGGTAGCCGTTGCCTGCGGCGTCGAGCCAAACGTTGTTGGTGTTGATGACCGCGTTGTCCTTGATCGTCGCGCCCGTGGCAGAAATTCCGTTGCCGAAGTAGCCTTCAAATTCGGGCTGGCCGGTGATGGTCAGGATGGTGCTGTCCGATGCTTTCACGCCGCGAAGAAGCTTGTTTTTGAAATCGGCGATCACCAGGTCGAAAGTGGAGAAGGTGGCAAGTCCGGCGGGGGCGTTTATTTGGGCGTCAACCGCCAGTCCGCCGTCGCCGCCAAAGGACACGTGTCCATTGCCGGCAAATGTGCTGATGTCTGCAGTAGCGTGATCTACGAGGCGGATGGACGTGCCGCTGGAATCCGCGATCAACAGGTCTCCGTTAGCCTTCAAGAACGTGCCGACAGGATTGGACAGTCGTACCGCGGGATCGGTTGCGGGATTGCCGTCACCAGCGTAGCCGTGCAGGCCGAAATTTCCGGCAATGATATAGATATTTCCAGGGGTCATCCCGGCGGGAGGCGCCACAGAGCCGGGAACTTCACGAACCACGTTGTTGCCCGGATCACAGAAGATCAGATTGCCGTTGGAATCAACGGACATGCCTTGGGCGGCGCTGAGGGCAGCACTGGTCGCAGCGACGACGGCACCGGTAGTGTCACCACCAGAGACGGCGCCGGCAACGGTGTAGATTTTCCCGGCGAGTTGGGTGCCGTGGTCAGCGGCCCAGATGACACGAACAAGATTGGCCGTGGGTGGCGGGATCGCGGGAGGATCAGGAGCGGGATTGCCAACCAGGCCGATGAAAACGTTGTTGTTGGCATCGACGAAGACATCGTAAGGGCCGTTCAGCGCGGCGCTGGCGGCATTGGTGCCGTCGGCGGCAACGCCGGCGGAAGGCGGAGTAGTTCCCACACCATCACCCGCGCTCACAAAGCTGTAAATGTTTCCGGCGGCGAAGGAGCCGAAGGGCGTGCCGGTGATAGCGATACGGATGGCGTTGTTGCCACGATCTGCGATGTACAAATTGCCGCGAGTATCAAATCCGCAGCCATCTGGAAAATGAAGGTTGGCGCTGGCCATCGGGCCGCCGTCGCCGCCAAACAAGAAGTCTGTTGGGGTCTGGACACCAACGATGTCGTAGACGTGCCCGAGCTGTTCGCCAGGGTTAGCACCCGTCAAGCTCACCAGGATCTTGCGCATCAAGCCGTTGTCCGAGTCGGCGACCCAGACGTTGTCGTGAGCATCGATGCACATGCCCACTGGTCCACTGAATTCCGCGTCGACGGCCAAGCCGCCGTTACCGTTGTAGCCGTCCCTACCGTTGCCGGCGAACACCGTCAACTTGCCAGCGTTGGGCTGGCCGGTGGCCGCGATCTTGTAAATGCGATTCGCGGAGTTATCTAGAATGTAGGTGTTGCCGATGGAGTCTTGGCGAACCGCTACCGGGGCGCCAACGCTAGATACGGTAGGATCGAGATTGATGGGGCCGCCTCCGGCCACCGTGGAGATGTTTTGCGCGCGAGCTGCGAGGGGAGCAATGAAAGCGAATGCCAGGGCCAGGAGTCTTCGCAAACGCATAATGTTTTGGGTTCCATCCCTTCTTATCGAAGCCGGAAAAGGTGATCTCAAAAACGTGTCCCGGCAGGTTCAGCGGACCTGCCAAAAATCGTCGGAATTCGTGCCCGTCTGGCCGCGCCCTCGAATGCATGCCGACGCTGTTTCGCGAAGAGTGCGCGCATGGCTAGACTAGTGTCGGGCCGGACACTGGCCAATAGACCAGGAGTCACGTTTGTGGGTCCTATGTGGTCCGAGGCTCAGTAGGACTAGTGCTCTAGTACTCGAAATCCAGCACCGACGTCAAGCTCAATCCTTCAAATAGCAGATATAAAAGGGGATACGATTGTCGCCTGTCCAGGGGAAGCGATGCCTAACAGGGTGAATTCGACCACAGTTTTCAGGGTACTTTTGCGACTAACCAGCCACAAAGACACGCTTGGAAAGGCCGCCTCGGCCGATCAAAGCCGCTGAGATGCCGACATGGTGGATGCAGGATTGGAACCAACGACCAAGGTCCGGCCGCTGGCCTTGGGCACCAAGGGCAGCAGGTTTCGCAGGCCCAGCCACGCATTGACGCGCCCCGGCACGGTTGCTAGATTGCTTCTCTTGTGCGCAAGGGACGGAACTCATTGATTCAGGGTGCGCTGGCTTGGCTGGTGTTGGCGACACTGGCCGGGGTTGCCGTCGGTTGCGGCAAAGGGACGAAGGTCAGCACCAAGACGGTGGTGCCTGCGGCGGCCAAGCCAGTGGTGAAGGATGCCCCCAAGGAAGAACTGCTCGACAAGTACAACCAGATCGCGCTGGGCGTGAAGACGGTTAACGCCACAGTGGAGCTAAAACCCACGGCCGGCTCGCGGTATAGCGGGGTGATCGAGGAATACCACGAAGTGAAAGCATTCTTGCTGGCAGCCCGGCCGGCGAGCGTTCGGATGATCGGCCAGGCGCCGGTGATCGGCACGACCGTGTTCGACATGGCCAGCGACGGCGAAATGTTCCGGGTCTCGATTCCATCCAAAAACAAGTTTCTGGTAGGCCAGGTGGCCGCCGAACGGAACAGCACCAAGCCCATCGAGAACTTGCGGCCGCATCATTTGCTGGAGGCGTTGTTGTGGCCGGAAATACGCAAAGAAGAGCCCGTCGTTCCAGAGGAATTCAACGATGAGACCGCGCGGTATTACGTGCTGACGGTTTTGCGGGGCGGATATCGCATGGAGATCCTACGCAAGGTATGGTTCGATCGCGCGGACCTGCGGGTCGTCAGGCTACAGACTTATGGGCCGAAGGGCATCCTTGTTTCCGATATTCGCTTATCGGATTGGCAGCCGCTGACGGCAAATCCGGCGCAGGCGGGAGCGTCCACAGGAGGCGCGGAAACAGCCGCAGTTACCGCATTTCCACGCGCCATCCGGATCGATCGGCCGCACGACGACTACCGGCTGGAGTTACAACTCACGAAGGTTGCGGTGAATGAAGAGATTCCGGCCGATCGATTCAAACTGGAGCAGCCCGCAGGCAGCGAATTGGTGCGTGTTGGCGAGAGCAGCGACAACAAACCGACATCCGAGAGTAAGTCCCCCGAGCACAAGCGATGATGGGCGAGTTGGTGGTCCGCAATCTGCTGCACCGGCCGCTGCGCACCCTCATCGGGGTGATGGCAGTGGCGGTGGAAGTGGCGTTAGTGGTGCTGATTGTAGGACTCACTTCGGGGCTGCTGCAGGAGACCGCCAAGCGCATCCAGGGAATTGGCGCGGACATCATGGTGCAGCCGCCCGCCGCGTCGATCTTCCTGGGATTCAGCGGTTCGCCGATGCCCATCAAAATCGGCAGCCGTCTCTCGGAAATGAGGTACGTGCAAGCCGTGGCGCCCGCACTGCTGCAATTCAATTCCAGCGGCGGCGTGGAAGTGATTTACGGCATCGACCCGGAGAGCTTCCGGGCAGTATCAGGGGGGTTCGCGTTTCTGCAAGGGCATGACATGGAGGGTCCGGACGATTTGCTGGTCGACGACTGGCAGGCGCGCGCGAAAAACGTAAAAGTCGGCGATACATATTCGGTGCTGAACCATGACTGGCACGTAGTAGGAATTTTCGAACATGGAAAAGGAGCGCGGTTGTTCGTGCCCATCATCACGCTGCAAGAACTGGTGGGCGCGCGCGACAAGGCCTCGATCTTCTTCCTGAAATGCACGCGCCCGGAACATACCGAAGACGTGATGGAAGAAATTCGCGGCGTGCTGCCGGGTTACACGGTGCGGCCACTGAAGGATCTGCTTGCGCTGATGACCTCAACCAACGTGCCGGGCCTGGAAACGTTTATCCACGCGATGATCGCGCTGGCCATCGCTATCGGGCTGATGGTGATTTTCCTGACCATGTACACCACGGTGATCGAACGGACGCGCGACATTGGCGTGCTGAAATCGATCGGCGCGAATCGCTCATTCATCGTGCGGGTGTTGATCACCGAATCGGCGGCGCTGTGCGCTTTTGGGGTGATCGCGGGAGTAGGCCTAAGTTATCTAGTGCGCGCCGCATTCCTGGCCGGCTTCCCGACGCTCTCGATCCTGATCACCACCGCATGGATTGTTCGGGCGGCAGCAATCGCATTTGCGGGAGCAGTGTTCGGGGCCAGTTACCCAGCATGGCTGGCGAGCCGCAAGGATCCGGTGGAAGCGCTTTCGTACGATTGAGGACGATGTGGTGCGTAACTGGCGCAAAGAACGTAACTGGCGCAAAGAAGAAGATGTAACGCGGATTTCAGCCGCACGAGACGCGGAGGCGCGCCACTGCGGCGGCTAGGCAGGGATTGCAATCGCGGCTACAATACGAGACTTGCCGAAGGACTGATTTTTCAAGGCAAAAACAGTTGGAGCCCATACTCAAGACAGAAAATTTGTGGAAGCTGTACCGCGCGGGCAAGGTCGAAGTCCCGGCTTTGCGCGGGGTGAACTTCGAGGTGCTCCCCGGCGAATCTGTGGCGGTGATGGGCCCATCGGGGTGCGGCAAATCGTCACTGCTGTACCTGATCGGCGGCCTCGCGCAGGCCTCTCGCGGCACGGTCCTGGTGGACGGTAATGATTTGACAACGATGGGTGACGCCGCGCGCACCAAACTGCGACGCCATAAAATCGGATTTGTGTTCCAACGCTTCAACCTGCTGCCGACGCTAACGGCCAAGGGCAACATTGCCATCGCGCAGTTCATACACGGCGACGGATTCGATCCGCATCGGTTTGACGTAGTCACGAAAATGCTGGGCCTGGCGGGGCGTCTGCATCACAAGCCTTCGGAAATGTCGGGAGGGGAGCAACAGCGTGTGGCCATCGCGCGGGCCATCATCAACGAACCGAAGATCCTGCTGGCCGATGAGCCGACGGGAAATCTGGATTCGAAAAATTCCGAAATTGTGCTGCAAATGCTGCGGCAGTTGAACAAGGATCTGGGTCAAACCATCGTGATGATCACACACAACCCGGAAGCGGTTACGTATTTCGACCGAGTTGTGCACATGCGCGACGGTGTTATCGTCGACGGAGTTCCCGCGGACTGACATGGCCAGCGTTGGAACCATCCTGAAACGTACCTTTTTCTGGGCCTACGAGCGCGGTACGTGGCAATACGACGTCGCAGTAGTAATCATTCTTATTTTTGTGTTTCTGCCGCGTGGGTGGTTTCACGACGAGCCGGTTGTGGGACTTTCCGCCAGCGCGCCCGGACAAGTGGCACTCGTAGCCGGAACCGAAAGAAGCGACCGCCAAACCTATCGCGTGGATGCCCGCGTCCTGGCGCCGCCGGAAAAAACGCCGGCATTGCAAAACGAACTGCACCAGGCGCTGCGAAAGGCGCTCCCAGAGCTGCGTAACGTGCGCTTCTCGATTGTCAATATAGAGCCGGTGCGCGACGAAGAAGGCACGGTAATCGCCTACCAGGTGGAAATACGCCGCTGATGACGTAACTGAGCAAGTGCGCAATCCCGGGAACGGGCCAGCGCGCAAACGCCTCGCGCAATTCGCGCATCCATTCTCTATGTCAGGTCCTGTATGCTAGGAGGGCCTCGGTTAAGCGGCGGCAGTCAAATTCAGGCGCGTAGGGACCTATTTTGAAACGCAGACTCTTCCTACTGGCAGGAATCGCAGCGCTCATCGCGCCAGTCTCTCCGGTAAACGCCGCCGCGCAAAATGCCAATCGCGCAACAACCGAGTCCGTGCTCGCGATGATGGACAAATCCGCTTCGGACTTTCGCAGCCTGACCGCCGACCTCGAAAACACGAAGTACACCGACGTGGTAAAAGACAGTTCGGTGGAAACAGGACACATCTACGTGCGGCGCGATCAGAAAATGCGCATCGAAATTACCAAGCCCGATCCGCGGACGATTTTGCGCACTGGCGACAACCTGTTCATGTACACACCGAAGGTGAAGCGCGTGGAAGAATTCGACCTGGGCAAGAATCGCGCGATGGTCGATCAATACGTGCTGCTTGGCTTCGGAACGAAGAGCCAAAATCTGCAGAAGAGCTATGACGTCAAGCTGACGGGCGAAGAACAACTGGACGGCCGGAGAACGTACCTGCTGGAGCTGACGCCGAAATCCGATGATGTGCGCAAGAAAATCACGAAAATCCAGATGTGGATCGATGCCTCGTCATGGCTTCCGGTCCAACAGAAATTCTACGAAAGCGGATCGGCGGACTACATCCAGTTCCACTATTCGAACGTGATGAAGAATCTGAAGATTCCTGATTCACGCTTCAAGCAGGACTGGCCCAAGGATGCTACTCGCGTCAAGCCTGGAATGTAGCCAATTTTGGCGCGTGCAAACGACACCCGAATCCCATACATCTCGATTCCACTGCCTCTCGGGCGTCGCAGCACCTTAACGCCGCGGCCGGAAGGCCACGGCTAGAGGGATTTCACCCAGCCGTCTGTTCCTGGGCGAGCAATTGCTGTTTGCGCGAGAGTCCCCAACGATACCCGGCGAGGTTGCCGTCCTCGCGAATCACGCGATGGCACGGCACCACGATGGAGACGGGGTTTGTAGCGCACGCTCGGGCCACGGCGCGTACGGCTCTGGGATTACCCATGGCCTTGGCGACCTGAGAATAGGTACGCGTGGAACCGCGTGGAATCTGCTGCAACTCCTGCCACACCCGCCGCTGAAAGGCGGTGGCCTGCAAATCCAGCGGCAGCTCCATGCGTGGCGGCTTCCCTTCCACGCGCTGGACGATCTCCTTCACCCAGCGCTCGAAGGTATCGGTAGCCGGGGCGATTTCTGCTCGCGGATATTCCTCGCGCAATTCCGCTACCAGCTTGGCATCCGTGTCGCCGAGATAAACCGCCGAGACGCCACGATCCGTGGCCGCGACCAAGACTTTGCCCAACGCTGACTTCGCAATGCTGTATCCGATGTTCATGCCCTTTCCTCCCTTTTGATAAGTTGCCGGCGTCATTCCGAGTTGCGCGTTGCTGCGCTCGTAGATGCGACTCGACGAACCGTATCCGGTTTCATACAACGCGTCAGTGATGCTCTTCCCTTCACGTAGCATTTTTTTGAAGCGCACCAGGCGCAGAGCCTCGGCCAGTTCCCGCGGGCGCAATCCCGTCACCCGCAGGAACGCTCGACGCAGAGTGGCGGGCGTTGATCCCAGCTTGGTCGCCAAGGCTGCGAATCGCACGGTATCCTCGCGTGACTCTGCCAGCTCACGGGTGGCAGCCTGGACCAAGGCCACAGGTCCGGCGATTTCATTCGGCTTGCAGCGGAGACAAGCGCGGAAGCCCTGCTTCTCGGCCTCTTCACCAGTGCGAAAGAAAAGCACGTTGCGGCGTAACGGTCGCCGAGCCGGGCATGAAGGCCGGCAATAAATATGCGTCGACCGTACCGCCAGCACGAAGGTCCCGTCGGCACGCGCATCACGCGACATGGTCGCTTGCCAAAACCGCGCGGCGGCACGTGCTGGAATGCTTGATCCGCTAGTCCTACTGTTGTGCTTGTTCATAGCCGTCCTCATAACAAGCCCAAGTTAACGCAGCCTCGAAAACAAATCTATCCGCAAACAAGCGTCAATGTGGGTATGGGGAGTGTGCAGGCCCGAAGCGGCTTTTACCGCGAAAGTGCAGGCGGGCTGCAATGCTAAGTTGGACTTTCGTCAGGCTTCCGCGGCTTTCGCAACGGTACGAGCTGCAGGAATTGCTTCGCGATGGGGCACCGTAATCACCAACAGAACCGCTGCCAAAATCACTGCCGCCGCCAAAACCGTGCGCAAAGAAATGGTTTCGCCGACAAACAACCAGCCCAAAAACAAAGCCACGACCGGATTAACCAGGGCATAGGTCGCTACACGCGTCGCCGTACTCTTTTTTAGAATATAGACGTATGCCGTAAATCCCATCATCGAACCGAAGAACACCAAGTACCCGATGGCCATCCAGGAGCGCATGGAAACGGCCGCCAAATGCAGCGAGCGCACCTCGCCGGTGAAAAAACCCACAACCCACAAAGCCACGCCGCCGCACAAGCTCTGCATCGCCGCTCCCATCAACGGTGAAGGCAGGGCGCCATGTTTCGAGTACAGCGAGCCGCACGCCCAGGCAAACGAAGCCACGACCAGAATCGTCACGCCGGCCGGACTTACGCGTTCGGCCCCGCCGAGATTCTTTGGCCCCACCAAGAACACCACACCGGCAAATCCAAGGATCACCCCGATCAGCACTCGGGCCGCTGGCCGCGTGCCCCCGGGCCGCAGCCAATCGACGAGTACCATCCACAGGGAAACAGTAGCCACCAGCAATGCCGTCAGTCCCGACGGCACGGTCTGTTCTGCGACGCAGACTCCGCCATTGCCTACAAACAGCATCAGGAACCCGGTGATCGCCGCGGTCCGCCAATGTTCCGAGGTCGGTCGAATCCCGGTTTTCCAGCGCAATATGGAGTAGAACAAAAGTCCGAACACGAGATGCCGCAGGCCTGCGACCAGTAGCGGGGGAAACGACTCGACCCCAACGCGAATCGCCAGATAGGTAGATCCCCAGATGACATAAACCGCTGCAAATGCCAGCAGCACCAGGGTTGAAGGCCCATGCTTTGGCGCCAGCGCAGTGCAAGCACCGATAGCGACCCGAGTCTGAGGCACGGTAGCCGACATAAGAATGGAACGGTTCAGGCGCGCCCGATCGCGCCAAGTGACTAACAACTACAGTAAGAGTTGTGGCCGATGGTGTCGAGGACCATATTGGACGACGCTTTGGAAAGCGAATCTATCCGCAAAAGAGCTTCAAACGCGTGACAGCAGACGTCGTGGGTGCGCGCGGGAAACTTGCGACAAATGCCCTCAAATGCATGGGTAACATGTGGTACCATTACGAAGTATTTGATCTTACGGCACTTCGCCCGTTTTCCACAGGTTGACGCCAGCCCCCCTGTAGTGGCATTTTAACGACCCCGCCTTCTGCGGGGTTGAGTCTCCACTTTTTGGTGACTCGAGTCGTCGGGGAAGCAACAAGGCAACGTAAAATCGCAGTGGGCGTCTCTGAGGGCGAGATGAGCGCGACGAACCACGCACGAGTAGCTGAGAACTTATCGACGAGGTCCTCGGCGGATGCCTCCAAGTCCGCCGCCTCGGCAACTCCATCCAGCGCCCGGCAGCCTCAACCGACGCTCGTTCCGAGCACCGGGAGCAGCCTACCGGTGCCGGCTACTGCAAACATTCCGTCACTGCGTGTTTTGCCGCTACTCACCGACACGCACACCAGACGTTTCGTACGAGTTCCCACGCACGCGGTAGGCGTGCACCCCGAGCATCGCTCCTATCCGCGGGCCACTTTACGGCTGCCACTGCGGCTCCGTAGCGTCAACAATGTGCCGGAGCAATTTCCGATAACCCTGGTTACGCGAGACATCAGCTCTACCGGGGTGTACTTCCTCTGCCCCAAAGCCCTCACTCTTGGGACCGAAATCGAACTGGAAATCATTCTAGTAAGCCGGCCGATGGGCCGTGGCAATGTGGTGGCCGCGTCCATGGCGCGCGTCCAGCGAATTGAAACTGCGGCCATGCCCGGGTGGTACGGCGTCGCCGCCACCTTTGACGAACTGGCCTTCGACCGCGACGATCGCGTGCCCTCCCGCTTCCTCAAGCCGTAAGCATCTCTGTTGCGATTTTTTCAATATTGTCGTCCTAAAGTTTCCACAGCCTGATAACTTGCCGTTCCCCTAACTGTTGCCCTACACTCTGTCCATACAGTTTTCCGCAGGTCTTCCAAAACAAGTCCACGGAAGCGTCTACCTAGCGGAAGAGGGGATGTCTGGGGGGATAATGAAAAAGCTGGTTTGTTGGTTGTTTGTGCTGGTGTCCGTATTGATGTCCGCGCCGCGCGGTTGGGGCCAGGCGCAAATTACCACAGGAACGATTCAAGGCGACGTTCTGGATGAAAAGGGCGGCGCAGTTAGCGGCGCATCGATCGAAGCCAGAAACTTGGAGACCAACCTGGTTCGCACGGAAACGGCGGACTCCGACGGGCACTTTGCGTTCCTGAGCGTGCCGCCGGGGCGGTACGAGCTGAAAATCAGCCAGCAGGGTTTTGCGACTATTTTGCAGCAGAACTTGAATGTCACGGTCGGCTCGGTGCTCAGCATTCCAGTGACGATGAAGGTTTCCTCGGTCTCGCAGCAGATCATCGTCACCGACGTTCCTGTCATCGAAGTCACCAAGACCGAAAATTCCGCGACGCTCGATGAGTCCGCGGTCGCCAACACACCTGTCCTCGGCCGCAAGTTTGAAGACCTACTCACGCTCACGCCGGGCGTCAGCATTTCTCAGGGCCCCGACGGCGACGAAATCAACATCAACGGCCAGCGCGGTATCTTCAACAATATCTCCCTCGACGGCGGCGACTACAACAACGGGTTCTTCGGCGAGCAGGCCGGTGGCCAGCGCGCCGCAATCGATATCACCCTCGAAGCCGTCAAGGAGTTTCAGATCATCGCCAGTGGCGCTAACGCCGAATTCGGCCGCACTGCCGGTGGCGTGGTCAACGTCATCACCAAGTCCGGTACCAACACCATTCACGGCAGCTTATTCGAGTATTTCAGAGATGAATCTCTAACCGCCGCCGCTTCCGACGGCACGCCGCTGACCGGCTTTCGCCGCAATCAGTTCGGCGGCACGCTTGGCGGCCCGATCAAGAAAGACAAGCTGTTCTTCTTCGTGGCTTCCGAAGGCATCATGGAAGACCTGACGCGCGCCAACCTCAGCACCCCGCTCGGCACGGCTTGCGGCATCACTAATCCCACTTTTAACGCGACGATCAGTGATGCGGAGATTTCCGCCAGCCCGGATTGCCAGCGCCAGACGTTGCTGAATTATTTCCAGACAAATTTCGGCGAAAACGAAGGCTTGCCGATCGATCATATTCAGCGCAACGCTTCGGTTTTCGGCCGCGCGGATCTGAACCTCGACGCCAAGAATCAACTGTTCTTTTCCTACAGCTTCGACCGTTCCAACAATCCGAACCAAACCTTCGACGTGCCCACTTACGGTACGACCGCGAACGGCATCGAAGGCCCATCGCACATCCAGTCGTTCAATGTAAACGCCACCAGCTCGATTACCAACAATGTGCTGAACGAGGCGCATTTCACCTATTCTCGCGAGACACGCCCACGCTCTGCCGTCGACAGTAACTCTGTCCCGGATACAGCTATGGGCTTCTTCCCGAATTTTCGGTTCGGCCAACCGTTCTTTCTCGAGCCGAACGTCGATGAATTGGTGGACCGGCACGATATCCGCGACAACATTTCCTTCGTGCACGGCAGGCATACCTTCAAGTTTGGCGGCGAGTGGCTGCACACGTACAACACACAGATCTTCCGCGGCTTCTTTACGGGACGCTATATTTTTGACAGCACCACCGGTTTCCTCCATTACGCTTCCGACCCTGCGCTTGGGCCGGGCTTCGGGCCTACCACTGCGGAATGCGCCGACGGGTCCTTTACGGATATTTCCCTAGTGACGGGTATTACCCTGAATTCCAGTGGAACCTGCCCGAGCGGAGCCGCCTTTACCGGGGGACCGTTGCTGCTATACCTGCAGCACGGACCCACCACTGCCGGCCAGACCTTGGATTCCTCCGGTCAATCCGCCATTGCCAATGAAGACTTCTCGCTCTTTGCCCAGGACACCTGGAAGCTCTGGCGTAATTTCACATTGAACTATGGCCTGCGCTGGGACGCCCAGCGCTTTCCGGATCCCACCATTCCTCCGTCACAGACCGCGTATGGCGCAGACCTGGCCAACCCAGCGTTCCCCTCGGATGGCAAGCTGCACAGCCAATGGAAGGAATTCCAACCGCGCATCGGTTTCGCGTGGGACATCCGGGGCAACGGCAGGTCTGCGTTGCGCGCCAGCTACGGCATCTATAACGCGCGCCAGAACATGCTCACGCAGGTTGGCGCAATTACCACGAATGGCGTCCAGCAGCAGTCAATCGCTGCGGGGAGCTGCCTGTTCAAGTTTGAGACCGGGGCACCTGGTGGTCCTGCACTTTGCGGACAGAACTCGGCAGGCGGCCCCCCGCCTTCGTATCCGGGCACTGTTCCCGTGCCGCTGCTGGCACCGGGGACGTTCCCGTTCCAGTCCGGTGTCACCGTTTTCGACAAGGACTACGCCAATCCGCGCATCTACTCGACCAGTGTCGGCTACGAACAGCAACTGTTCGGCGAGCTGGCCGCATATTTGGATTTCACAATGTCCAAGGGTGTGCACCTGACGCGTTTCACGAATCCAAACGCCGGTACGGGCTTCCTGCTGCCCACCGGTGGTGCGGACACGGTCACCTATACTGGTGTTCACGAGGTGTTTCGGGACCTGGGCGACGTGACCAATACGGTGAGTTCCGCCAAGTCTCTCTATCGCGGCTTCACCGCGGGCGTGCGCAAGCGCATGAGCCATCGCTTCCTGTTCGACTTCAACTACACCTACTCGGTCGACAAGGACGACGATTCCAACGAACGCGACCCCTTCACCTTCCGCTACGCGAACCTGTTCAATCTCGCCGCGGAATATTCGGATTCGGATCGCGACGAACGCCACAAGGTCAACTTCTACACGGTAGCTAATCTGCCGTGGGGATTTGACGCCAGCGTTCGCATTCAGGCGCATTCCGCGCAGCCAATTACCGATAACGTCAATGGCAACGGCACCGGCGCACCGTGCAGCGAGCAGAACTCGATTACCCGCTTTGTATCCGACGGAAGCGGTGGGGTTGTTGATTGCGGCCGCAATCACCTGCGCAAGGACAACGCCTTCTTCACCTTTGACTTCGGCCTGTCCCGGCGCTTCCGCATCGGCGAGCGTCTGGCCATCGTTCCGAAACTGGAAATGTTCAACACCTTCAACAACACCAACAACGTGAATCCGCTGTCGTCGCCGCAGCTTTTTGACTTCAACGGATTCCTTCGCGTCGGTGTGGGCGATCCGCGCCAGGCACAACTCTCGGTTCGCATCGAGTTCTAACCCAATTTGAGGCGAAAAGCAGATCGCATAACATCCGGTTACACTGACAAGCAGCTTCGAGGGTCCACTTCATGCGTAGTTTGCAGGAGGTGGGCCTCTCAATTTCATGGGCCAGTTGTTCATTGGAGCCTCCCACGACACAACGCGATTTGCGGTAAGCTGAATAAGAAGGGACAAGCTTCTTTCGGCGCCCTTGACGGCATCCAATCGAATATGAGCCGGAATCTTGATCCGTTGAATCTGCGATGGAGACTATTCGGCGTGCGTTGCGCTTGCCTCCTTGGCCTTTCTTTGTTTGCACGCATGGTCACGGCCCAGGAATCGCCGCAGGCGCCGATGACACCACCGCCAGAGCACGACGTCCGCCGTATGTCCAACGCACCTGAAGCGCCCGCTCCGCCGTCGTTGCCTCCTGAAGAAATCATCAGGAAGTTTTCGCAGAAAGAAGACCAGTACCTGGCCGCGCGCGCTGGCTACGGATTTCGCAAGACTATCCGCATCGACGAATTCGACCCCGACGGAAAACTGATCGGCCAGTATCTTTCCGTATCCGAACAGATTCGCGCCGCCAATGGCCGGGTCTTCAACAAGATTGTCGAGCATCCGCAGTCCTCGCTCCATGTGGTCCCGCTCGAGCCCGAGGACGTGAAGGAACTCGAGCGCATCCCGCCGTTTCCCCTGAATAGCGGCCAGCTTGCCAAATACGACCTGAAATACATTGGTGACGAGCAGATCGACGAAATCCTCTGCTACATTTTTCAGGTGAAGCCCAAAGGCGTGGATCGCACCAACGCGTACTTCGAGGGAGTGATTTGGGTGGATTCGAAATACCTTGAAGTCGTGAAGACCTATGGGAAATGGGTGAATGAGCTGGGCGACGTGAAAATTGCCAACATGCCCTTCACCACCTTCGAGACCTATCGCGAGAATGTGGATGGCAAATACTGGTTTCCGAATTACCAGCGATCCGACGAAACCGTGCATCTCAAGAACGGCGATTTTCCCGTGCGGCTGGTGATCAAGTGGAGCGATTTTAAGCCCCTGCCAGCCGCGGGAGCGGCTTCGCCGGCAACGCCCTCGTCAGTCTCGTCAGTACCTCCCGCTGCTGGCGCGCCGGATATTGCCGCGAAGCCGACGGATGCGGCCAAGCCAGGCGAGGCTGCAAAGCCGGCGGACCCCGCAAAGCCACCTCAATTCTAACGTCGCGTCCAGTTCAACGCTCCTGGACATGTCACGCTATTATCTTCGGTCTTCTCTGCTACCCTTCCTGTTTCCTATGTCCATCAGATCTGACGACAGTATCCAGGCCGTGCTCTTCGACTGGGATGGCACGCTCCTTGATTCCTACGATGCCGATTCCGCCGCGTACCTCGCGGCATTCCAGGAAATGGGCATTCCCTTCACGCTGGAGGATCTGGCCCGTCACTATTCGCCTAACGGTCACGCCGTTTATCGCGCGGCTCGGCTGCCACGCTCGCGATGGGATGACGCCAATCGCGCCTGGCGCCAGCAGTATGCCAGTCATAAACCCCAGCTGATTCCTGGCGCCCGCCGTGTTCTCTCGCAAATCGGGAGAAGTCATCAGCTGGGATTGGTCACCAGTGGCGATCGCGATCGCGTGCACAGGCAGCTGCGGCAGTTCGGCTTGACCCGCCTATTCGCGGCGCGAGTCTGTGGCGGAGACACCGTGCGCAAGAAGCCGCATCCCGCCCCCTTGCGTCTGGCGCTTCGCCAGATGTGCCTACAACCCGAGGTGTGCGTCTACGTGGGCGATTCCGCGCACGATCTGGAGATGGCGCGACGCGCCGGAGTCCGCGCCGTCGCTGTCCTCGGCCGATTCCCCACGGAAAAAGCCATCCGGGCCGCACAACCCGAAATCCTCCTCGAATCGATTACCGAACTGCCTGCCGCGCTGGCTTCACTGCGTGAGTCGTGAACACAGACCGGGTCCGTTACTGCGGCGAACGGGACGCGCGAACGCGGCTTGGGGTTCGTGGGTGGTCTGCTACAATTTTCGGGTTTGTGACGAACACAAAACAAGCGAAGCGATTTCTGGTGTCGGGATTCGTGCAAGGCGTGGGCTTCCGCTACTTTACGGAAAACCGTGCAAAGCGCCTGGGGATCTCCGGCTACGTTCGGAATCTGCGCGATGGCCGTGTGGAGGCGTATGCGATCGGCACGCCCGAACAACTCTCGAATTTTCGCCTGGCCCTGGAAAACGGCCCCGGCGCCGCTAATGTCATGAACGTAGTCGAGGAGCTGGATACGATTCACCCGCAGTACGCGGATTCTTTCACGATCACGTATGACGCCTGAACGATTTCGTGCCGGAGAGCCCAGGTGTGAACTAATTCCGCCGTCGTCGTGCGCGAGGGGCGGCAACACTGCTCAAAGTATTCAGGAGATTGGTGAATGGACGAACTGAAAAAGTTAATCCGTGAAGTTCCCGATTACCCAAAGCCGGGGATTCTTTTCTACGACCTGACGACGCTCCTGAAGGACAAGAAGGGATTCCAGGACCTGATCGATCGTCTGTGCGAACACTACAGCGGTCACACGATCGACATTGTGGCCGGAATCGAGGCTCGCGGATTTATTTTTGCGCCTGCGCTGGCTTACCGGCTCGGCGCCGGCTTCGTTCCTGTGCGCAAGCCGAAAAAACTTCCTGCAAAGACGGTAGCGTTGTCATACGCGCTCGAATACGGCAAAGACAGCCTGGAAATCCACGAAGACGCCATCAAGCCCGGCGATCGCGTACTCATTTGCGACGATCTGCTGGCCACTGGCGGAACAGCCGCCGCTACCGCGAAGTTGATTCAACGACTGGGCGGAAAAGTTGAGGGCCTGGCCTTCGCGGTCGAACTCACGTTCCTCAACGGCCGCGCGAAGCTTCCCGGACTCGACGTTTTCTCCCTGATTCAATACGACAAGTAAGCCTACCTACCACGTCTTTGCCGCAAAACCTCAAATAGAACGACGCCGGCTGCGACGGAAACGTTTAGCGACTTCACCGGCCCAGTCGTTGGCAGCGATACCAGGAAATCGCAACGCTTGCGGGTCAGTTCGTGCAGGCCTTGGCCCTCGCCGCCGAGAACGATCCCCATCGGCGAAGTGTAGTCAGCCTGGGTGTAGGTCTTGTCCGCGCGTTCGTCGAGGCCCGCCAGCCAATAGCCGGCTTCTTTCAGTTCCTCCATGGTGCGCGCGAGATTGGTAACCTTAGCTACTGGCAGGTGCGCAATCGCGCCAGCGGAGGCGCGCGCCACCGTATCCGTTAAGCCTGCGGCGCGGCGCTCGGGAATCACCACACCGTGCGCGCCGGCAGCTAGCGCCGTTCGAATGATGGCGCCAAGATTGTGCGGGTCTTCGACGCCGTCGAGCAGTACGATCAAACCTTTTTCGCCGTGGCCGGCGCCGGCATTTGCTGCGGCCAGAATGTCGTCCAGCGTGGCCGCGGCGCGCGCAGCAACCAGGCCCACGATGCCCTGGTGATCCTTCGAATCTGCCAGGCGATCCAGCTGGCCGCGGTCCTCGAAGCGCACCGAGATACTTCGCTGCCGCGCGAGTTGCACGATCTGTTCGATGCGCGTGTCCTGGCGGCCGCGCGCGATCACGATACGATCGAAGGCGCGGTTCGCTTCCAACGCTTCCTTCACCGCATGTATGCCCGTGAGTTTGTCCATGGAAAATGGAGCGCCTCTAGTCCAATGCCGCGCAAAATTCCAATGTTCGTTCACGCACCGTTTTTACTTTCGCCGCAAACGAAGCGGCTGCTGCCTCATCAACCAGTAAAATCACGCGATCCAGATCGCCATCGCCGGCTCGCCCGGCCAGCGCGAGGCGCAGCGGTTGAAATAATTCGCGGCTACTGAGTTCGGAGGTCGCTTTGAGCGTGGTGACAACTTCCTTGAATCGCTCGGAGTCAAAGCCCCCAGAGCCTTCCACGAGAATCAGCCGCGCCAGCTGTCGAAGCGCATCGCGCGCAGCGTGTCGTGACATGGTCACGTGCGTCTCGGACTGCGACATCAGTTTCGCGGCATCGTAATGAAAGACCAGAGACAGCAAATCGGCAAGACCGCTGCGATCGCTGGCTTGCGGACCCAGCATTGCGGCGGCCCGTTCGCACCAGGCCCTCTGCGCCGCAGAAAGTTCGGCAGTCAGCCAGCCGCGCTCGCGCAGAATTTCCGCGACATCGGTGACCGCAAACGCAATCGCGGTTACTTCCGTGGTTGCAGGCACGGCTTCCGCATTTTCCTCGGACGTCATGGGAGTAATTTTAATATCGGCAAGAAAGCGTCGCGATCACGTAAGCGGCGATCGCTTGGCCGCGTCCAATGGCGTCCACGCCTTCGTTGGTCTTGGCTTTCAGGTGGACCAGGTCAGCCGAAATGCCGAGCGCGCGGCCCAGAGTTTCACGCATTTTCGGAAAATGAGCGCCGAGTTTTGGTTTTTCCGTGATCACCACGGCATCAATCCAGTTGATTTCAAACTTTTTCTCTTCGAGCAGCTTCTTTGCGTGCTCCAGAAAAATCAAGCTGTTCGCACCCTTCCACTTCGCATCGGTGTCGGGGAAATGCCTGCCGATATCACCGAGCCCCGCGGCCCCAAGCAGCGCGTCGCACAACGCATGCGCGAGCACGTCGCCGTCGGAATGGCCCACCGGGCCTTTGTCGAAAGGCAATTCAATTCCTCCGACGATGAGCTTACGTCCTTCCTTCAAACGGTGGAGGTCGTAGCCGATGCCGCAGCGCACACTCATGATTTGGCGCGCTCGCGTTCCAGAAAAAATCGCGCCAGTTCCATATCTGCGGGCTTGGTGATTTTGATGTTGCGCTCCGAACCGAGCACGACGTGAACATCGTGACCCAGGCGCTCGACCAGTCCGGCTTCATCCGAAGCCATCACGCCGTCGGCTTGCGCGCGCGCGAAGGCTTCCCTCAGCAATTTTGTCGCGAAGACCTGCGGCGTTTGCGCCAGGACCACGCGTTCTCGCGGGATAGTTGCGGTGATCAGTGCGACGTCTTCGGGCAAGCTCGCGCGCTTTACTTCCTTCACGGTATCCATCGCGGGAATCCCCAGGATCGCCGCGCCGCAGCGCCGAGCTTCTTCGATGACGCGAAGGATCTGCTCGCGCGTGACGAAGGGGCGCACTGCGTCGTGCACGGCCACGAGTTCGGTATCGCTAGGAACCTCATCGAGAGCTCGCGCTACCGATTCCTGCCGGGTATCGCCGCCGCGCACGACGCGAATTTTCTGGCTCAACTTTTCTGCAGCGATGCGCTCCTCCAGTTTAGCGATTCCGTCAGGACGAGTAGCCACGATAATGTCAGTGATCAGATCGCATGCCGCAATCCGCCGCACGCTTAAAATGACAATGGCAACGCCGTCCAGTTCCAGAAATTGCTTGGGAGTTTCGGCGCCCATGCGGGTTCCAAGACCCGCGGCAGGCAGAATGGCGACAATGCGGCTCATGTTTTGTGACCCGAAGCACCTCAAGTGGAATCGGTGACTTACGGCTGACGAGGCCTGTGCGTTTTTGCGAGCAAACGAGTGTACAACAACGCGTGCTGGAGGCGAAGAGCAGAGCCGGAATCACTGCACCTCACTGGAAGTGAAGGGCTTGTTGCACAACTCCAACAGGCTGACGTCAAAGGTGGTACGTTTTGCGTCATGCTGTTAGCGTAAGATTGCTTCATGCCGCCCGGAGCAAGCCTCAATCTTTGGAAGAAACAACTTGGCACGGTGCCGGATTGGGCGTGGGAGCGAACCGATATCGAGGCACTGGTGCTGGCGGACAACGGCCTGACGAGCGTGTCTGAAAAAATCGCAGCTCTGAAAACGTTGCGGATGCTGGATCTTGGACACAATCAGCTGGCACAAGTGCCTGCGGCGCTTGGCGAACTCCAAGGCCTTACAGATTTCCTCTATCTGCACGACAACCAGCTGAGCCAGTTGCCGGCGGCGCTCGAAAAGCTAACCAAATTACGCTACCTGAATATCAGCGAGAACAAATTCGAAGCGCTGCCGGAGTGCGTCGGCGCGATGAGTGGCCTAGTCGAGTTGCGGGCGTCGGACAATTTGTTGACGGCACTGCCGGAATCAATCGGACGCCTTCATCATTTGCGGGAATTGCACCTGCGGAACAATCGGCTGACAGCCTTGCCGGAATCCATTGGAATGTTGAAGGACTTGCGGCAGATCGATTTGCGCGGGAATCCGATCAGCGGTTTGCCTGAGAGGATTGCTGCGTTACCGCGCCTTGAAAAACTGGATTTGCGTTGGGTAACTACGTTGGAGTTGGAAACGGACTGGGTAGCTGCGATGCAGTCCCGCGGCTGCATGGTTTATCGATAAAGTTCGGCTGAGAAGCAATTCACTGGCTGAAGCTATTCCTCGACGAGACTAGTCGGCGTCGGATTCCGGCGACATCGGGCGGGGTGTGCGGGCCACCGAGCCGGGATCGGCGGCGCGCGGCGAACCGTTGGTGTCGGTCGGACGGCTGCTTTCGCCGCGGGTTGCGCCAGCCGTGGCCGAACGCGCGCCTTGTGCGGCTTCGAGCCTTTCGTCCATGCGGCCGAAGATCATTTTCCCCGCGGCGCTCTGATGCACTGAGGTCACCGTCATGTCGATATTCTTGTTGATAAAACGGCGCGCCCCGTCGACTACCACCATCGTGCCGTCGTCCAGATAGCCGACTCCCTGGCTGGCTTCCTTCCCTTCGCGAATAATGAACACACGCATGGATTCGCCCGGCAGGACTACCGGCTTCAAGGCTTGCGCGAGCTGGTTCACGTTGAGCACTGCGAAACCTTGTACCGTGGCAACCTTATTCAAGTTGAAATCGTTGGTGATGATCTTCGCGCCAAGCTTGCGAGCAAGATCAACGAGCTTATGATCCACTTCGCCACTGGCGGCGGCATCGTTGAGCAGTATGCGCACCGACAATCCGGGAATCTTGCGGATGCGCTCCAGCACGTCGAGCCCGCGGCGCCCGCGCTGACGCTTGAGGGGATCGCTGGAGTCGGCAACCATCTGCAGTTCGTGTAGCACGAATTGTGGGACGAGCAGCGGGCCATCCAGGAATTGCGCGTCGCAGATTTCGGCGATGCGCCCGTCGATCAACACACTGGTGTCGAGCAGTTTGGGAGACTCTACTGACGGTGGCGGATGCCCCGTCACTAGGTCCCCGATTTTTTCCAGGCGCACTCCTCCGCCTTTTTCGGAGCCAACCACGAAGCCTAAGTAGGCAAAGGCGAACAGGGCGGTGTACTCGAGGAAGGACTTGGTGGGTTCCGGCTGGGAGGTGTGAGAGATGACAAAAGTGACCAGCAGCGCAGCAAACAATCCCACCACCGCTCCGAAAGCGCCACCTAACAGCCCGCTCAGGGCGGCGCGGCGCAACCGCAGCTCAGCCAGTAAGATGGCGACAGCCATCAACAAACCCATACCCGCGGCAGCAAACCCACGCAAATGAAAGGGCCCAAGCGTATAGCACGTCGCCGCAGCTACAACGGTGAGAATGACGCGAATGATCCAGGAATCCCAGCCAAGCCCCGGCGAGCGCGACGCGCGCCGGTCCGTACATCGATCATTGGCTTCAGGAGCCGCAACGTCCGCAGCTGAGTTGACGGCGGGGCGCTCTGTGTCTGGAAAAGCTCGGCTCATGCGACCTCACAGGACTTGCACAATCACTGCAAAATCGGTGCCGCTTTCCCGCAGAAGCGCGAAACTCCAGGCTGGTGCGGGATTGAACTCTAGTTACGTTCCGGAGGTGTATATACGCTTCTGAAGGCAGAGCGTCAAGGCTAGATGCGAAGACCGGCACATAGTCTTCACGCTATGCCCGCAACGTGGCGGGCGAGGGCTTCTAAGAGACGTACATCCGTGGGACGCGCGCACTGACGGCGCAAAGTAGATCAGAGGTTACCGTACCGATGCTGTGAGCCACGAGGTTGGCGGGTTGGACTTGGTCGCCGTCAACGCCGTATATGGTACACACGTCGCCACACTCCACAGATTGGATGTCGGTAACGTCGATCATGGTTACGTCCATCGAGACGATTCCCACGATTGGGGCGCGTTGCCCTTGGATCAGCACGCTACCCTTGTTGCCTAGGGAACGGTGTACGCCATCGGCGTAACCTGCTGCAAGAACGCCAATTACAGACGGGCGCTGGGTGACGAATTTGCCGCCATAGCCCACACCGGTTCCCGCGGGTACCTTTCGCAAGCTCATGATGCGCGTGCGCAAGCTCATGACCGGCTTGAGCGGGAGCAGGCGTTCAGCTTCAGCACGTTGCTCGATGGGATCATAGCCGGGATGATAGCCGTAAAGGATGACGCCAGGGCGAACCATGTCTGCCCAGGTTTCGGGCCGCGAGGCAATTGCGGCGCTATTGGCGAGATGGACTATGCCGGGATCAATTCCGAGGCCACGCAGCCGGTCAAGCGCGAGATAGAAATGCTCTTCCTGCTCGCGGGTCTGCTGCCCCTGAGATGATCCGGCGAAGGCCTCTGAAGAAGCGAAATGCGTCATGACGCCGCCAAGCCGCAGGTGGCGGCACTTCGCATAGCGCTGCGCGAAGCACTCGATATCCTGAACGGGGATGCCGATGCGATTCATGCCGGTGTCGATTTTCAGATGAAACGAAATCTGTTTGCCGCGGTGGCGGGCGGCAGCGCGGTCGAGTTGCTCCAGCTGCTCACAACGGTGAACCACCGGAACGAGATCGTGCTTGAGCAGTGCGGGCTCTTCGCCGGGCCAGAAGCTGGTAAGCACTAGGATAGGCTTGCGAATGCCAGCTTTGCGAACCTCGGCACCTTCGGAGGCGGAGGTCACGCCAAACCAGTCGGAGCCGGCTTTTTCCAGGATCTTCGCGACTTGCGGGCCACCGTGGCCATAGCCATTGCCTTTGACGATGGATAGAACGAAGCGTGGCGTTTCGCGCTGCTCCTGCGGGGGATTCACATGTGCGCGAATGGCGCGGAGATTGTAAGTCAGCGCAGAGGCCGAGACTTCGGCCCAGACCTGTCGGCCTTCGACTTTAGTGTCGCGATTTCGAGCGGCATTCTTTGTTGCCCCCGGCTTGGGAGCGTCCTGACTCGGCGGAGTGGCTTTCTCCGGCATTGTGAGCGTTTGTCCCATGATATGGTCCCTGAAGAGAAAAATAGTGTACGACATCCGCGAGGCCCGGGCCGAAGGACCGCGCCGATGCCGCGTGAAAGACAACAGCCTGAGGAAATAGCAATCCGCGAGCCAGTGCCGTTGGGGTGGATCAAGAGGCAGAACAAAGCGTAAGCCCTTTAGTTTGTTAAGCGAACACAGGACCCGAGGAACGAAGGCTGGGTATCGGTTGACGCGAGTGCGTTTCGCCGCACACATAGATACTGGCTGCTTCCCTGGGTCGAAGCGTAGAATCCACGGCAGACGCGTCCATGCATAGAGGCTCATCCTCGCAACCATCGCGAAGGGAGAAACCACGATGAGACATAGCGAAGGGAACGGGACCACACACTTGGCGGCACTGAGCGTTCTAGGGCTAGCACTGTTTGTGTTGGGCTTATCGTCGATGCCGTGCGCGGCGCAGGAAGGGGCGAGCGGCAAACGGGATGTGGACCTGACGGCCGCTGACAGCGTCAAGCTGAAGGCGACTTACTATGCAGCCGCTAAGCCGGGGCCGGGGGTACTGCTGTTGCACCAGTGCAATCAGCAGCGAAAAAATTGGGATGACTTGGCCACCCGACTTGCTGCGGCGGGAATCAATGTATTGACACTCGATTATCGCGGATTCGGCGAGAGCGGCGGTCCGCCGGCCAACGAAATGTCCAACGAAGATCGCACCAAAATGGTTAACGAGAAGTGGCCAGGCGACGTCGACGTGGCATTCAGCTACTTGGTGGCGCAAGCTGGTGTGACACGCGGCATCGCTGGAGCCGGGGGAGCGAGCTGTGGCGTCAACCAGTCGATCCAGCTGGCACGGCGGCATCCGGAAGTGAAGTCTCTGGCGCTGTTGTCGGGAAACACGGATCGCAACGGCCGTGAGTTCTTGCGGAAGTCGGCGAAGCTGCCCATCTTCCTTTCCGCCGCCGATGATGACGACGGCGCAGTGGACTTGATGCAATGGTTGTACGGGATCTCCACGAATCCGGGAAGCAAGTTCGAGCACTATGCGACCGGCGGGCACGGGACGGTGATGTTCGCGGAGCACAAGGACCTCCCGGGAATGATTGTGGATTGGTATGTGCAGACGCTGGTGAAAACCCCGGGCAGCGCTCTGGCCCAGAGTGCTGCGGGACGCGCGGCGCACGCGCCGGGAATCCTGGAAACGATCGATTCGCCGGGCGGCGCCAGCAAGGTCGCCCAACAACTGGCTGATACCCGAAAGCGCGATCCCAAGGCCAGCTTGTTCCCGGAAGGAATCGTAAATATTCTGGGTTACGAGCATTTGCAGACGGGCGATAACAAGGGCGCGGTGGAAATCTTGAAGCTCAATGTAGCGGCCTATCCAACTTCGCCGAATGCATATGACAGCCTGTCCGATGCGTACCTCGCAGATGGGCAGAAAGAAGCGGCGAGGGAAAATGCGAAGAAGGCGCTGGACCTGCTGGCCTCTGATACCTC
>Ga0134124_10000222_pt1 | contig 51457 bp, 46 predicted proteins | sample KB304_FD_96880 | JGI IMG/M metagenome (GOLD analysis project Ga0134124, IMG submission 96880) | Terrestrial soil microbial communities without Nitrogen fertilizer from Kellogg Biological Station, Michigan, USA - KB3-0-4 | ecosystem: Environmental > Terrestrial > Soil > Unclassified ...
ATCTGGTGGCGCGCTACGGCGAATTCGTGCTGTTGAAGCCGCGCTTCGAGCTGCACACCCTGCTGCTATGGGGGGCGGCGCCGGTGCTGCTGATCTGCGGCGTCGTCGCGCTCTACTTTACCGCCCGCCGCCGCACACCCGTCGCGGCCGGCACGGAGGGGCCTCCGCTGAGCGCCGACGAGCAACGCCGGCTGGCGTCGCTCGCCAAAGAGCAGGGCTAGTTGTCCTTCGCGCCTTCGCGGATCCAGGCGCGGATCGCATTACGGTCGCAGGACGAGAGCTGCTTCTTGCCGTGCGGCATGCGGATCTCCGGCGACACGCGCCAGTCGAGCAGTCGCATCAGGTTGCTCGAGTCCGGATCGCCCGCGACCACCATGGGACCGAACTTGGTGCCCTTCATCACGCCGGCGTAGCTGGTCAGGTCGAGCCCGCTTTTCTCGACGCCGGCCGCGCCCGGCTGGTGGCAGCTTTCGCAGCGGCCCTTGAAGATCGGCACGATATCTTCGCGGAAGCTCTGCTTGGTCTGGCTGGTCGTCGTCTGGCTCTTCGGCGCCGCCTGACAATAGGCCGGCTCGGATGAGGTGAGCACCACGCCGGCGACCGTCAGTACGGCCAGCGCCGCCCCTGCTGCGAAAATAAGAGGTTTGCGCGTCATAGCCGGTCTCCTGTCATGTCTTTAAGGATCGTCTTGAGGGATGGTGTTTGAAGGCCCCGCTCGCAGCGGGCGGTATCATCTTAGAATTATAGGCGGATTCTCGATTGACGCACGTCAAAAACCGGTGTGGACGTGCGAAATCGCCCGTATTCTTTGTGTCCGGCGCCGGGTCTGCCGGTTGCCCTCTCTTGCGGAGGGCTTTTTCGTAACCCCTCGCGCATGACGAGGGGGCGGGCGCCCCGCTTCAGCGCAACCGTAACAGTGTGGGACCTCCGTCTCCGGAAATCTCCGCGCCGCCACGGCGCGCCACCCAGACCGGTATCGGCCCCGGCCTCTTTGCAGCGTGTGGCGGCTGACGGCCGGCGCTTTCGGCGGCTCGTGGGATCGCCTTTTGGCCGCGACGGTCACGACGCCTTTCGGGCCGTCGATCCAATCGCGCCGCCGGCGAACCGACAGGCTCACGCCGTCAGCGAGCTCCTCGCGGAGCTTTCTAGTAAGCCCGGGCGGGTCCGTCGCCGCCCGGGGGGGCCTGGGAGCGTTCCTCCGGCCCGCGGGCGCCGCATCCGATGCCATTTCACGACGCCTCATGACAGCGCCCACGATGAACCGGACGCGGGAAATGTAAGGCCGCCGGAGCCGGTGGGGCCGTGACGGGACCTAACAGGGGTCCGGAATCCTTACGGCGAGCCCCTCTTTAACGCGCTGTTTTTCGGCGGCCGGACATGCGTCGTGCAGCCCGCGCGGCTTACGCAAACAGTGCCGAGACACTTATAGGATCTAGCGCCGCTTCACCCGCACCACGGCGCCGCGGTTTACCGTGCCGTCGGCATATACGGTCGCATAGATATCGGCATGGTTGCGGATCGGGGTATTGGCCCCGGTCTTGTTGCCTGAGAAATTCGAAACGCCGGGTGCGGTGGTGAAGAAAGTCCGGGCGGTGCCGTTAAGGCTCTGCGCGAGCGCTGCGTCGGTGGCGAAGATCAGAGTGCCGGCAAGCAGGGCAAATGTGATGGATTTCATTGTCGCTTCCCCGTGAAAAGCGGAATGCGCCATAGGAAATCGCGCAGCCGCATCGTCTCAACGGGATCGGAAACCGGAAGTTCCAAGGCTTGCCGAGGCGCTGGCGACCCGATGGGGGATAAGGCTGCCTCCGCCTCTCCGGTCCTAAAACAAAAGGAGCGGCCCGAAGGCCGCTCCTTGATCGCGTATCGATCGCTTCCCTCTACCAGCGCGTGGAGATTGCGAAGGAGACGATCTGCGCCGTGTAGTTCGGGTTGGCGTAGGCGAGGAACAGAGACTTGCCGCCGCTGCTGATGTCGGTGCCACCGGCATCCGCGGCCGACGGGGAGTAGGGGCTGAAGTTGTCGGTCGCCCAGTTGGTGTTGCGGTTCTGCTCCCAGACGTAGCGGGCCTTGAGCTGGACGTCGCCGAACCAGCCCATTTGCCGCACCAGCGCCGGATCGACGTAGTACTTGGCGAGCACGCTGAAGCGCTGGAAGATGTTGTGCTCATCCGGGAAGGCCGGCGAGGGACCGGTCGTGTTGTTGCCGGTGCAGCCATTGGCGCCCGAGGTGCACGGGGCGGTGACATTGGCTTCGTTCGAGATCGCCGCGACGTAATCGACCTTGAAGTCGAGCTTGCCGGGGATAGCCTTCCAGTCGAAGCCTGCGATGAAGGTGTTGTACCGCTGCGTGATGTTGCTCGACCAGATGTTGCTGGGGATGAAGCCGCCGGCGGCGCCGCCGCAGCACGACTCCATGCGGAGATAATGCTGTTCGTGGTTATAGCCGAACATCACCCGCACATCCGGAGTCAGGCGGACGTTGAGGTCGGCACCCACGTTCCAGGCACGGTCATATTTCGTGCCGAGAGTGTCAAGCATGGCAGTGGCAGTCTGGTTACGAGTCAGATCGGTCGGGTAGTTGTCCCACCGCAGGCCGCCATTGGGCGACACGACGATATCGCGGGTGACCTGGACTTCGACGACTGTGCTGCCCTTCACGCGGTCGCGGTTGTTCACGAAGAAGTAGCGCATCGCATTGGCCGCGAAATCGGTCGCGCTGGTGGCCGCCAGCCAGTTGCCGTAGCGGCGCTTGGAGGCGTCGAGCGAGGACCGGGCGGTCAGCCAAGTATAGGGCGTCCAGTTGACGAAGCTCTTGATGCCCCATTCGTTGGTCGCGTCGACTTCGCCGTTCTGGAAGCTGAAGCGCTCAAAGAACGGACCGACACCGAAGGCCCAGGCCCGGTTGATCTGCCACTTGGCAATGTCTTCGATGACGAACTTGGTATAGGACGAAGGCAGGCGGGTCAGCGGCGCCGTCGTCGCCGTGCCGGTGTCGGAATAGGCGTAGTTCGTGAACGTGATCGGGGGCGTGTTGTCCTTACGATCGTAGTAATTCACCTTCAAGGTGTTGGTGAGGTCGTGCGTGAGGTGCGAGTAGAACGTGTTGTTGGTGAGGAATGCGTTTACTTCGCCGCCCAGGCTCGCCCGCGGATAGGCGGCGAGTGCGACCTGTCCGTTGGTGTTCGTATTGATGAACGGATCATCCTGCCGGAACATCATGTACTGGAGCGTACTGGTGTAGCGGGTCTTGAAGATCGGGATATCGGTGGAGTTGTTCCAGGTCACGCCGTTGACCTGGTTATCGGCATACAGGCCGTAACGCAGGTTGTTCGGCCCGAACGGCGCCGCGCCGGCACCCGTACCGTTGCAGGTGACGCAGAACGGGTTCTGGACGTCGAGCACCTTGTTGTTGTTGCTGAAGAACGACCCCATGTACTTCAGCGAGGTGTTCCAGCGCGAGCCCCACGGCGTGGAGCCGACATATTCGCCGGCGCCGTTGACGATCTGGGTACGGTCGTCGAGCGGTTGCGGAACTTCGACGGCGCCCGTGCTCGGACGCGGGTTTGCCGAGGTCGTCGACAGACCGAAGCCGATGCCGAGCGGACGCGTACCGGTGCGGTGTTCATGCGAGTAATCGGCGGTGAAGTCCCAACCGTCGAACATCGTGTTGCGATAGCCGGTCGTGAACTTGTCACGCATCGTCTTCAGCTCGATGTTTGTCAGCGGTGATCCCGTCGCCGGGAATACGCCGGAGCAGCCGCCCGGGTTGGCCAGGCCATCGAGATAGGCTTCGATACAGTTACGCTGCGCCTGAGACTGGGCGGCCACGTTGGAGTTGGCTTGTAAGAAGGCGCGTGCCGCGGGGTCGACCGTCAGAGTGGTCGAGCCGACGCCGCCGAAGATCGACTTGGCGCTCGAGCTCAACAGATGCGGAGTCTGGTCGAAGCCGAGGTAGAAGTACTGCTTGCCCGGCTCATAGACATCCAACCGGTAGCGCTGGTTGTCGAAGCCGACATTGTCAGCCCAGAAGTCGAGGGCGAAGCGGCCGTCTTTGGTGCCGGCGAGGAAGCCGAATTCCTTGAGGTAGACGTTGCGCGGCACCTTGCCGTATTCGTCCATCTTGGCGTTGCTGTTCGTCGTGCTTGGCGTGAGCCAGAACGGATCGGCGGAGGTCGTGCCAAACCCGCTGCCCGGCTTCTGGAGGAAGACGTTGGTGCCGGCTTCGGCGGTGCCGTTGTAGTACCAGCCGGTCTCGGCCACCGCGACCGCTGCGCCCTTCACCGGCATTTGGTCTGCCGCTAAGGCGCCGGTCACTGGCGCTATCGCACACAACATGATCCCGCCCAGCAGCGTTGCCTTGCGAGACTTCAGAATGTCGCGTCGGGATTTCATGTCACTCGCCCCTTACCAGTCGCTCGGTATTTAAAAATTTAGCCCCAGATTTCTCCGGCCGCCCGCTTTCGGCAGGCGGCCGCATCGCCCTTCGGTTAGCGCATGAAGCGCGCGCCGGCCGGGTTGTTCGAACCGTGGTGGTTCGAGTGGCAGTTCTGACACTCGCGGCCCTGCGCATAGAGCGTGACCAGCGCGTTACGCGGGTTGCTGTTGTGCTGGCCACCCGAGTGGCACTGCTGGCACAGCCGCGGACGCGAGATCTTGAGCAGGAAGTCGTTGTTGGAGCCGTGCGGATCGTGGCAGTTCAAGCAGTTCTCACGAACCGGCGGGTGCTCCCACAGGAACGGACCGCGCTTCTCGGCGTGGCACTGCCAGCAAGCCTCGTTGACCGTGGCGGTCTTGAGCAGCTTCTCGCCGTAGGTGCCGTGCGGGTTGTGGCAGTCGCTGCAGACCATTTTGCCTTCGCGCACTGGCATGTGCGACGAGCGCCAGATCTCGGCGCGCTTGTTCTTGTGGCACTGGAAGCAGGTGTCGCCCTGGAATTCGGTCTTGAGCTGCGCCTTGCGCGACACGTTCTTCATGACCGTGTGGCAGTTGGTGCACATCAGGCCGCGCTCGTCGTGCGTGCTGCCGTGCCAGTTCACCCGGTTGCCCTTGTCGTGGCAGTTCAGGCAGGTCTGGTTGTTCTCTTCGGCCGTACGCGACAGGTCTTCCGGACGGAAGGAAATGATGCCGCCGACGCCGCGTCCGCCGCCCGCCTTCACGTGGGCGGAGCCGGGGCCGTGGCAGTTCTGGCACTCGAACATGCCCTTCTTGGTCTTGCCGATCTTGCCCATCAGGGTCTTGTCAAACAGCGCCGCCTGGCTGGCGTGGCAGGTCAGACAGACCTTGTTATCGACGAAGGTGGCATTGACCGGGGTGGAGGAATGCTTGCCGCCGGCCACCGGACCGGACTTGGTCGCAGGAGTTGTTTCCTTGGCGCCGCCCTGAAGGAATTCGAGGAGGCTGCCGGCCTGCGCCAGCTTCGGCATGTCGTTAGCGGAGGGCGCCGGCACCGTGCCCAGCCGCTGCGCGTACTCTTGCAGCGCAGCAATGACCTGGTCGTCGGCCTTGACGGCGATCTGGCTCGGCTGCTTGTCGAGCTGCTGCGCAAAGCTCGTGAGCGCGGTGACCGCGTCGTCGGCTTTGGCTGTTTGTGGGAGGAAAAGTGCGGCTCCCAAGAGGAGCGCTGATGCTGTGGCGACTACGAGCTTTTTACCGACTGCAAAGCGACTGAATTTTTTCACGTAACCACCCCCGCAACGACAAGACCTACCGTCACCGCCGACATGACGCTGACTAGAGAGCTATTTTGCTCGGTTTTCGAAGGATTTCGTACGCCGCGTACGCTTGATACAAAGCCGCGCTGTACGTTTATGCCCCCATAAACCAGACTTCAGTTTTTCAAGTTTCTAATTTGCATGCAAGGGAAAGCGGATTTTGATCTGGGTCAAATGGGTCCGAAACGCTGTGGGTGCAGCGCCTTTTACGTTGGCTGAATCAACGCAATCTCCGGAAAAGTGCTATTTCTACAGTGTTCTAAGAGGGTTGCCTCTTTGATGAATCTCAAGTGGCCCTGTGTGATGAAACGGCCACAGATTCACAATAAATGCTTAAGGCCGGACATAGCGGCAACTGATACCGCCGACGAATACGAAATCGTAATGCCGTTTTGCGGCGTCGTTTCGATTCTCGAATCGTGCGCTGGCGGGCCATCGGACAAACGAAAGGAGCGGCCCGGAGGCCGCTCCTGAGTTAGTGGACCCTAGGTTTTGGGTGCTTACCAGCGCAGGCCGACCGACGCCCCGAGCAGGTGTACGTTGTAGTTGGGATTGTCGAAGGCCATCCAGGTCATAAAGCCGGTGCCCGACACAAGGGCGTTCATGTAAGGCTGCATGATGTCCTGGTCGAGGTTGTTGACGCTGTTGCGTTCCCAGACGTAGCGGAGCTTGGCATAGGCCTCGGCGTTGATACCCAGCGCGCGGACGCTGTCCCTGTCGAAGGTGTATTTTGCCTGCGCCTCAAAGCGCGACCACTGGCCTTTGACGTCGGGGAATTGTCCGCCCGTCGCAACCGTCGGGATAACCGCGTTGTCATCCCGGTTGAGCGGTTGGCTGTTGTTGAACAGCGACACCGTATACGAGAAGCGGAAGTCGAGCTTCTGCGGGATCGCGCCCCAGTTGAACGCCGCCATGAAGGTGTTGACGTTGTCCTTGATGTCGGAGTGATAGGTATTGGCGGCGGTCAGCGTCTGACCCGTCGTGAACTTCAGGTTCTGACGATACCTCTCGTGCATGTAGGCGACGAGCACGTTGGTCCAGGGATTGAACACGTAGGCGGCTTCAACGCCGCTCTTGATCGATTGCGACCGGGTCAGGCCGGCCTCGGTCGCGCTGATCGAGTAGCTGTCATCCTGGTAGGTAAACGTCGGAGTGACGGTCAGCCCGCGGATGACATTGATCGCAGCGGCAAACCTGCCCTGCTGGCGCTGGCGATTGTCGAGATAGAACTGACGCATCGCTTGCGAGTACTGCGTGTTGCAGCCGGCCGCGGGCTGGCAGCCCGCCGCCGCCCATTGGTAATTACCGACGAAGCCCTTGTAGTCATACGTGTCGTAGTGCCGGTCGGATACGAGGTAGCTGCCGCGCAGCGTCAGCCACGACCGGGGCTTGTAGTCGGTGAACAGCCTGCCCGAATTCTGATGCGTCACGTCGGCGTCGGCGCGCGTCCACTTGTAGCGTTCGTAGCCGTAGTCGGCGCCGATGTTCCAATTGCGCATCGCCGACCACACCAGTTCGGCGCCAGCGTTCTGCTTGTTATAGGAGATCGAGAGGCTGCGCACCGGAGCGTAGCTGGCGCTGGTGGTGGAGGCGGTCTTGACGTCGGTCACTACCCAGTCGTTGAACAGAAGCTCGGGCGTATTGTTGGCGAAGTCGTAGTAGCGATAGGAGAGCTTCGACTTCAGATCCGGCGTGAGCTGCGTCGTCACCACGTTGTTGGAGAGGAACGTGTTGATCGCGCCGTTAAGACTGGACGCCGGCAATGTGGGAACGGCGCCGAGCGTCGTGTTGCCGACCGTGAAGACCTGCGGCTGATTTGTGAACGGCAGGAAAGCCTGGTTTTGCCGCATCATGGTGTATTGCAGCGTGCCCATGTAGCGGCTCTTCATCGGCAGGTTGGCGCCGATCGTCGAGTTGAAGCCATGCGACGAGTTGTCGGGCCACAAACTCATAAGGGCAGTTGGGCTGGAGGGTGAGCCGTTGCGTGCGCATTGGCCGGGTCCCGCGCCGGTCGGGCAGAACGGGTTGTCGACCGTGTATGAATTCCATTCGTCCCGATACAGCGAGCCGCCATAGCCGAGTTTGAAGGTAAAGAGCTGGCCCCAGGGCGAGGTTCCCGTGTATTCGCCGTTGACGCCGAAGTTTTGCGTGGTGTCATCAACCGGTTTCGGAACTTGTGCCACGACGCCCGACGTGCCGGGCGAGAACACGACGCCTTCCACCTGCGTGCCGTGGCGACGCATGTGGCTGTAGTCGAAGTTGATGTCCCACGCGTCGGTCGGCGTCCAACGGAAGCCGGCCGCCGCGGTGTCGCGACGGATGCCAATTTCGGTGGTGTAGAGGTTGTTGGTCAGCGCTGCCTGGACGGCGAGTCCGGCAGCGGAAGGATTGACACCGCCAAATCCGGTTGTGGTCCCGAGGCTGCCGCTGGTGCAGCCGCCGGGCTGTACGCCTGCGCCGCCGTTGGTGCATCCGGCCGCACCGAACAAGGTATTCGAAAGGCCCGCCGGCAAAGTGAGCCGGTTGGTGCCGACGCCGTTGTAGAGCGTTTGCGCGTTCGTGCTGTAGATGTGCGGCGTCTGATCCCAAACGCCATTGATGTAGAATTCGCCAGCCCGCGATCCGTTGACCTCGAAACGCTGATCCCGCCGGCCGATATCGTCCGCCCAGAAATCGAACTGATATTTGCCGTTCTTGCTGCCGGTGGCGAGCCACGCGTTGCCGAACGGACCGGGACGCAGGTCGCGGTATTCGTAGAACTTGCCGAGGGCGTTTTGGCCGTTGCTGGCGAGGCCGTCCTTCTGCGGATTGTTGAGGAAGAAACGTCCTCCGGCTTCGAGATCGCCGTGCGTCCACCAGCCCTGCTCGACCACAGCCTCCGCTTTGACCGGCATCACATCCGCCGCCGGAGCCGCAGTCGTCAACATCGCCGCAACTGACAGGATCGTGGACCCTGCAACACTCGAAAGAAGAACTCGCCGTTTCATGTCAACCGCCCCCCAGGGCACTTTAATTTTCTATGACTGACTGGATTGCTCGTTTGGTCGTAACTGCGGTTACCGATGCAGCAGCGCTCCCGATGGGCTGTTGGTGCCGTGCACTTCGGTGTGGCAGTTGTTGCAGGAGCGGCCGATTGTCTGCACAGCCAGCGGACCGTTGGTCGTGCCGTGCCCCATCGCGTGGCACTCGGTGCACAGCCGCACGCGCGAAACCTTGAGCATGTACTCGTTGGTAGAGCCGTGCGGATCGTGGCAATTCAGGCAGTTCTCACGCACCGGCGCATGTTCGAACAGGAACGGGCCGCGCTTCTCGGCGTGACACTTGTAGCAATTGTCGTTGACCGAAGCCTGACGCAGCAGGCCCTGCGTCGCGCTGCCGTGCGGATTATGGCAGTCGGAGCAAACGAGTTTGCCTTCACGCATCGGCATGTGCGAGCTGCGGAACATCTGCGCACGCCGGTCCTTATGGCACTGGAAGCAGGTTTCCGCCTCGAACGCCGTGCGCAGCTGATGCTTGCGCGACACGTTTTTCATCACCGTGTGGCAATTGCTGCACATCAGGCCGCGCGTCTCGTGTGTGCTGCCGTTCCAGTAGGTGCGATCGCCTTTCTGATGGCAGCCGAGACAGATTCTGTTGTTGTCGTCAGCGTTTCGGCTGGTGTCTTCGGGACGGAAGGAAATGATGCCGCCGACGCCGCGACCGCCGCCCGCCTTCACGTGGGCCGAGCCGGGGCCATGGCAGTTCTGGCATTCGAACATGCCCTTCTTGGTCTTGCCGATGCGGCCCATCAAAGTCTTTTCGAACGCGGCCGCGTGATTCGCATGACACGTCAGACAGACCTTGCCGTCGACCAAGGTGGCTTCGACGGCCTTCGAGGTCTTGCCGCCGGCCGCCGGACCGCTCTTCTTGGAAGTGGGTGTGGGCGAGGAGCTTTTGCCTGTAAGGAAATCGAACAGGCTCTCTTCGTCGGCGAGCTTGGGCAGATCCTTGGACGACTGCGGCTGAACGGTGCCCAGACGCTGCGCGAAGTTCTTTAATGCGGCGATGGTCTGGTCGTCGGTCTTGGCGGGGATGTCGATCTGTTGAGCGAAGCTACTCAGCGTAGCAATCGCGTCGTCGGCTTTGCTGGATTGAGGCAGAACCAGCATCGCGCATGCGAACAGCGCTGACGCCGTCAATAACAATAGCTTCCTGCTGAATATTTGTTCTTTCGGCTTTTTTTCTGACGCTTCGCTTAGTGCGAAACCAACTGCAATACGACCGAATTTTTTCACGTAACCCCCCGCCACGACAAGACGCCACGTCACGCGTCGACACGACGCTGACTTCAGAAGCGCATCGATGTTGGGTTATCCGAACGAGAATGGTGGCGCGCACTCAGCGGACGCGCTTCGCAACACTTCGCCTTCCAACCCCCACGCAACTTTCTCAGGTTTCCAGTCTGCACATTGGAAAATTGTAAATTTGATCTGGATCAAAAAAGTTTCGTTTCTGCTCCGCATCTTTCGGACGTGAGATTGACGCAAATCAATATTGCCTGCGACAAATTGCTATTTTTGTTTAGTCAAGCGGGTTTCTTGCTTGATAAACCGCAAGTTCTAAGTGTGTGCAAAACACAACAATGCTAAAATAAATCAGCCAGCTACTCGACAACCAATCAACGGAGAGAATCGCTATGAAGAAAGTTATCGGTATTGTCTGCGGCGCGGCCGCCGCAGCTCTGGTCGCCGGCACGTTTGCCGTTGTCGGCTCGCAGCCCGCCAGCGCACTACCCGCGTATGCCGCTTCGACCGGCAAGGCCTGCGGCTTCTGCCATCAGAATGCGGCCGGCGGCGGCGCCCTAAAGCCGGCTGGTGACAAGTTCAAGGCAAACGGCCATAAGCTCTAAGCGGAACAAACGGGGCGGTGCGGAATTTTCAAAACGCGTCGTCCCGTAACACCTAGGGTGGAATACATCATGAAAACCAAAGCTTTTGCACTCGTTTGCAGTTTCGCGGCGGCCGGCCTGCTGGCCGGTTTGATGTCCGTTACCGCGACAGGGCAGGCCAGCGCGACGCCGGCCTTTGCCCAGCAAAGCGGCAAGGCCTGCGGCTTCTGCCATCAAAATCCCGCCGGCGGCGGCGGTCTCAAGCCGGCCGGTGAGAAATTCAAGGCAAACGGCAACAAGCTCTGAGCTTCGGCTCCTGACCGGACGGCAGTCCGGCACTGCACAAGGAAAAACGCGCGGCCGATCCGGCCGCGCGTTTTTTTTTTGCGTGATGTGGACGTCGGACGTGGATCGCCGGCAGATCAGCCGAGCTGGCGCTCCTGCACCATCGCCGGCGCGCTCATGAACCACATTTGATACAGGCTGGTCAGGAACATGAAGGCAAAGCACATCGCGATGGTCATGCCCGCCAGGATCTCCACATAAACGAACGGGTGGAAAATTTTGATCATGTACCAAGACGCCACATCGATACTGATTGCGAAAAATGGCGCTGCGACCACCGCGCATTTGAGCCAGACCGGCCGCACGAAAGCGTGCGAGAACATCAGCCCGACCAGGAAGAAGATGAACGTCACGCCGAACAAGTGAATGTGCGACACGCGCACCAGCGTGGCGATGGCCGCGCCGGTATCCTTCTCGGTGAACTTCTTGAGATTGTCGAAGCCCATCAAATTGGGCAGATGCGGATTGCTGCCGTCGTGACACGAGCCGCAGCGCTTTTCTGCGATGGGAACGACCAACCTGTCATAAGTCGCGCGGCCGGCGCCTTCGGAAGCCCAGGCCATCATCACCGTGCGCTCGTCGGCGGGCAGCATGGCGGACATCGGTCCGCGCAGCGCCGATTCGAGCCGCGAGCCCTTGCCGCTGCCCGAGTAAGCGACGATCAAGTCGTCCGGCGTGAGCATCGCCGAATGACCTCCGGCGCGTCCGGCATACGTGAAGTACACGTTGAGCAAGGCGAACAGATAACCCATGCCGAGGATGAGCAACGCGGCCGTGTACAGGACGCGCTGGCTGAGCGGCAGCTCCGAGTAGTGCAGATAATGCCGGTGCAGTGGCAATTCACTCATGGTCGGTCCCGTGGTTGACGGCTGACATCACTTGGCCGGAAGCGGCACGTAAAGGACGGCCCGCGCTTTCTGGCGCGCGTAATGGGCCGCGAGGTTCTCGATATCGTCGGCGCTGAGACCGTCCGACATGGCGGCCATCTCGGTGCTGCGCCGGGTGCGTTTCTGATAGTCGCCGAGCGCTTTTTGCAGATAGTCGATGCGCTGGCTGGCGAGCATCGGAATGCGCGGATCGGTGCTGTTGCCGTTGAGGCCGTGGCAGCGATCGCAGCGCTGCGTCCACTCTTCGGTGGTGAGCGGCTTGCGCACCGCCGGCGGCTTCGGTTCCTGAACGGCATAGAAGGCGGCGATGTTCTTGAACGTCGTGTCGTCGAGCGCGGCGGCCATGCCTTTCATGGTCTCGTCGCTGCGCGCGCCGGACTTGTAGGCCTGCATCGCCGCGACGATGTACTGTGCGTCCTGACCGGCGAGGCTCGGCGTCGCCGGGCTGCCGCTGACGCCGGTGTCGCCGTGGCAGCCGCCGCAGCTTGCCGCGGCCTCTTTGCCGGCGGCCGCATCGCCCGCCGCCGGCGTCTTGGCGCGTGCCGGCGCGAGCAGCGCGTAGTACAGCGAGACGTTGGCGATTGCGACATCCGGCACGGCGGCCAGCATGCCCTTCATCATGTCGTGCTTGCGCTGGCCGGTCTTGTAGGCCTGCATCGCGGTGATGAGATATTTCGGATCGAGGCCGACGAGGCTCGGCATGCCGGGGATCTGCGTGACGCCGGTATCGCCATGGCAGCCGGCGCAGCCCGCGGCGACCGCCTTGCCGGCAGCGATGGCGTCCGGCTTGGCGGGACGCGCCGCCCCGCTCGGCGGCGGCGCCGGATCGAGGTTGCCGTAAAAAGCAGCGACCTTGAGCAGCGCATCGTCGCTCAAGAATTTCACCGCGTGGTTCATGGTCGCGTCGGTGCGCAGATTGCCCGCTTGGTAGGCCTTGAGCTCAAGATAGAGATAGGAGGGCCTCTGTCCGGCGAGGTGCGGGATGTTCTCTTTCGAACTGATACCCGCGGCGCCGTGGCAGCCGGCGCACGACATGTCGGCGAGACGCCGGCCTTCGCTGATCTCGATCGGCGTCGCCTGCAGCGGTCGCAACTCGTCCCCGGGCTTCATCGGCGGCGTCTGCGCCAGCGCAGTTGACGAGGCCGCCGCGACGGCGGCAGCCGCCAGCGCGGACAGGATCAAATACGATTTCAAACGCATCGGCATTTCCTCAAAAAAACCAGGCCTTTTTGGCCTCTTCCCCCGACGCGGCGAACCAACTGCGGCGTAAGCCGCCGGGGCCGTCGCGCGTCCGAATAAATCGCGCTCGCGCGCCGTCCCCTACTTGGCGGGACGCCCCGCGTAATAAGAAGCGATGCTCTCGATGATCGAGTCGCTGTAAGGCATGCTCATGTTGTGCATCATCGAGTTGCCGCGCTTGTTGTCGCGATAAGCGCGCAGCGCCACCCCCAAGTAGTCCTTATCCTGGCCGCCGATGATCGGGATCGCCAGCGCCGGATTGTCGCGCTCGCCGGCATGACAGCGGTCGCACTTGTCGGTGATCTCTTTGAGCAGGGTCTGGCCGTTTTCCGCCGGTTTCGACTTCTGCGTCGTATAGAAGGCGACGATGTTGTCGATCTCCTGGTCGCTCAGGCCGGCCACAAGCCGCTGCATCAGGTCGTGCTTGCGGGTGGTGCGATAGGCCTTGATCGCCTGCGTGAGATAGACCGGATCTTCCGACGCAAGGCTCGGCGTCGCGGAGTCGATACTCACACCATGCGAGCCGTGGCAGCCGCCGCAAACGGCGGTGCGCGGCTCGCCGGCCGCGGCATCGCCTTTGGGCGGGGCAGGGCGCTGGGCCGGCTGCTGCGAGGCATAGAAGAGCGCGACGCTTTCCAGGTCGAGCTTGGACATCTTGCGCAGGGCAGGATCCATCGGCGACGAGGACCGCGCGCCGGTGAGATATTCCTGTGTGGCGGTCACGAAATAACGCGGCTGTTGGCCGGCGAGATTGGGCACGCCCGCCGTTTTGCTGTTGCCGTCGGCGCCGTGACAGAGGGCACATTGCTCAGCGACTACCTTGCCGCGGTCATAGGGCGAGAAGACTTCGATTTTCGGCGAGGGAATCGGCGCCAGGCTCGCATAGAAGGCGGCCACCGCGCGGGTGTCGTCTTCGCTCATATTCGTCGCGATCGAGCGTAGCGCGGCGTGCACGCGCTGGTTTTCTCTGTATTCCTTCAGCGAGGCCATCAGGTAGCGGCCGCGCTGACCGGCGAGATTGGGAATGCCGGCGGCGGTGCCTTTACCGTCGAGGCCGTGGCAGCCCTTGCATTCCTTGTCCGCCACCACTTTGCCGGCGGCGATATCGGCCGCGCTTTGCTGCTTGTTGGGCGAGCTGTCGGAACAGCCGATCAATGTGACCGACAGCAGCAGCGCGAGCGCGGCATATCTCATAGAATCCCCCCGGCCTCTCAAGTGGCGACGTCGTTAAATGTGTAGCTCAGCGTCCAGAAACGGCAGTAATCGTCAGTGCGTCAGCAGGTGATGGGTGAACCCATTCATGACCATGAGGAGCAGCGCGAGACCGCAGCCCATCAGGGTGAACCCCAAAACCTTGGAAGCGAATGTCATCGGCTGCGACGGCGCATCGACCAGGTACTGGTCGATCTCGCCGGTGGCGACCAGGCGATTGTATTCGATCAGATGTTCGCGCTTGAATTCCTCGAGCGGCATCTTGCCGGTGAACATGAGGATATCGAGCGGGAATTTGTCCGGCCGCCAGTGATTGTTGAAGAAGTGCACGGTGAACAGGAAGCCGGCCGCAAGGACCGCTTCCTCACCATGGAAGATGGTGGCGATGTTGAACACCCAGCCGGGCAGATAGGTCGCGGTGAAGCCTTTGGCCCACAGCATGGCGCCTGAGCCGCCGATGATGGCGACGCCCCAGAACGGCGCCCAGTAGTCGAACTTCTCCCAGTAGGTCCAGCGATCGAGCTGCGGCTTCGGCGCCAGGCCGAAGAACCATTTGAACATGGCGATCGCATCATTCAGGTCGTTCAGGTTCGGGATCATCGAATCCGGGCCGAACCAGCTGAAAGTCTTCCAGTTTTTGCCGATGCGGAAGGCGATGTAGCAGATGTGCCAGAAGAAGATGCCGACGAAGCTCGCCGCGAAGAACCGGTGAACGCTGCCGGTGACGCGGGGGCCACCGAAGAACTTGCTGATAGCCGGCGCCCACAGGGTGTCGGCAAACAGAAGGGTCATGCCGGTGAGTACCAGCATGATAACGCAGATGGCGAAGCAAAGGTGGGCGAGGCGCCAGATGGCCGGCCAGCGGCGGTAATAGACCACTTTTTCGCCGTTGCCGTTGAGCGCTTCGGTGCGGACATGCGGGCGGGTCTTGCCCTGCTGGTGGTCGCGCAACTCGCGATAGTACCAGAGCGCGGAGTGCGACCAGAAGAAGGTGAACACGCCGGCGAGCAGCAGCAGCATGAACTTGGAGGACAGCCAGACCAGCGGATACTTGTTGAAGTCCTTGTCGTTGGCGTGCGGCTGGAAAGTGGCAAATCCCGCGGTCGCGTCGAGATGGCACTTCTGGCAGGTTTCCAGCCGGTTGTTCGGATGCACGCTGGAGGTCGGGTCGGCCACGCGCTTGACGCTGTGTGCGCCGTGGCAGTCGAAGCACTTGGCCGTATAGGCAAAGCCGAGCGTGTTGACCTGGCCGTGGTAGGTGCTGGTGTAGGACTTCAGTTCCTGCTCGTGGCAGCTGCCGCAGTTCTTGGTGATGAGCAGCCGCGTCGTGTCGAGCGAGGCATTCTGCACGTCATGCGTGGTGTGGCAGTCCGAGCAGATCGCCGCCTTCGGATTGCCATTGAGCAAGGCTTCCTGCCCATGCACCGAGGTCTTGTAGGCCTCGAGCTGCTTGGCGTGACACTGGCCGCAGGCGTAGGGGAGGTTGAGACGCCACCAATTGCGGTTGGGGCTGCCCTTTGGATAGATGTAGTGGGCTTCATGGCAGTTGTAGCAGGTGGCGTTGGTGCGCGACTGATCTGTCTTGTTCGGCTGGGCGTGCACCGACTTCATATAGCGGCCGACCATATCGACCACTGCCTGCAACTTGGCGACGTCGTCTTTGCGCTCCTCGTCCTTCGCCTCATCGAGCTTTTGCTCGTGGCAGTTGACGCAGCTCACTTTCACCTCAACCGGGTCGTGCGGCACCTTCTTGATGTTGGTGTGGCATTCAACGCACTGGCGCTTGCCGTGCACGCTGCCGAGGAAGCGATCCGTCAAAACGGTGGGAAAACGTGGCTCGCCGGGCGTTACGGGGGGCTGAAAGCCCTGCTGCCCATGGCAGCCCAGGCAAACCTCGCTGGTTAGCGGCGTCTGGTCCGCGGGAGCAGCCGCGCCTTGCGCGCGCGCATCGGCGCTCCACAGCGCGGCAACCGCGAGCAGGACCGCGGCGGTCCAAGTCAGAGTCCGACGGCGCACAGGCGTCACGGTGCCTACGGCCGTAGTGCGTTCATCTGACTTGCTCATCATACGTCCTGCCCCAGGTTTCGCGCACGACAGTGCGGCGCGGCCGGAATTTCCAACCGTTGCATGATACCTGATTGAAAAATACATAATGGCTGCAGGGTGTCGACCCTTTGATTGAAATCAAAACACCACTTGCGTGTTTTTAATTCTGTCGAGGCGAGGCTATAGTGAAATAACAGGCGCCGAGCGCTATCCGTCCTGGAATCGATGAATGGCTAATCCCGCCATCGCACTGTTTTTTGCCACGCATGATGGGCAATCGCGCCGCATCGCCGAGCATATCGCCCGCCGTTTGGCTGAAAACGGAATTGCTGCAGTGCCGCGCGACGCCGATGAAGCCTTCGCCGCCCGCGATCTCAGCCAGGCCGCGGTGGTGGTACTGATCGCGGCCATTCGTTACGGCAAGCACCTGCCGCAGGCCGAGCGGGTGCTCGCCGTCTATCAGACGTTGCGCCGGCCGCCGCCGCTCGCATTCGCATCGGTGAATTTGACCGCGCGGAAAGAGGGTAAGACCAGTGCGACCGCCAACGCCTATCTGCGCAAGGCGATCGAACGTCTGCGCCTGGCGCCGGCTTTGGCGGTCGCATTCGCCGGCAAACTCGATTACCGGCGCTATCGCTGGAACGATCGCCTGATCATTCGCTTCATCATGTTGCTGACAGGCGGGCCGACCGATCCGGCAACCTGCATTGAATATACGTCATGGTCCGCGGTCGACGACTTCGCCGCCGGTATCGCGCGTCTTGCGGCGGGTCGCGCGCCGAGTTCCATTGCGCTTGATGCATCGGCGCAATCCGCTTGATCTCAATCAATGTCCTGCGTCAGATTGCGTGGAGAGTGCGCGCCACTTCAGTAATCTAACAATCCGAGGAGTTCCCTATGTCGGCGCCAGGCCGGGCGGTGAGTTTTCCGACCGCTCATGAAGCGGTTCGCGGTGTGGCGCTGTTGCGCGATCCACTGCTCAACAGAGGCACTGCCTTCACCGAGGCGGAGCGCGATCAACTGGGGCTGCGCGGCCTACTGCCGGCGCACGTTCTGTCGATGGAAGCGCAGGCCGAGCGCGTGCTCACCAACCTGCGCAAGCTGCCCAACGATCTTGAGAAATACGTCGCGCTCAACGCGCTGCACGATCGCAACGAGGCGCTGTTCTTCCGTGTCGTCGTCGACAATATCGACGAGATCCAGCCGCTCATCTACACGCCGACCGTCGGTCTTGCCTGCCAGCGTTTCGGCCACATTTTCCAGCGCCCGCGCGGCCTGTTCATCAGCGCCAAGGATCGCGGACGCGTGCGCGAATTGCTGCGTAACTGGCCTTATGCGGCCAAACTGATCGTCGTCACCGACGGCGAGCGCATCCTCGGCCTCGGCGATCTCGGCTCCAACGGCATGGGTATCCCGGTCGGCAAGCTCTCGCTCTACGCCGGCTGCGCCGGCATTCATCCGACGCTGTGCCTGCCCGTAATGCTCGACGTCGGCACCAACAACGAGTCGCTGCTGAGCGATCCTTACTACGTCGGCCTGAAACAGAAGCGGGTCACCGGCAAGGATTACGAGGACTTCGTCGACGAATTTGTGACGGCGGCGCGCGAAGTGTTCCCCGGCGTGCTGATCCAGTTCGAGGATTTCGCCAACCACAACGCCTTCCACCTGCTGCACAAGTATCGCGACACGATCAACGTGTTCAATGACGACATCCAGGGCACCGCATCGGTGGCGCTCGCCGGATTGTTCTCGGCAATGCGTATGACCGGCGGCAAGCTCAAGGACCAGAAGGTCCTGTTCCTCGGCGCCGGCGAAGCGGCTACCGGCATTGCCGAACTCACCGCCTCCGCGATGGCAGCGGAGGGCTTGAGCGAAGCCGAGGCACGCGCACGCATCTGGCTCGTCGACTCCAAGGGCCTGGTGGTGAAGGACCGCGCCAACCTCAACGCGGAGAAGGCGCGTTTCGCGCATCCGCACCCGCAGGTCGGCGACTTCCTCGGCGCGATCAAGGCATTGAAGCCGACCGCGATCATCGGCGTCGCCGCCGTCGGCGGTTCGTTCACGCCGGAGGTACTCAAGACGATGGCGGAGCTGAACAAGCAGCCGATCATCTTCGCGCTGTCCAATCCGACCTCGAAGGCGGAATGCTCGGCAGAAGAGGCCTATAAACACACCGACGGGCGCGCCGTCTTCGCCTGCGGTAGCCCCTACGACCCGGTGACGATCAACGGCAAGACCTTCGTGCCGCGGCAGGGCAACAACTCCTACATCTTCCCGGGCGTCGGCCTCGGCGCCATCGTCAGCGGCGCCAAGCTCATCACCGATGAGATGTTCATGGTGGCGGCCCATACCCTCGCCAATCTGGTGAGCGAGGCGGACATCAAGCAGGGCAGCCTCTATCCGGCGCTGCCGCGCATCCGCGAGGCGTCGGCGCATATCGCGGCGGCGGTGGCCAATGTCGCCTGGGATCGCGACCTCGCCGTGGGCAACAAGCCGAACGACATGCTCGCCTTCGTTGAGGAGCAAATGTACGACCCACGCTACTAAGCGGTTCGTCAGCAAGGCGTTTTAGCCCGGCGGTATCAATTGACCTAGGTCAAGGGATGTCGCCGGGTTTCGTATTTAATGTCGGCCGATCACGTAGATCGAAGGAGGCCGACATGTCCGCCACCATAGCCAGCAAGCGCCGTTCGCCGGGCCAGATCGTTGCCGATTGGTGGCAGTCATGGACCGCCAGCCCGAACGATTTCGCCTGCTGCGCGCAGGAGGATGTCGAACGCATGGCGCACGACATCGGCGTCTCCGCCGCCGAGCTGCGCGAGCTTTCGAAGCTTGGACCGCATGCGGCCGATCAATTGCTCGAGCGCATGAAGCTGCTGCATCTCGACCCGCAGGTGGTGGAAAACGCCGAGCCGCCGACCTTCCACGATCTGCAGCGGAGTTGCTCTTTGTGCGACCACCACAAGCGCTGCGAGCACGACCTCGCGGCCGCCGCGGCCGCCCCGGAATGGGAGCACTATTGCCCCAACGCCGCGACGCTGAAGGTGCTCAGCACCATGCCCTGGCCGGCCCGGCGTGGGCAGTGATCGGCCGATAAGCGACCTTTATCTTCCTTCGTTACTATAGGCGCCGCGTCCGGCGCCGCGTATGAGCCGTCGCATAAGGCGGGCGGAGTCATATATTGTATACGGCATGAGTTCCCCCGCCGGGTCGCATCGTCCTGGCGCGGTTTGAAAGGGTCGCGTCCGTGTTGATTGCCTTGTTTGCCGACATCCACGCCAACCGCCAGGCCTTCGAGAGCTGTCTTTCGGCGGCGCGCGAGAAGGGCGCGCAGCGCTACGTGCTGCTCGGCGACTACGTCGGCTACGGCGCCGATCCCGACTGGGCGGTGACCACGGTGATGGACATGGTCGACAAGGGCGCGGTCGCGGTGATGGGCAACCACGATCATGCGATCGGCAACGCCAACGAGCAGATGAATGTCGAAGCGCGCATGGTGATCGAATGGACGCGCGGCGAGCTCGGCACTGCGCAACGGCAGTTTCTGGCCAGCCTGCCGCTGGAGGTGAACGATGCCGATCGGCTTTACGTCCATTCGGAAGCGAACGATCCGAAGAGTTGGATCTACGTAAGGGGCGCGGCCGAAGCCGCGCGCAGCCTTGCCACCAATCCGGCCCAGATCACTTTCTGTGGCCACATCCATACGCCGGCGCTCTACAGCATGTCCGCGACCGCCAAGATGACCGCCTTCACGCCGACCACCGACGTGCCGATCCAGTTGCTGCCGGGCCGGCGCTGGCTTGTCGTGCTCGGCTCGGTCGGTCAGCCGCGCGACGGCAATCCGGCCGCGTCATATCTGATGCTCGACACCGACAAGCGCGAGATCACCTATTGCCGCGCGCCTTACGACGTTGCCGAAGCCGCGGCGCGCATCAAGAAGAAAGGCCTGCCGCTCTGGCTGGCCGACCGTCTCTTCACCGGAAGCTGACGCATGGCGAAGCCGCTGCACGAGCCGGGCGTGATCGTCGACGGCTTCCGCCTGGAGGAGGCGGTGCATCGCGGCGGCATGGCGATGCTCTGGCGCGTGACCAAGCCCGGCCTCACGCAACCCATGCTGATGAAGGTGCCGCGCATCGGCGAAGGCGCGGATCCTGCGGCGATCGTCAGCTTCGAGATGGAGCAGATGATCATGCCGCGCCTGGAAGGCCGGCATGTGCCCAAGGTCTTCGCCGTCGGCGGCTTCGCGACGCAGCCTTATCTGGTGATGGAGCGCATCGAGGGGCAAAGCCTGCTCGCCAAGCTCGACTCGCTCCCGCTGCCTTATGACGAAGTCGCCGATATCGGCGTGAGCATCGCCACCGCGCTCGACAACCTGCACCGGCAGCACGTCATCCATCTCGACATCAAGCCGAGCAATATCATGATGCGGCCGTCCGGCGAGGCGGTGCTGCTCGACTTCGGACTGTCGCATCATCAGCAATTGCCCGATTTGATGCAGGAGGAATTCCGCCTGCCGTTCGGCACCGCGCCTTACATGTCGCCGGAGCAACTGCTCGGCGTCCGCAACAATCCGCGCAGCGATCAGTTCGCGCTCGGCGTCCTGCTCTATTTTTTCTCGACCGGCGTGCGGCCTTTCGGCGAAGGCGAGCGCATGAGCGCGATGCGGCGGCGGCTGTGGCGTGATCCCGAGCCGCCGCGGCGCCTCAAGCGCGATTATCCGGCTTGGCTGCAAGAGATCGTGCTGCGCTGCCTGGAGATCGAGCCGTCCTGGCGCTATCCGACCATGGCGCAACTGGCCTTCGACCTGAGCCTCCGCGACCAGGTGAAACTTACCGGCCGTTCCGAACGGCTCAAGCCCGACGGCTTGACGACGGTGCTGCGCCGGCGCTTCAACAAGGAGCTGACGCGGCCGCGGCCGAAGTCCGAGCTCGCCGCCGCGCATTATTCTGCGCCGATCATCGCCGTGGCGATCGATCTTGACGGCTCGAACGCCATTACCGAGGAGCTGCGCGCCACCGTCGGCCGCATCCTGAAGACGTTGCCTTCGGCGCGGCTCGCCTGCGTCAACGTGCTCAAGCAGAGCCGCATCAGCATCGACACCACGCTCGACGCCTCCGGCCACAACAAGCATGTCGACCGCATCGTACGCCTCAAGCATTGGGCTGAGCCGCTCAAACTGCGCGAGGACCGGCTGACCACGCACGTACTGGAGGAGATTGATCCGGCGGCGGCGATCCTCGAATTCGCCCAGTCGAACCGGGTCGATCACGTGCTTATCGGTGCGCGGCAAGACTCGCTGATGCGCAAGCTGCTGGGTAGCGTCTCGGCCAAGGTCGCCGCCGAGGCGACCTGCACGGTGACGGTGGTGCGGCCGCGGCAGGCGGAGCCGGTGCAGACGGCAAGGGTGGAGCCGCCGGCGGAAACGGCGGCTTGAGCCGCGCTGGACAAATGCCGCTGAAGTAAAGTGCTAAGTAGCCGCAGCGCTCCGCTCGCTCACACAGCGAGGCGATCTTTGTCGATTTTCAGCGTGATGACGGCGCCTTCGACGGGCCACGCACATTCGATGGCGCCGGAGAATTGGTCCACCATTGCACGAATGGCGAGCTTGCTGCCGTAGCCGCCGCTGCCGTCGGGAGCCTTGACCGGCGGGCCGCCTCGCTCGGTCCAAACGATGCGCATCTCCTCGTCCGGAGAGGAGCACGAAACATCGAGCGTGCCGGTTTCGGACGATAGCGCCCCATACTTGAGCGAGTTGGTCGCGAGTTCGTGCAGCACGAGGGCTAATGTGGTGGCCGCTTTTTCGCCGACGCCCATCCGTGGCACCGAAATGCGAATTCGGCCGCTGAACGCACCCATATCGTCATAAGGCGCAAGCAGGACAGCCAATATATCCCCGAGGAGCGCCGCTTTTCCTTCACTGCCCGGAAGCGGCCGAACAAGGTCATGGGCGCGCCCGAGCGCGGTCAGCCGGTTGGTCAGTTCGCGCGCCATGTCGGCGGCGGTCTTGGCCGAGCGTGACGTGATGGCGGTCAGTCCGGAGGCAATCGCCAGCAAATTTTTGACGCGATGACTCATTTCGCCGGCAAGCAATTCGTGGCCTTCTTCAGCTTGCTTGCGTCCCGTCACGTCGAGGAAGATGCCGAACATAAGGCTGCCGACCATGCCCTCATCTGAGCCCCGCCCGCGCGCCGATATCCATCGCACCTGACCCGCATGCAAAATGCGAAAGTCGATCTCATATCCGCCCGCAATGGCCCGCGTGGCAGCGAAGGCCGCCCGCACGCGATCGCGGTCGGCCGGATGGATATGAGCGGAGAGATCCTCGAAGGTGACGAATTCGCTGATGGGTATTCCCCACAGGTGATACCCCCGCTGGTCCATCGTTAGCGCGTCATTGTCGACATCCCACGACCACAAAGCGACGCCCGCCGCATGGATAGCGAGATGCAGGTGCGCTTGATCCCACTGCGGCGGGACATCTGGTTTGAATAACACTGTGGGGTTCCCCTGATGGCCAACCGACCGGGGCTAGCTTTTGTTCCGCGCTTTCATCGTTTCATATCGGTCGAACGCGTTTTTCTTCGGCGCGCGCTCGCTTCCCAAAGATAGCGCCCCAGGAGAGGAACCGAATGGCCGTCCGATGGCTTGGTGTTCGGTCCAGCCCCAGATGGTTGGAATTCCCGACAACTGGAGCGACTTATGCAAACCAAGCTTTTGGTATCAACGATGCTGCTCGCACTACTCGCGCTTCCGATGACTGCGCAGGCACAAGGCACCGTGCGCGGCATGGAACGCGGCGCGGCGCAGGGTGAACGCGACGCCGGACCCGTCGGCGCGGTCGTAGGCGGCGCGATCGGCGCTGTCGCCGGAACGGTCGGTGGCATTCTCGGCGTCGAGGATCGTCCGCGTTTTCGCAGTTACGTCGTCGAGCAGCGTGTCCCGTCCTATCGCTACGAAAGCGAATTCCGCGTCGGCGCGGTGCTGCCGGACACCGGCGTGACCTACTACGAGGTGCCGGCCGAATACAACGTCAGGGGTGGCTATCGCTACACCTATGTGAACGATCGGGCCGTGCTCGTCGATCCGCGCACGCACCAGATCGTGCAGATTATCGACTGATGATTTCCATAGACCTTGTCTATGGTTGTAAAAGCGTCGAGCCCGCCGCGCCCCGCGCGGTGGGCCTTTCGCTGGCTGCCGCGCGCAGGCCGTAGCAGCAGGGGCGTCACTCCGCCTTCTCGGACGCAGTCACCGGTGTGTAGATGCGCTCGACGGCATTATAAATAGCGACCTGAACCACCGGAAAATCGCGCTTAAGCTTCTCACCGGCCGCCGTCGCATCGTCAGCGTTTTCAAATCGCGTTTTCAACTTGCCGTCGACTGCCAGCACATAGCCATCCTTCGGCATCGCATTCGCAGGGAGATTTGCGGGCTTTTTGATCTCCTCATGTTTGCCGTCCTGCGTCTTTGGCTCTTGGCTTATCGTCTTCTTGCTCATGGTGTTTCCTGTATGGGCCCTGTCGGCGACAGGGCGGCCTCACGCATCACGGAAGTCGCATCACCGCGCCGCCGGCAAGGCCGGACTAGCGGTCGACGCAGCATCGCGCTCTTTCGCCGCGACGAGATCCGCCGGATCGATGGTCAGCATCTCAGTCGAGACCTGGCGGGATTCTGCCGGCACCAGCATGGTGGTTGCAACGCGGCGATACACCGGGAACGACAATCCCTCGATCAATTCTTCGTCGGTCACGACCTCGTAGCTGCCGGCCGGCAACAGCCTGCCGGAACGTCCCAGCGAAAAGGGTTTGTCGAATATCAGCGTTTCACGGCGCGTTCGCGTGAGCATAGCTTCTTTCTATTCGGCCGCTGCCAGGCCAGGAGCATTGTCGTCCACTTCGGGCATTTTCGACTTGAATGTGGCGTGGGTGACGGACACGGCGGTGCCGCGGGCGCTGCTCGCGATATCTACCAGGGCGTCGAGTTGCCGCGTCAGCGCTTTGACAAGACTGGTGCCAAGTCCGGGTTTGGTCTGGCTTGCGCTCTCGTCCGGCTTGCCGACGCCATTGTCGGAAACGGTCAGCTTCCAGTCAGGCCCCGCGACCTTGTAAGAAACGACGATTGCCGCCTCGGGCTTCTCATTGGGGAATGCGTGTTTCAGCGCATTCATCACCAATTCGGTGACGACTAGGCCCATGCTCACGGCATCGTGCGATGAGGCGGTGCCCGCATCGGCCTCGACTGTGAGCGCGACCGGCCGGTTGTCGCCGATCATGGATTGCGCGAGTGTTTCGCATAATCTGGTGAGGTACTTGCCGATTTCGATCGGCTTGCCTCCACCCTCCACATGCAAATGCTGTTGCACCGCGGCCACCGACAGAACGCGCTGGTGCGCGTCCACCAATTGCAGCCGCGTCTCCTCCGATTGAACGGAGCGTGCCTTGATGAGGAGGATGCTGGCGATAATCTGCAGGCTGTTGGCGACGCGATGCCGCATCTCCTCCAGCAGCATGTCCTTTTCCCGCAGCAGTTCTTCGATACGGCGATCGACGCTGCGGCGGGCGGTGACATCTTCGAAGGCCAAGAGTACGGTGCTGTGGGCGCCTTCTTCGTAGAAGACCTTGCGGACGTTCAGCAGCAGGCTGCGCCTGCCAATTCCGGGGAAGTCGCGGTCGACTTCGTAGCCGTCGATGGCGATCTGATCTTTTGCGATGGTATCCAGCAACTCGCGCAGTTCCGGAATGTCCCATCGGCCGTCGTCGATCTCGAAAACCAGCCTGCCGCGAAAGTCGTGCCCGGCGAGCTTGAAGGTTTGGTAGAACGAGCGGCTAGCCGCCACGATGCGCTGGTTCTCATCGAGCACGAGAAGCGGGTCGCGCACCGTATCGAAGATGGCGTGCGCAAGAGGAAGCGCGATACCTTCCGGGATGTCGATGAGCGGCACGTCCTTCGACAAGGTCGAAGTTGACATATGAACCTTCCGCCCGCTTTTCGAGCGCGGGCAAGGCAGCGTGAATTTAGATTAAGTGGGCGCGAGCGCCGATACGCTCCGTCGAGCGTCGAATGAACGCACTCTGCGCCTCTATTCGTGGAAAGTCGAGGTTATTGCAATCACGCCTTGTCGTTCGCAAAATCGGCCAATAATCATCGCAATCCGCCAAATCGTCCCCATATACGTTCAGACCATCCGACAAACCGACCTAACAGGCGCGCGAAGCCCGCGAACGTTGTTCCATATCCACGATGGCGAAGGGGCGTTCCAATGACGCATAAATTCAAAGTTGGCCAGATCGTCGACCTCGAGCCGACGATGCTGCGTTCGCTGGCGCCCGGGCGCTACGAAATTCGTCATCTCATTCCGTCATCGGATGGCCGTCCCGACGACCCGCGCTACCAAATCAAGAGCGTCTCCGAGACGCACGAGCGGGCCGCCGCCGAGAGCGAGTTGAAGCTTTCCACCGACCTTTTCACTTGAATTTATCGCGGGCGTCGCACACGCCCTCGCGGCCACACTGAAGCAGGGTTATGACGATTGAACATGCGCACGCGCATTCCTTATCAAAGCCTTGGGGGGTTCTAGATCCGCGCCCCTGGAGTGACGCAGGCGATGAGGCCGAGCCGATCGGCGAAATCTGGTTCGAGCGTGCCGACGCGACCGCCGTTCCCCCTTCGCTTCTGCTGAAGCTGCTGTTCACCAGCCAACCTCTTTCCATTCAGGTCCATCCTGATGATGCCTACGCGCGATCGATTGGATTGCCGAACGGCAAGACCGAGGCTTGGTACGTCCTGAGCGCCGCACCCGAAGCGAAAATCGCCCTCGGTCTCAAGCGGCGCATCAGCGCGGCGCAATTGCGCCACGCCATCGACGATGGCTCGATTTGCGAGCTAGTCGTGTGGCAGGCCGCGCATCTGGGCGACACGGCGTTTGTCGCCGCCGGAACGATCCACGCGATCGGCGCCGGGCTGGTGATCGCGGAAATTCAGCAACGCAGCGACGCAACCTTCCGCCTGTTCGATCATGGCCGCGGCCGTGAGTTGCACGTCGAGAACGCTCTTGCCGCGTCGAATGCCGGCCCTGCCGATCCTCGTGTCTCCACGACGCGGCTCACCGACGCACGGACTCTCCTTCTTTCGAACTCGCACTTCACGTTCGAACGGCTCAAGCTGGCGCCGGACTCTGCCTGGAGCCTGGAAGCAAAACACGAGACATGGCTCCTGGTTGTCGGCGGCAGCGCTCTCGCCGGATCGTTCGACGTGACGACTGGCGACGCCATTTTCGCTCAGTCGGATTGCGTCGACATTCTTGCCGGCGGGGACGGCCTTGAGTGTCTCGTCGCGTATACGGGCCGCATGGTTCCGCAACTGTTGAAGTGCGTCGATATGGAAACAGCTCAATGACATCGATTCAAAAAATTGCGTTTATAGGCAATCATCTTCCACGCCTCTGCGGCATCGCCACCTTTACGCATGACCTGCATCAGGCTGTTGCGGTCAGCCGTCCGGATCTGGAAACCGGCGTGGTCGCGATGACGGATCCCGGCGGCACCTATGCCTATCCGAAGGCCGTGCGCTTTGAAATTCACGACGACAAGATCGACGACTACAGCAAGGCGGCTGACTTCCTCAACAATGGCGGTTACGACGTCGTCTCCTTGCAGCATGAATATGGAATTTTCGGCGGAGAAGCCGGCGGAAATATCAACGCGCTTTTGGCGCGGCTCAAGATGCCGATCGTCACGACGCTACACACGGTGCTCGCCAAACCAACGCCCACTCAGCGCGGCGTGATGCAACAAATCATCGACAGTTCGTCGAAAATTATCGTCATGTCGGAGAAAGGCCAGCAACTGCTTCGTTCAGTGCATGACGTGCCGGCTCACAAGATCGAGATTATAGCGCACGGCATTCCCGATCTGCCGTTTCGCGAAACACATGCGGCCAAAACGAAGCTTGGCTTTGCGGGAAAGACGGTCATTCTGACCTTCGGCCTCTTGTCGCCGAACAAAGGCATCGAATTCATGCTCGATGCCATGCCGGAAATCATCAAATCGTGCCCCAATGCCGTCTATGTCGTGCTCGGCGCGACACACCCGAACCTTGTGCGTCAACAAGGCGAGACGTACCGCCAGAGTTTGACGGCGCGCGTGCAGGCGCTCGGCATCCAGGACCATGTCGTCTTCTTCAATCAATTTGTCGAGCAGGCGACGCTGCTCGACTTCATTTCGATGTGCGACGTCTATGTGACGCCCTATCTCAATGAAGCGCAGATGACGTCGGGTACGCTCGCCTACAGCTTTGGCTTGGGAAAGGCGGTCGTGTCGACCCCTTACTGGCACGCCAAGGAATTGCTGAGCGACAGCCACGGCATTCTGGTGCCGTTTGCCGATGCCAAAGCCATCGGCAGCGAGATCGCGGCTTTGCTCACAAACGACGTCCGCCGTCACGCCATGCGCAAACGCGCCTACGCCGCGAGCCGCTCGATGACTTGGCCTGAGACGGCCAAGCGATATCTCACAGTCTTCGAGAATGCGCTGGGGCGGGCATGGTCGGAAGTGTTTCTCCCATCCCAGGTCGTCCCTCTGCGGAAGGACGGTGCAGTTCCGAAAATGCGAACGGGACATTTCCTTTCGCTTTGCGACAGTACGGGCATCATCCAGCACGCGGTCCATTCCGTTCCGGACCGAGCTCACGGCTATTGTGTCGACGACAATGCCCGCGCGCTGCTGTTCGCGACGGCGCTGCCCAGGTCCGGAGAAGCGCGCTTGCCTGACGCGATAACCGCGCGCTTTGCGGCGTTCATTCAGCACGCCTGGAATCCGGACACCCGCCGGTTCAGAAATTTCATGAGTTACGAGCGCCGATGGCTGGAAGAGTCCGGTTCGGAAGACAGCCATGGCCGGACGCTTTGGGCGCTCGCCGAATGCGCGCGCAACGATACCGACCCGTCGCGCCGCAGGTGGGCTGCAGGGCTGTTCAAGACCGCGCTTCCGGTTGTCGAGGAGTTTTCCTCTCCGCGCGCATGGACCTTCACGCTCCTGGGCTTGGACGCCTATTGCAAGCTGGAGGCAGGCGACGCTGTCGCCAGCCGCATGCGCAAGCTATTGGCCGAGCGCTTGATGGCGCTGTTTCATGCCAGCGAGCGCAAGGATTGGCCATGGTTTGAGGACGTTCTGGCGTACGACAATGCGCGCCTTCCGCAGGCGCTGATTCAAACGGGCATGGCGACACAGACGCCGGCCTACATCGAGGTGGGCCTGCGATCGCTGCGCTGGCTTATGGCGCTGCAGACCGCGTCGACCGGGTGCTTCAGACCGGTCGGCTCCACGAGCTTTGGCAAGATTCGCCAGCGACCGGACGCGTTCGACCAGCAGCCAATCGAGGCCTGTGCAACAATTTCCGCATGTCTCGCCGCGTGGCGGGCGGACAAAGGTGCCGAATGGCAGGCGGGTGCGCTACGCGCCTTCGGCTGGTTTCTCGGCGAAAACGATCTGCGAACCGCTCTGATCGATAGCGATACCGGCAGTTGTGCGGACGGCCTCCATCCGGATCGACCCAACGAGAACAAGGGTGCCGAATCGGTGCTATCGTATCTCCTTGCTCTGGTGGAGATTCGGCAGTTCATGCCTGTCGCAACCCGGATGAGCCCAGCACCAAAACAGTCAATCAACGGCATCGGTACCAGTGCGGCTCGATCGCCTCTAGGGAGCATCTTTGTCCCAATCCAAATTCGTGAATCGCCAGAGTCTCTATCTGCGGCCAGACCCGGCCAGGGTCGTCGTCAGGCCGTTCAAGCCGGCGACTGAGCCTCGCGACCTCAATCCGACCGACAAAGTCCGTGCCAATCACATCGTCGAGCGGGTGCTTCGGCTCGATGCCGAAGCGACCGAGCAACAATTGCGCGAAGTGCTTGAAAATTTCGCAGGCCGCCACCGCAATCTGCTCGACATTTTCGAAAAGCGCTCCGCCGAAATGGAGGACGCGCTCGCGCCGCACGCACAATTGAACAAAACGCAGCGGGGGCTCATCGGAGCGTACTTTCTCAACGAGTACTCGTTCGAAGCCTCGGCCCTGTTCAATCCGAGCATCATGCGGCATCCCGACCAGACCGGCGCACCGGAGGGTGGCTGCCGGTTCATTCTGAGCCTGCGCGCCGTTGGCGAAGGCCATGTTTCTTCGCTCACCTTCCGCTCTGGCAGCATTGCCGTGGATGGCAGCGTCTCGGTCGATCCGACTGCCCGTCTCGCCTCTGTCCCCATTATTCGAAGCCGGACGTCGTCCCCGAATGGAGACGATATCGAGGTGATCTTCGGACCGGACGAGGAACTGAGCGAGCGGGTCATCTTTCCGATCACCGATTCCCAGTCGAATGGCATCGAAGACGCACGTTTCGTCGAGTTCAACGACAATGGGCAGAAAACCTTTTACGCCACCTACACGGCCTATAGCGGCAAGGCCATTCGCTCGGAACTGCTCGCAACGACGGACTTTCAGTCGTTCAGGATGACTCCGCTCGGCGGCTCGGCGTCGCGCAACAAAGGCATGGCGCTGTTTCCACGAAAAATCGACGGCCGCTATGCGATGATCGGCCGGCAGGACAACGAGAATCTTTATCTGATCTATTCCGACGACCTTTACTCGTGGGAGGGCGGCCGGCCCATAGTCCAACCGGAATATCCCTGGGAGTTCGTGCAGATCGGCAATTGCGGTTCGCCCATCGAGTTGGACGACTGCTGGCTGCTGCTGATCCACGGGGTCGGCCCGGTCCGGAAGTATTCGATCGGCGCCGTGCTGCTGGACAAGAAGGACCCGTCCAAAGTTCTCGCGCGCTCGCGCGAGCCGCTGGTCTATCCCGAGCCGACCGAACGCGAAGGGTACGTGCCTAACGTTGTCTACACCTGCGGCGCCATGCGCCACCGCGATATGATCATCCTGCCCTATGCGGTGTCGGATACGTTCTCGAACTTCGCGACGATCACGATAGCAGGACTGATGCAGGCGGTTGCGCGTTAGCGACGTTCGTCAAAGCCTGCCGCAGCTTCTCCAGCCTGATCGGCAACTGGCGCACGCCGGTGGCGGTCGCGCCTTGTCATTTCCGGCATTTGGCGCATTCTGGAACCCGTGCATATTGGCGCAGCAGAGTCAGGGTTCGCGTGATGCAGCTTTTCACCACCGCCGAGGCCGCACGCTATCTGCGGCTGAAGGAACGCAAGATCTACGAGATGGTGGCGGAGGGCACGGTGCCCTGCACCAAGGTCACCGGGCGCTGGCTGTTCCCCAAGGCCGAACTCGACCACTGGCTGGCGGCGAGCGTCACGCGGCCGGCCGGGCTGACCCGTCCCAACCCGGCGCCCATCGTCTCGGGAAGTCACGATCCGCTGCTCGAATGGGCCCTGCGCGAGAGCGGCTGCGGGCTCGCCACGCTCGCGGTCGGCAGCGAAGCGGGCCTCACCCAATTCGCTGCGGGGGAGACTCTGGCTGCGACGATCCACCTGCACAGCCTTGAGGACCCGGAGGCCGACGCCAACCGCGCGGCGCTGGCGGCGCGCAGCGATATGCACGACGCGGTGATGATCGGCTTCTGCCGGCGCGAGCAAGGGTTCCTGCTGGCGCCCGGCAACCCGAAGAAGATCGGGATAATCGAGGACGTCGCAAGCAAACGCGCGCGCCTCTGCATGCGGCCGCCGGGCGCCGGCGCGCAGCTTTTGCTGCTGTCGCTGCTGCACAAGGCGAAGCTGCCGCTCGACAAGCTCGCCGCCGTGGCGCCCGTCTGCCCGACCGGGCCCGATATCGCGCAAGCGATCCGCGCCGGCCGCGCCGATACCGGCATCGCCACGCGAGCGGTGGCGAACGCGGCGGGCCTAGACTTCGTGCCTCTCGTGTGGGAGCGCTTCGACTTGCTGATGCGGCAGCGCGACTACTTCCGTCTGCCGTTGCAGGCGCTGCTCTCGTTCTTCCGCTCGCAAGACCTCGCGGCGCGCGCACATGAGATGGGCGGTTACGATCTCGCCGAGGCGGGCCACGTGCGCTTCGTGAATTGAAAAGGAATTGTGCAATGACCGACGTGTGGCCGAGCGAGTTGCGGCTGTCGAAAGATCGCAAGACGCTGACCGTCAGCTTCGAGGGTGGCGCGCGCTTCGAATTGCCGGCCGAATATCTGCGCGTGAAGAGTCCGAGCGCCGAAGTGCAGGGGCATGCGCCGGAAGAACGCAAGACGGTGCCCGGCAAGAAGAACGTGATGGTGCTCGAAGTGCTCGCGATCGGCAATTACGCGGTGCGTCTCGTGTTTGACGACATGCATTCGACCGGCATCTACGGTTGGGATTATCTCTACGAGCTCGGCGAAAATCACGCGCGCTATTGGCAGGATTATCTCGACGAGCTTGCGGCGAAAAATTTATCGCGCGATCCGCCGGCGCGGCGCTGATCTTGGCACCCGCAATAACAATAATACGCGATGCGACAGATTGATCTTGATCAAAAATAGAATTTGATCTCGATCAAAGTTGATTTTGTAGAACGTGCGCATCCGCAAGATGCAATCTGCTTGCGTGATTCTTGTTACGTGAGTAGCGTGTGCTTAGTTTTCACGCTGTGAGTCGACGTTATCTGCAAAAATATTTGTAATCCCGCCAGGGCGGGTTTGATTTGAACGCGAGCGTAGAGCGATACCAGCAAGACTGGTGTCGAGGGTTTTGCAGCGTCCTAGTTCGGTAACCCAAGTATCCGTCATGTAGCGTCTGGTCAGTAGGTCGCCGAGCAGCCTGGCTCTGACTGAGCCGCTACGCGTATGGAGAAGTTATGCACCTTCTGTCGCTCGCGAGCGGAGCGGTGCTCCGGCTACGAAAACTTGTCGCCCAACGTCGATCGGCCCGGCGCTTCCGGACCAAACTCCACAGGGCCAAATGGCAGCACCGGCGGGCTATCGCCGAAAGCGCCGCACGTTATCGCGCCATCGTGGAGACGGCGGTCGATGCCATCATGGTGGCAGACGGGCTCGGCACCATCCGGTCGTTCAATCGCGCGGCGGAATCGATTTTCGGCTATTCACAGGACGAAGTAGTAGGCAAGAACCTTAGGCTGTTGATGCAGGAGCCCGACCGCACCGCGCATGACGGTTATCTCGAGGCATACCGCCGTACCGGCGAACGCAGGATCATCGGGATCGGCCGCGAAGTCACCGGGCTGCACAAGGACGGGTCCAAACTCGAGCTGGAGCTGAGCATCGCGGAATGGTGCGATCTGGACGGTGAGCCGTGCTTCACCGGTATCATGCGCGACGTTACCCAGCGCAATCAGCAGGCGCGCGACCTGCAGCGCGCGCTTGCCTCCGGCAAGCAGGCCCGGCTCGACGCGGAGGCGGCCAACCAGGCCAAAACGAATTTCCTGGCGGTGATGAGCCACGAGATCCGCACGCCGCTGACCAGCATCGACGGCTTCGCCGATCTTCTTTGGCGCACCAAGCGCCTGACGCAGCAGCAGCGCCGCTACGTCGAGCTTATCCGCGCCGCCAACGCCGCGCTGCTCACCATTGTCAACGACATTTTGGACTTCTCAAAGGTCGAGGCTGGGCAGATCGAGTTGCAGAACCAGCCGTTCTCGCCGAGCGCGTTGATCCACGACGTCATGGGCATCGTGCAGCCGGTGGCCGCTAAGAAGGACCTTCTGCTGCGCTGGTCGGTCGATCCGAAAACGCCGGATTGGCTGCTTGGCGACGTCGTACGGCTGCAACAGATCCTGCTCAATCTGCTGAACAATGCGGTGAAGTTCACCGACAGCGGCTCGATTTCCGTCACGCTCAAACCGGTCCAATCGGGCGAGGGTAACGAGGTGATGCAATTCTCCGTTGCCGACACGGGCAATGGCATTCCGGCGCATCACCAGGAGCGGCTGTTTAAGCAGTTCTCGCAGGCCGACGGCTCGATCAGTCGCCGCTACGGCGGCACTGGCCTCGGCCTTGCCATCTGCAAAAACTTGGTCGAACTCATGGGCGGTACGATCGGCATCGTCAGCGAAGTGGGGCAGGGGGCCACGCTCTGGTTCGCCGTGCCGCTGGCAGCGGCTCCGATGCCGAGTCCTAAACCGCAGATGGCGGGCGCGCTCGACGTCCTCTCCAATCCGAAAGGCCGCATCCTTCTGGTCGACGACATCGAAACCAACCTCGAGATCGTGCAGTCCTATCTCAGCGACGGGGGCTACGACGTCGTCCCCGTCGACGGTGGCGCCGAGGCGGTGAGGCGGCTTCAGGAGGAGACATTCGACATTGTTCTTATGGATGTGCAGATGCCGGTGATGGACGGCGTGATGACCACGCATGCCATCCGTGGCCTTCCCGGTCCGCAGCGGGACATTCCGATCATTGCGATGACCGGCAACGTGCTGCCGCAGCAAGTCGAGTCCTTCATCAAGGCGGGCATGAACGACCATGTCGGCAAGCCGATCGAGCGCGCCAAGCTTTACAGCAAGCTGTGGCGCTGGATTCCGCGACACGCCGTCAGGATCGAGGATGCGGCGCCGAGCTTCTCCGACTTCAATCGCAGCAAGCTCGACGAGCTTATCGGCAGCCTCGGCGTGGCGCGGACGGAGCGCACAGTGCGCAAGTTCCGCAAAGCGCTGGTGACGGCCTTCTCGGACGACATCTCGCAGGCGCGCTACGAGGCGCACGACTTGATCAACTCCGCCGGCGTGTTGGGCTTCGATCGTCTGGTCGAGGACCTACGCGCCTTGAAGGACTGCGAGGACGATGCGGCGGGCGAGTTCCTCGCGGAATGCCGCCAGCGCCGCGATGCCGTGCTCAAGCTGATCGACGGTCTCGTCCTGCCGCTGTTCAGCGGCCAAGTGCTGCGGAAGATCGCGTCGTAGCTTTGTCGCATTTGTGGCGTTTGTAGCGTTGTGAGTCGTGGAGTTTGTAGCGTCCGAGTGCAGTTCCCGCGTGGTTGCGTGCCGTAGCGTCGTGTCGCGTTGTCGTGAGTAGCGTTTGGTGCGTCGGCGTAAATGTCGCATCACAAAAAACGGTGATAATGGAGAGTCGTTAAAGCGTTCAGTTCGCAAATGTTGCGTCAGAGTACCCCTAGTCGGATGGAACCGCGGCTGTAGCCCGGCCGCGGTTCCACATTTCCGGCCCGCTTAGGTCCAACTTACGCCCCGCCCTTCCTCGCACCATCCCGCCTTCGGGTGGGCTCCGCATCCGCATCGCTCCCGGCCTACTGCCGCGCGATGCGACGATCCATGGAGGGTGCCAATGAGTGCTTTGGGACTTGATGCGCGCACGAGCGCCGAGGTCTCGGTCTATGCGCCGCGCCGGCGGCGCGTTTCCAGCGACGACACGACAATCCGTCCCATACTCGAACGGTTGCGGCGAATCGATCGCGACGAAGGGCGCGCGAGCGAGCCGTTTCCCCGGCTCGCCGGCATCGATACCGGCGCGCCGGTAAGCGCCACCAAGAGCCAATTCGCCGGGATCGCCATTCGCCTTCTGCTGGTCGCGGGCGCGCTTGTTGTCGTCGCCGTCGGCGCGACACTTGCTATGCAAGAGACACGATCGGTGCCGGCGAGCGACGTCACGCCATTGCAAGGTGGCGGTAAGGCCGGTTTCGACGGCGCGACGCTCGATGTGCCGCCGGTGACCATGCCTGCCACCGAAACGACCGGGGCAGCGCCGTCCGAGCCGACGGCCTGGGTACCGCGTAAGGAGGTGGCGCCCATTTATTTCTGGCCGTCGCCGGCTGCTGCTGCGGTACCCGAGCCGCGCGAGGAGGTGCAAGCGCCGGCTGAGACAAAGCCTGCGGCGAAAGTCACGCACCGCCGGCTAGCGACGGCGCACCGCGTTCGCCATCAGGATCGGCACGGCCGCTGGCATCCGCGGCGCAGGGTGGCGGCGCCGACGTCGCTGGCGCCCGCGTCGTCAGTGACAGAGGACCCCGCTGCCGCCCAACCGTCCGCCTCCGCAGACGCTAATCCCAATACGCCAAAGCCGTCGACCGACGCATCGCTCGGCGACACGTTGCGCAGGGTGTTTAGATAATAGATCGGGTGGACGATGGTGGGCGGTGTAGGGATCGAACCTACGACCCCACCCGTGTGAAGGGTGTGCTCTCCCGCTGAGCTAACCGCCCGGTCGTTATGGCCGGATATAAGGAGTGCGTCGGAGGCCTTGTCAAGCGAAGAGGGCGCTCTGCGCGCCCTCTGGAAATTCGTGTCCGCGGCTAATTCCGGCTCTGCGGATCGTCGCTGTGCGGCGCGCGCGAGGCGCGGGATTGCAGCGCGCGGATGCGGTCTGCGAGGTTACCGGAAGGCTCGCCCGTAGGGGTGCCTTCGGCATGCACCGCCACCGGGGTTCCGTGGCTGCGCGCGGTCTCGGCGGCGAGAATGGCGTCGATCGGCGAGTTTGGCCCTTCCAGCGCCGAGGCAAGCCGCGCCACTTCCGCGGCGACGTCGTTGATGCGTTCGCGCAGCAGCGCGTTCTCCACGCGCTCGGAGGCCCAGGATTCTTCGGTCTCGCGCTTCATGGCGCCGAGGTCGTTCTTGAGCCGGTCGCGCTCGTCGCGGGTGCGGTCGAGCTCGGCCTGCATCTGGGTCTTCTCGGCGCGAAGTTGCTCGGTCGCACTCTGCGTGCGGCCGTCGATCTCGGCGATGGCGGTGCGCAGGTCGCCTTCGGTCTTGTGCGCGGCTTCGATCTGGCCGCGCAATTGCTTCAATTCGAATTCGCTTTCGGTGAGCAGACGCGACTGCTCGCCAAGACGCGTCTCGAGATCGGCGGCGCGGCGGCCGAGGATCTCGGCTTCGGTGGTCTGGGCAACGAGAGCTTGTTCGAGTTCGGAGACGCGGCGGCCGAGGTTCTCGACTTTGCCGCGCTCTTCCTGCAATTCGTGCGTGGCGGCCTTGAGCTCGACCCGCTCGGCGTCGCGGCGATCTTCCACCGCGCGCAGGTCGGCGCCGGCGCCGTCGAGACGTTCCTTGAGCGCGTCGACCTGGGTCTTCAGCGAGGTGATTTCGACGCGTTGCGCATCCGTCATGCTGGTGCGCTCGTCGAGTTCGCTCATCACCTTGGCGAGTTCGGACTCCTTCTCGGAGTGCAGACGCTGCGCTTCGAGCATGGCGCTGGTCTTGACCGCGAACTCTTCCTCGGTCGCGCGCAGTTGATCGCGGAGCGCCTTGTCGCGCGCCTCCAGCGAGAAAATGGTGGCCGATTTTTCGCCCAGCTCGATCTTGAGCCGGTTGATGGCGTCGCCCTTCTTGCCGAGCTCGGCGAGCTGGCTGGTGCTCTTGGTCTTGAGATTCTCGACGCTCATTTCGAGGCGGCGCGTCGACATGGCGAATTCGGCGCGAAGCTGATCTTTGTCGGCCTGAATCTCGGCCATCGACAGCGGCGTCGCCGCTTCGAGGCGCCGCATGGTCAGGCGCACCGCGCGACCGTGCACCAGGGGGACGACGACGAGCCCGATGAGGGCTGCGACCAGGAAGCCGATCCCGAAGTACATGATCGGTTCAATCATAAACAACGCCTCCAAACTCGCCCAAACCCGCGAAACCCCCGCGGTATCTCATGGCATGGAGGGGCGAGCGCCACCAGCGCAAGCAAAGATTAACCTAAACCCCCCAGCGCGTCGCCGGCATTATGCCCAGGCGAACGCGTTCCCACACTCTCAATAACGATGAGAGATAACTGGAGTATAAATAGAAAAAGAGCGCCGCCGTCGTTCAGAACGGGTTCCACGTCGCGTTCGGCGTGAACTTCAAGTAGCCGATGTTGGCGCCAAGCCTTAAGCCGACGCCGGACCGGATGGGAACCACGATAATGTTGTTCGCGGTGAGCGCCGTCATGCCGAAGCCGCCGATGAAGTAAGCGGAGCCGTCGACGCCGCCGAAACGCTGATAGACAGCCTCTGTCGCCGGCAGATTGTAGATCAGCATCATCGTGCGGGCGCCTTCGCCGCCGGTGTCGAAGCCGATCGAGGGGCCTTCCCAGAACACGCGGCGGTCGCCGGCATTCTTGGTGTAGAGCTTGCCGTCGCCGTAGCGCAGACCGACGACGAAGGCACCGCTGCCTTCCTGGCCGAGGATGTAGCCGTTGGGCTGACCCCACTGGCTGAAGGCCTTCTCGACCACTTGCGCCAAGCCGCGCGACACCGTGCCGAAGAAGCGGTGGCCTTGACCCACAACTTCGTCGGCCGTGAAGGTGCCCGGCCGGCGGTCCTGGGCGGCGGCGAAGTCGGCGCCGAAGGCGAGCAAAGCCAGCGTCATGGCGAGGAGGCGCAACGTGGCGCGCATGGAGTGCTCCGTTGGATGGTGCGGGGCGGTTATGCCCCGATGAAACCCCGTTTAACCGGTTGCTCACGCCGAGGGCGCTAGTGTGACGGCGAACCGGACGTCCCGAATCGGCCGAATGTCACTGACGACTATGACTGCAGCACGGCAGCAACGGAAGCGGCGCCTCCTTCTGGTGGCGCTCGCCGTGCTGGGGAGTATTATAATACTCCCTTTAAGGCAACCTTTCGCCCAGCCTTTGGTGCTCAATCCCGAGTCGGGGCTGGCCATCAGCGGCTTCGACCCGGTGGCTTATTTCTCCGAGAATGCGCCGCGCTTCGGCCGCTCCGAGTTGGAGTTAAGCCAAGGCGGTGGGGTTTGGCGTTTCCGCAACGAGGGCAACCGCGCCGCCTTCGCCGACCACCCGGAGGTCTATACGCCGCGCTTCGGCGGGTTCGATCCGGTGGCGGTGGCGCGCGGCGCCTCGGTGCCGGGGCATCCGCTGATTTGGGCGGTGGTGGGGGAGCGGCTCTACTTCTTCTACGACGACAATGCGCGCAAAGCGTTCTTGGCCGAGCCCGCCCGCATCATCGACACCGCCGAGCGCAAATGGCCCACGGTCTCCCGCACCGCCGGCCGCTGATCAGTGCAACACAGCCTTGGCTTTGTCCGGATCGCCCCAGGCGATGAAGGCCGGCACGCGGAAGTTTTCCGCAACGCGGCCGTAGGGGATCGCCGCGCCATCCGGCGTGGTCACGTTGCCGCCAGCGGCCATGAGCAGCGCGTGGCCTGCTGCCACGTCCCATTCGCACGTGGTAGCCAGGCGGGGATAGATGTCGGCGGCGCCCTCGGCCACCAGGCAGAACTTAAGTGCTGATCCGCATCGCTCGCGGGCGAGCGGCTCGAGCCGGTCAAGGAAGGCCTGCGTCGACGGATCGAGATGCGAACGGCTGGTCAGCCCCACCGCATTCTGCGCCGGCCAGCGCCGCGTGCGGATCGGCTGCGCATCGGCCGCGCCGCCGGCGGTGAGCCGCAGACGCTCGGAACCGATGCCGGTGGCGCCGCGCCAGAGCAGGCCGCGCTTGGGCGCCGCGACCACACCGGCAACAGGAATGCCGCCCGAGAGGATCGCCACATTGACGGTGAACTCATCCGATCCGGCGATGAACTCCTTGGTGCCGTCGAGCGGGTCGACCATCAGGAACGTGCCGCCGAGCGCGGGCGCCGCCTCGCGGCCGCTCATCTCCTCGGCGACCACCGGCACGCCCGGCAGTAGCTTCGCCAGCGCCTGCAGGATCTCCGCTTCCGACGCCTCGTCGACCGCGGTCACCGGCGTCCGATCCGCCTTCAGCCGGTGCGCCACGGTGCCGTCGGTCATCGTCAGGATCAGCGCGCTGGCGCGGGCGACGATCTCCGTCAGCCCCGGCAGCAGACGTCCGGCTTCAGCCGGCGAGATCGTGCGAGCGGACATCAAAGGGCCTGTGGCGTGCCGTGTTTCGTGTTGCGGTCCTTGGCGGTGGCGCGGGTGCGGTGTATCACGCGCGACGCCAATACCACCGGCGATTCGCCGGTGTCCTCGCACCCTGCACGCGAAGCGGAGGCCCGTCTATGTCCGGATCCATCGAAGCGCTCGACCTCGCGGCCCTGCTGTGCTCGCGCGTCTGCCACGACCTGATCAGCCCGGTCGGCGCCATCGTCAACGGGCTCGAGGTGCTGGCGGAGGAGAAGGACGAGGAGACCAAGACCTTCGCGATGGACCTCATCAAGAAAAGCGCTAACACCGCCTCGGCCAAGCTGCAGTTCTGCCGCATCGCCTTCGGCGCGGCCGGTTCGGCCGGCGCCCAGATCGACACCGGCGACGCCGAGAAAATCTCGCGCGGCTTCCTCGAGGACGAGAAGACCAAGATCGCTTGGAATCTGCCGCGCGCGTATCTGGCCAAGAACCGCGTCAAGCTGCTGCTCAACATGTTGCTGATCGCGAGCCAGGCCATCCCGCGCGGAGGGCAGCTCACCATCGATCCGATCGGCTCTGGCGAGACCATGAGCTTCAAGGTGACTGCCGCCGGCACCAACGCCAAGGTGCAGCCGACGGTTGCGCCGCTGGTTGCCGGCGAGACCCCCGCTGAGGGGCTCGATGCGCATCGCATCCAGCCGTTCTATACCGGCCTCCTGGCCAAGGCCTGCGGCGTCAATGCCACGGTGGGCATGGAAGGCGACGCTGTGGTGATCGCGGCGCAGTAGCGCGTCCCCACGACACGGTTAACGCAACCTTAACCGTCCCCGCCGTCCGCAGGTACCGCAACTAAAATTAAACCCTTCCCCGACACACTGGCCCCTGTTTTCCACGGGAACGGCCAGCGGGGCCGCGCGCCCGTCGATGAAGGCGTATTTTTCATGGACGAGTTGCTGCGGGATTTCGTCACCGAGACCAATGAAAGTCTCGACGTGGTCGACGTCGAGCTCGTGCGCTTTGAGCAAGACCCCAACAACGCCAAGATTCTCGATAATATTTTTCGTCTCGTCCACACCATCAAAGGCACTTGCGGCTTTCTAGGATTGCCGCGGCTGGAAGCGTTGGCGCACGCCGCCGAGACGCTGATGGGAAAATTCCGCGACGGCCTGCCGGCGACCGCCGACGCCGTCACGCTGGTCCTCGCCACTATCGATCGCATCAAGGAAATCCTGGAGTCGCTCGAGCGCGAGCAGCGCGAGCCCGATGGCAGCGACACCGATCTCATCCAGAGTCTCGAAGATCTGGTGACTAAGCTCGGCAAGGCGCCGGCCGAACCGGTAAAGACGGTCGGCACGCTGGCGCCGCAGGTGCTCGAACGTCCGCTGCATCCGGGTGAGAATTCGCTCGACGAGCTGGAGCGCGCTTTTCGCGATACGCCGGTCGATCCGCCGACGCTGAAGCCGGCAAAGCCGAAGACGGTCGAGCCCGTCGAGCAGGAGAAGGCCGAGGAGGCGCCGAAGAACGGCAGCCAGTCGATACGCGTCACCGTCGACACGCTCGAACATCTGATGACCATGGTCTCCGAGCTGGTGCTGACGCGCAATCAGCTCCTCGAGATCGTGCGGCGGCACGAAGATTCCGAATTCAAGACGCCGCTGCAGCGCCTCTCCCACGTCACCGCCGAACTGCAGGAAGGCGTGATGAAGACGCGTATGCAGCCGATCGGCAATGCGTGGCAGAAGATGCCTCGTATCGTGCGCGACCTGTCGCAGGAGCTCGGCAAGCCGATCGAGCTCGAAATGCACGGCGCCGATACCGAGCTCGACCGCCAGGTGCTCGACCTGATCAAGGATCCGCTGACGCATATGCTGCGCAATTCGGCGGACCACGGCCTTGAGTCGCCGCAGGAGCGTCGCGTTGTCGGCAAGCCGGAGCAGGGCACGATCCGCCTCTCGGCCTATCACGAGGGCGGCTACATCATCATCCAAGTGGCCGACGACGGACGCGGGCTCGACACCGACCGCATCAAGGCCAAGGCGGTGGCGCAAGGTCTCGTCTCTGAATCCGACGCCGACAAATTGTCGGAAGCAGCCATCCACAAATTCATCTTCCAGCCTGGCTTTTCGACCGCGGCGCACATCACCAGCGTATCCGGCCGCGGCGTCGGCATGGATGTGGTGCGTAACAACATCGACCAGATCGGCGGCACCATCGATGTGAAGTCGGTCGCCGGCATTGGGCTCAGCTTCACCATCAAGATCCCACTCACCTTGGCGATCGTTCCCTCGCTGATCGTGGAATCGGGCGGCGACCGCTTCGCCATCCCGCAGCTTTCGGTGATCGAGTTGGTGCGCGCGCGCGCCGGCAGCGAGCATCGCATCGAGCGCATCAAGGATACGCCGGTGCTGCGGCTGCGCGACAAGCTGCTGCCGCTGGCGCGCCTGAGCGAACTGACCGGCATCAAGAGCGAGCGCGCTGCCGACACCGGTTTCGTCGTGGTCACGCAGGTCGGCAGCCAGACCTTCGGCATCATTGTCGACGCGGTTTTCCACACCGAGGAAATCGTGGTGAAGCCGCTGTCGAGCAAGCTGCGCCACATCCCGCTGTTCTCGGGCAACACCATCCTCGGCGACGGCTCGGTGATCATGATCATCGACCCGAACGGAGTCGCGCAGGCGCTCGGTTCGACCGTCACCTCGCAGCTCGCGATGGAAGAAGCGACCAGTCTGCCGCCCGCGCCGGAAGAGACCACCTCGCTGCTCGTGTTCCGCGCCGGCTCCAGTCAGCTCAAGGCCGTGCCGCTGTCGCTGGTGACGCGGCTCGAAGAGATCGACGCACGCAAGATCGAAATCTCCAACGGCCGTCACATGGTGCAGTACCGCGGCCAGTTGATGCCGCTGATCACCATGAACGACGGCGTACGCGTGAAGGGCGAAGGCGCCCAGCCGCTGCTGGTGTTCTCCGACGGCGCGCGCTCCATGGCGCTGGTTGTCGACCAGATCGTCGACATCGTCGACGACCGCCTCGACATTCAGGTAGCAAGCGAGAACGCCGGAGTCATCGGCTCGGCGATCGTCAAAGGCCAGGCTACCGAGATCATCGACGTCGGGCACTTCCTGCCGCTCGCCTTCGAGGACTGGTTCCGTCGCAAGGAGCAGGCCGTCGCGCGCTCGCGTTCGGTGCTGCTGATCGACGACTCGCCGTTCTTCCGCGACATGCTGGCGCCGGTGCTGCAGGCCGCCGGCTACCAGGTGACGCCGGTCGGCTCCGCGAGCGAGGCGCTCGGCCTGCTCAAGAGCGGCCGCGCCTTCGACGTCGCGGTGACCGATGTCGAAATGCCCGAGATGGACGGCTTTGCCTTTGCCGAGGCGCTGCGCGCCGACGCCAAGCTCGCCGACCTGCCGGTGATTGCGCTCTCGTCGGCGGTGTCGGCCGACGTGGTCGAGCGCGGACGCCAAGCCGGCTTCCACGATTTCGTTGCCAAGTTCGACCGCCAGGGCCTCATCGCGGCGCTCAAGGAGCAGACCGCCATCGATCGGGCGGCTTAAGGAATGACATGAGCGATACTGCCAACCAGAAAGAATACGTCACCGCGATGATCGGCGGTCAGCTCTTCGGGCTGCCGATCCTGCAGGTGCAGGACGTGTTCGTGCCCGAGCGGGTGACGCGAGTCCCGCTCGCGCCGCACGACATCCACGGTGTGCTCAATCTGCGCGGCCGCATCGTGACGCTCATCGATATGCGCCATCGTTTGGGCCTGCCGGCGCGCGAGGGCGGCAAGATCATGGCGCTCGGCGTCGAGCAGCGCGGCGAGTCCTATGGTCTGCTGATCGACAGCGTCGGTGAGGTGTTCAAGGCCGACGACGCCACGCGCGAACCGAACCCGATCAATCTCGACCCGCGGCTGGCGCGCGTGTCGGCCGGCATTCATCGGCTGGAAGGCCAACTCTTGATCGTGCTCGACGTCGATCGTGTGCTGACGATCGGCCAAGCGGCGAAAGCCGCCTGACATAAAGCGGCGAAAGCCGCCTGAACGTGAGAATTCTAGAACGAAACTGGGAACATGAGGCCGTAAAAATGAAAACGTGTCTGGTCGTGGACGACTCCAGTGTGATCCGCAAGGTGGCGCGGCGCATCCTGGAAGGGCTGGAATTCCAGATCATGGAGGCTGAGGACGGCGAGCAGGCGCTCGATGCCTGCAAGAAGCAATTGCCGGAAGCCATCCTGCTCGACTGGAATATGCCGAAAATGGACGGCTACGAATTCCTGCGCTCGCTGCGCCGGCTGCCGGGCGGCGACGGGCCGAAAGTGGTGTTCTGCACCACGGAGAACGACGTCGCGCACATCGCGCGCGCACTGCATGCGGGGGCCAACGAGTACATCATGAAGCCCTTCGACAAGGAGATCGTCGAGGCCAAATTCCAGGAAGTCGGCCTGATCTAAACCTCGTCGCGTCGCGCGTAACCGGGCGTTTTTCCGCATGGCCTTTGCTGCCGCATCGCAGTCCTCCGTCACCACGGCCAGTCGCCGGGTCCGCGTGATGGTCGTTGACGACGCGGTGGTGGTGCGCGGCCTGTTCGCGCGCTGGATCGAGCAGGAACCCGACCTGGAAGTCGTCGCCTCGCTGCGTACCGGCCGCGACGCCGTCTCGCAGCTCGAACGCGTCGATCCCGATGTCGTGCTGCTCGACGTGGAGATGCCGGAGCTCGACGGCATTTCGGCGCTGCCGCTGCTGCTCGCCAAGAAGCGCGACCTTGTCGTCATCATGGCCTCGACGCTGACCCGGCGGAACGCCGAGATCAGCTTGCGCGCGCTGGCGCTCGGCGCCACCGATTACATCCCGAAGCCGACCGGCAGCCACGAGGTCACCACGTCGGCGAGCTTCCGCCGCGAGCTGATCGAGAAAATCCGGGCACTGGCGCCGCGCGCCAAGCGCCTGCGGCCGGCCCCGGTGGGGGAGCGGGCGCCGAGCATCGTGCCCGACCGCCCCCGGGCGGTGTCGCGGACGGTGGCGCGGGCGCTGCTGACGTTCCGGCCGATGCCCGTGACGCCGCCGCGGGTGCTGCTGATCGGCTCCTCGACCGGCGGCCCGCAGGCGCTCAACGCGATCATCTCTCAGATCGCTCCCGTGTTTGAGCGTGCGCCGGTGCTGATCACGCAGCACATGCCGCCGACCTTCACCACTATTCTTGCGGAACATCTCACGCGCGTGGCGCACCGCCCGGTGCGCGAGGCGGTGGAAGGCGAAGAGATCAAGCCCGGCGGCATCTATCTCGCGCCGGGCGGCAAGCACATGCAGGTCGCGCGCCGCAACAACGTCACCGTCATCGAAATCAACGACGGCCCGCTGGTCAACTTCTGCAAGCCGGCGGTCGATCCGCTGTTTTCCAGCGCCGCCTCGATCTGGGGACCGGGCGTTCTGGCGCTGGTGCTGACCGGCATGGGCTCCGACGGCCTCGCCGGAGCCAAGACGATCGCCGCTGCCGGCGGCGCCATCCTGGCGCAGGATGAAGCCACCAGCGTCGTCTGGGGCATGCCCGGCCAGGTCGCCAATGCCGGCCTCTGCTCGGCCGTGCTGCCGATCAACGAGATCGCGCCGCGTCTCACCCGTCTGTTCACGGGAGAGCGCGCGTGACCCCGCACGACTTCGACTATCTGCGCAAGCTGCTGCGCGAGCGCTCCGGCCTCGTGCTCTCGGCCGAGAAGCAGTACCTGGCGGAAAGCCGCCTGCTGCCGGTCGCCCGCAAACACCGCCTTGCCAACCTCGCCGATCTCGTCGGTCAGCTCAAAACGACGGCGTTGAGTCCGCTCGCCACCGACGTGGTGGAGGCGATGACCACCAACGAGACCTTCTTCTTCCGCGATAAGATCCCGTTCGAGCACTTCCGCGATACCATCATGCCGGCGCTGATCGCCTCGCATTCCGGCCGCCGCCGCATCCGCATCTGGTGCACCGCCGCCGCCAGCGGGCAGGAGCCTTATTCGATCGCCATGATGTTGCGCGAGATGAACCGCGAACTCGCCGGCTTCCGTATCGAGATCCTCGCTACCGACCTCTCCACCGACGTGTTGGAGAAAGCCAAGGCCGGCATCTATAGCCAGTTCGAGGTGCAGCGCGGCCTGCCCATCACCCATCTGGTCAAATATTTCGCACAGGTCGGCGAGGCCTGGCAGATCGTGCCCGAGCTGCGCGCCATGGTGTCGTTCCGCCAGCTCAATCTGCTGCACGACTTCGGCCACCTCGGTTCGTTCGACCTGATCTTCTGCCGCAACGTGCTGATCTATTTCGATCAGCCGACCAAGTCGCAGGTGCTCGACCGCCTCGCGCGCGTGATCGAGCCGGACGGCTTCCTGGTGCTCGGCGCTGCGGAAACGGTGATCGGGCTGACCGACACGTTCAAGCCGATGGCCGACAAGCGCGGCCTCTACGTGCCGAATGTGAAGCGCGCGGCCGTGCCCGAGCGCGCCAACGTCCTGATGTTCGCCAAGTAAGCGCGCGTAGACCCGAGCGCGCGTGCGTCGTGAACTTCCGATTCGGCCTTCAAAAGGCCCGCCTGCGCGCTTGCGCTGCGGCGGGCGCTTCTTTACGTCCCCACCGCGATCAGTAGCGGCGACTGGTTGAGCGCGGGGCGCGCGGCGTCTTTGCGCAGGGGCGGGTAGATGCGGTGCAGGTCGGCGGGATCGATCTGCGCTTCGCCGCTTTCGGTGTGGAAGACCGGAAGCTTTCCGGCATCGATAGCGCGCATGATGGCGGTCTTGTTCCGCCCAACGATCGCGGCGGCTGTTGCGATGGTGTACATGGAGTCTTCTTCTCTTAAAGTCCCAGGAGTCACTACGGTGCTCCGCTGTCGTTAAAGATTCGTGTGCAGGCGTCAATGCGCTCAATCCAAAAAACAAAAACTAAAAAACCCCCGATCTTTCGATCGGGGGTTCAAGTTGGGAGGAGTTGAGCCTCTCGGCTCATCAAGATGTACGCAGACGCAACGGGTGGATTCGAAAAACGATCGCACTCGAAGGTCGCGAACAAGGCGCGCAGTGCGCGCCTTGCGAATTAAGCGGGAATACGCTCGTCGGCTTCCGTCGGCTCGCGCAGCACGTAGCCGCGGCCCCAGACGGTTTCGATGTAGTTCTTGCCGCTCGAGGCGTTCGCAAGCTTCTTGCGCAGCTTGCAGATGAACACGTCGATGATCTTGAGCTCCGGCTCGTCCATGCCGCCGTAGAGATGATTGAGGAACATCTCCTTGGTGAGCGTGGTGCCTTTGCGCAGGCTGAGCAGCTCGAGCATCTGATATTCTTTGCCCGTGAGGTGCACGCGCTGGCCGCCGACTTCGACCGTCTTGGTGTCGAGGTTGACGACGAGATCGCCGGTGTTGATGACCGACTGGGCGTGGCCCTTGGAGCGGCGCACGATCGCGTGGATGCGGGCGATCAGCTCGTCCTTGTGGAAGGGCTTGGTCATGTAGTCGTCGGCGCCGAAGCCGAGACCTTTGACCTTGTCCTCGATGCCGGCGAGACCGGACAGGATGAGGATCGGCGTCTTCACCTTCGACACGCGAAGGGAGCGCAGCACCTCGAAGCCGGACATGTCGGGAAGGTTCAGGTCGAGCAGGATGATGTCGTAATCATAGAGCTTGCCGAGGTCGACGCCTTCCTCACCGAGATCGGTGGTGTAGACGTTGAAACTCTCGGATTTAAGCATCAGCTCAATGGATTGAGCAGTCGCGCTGTCGTCTTCAATGAGTAGAACGCGCATTTAAGTCCCCTATCTCGCCGCAACCGGGCCTTGGGTCAGCGCCGCAAAGGGCGGCGAGTTATCGAAAAACGCGGTGGGACAAAACCGATTCGACACTATTCCGACATGGTTAACAAAACCTGATTCTTCGTTGCAAGCATTCCCTGGCGGGGTTACCCCGAATCGCCGTAAGATGTTGCAAGAGAGTGGTTTTTTGGCCACGTGCCGGTTTAATGCTCCAGGTTAAGAGTCAGGCCTAACCGACTCTGCGGACTCGCCCTTCCTCGTATGCCCGGGCGATTCGAACGGTTTCGTCCCATGGACGATGACCCAATGATTAACGACCCGGGTAAACACCGAGTTAAAGGCGGGGGTAGGGCGGTAAGCCTAAGGTGGGGTTTACGAGCAATTTTGCGCAGGACAGCCGCTGCGCACGAGGGGTGAAAGTCACACCGTGAAGGCTTTAGCTGAGCAGATCGTCGACCTCGATGGCGTGGAGACCTACGGCCGCGTCGTCGGCGTGCGTGGGCTGATGCTGGAGGTGGCGGGTCCGATCAACGCCATGTCCGTCGGCTGCCGCCTCACGGTCGAGAATGGCAGCGGGCGGCCGATTCCCTGCGAGGTGGTCGGTTTCGAAGGCAAACACGCGCTCGCCATGCCCTTTGCCGCGCTCGACGGCGTGCGGCGCGGTTGTCGCGCGATTGTTTCGACCTCGGCCGGCATGGTGCGGCCATCGGAGCGATGGCTCGGCCGCGTGGTCAACGCCATGGGCGAGCCCATCGACGGGCAGGGGCCGCTTGTGCTGGGTCCATCGCCTTATCCGTTCCGCGCCTCGCCGCCGCCGGCACATGCGCGCCGGAGAGTCGGCGACCCGCTCGATCTGGGCGTGCGGGCGCTCAATACGTTCGTCACCTGCTGTCGCGGCCAGCGCATGGGCATCTTCTCAGGTTCGGGTGTCGGCAAGTCGGTGCTGCTGTCAATGCTGGCGCGCAACGTCAATGCCGACGTGTCGGTCATTGGCCTGGTCGGCGAACGCGGCCGCGAGGTGCAGGAGTTCTTGCAGGACGACCTCGGCGCCGCCGGTCTGGCGCGCTCGGTGGTCGTGGTGTCGACGTCCGATGAACCGGCGCTGATGCGCCGCCAGGCGGCCTATCTCACGCTCACCATCGCCGAATTTTTCCGCGACCAGTCGAAGGACGTGCTGGTGCTGATGGACTCGGTCACGCGCTTTGCCATGGCGCAGCGCGAGATCGGCCTCTCCGCCGGCGAGCCGCCGACCGCCAAGGGCTATACGCCGACCGTGTTCACCGAACTGCCGCGTCTGCTGGAGCGGGCTGGGCCAGGGACCGACCAGGGCACCATCACCGGCATCTTCAGCGTGCTGGTCGACGGCGACGACCACAATGAGCCAGTGGCCGACGCCGTACGCGGCATTCTCGACGGCCACATCGTGATGGAGCGCGCCATTGCCGAGCGCGGACGCTATCCGGCGATCAACATCCTCAAGTCCATCTCGCGCACCATGCCGCGCGCCGCCGATCCCGCCTTCCTGCCGGTGATCAGCCGCGCCAAGCAGGTGATGGCGACCTACTCCGACATGGAGGAGTTGATCCGCCTCGGCGCCTATCGTCCAGGTTCCAGCAGCGACGTGGACGAGGCGATCAGCCTGCACAAGCCGCTGGAAGAGTTCCTTGGCCAGGCCAAGGACGAGGCCACCACTCTGGTCGACGGCTACCGCCGGCTGGAGGAGGTCATCGGTCAGGTGCCGGCCGCCTAGCCCGTCAAAAAGCGGTTCCGGCAAAAAACAAGGCCGCCACGCCTAAAAAGCGGGGACATGCTGAACGGCACCCCGGCTTTGGAAACCGAAAACTAACGATATTGCCCCACAGTTCGGACGTTCAACGCAAGGTCGTCCGCATGGCGGTATGTGCGTGCCGTGTGGTTACGAATTCGGGGCTTCGGGGGAGTATGTAGTCGATGAAGTCACGCGAAACCCTCATCCGGCTGAAGAAGTTTCAGGTCGACGAGAAGCGCCGCAAGGTGGCGCAGATCGAAACCATGATCGCTGAGTTCGATCGCATCGCCGCCGAACTCGACCGCGAGATCAAGATCGAGCAGGACCGCGCCGGCATCCACGATCCCGGGCATTTCGCCTATCCGACCTACGCCAAGGCCGCGATCACGCGACGCGAGAACCTCAAGCGCTCGGCTGACGAATTGAAGGGCCAACTCGACGACGCCAAGGCGGCGCTCGGCGAAGCCTTCGAGGAATTGAAGAAGGTCGAGATGCTCGACGAACGCGACCAGGCGCGCGAGAAGGCGGAAGCCAACGCGCGCGAGCAGGCCGAGCTCGACCGTATCGCCGCGATGCGCTTCAGTGCCAACGGCGCGCACGCTTAGAGTTTTCGGATTCCGGAATACAGACGGCGCCCCTTGCGGGCGCCGTTTTGTTTTGTGCGCATCACGGCGCGATGCCGGCGGCCTTGATCACCTTGCGCCACTTCTCGGTTTCGCCGGCCAGCAGCGCGCGGAAATCCGCGGGCGAACCGGGCAGCACGCTGCCGCCGGTGTCGGCGAAACGCGCCTGCATCGCAGGATCGGCGAAGGCGGCGTTGATCTCGGCGTTGAGCCGCGCGATGACCTCGGCGGGTGTGCCGGCCGGCGCGCCGAGGCCGGTCGCCGCGCTCGCCTCGTAGCCGGGCACGGCGTCCGCCAGCGGCGGGATGTCGGGCAGCGCCGGTGAACGTGTTGCGGTGGTCACGGCAAGCGCGCGCAGTTCGCCTTTGCGCACTGGGCCGATGGAGGCCGACATCGGCTCGAACACGAACTGCGCCTCGCCGGCGATCATCGCCTTTAACGCCGGGCCGCCGCCGGCGTAATGCACGATGTCGCAGTCGACATTCGCGAGCATCCTGAACAGCAGGCCGGAGACGTGCGGCGAACTCCCGTTGCCGGTCGAGGCCATCTTGAGGCGGTTGGCTTTGGCGTGAGCGATGAGCGCTGCGACATTCGTCGCCGGCACCGACGGATGCACCAGCAGCACCAGCGCCTCACGCGTGAGACCGCCGATCGGCGTTATGTCGCGCAGGAAGTCGAAATTGAGCTTGCCGGCGAGCGAGGCGTTGATCGCGTTCGCCGGTCCGACCAGCAGCAGCGTGTAGCCGTCGGGCGGCGCGCGCACGACTGCTTCGGTGGCGATGTTGCTGGAGGCGCCGGGGCGGTTCTCGACGATGACCGGCTGGCCGAGGCGCTGCGTCAGCCACTGCGCGATCAGGCGGCCGAGGATGTCGTTCGGTCCGCCTGCCGGGAAGCCGACGATGAGATGGATCGGCCGCGCCGGAAAAGCTTGCGCGAAAGCAGGATACGCCGGCGCCAGCGCGCAGGCGGCAAGCAGTGTGCGGCGGGTGATCGGCATGGCGGGCGGCCTTGTCCTTGGACTCGCCTCGATCATAGCAGCGCGGCGGTGCTGCGCCATTTGCCGGAAGGCCTGGGCTCGGAAACTCCCGCGCTGTCATCGGGGCGCGGCGGGGCGTGTGTCCGTCGCGCGCCGATGAGCCGCGGGTCAGTACGGCGTCGCGTCGCTCTGCTGCAGCGGGATGCCCTTGACCGCCTGGTGCAACGCGGTGGTGTCGATCCAGGTGCCGCCGGTGCTGGAACGGGCGGGGCCGGAGCCGGCGGACCAAGTGACGATCGCGGCGGCGGTGACGAAGGCGGCGAGGAAAACGAAAAGGTTGGTGCGCATGGTTAGCTCCCTTCGGGACTGGATTGGAGCGGAGCCCCGCTCCATGGCCGTTGGTCGCGAGAGCGGAATGCGCGGTTCAGAGTTCCATCGCGAAGTAGATGAGCCGCTAGCGGAATGGCTGCAATTGTCGCCAATGCCGTAGCGAACTTTCAAATTGTCGAACCGACGATAGGGCCTGCCATCGTAGCGACAGGGCCGCCTATGGACGAACGCCGGCGCGAAGTGCGAAGCCGCACATTGTACAGCGGCAAGATCGTGTTCAACGATCGCCGTTCGGTGATCGATTGCATCGTGCGCAATCTGTCGGAGGCCGGCGCCTGCCTGCAGGTCGACAGCACGCAGGGAATCCCAGAAAGCTTCGAGCTTGTTGTCGACGGCGAGGAATCGTCGCGCCGATGCCGGCTCGCCTGGCTGTCCGACGCGCGTGCGGGAATCGAGTTTTGTCAATCCGACAAGCTCGATGGCGCGATGGATGCGGTGCTTCAATCAGCACAAGATGACAGCGCGCGCGGTATCGAAATCCTGAGAGGAGAACTGCTGCGGCTGCGCGCGGCCCTCGACGAGGTGCCGGTCGGAATCGTGCTGCTCGACGGCGACACGCGGGCGCAGTTCATCAACCGCGCGTTCCGCCGCATGTGGCGGCTGCCCGATGCCAAAGCCGACAGCCGTCCGCCGTTCGTAGCGTTGATGTATCACGGGCGCGACACCAAGGCCTACGCCATTGCCTCCGGCGACATAGACGCCTATGTGGCCAAACGCGTTGCACATGTGAAATCGAACAATCCGGCGCCGCTCGACCTGCGGCTCGCCAACGGCGAAATCATTCGCATGCAATGCACGGTGCTTCCGTTCGGCGGCCGCATGCTTTGCTACACTTACGTGACCGACATCGTCCGGTCATCCGATGAATTGAACATGCTGCGCGGCGCACTCGACCGGATGCAGCCGGGCATCCTCCTGCTCGACGAATTCCTCAATGCGCAG
>Ga0134124_10000223_pt1 | contig 51275 bp, 66 predicted proteins | sample KB304_FD_96880 | JGI IMG/M metagenome (GOLD analysis project Ga0134124, IMG submission 96880) | Terrestrial soil microbial communities without Nitrogen fertilizer from Kellogg Biological Station, Michigan, USA - KB3-0-4 | ecosystem: Environmental > Terrestrial > Soil > Unclassified ...
ACAAATTCAATACCGACAGGAGTATGTGAAGCTGTTCGAGCAGCGTCAGAGCCTTCTGCGTAAGACCGTTACCACCGAAGCAGTCATAAAAGGTAATCAGGCAGTGTTCCTGGTAGCCGGTTCTGGCCACGCAACGGCAGTAACCCGCGGCGTCAACGGCTTGATTGCACCGCGCGCTGACAGCAACACCCAAAATACTGCAACCCTTGTTGAATGGCATGACTTGGTCCGCAAGACCGGCTTCAATGTCTTCGAAAGCCAAGGCGATCAGCGTAAGATCATGCAGGAAAGCTCACTGGGCGTGCTCAATCGTAAAATCGACCAGGATATTCTGTCGGCTCTCAGTTCGTCTACCCAGACCACTGGCACCACGCAGACTGCCTCACTGGCACTTGTAGCCCGTGCAAAGACGATTTTAGGTAACAACGAAGTACCGCAGGATGGCAACATTTCCGCTGTCATCTCGCCGGCCTTCCACAATTACCTGATCCAGGCCAAAGAATTCACCAACGTGAATTATATCAACGATAAACCCTTCGAGAGCATGCCCATCATGTTCCGCTGGGCTGGCGTTAACTGGATCGAGCATCCGAATATCGTGGGCAAGGGCACTACTGCTGAGCAGTGCTATATGTACCACAAGGATGCTATTGGTCACGCCGCTAACGTTGGCGAGATCGATACGAAAATCGGCTACGATGACGAGCAGGATTACTCCTTCGCGCGCGCTACCATGTTCATGGGCGGTAAAATGCTCCAGAGCGCTGGTATCGTGACGATGGTGCATGACGGCTCTGCATACGTAAGCTCGTAAGCAGGCGACTGTGAAGGTGAGCCGGTGGCATTATCCGGCTCACTAACCCAAAATAAAATAAGGATGAATTACCATGGCTTATAATACCGCACTTCCTCCCCGCAGAATTTCGCAGGGAAGCATTGATAATAGCCAGCAGGGCGCTGCTCTGTGGGCTTATACTTCCGCTGACGCAGCCGCTACGGTTGCCGGCGCAAACTATTTCAGCAATGGTCAGGACCTTGGCCTTGCCCTCAATGACCTTGTATTTGTCATTGATACGGCAACCCCGCTGATTACTTCTCACCGTGTGAAAACGCTGGATACAGCAACACGTGGTGTCACGCTTAGTGCCGGTACCACCGTAGGCGCAACCTAATGGTGCTTGGCACAACGTAACCCTCCTCGGGTGGCTTCCTGGCGGCGCGACACCGTCAGGAAGTCTTTCTTCCATAAGAAAGGTTTTGGTGTTATGTTTCAGATACGGCAATAAAGCCGCTAACCCTTAGAGGAGAAACAGATGAAAAGCGCCACTCAACCTAAATCCGAAACTTCCGATGCTGCCGCAATCCATGCCAAATCACCATTGGATGCAGCCTTGCAACTTAGTCAGCAGGAAGGCGAAAAAAAACAACCAGCCAAAACTCAGGATGCCGCACCGAAAGAAGAAGCGAAGAAAGGCTCTACCGGTGAAGCGGGCAAAGTAGCGCCGGCGCGCGCAGTGCCGCCCTGCTCTCCGAACCGTATCAAGCTCACGGGGTATCTCCATAATGACTGGGATGTCACGCCCCCGCGCGGTACAGAAGTCGACGACCTGAAGAACCCGGACTGGTGGAAACATATAGCTTCAAGTTTCAAGCCGCATGATCACATTGAAGCCATTTGTGAAGACGGAAGCTGGTATGCTCGTTTCCTTGTTGTCAGTTGTGATCGCACTTGGGCAAATGTCCACCTGCTCGAGCATCATGATCTGGCGGCCGCCAAATTCAAGACACGTAATTCTGAGTTTGAGGATTACAAAGTGGAATGGACCACGCTTGGCCAATGGACAATTATCAAAAAAGGCAATGAAGGCATGCCGCCGCTGAAGGATGGCTTTACAACTCGCATTGACGCTCTGACCTGGCTGGATGAGCATCTGCGTACTCGTGGGTAGAAATTATGACGGTATCACAGTTAAGTATTTACAATGATGCACTGCTTCTCTGTGAAGACCGTCAGCTTGCCACGGTAACTGATAACGTTAAATCCCGCCGTCTTCTGGACAGTGTCTGGAATGATGGCGGGGTTAAAGCCTGCCTCGAAGAAGCTATGTGGACATTCGCTATCCGTACTGTAGCGATCCAGTTTGATCCCTCTATCCAGCCTACATACGGCTATCAGCATGCCTTCGCCAAACCAGCTGATTATATACGCACCTCTGCTTTATCATCAGAACCATACTTTCAGGCTGCACTTACTCAGGTAAATGACGAGGCCAGTTACTGGTGGGCAGACCTTGCAACGCTCTATGTTAAGTATGTTTCCAGCGATCCCATGTACGGCAACAATATGAATGCGTGGCCGGAGACTTTCAAGCAATTCGTTGCCGCACATTTCGCCAATAAGATTGTGGGTGACCTCTCCAAAGATGAAAAAATACGAGATAAGGTGGAGAAGGCGCGCCGCGATCGCTTGATATCTGCCCGCTCTAAAGATGCAATGAACGAACCTCCTGGCTTCTTCCCCCGTGGTCAGCTTTCGCGTGCACGGCAAGGGATGTATTTTGGGAGGCCAAATAGAACAGGGCAAGGATTTTATTAGGAATTATTTATGCGTAGTATTTTTCTTCCCAGTGCAATTATAACTGCGATTAGCAGCTTGTTCTTTTCGAGTAGACCATTTGCAGTTTTCTCGATAATAGCCCTTATCATTATCTATGCGGTCTATTGTAAGACCTTGGGGCTTTATACCCATATCAGATACAAAGTTCTCAAAAGTATTCCATCGTTCACAAACCTTTATTCCACGACCACCATAACAATTATACATTTTATCTCTTGGATTATTGCACCTGCGAAGCATATTTTTCCAGCATGTATAAATAGTGCTTTTAGTAAGTCTATGCGTTCCTCTACATTTACCGCACGCTTTAGTGTGGCCACTAACAAGACTTCTTCCCCACGCATTAGAAGTTTGCCCACACTCGCATTTGCATATCCAGGTAGCATTTCCGCTTTTATTTTTACCTCTCTCTATAACAGTGAGTTTTCCAAACTTTTTCCCGGTAAGTTCGTAAAATTTTGGCATAATGAAATCCTTTCCCGGTACTATAATAATGACAAGAAATATATTGTCAAATTTGGATATTTATAATGGGAATTCGCACTAAAATCCTTGCCTACGCTTTTAACCGTGGACTGATAAGCCCGCTTGCACTCGCGCGCTTTGACCTGAAGCGTCTTGCGCTTTCCTCGAGCCTCTGCACCAATTGGATGTTCCGCACGCTGGGCAGCATGATGCTGCGGCCCGGCCTGGCATATGTTGATGGCGTCTTCGGTAATTCCACCGTAGTGCATATTCCTTTCGTCAGGAAAATCACTGACACGGCCATTATAGAGCTCACAAATAATCTGATGCGTGTGCGCGTTAATGAGCAAATTATAAGCCGGGTTTCTGTTTCAACTGCCGTAACGAATGGTAGTTTTTCTGGTAGTTTAAGCGGCTGGACGCAAGGTGACGATCCCGGCGGTTTATCTACTTACGTTGCCGGCGATTATATGGGGCTGACCGGCAATGGTACCGCGCGCGGCCTGCGCTATCAAACGGTAATGGTAGCCGGCGGTGACCTGAATAAAGAGCACGCTCTGCGCATTGTCGTTAGCAAGGGCTATGTCGTCTTAAGGGTCGGCACCTCAAATGGCGATGATAATTATATCAACGTAACAACTCTCGCAGTTGGCATACATTCTCTTGCCTTCACGCCGTCTGGTAATTTCACTATACAGTTCTCGAGCGCCACCAAATATATGACGCTCATTAAGCAGTGTACGGTAGAGGCTGCAGGTGCCATGACTATCGCCACAACATGGAACTCTGCCATGTTGCAACATCTGCGCTGGGATGAGAGTGTTGATGTATTATTCATTGCCACAGATGGAACGCTGCCTCAGATGAAGATAGAGCGCCGCGGCATACGCTCATGGTCATTGGTAAATTACTTCGCCGATGATGGTCCCTTCCTCAACGGAAATGTCGATCAGAGTATTTTGCTAAGTGGTTCCGCTTTGAATGGTGATATTACGGTCACCAGCAATATTCCTTTTTTCAAAGCTGGACATGTGGGAAGTCTATTTTCATTGACGTCACAGTCCGGTCAACAGGTAGATGCTGATGTTGCAGGAGTTGGCCAGTTCAGCGATCCTGTCGAGGTAACAGGTATATCGGCAAATGGTGGCCGCAATCTAATTATTAATACTAGCGGAACGTGGACCGGAACTTTGAGATTGCAGTTTAGCGTCGGCGCGCCAGGCTCGTGGGTTGATACTGGGGTTACTTTTACCGCTAATCCAGTGAATTATGTTTATAATGACGGTTTCGACAATCAGGTAATTTTTTATCGCCTTGGTGTAGAGGTAGGTCCGTGGACTGGCAGCGCTCACATAACCCTCAATTTTGCTCAATCTAGCGGTATTGCTGGTATTGTCCGTATTGATGGCTACAATAATTCAACATCTGTCAGCGCGCACGTCCTTAAACCATTGGGCAGTATTAATGCAACCTCGCAATGGTCACAAGGTATATGGTCATCAATAAGAGGTTTCCCGGATGTACCGCTTCTCTATGAAGGCAGGCTATGGTGGTTCGGGCAAGATTACATTATAGGCTCTGTATCTGATGCCTATGCCAGCTATGATCAGACTGTCACCGGAGATAGCGCGCCGATTATTCGTACTTTCGGACAAGGTCCGGTCAGTGACATTCAATGGGCACTCGGCCTGCAGCGGCTGCTGGTGGGATGTGATGGTTCTGAGAAATCTGTCCGCTCTTCGGCGCTTGATGAGCCGCTTACGCCAACCGATTTCAATATCAAGACACCTTCCACACGCGGTTCAGCTGCAGTAGCAGCGGTGCAGGTAGATACAAATGGCATATTCGTACAACGCGGCGATCCAGACAATGGCAATAACAATCTGTATGGAACCCGTCTTATCGAGATAGCCTACCAGGGCAGCTATGCAATCGTAGATTATACCACATCTGATCTGAGTGAATTCTGCCCGGAAATATTTGAAATAGGCATTAGCAAAATAACAGTTCAGCGTAAGATTGATACCCGTGTCCACATCTTATTGCGGGATGGTACTGTTATCGTCTGCGTTTACGATCCTATCCAGAAGGAACGCGGTTTCCTGAAAGTTGTGACCGCTGGTATTGTCACAGATATATTCTGCATGCCTGGCGGTGTTGAAGATAAGGTTTATTATGCCGTGCAGCGCACGATCAACAGTTCCACCGTTGTGTATCTCGAGCGCTGGGCATTGGAAAGCGAATGCACTGGACAACCGGTGGCAAAGCTGTCTGATAGCCATATTAATTATGTCGGTGCTGAAACAACCACTATCACCGGCCTGACGTCACAAATCGGTGCCAGTGTGGTTGTCTGGGGATGGAACACCATAAATCCTTTCACCGTCACCATGCCGGATGGTAGCACTAAAACCGTAGGCCGCGATATGGGAACCTATACTGTGGATGGCGCCGGTACTATCACCGGCCTGCCAGCAGCGGTGACGAATGCCTGTATCGGTATTTCGTATACTGCGCAGTGGCAATCAGTGAAATTGACGCAGACGGTACAGGATGGCACTTCTCTTGGCTTTGCAAAGATCATTGACGAGTTGCACCTGGTGCTGGCAAATACACATTATAGAGGCCTGCAATTCGGTACTGACTTCACGCATATGGATAACCTGCCAACCACAGAAGAGGGAATGGCAGTGCAGGCGGATACCGTATGGGCTGAATATGATAAATCTCCTGTAAAGGTAGATGCCACCTGGGATCCGAATACACGGCTCTGTCTGCAGGCTTCTTCACCTCGCCCGTGCACTATCCTTGCCGCTAACATAGGAGTTTCCACCAGTGAGCGGTAAAATAAAGGATGTGGAAATACGCAAGGCTACCATTGAGGATATCCGCGTGTTCTATCCTGATGGTCCGCCGCGCACCGGTTATTTCTGGGTAGCTTTGTACAAAGGTGAGGTAGCCTGTCTTGCCGGCTTAATGCAAACCCGTTACGGCTGCATGGCTTTCTCTGATGTTAAACCGGGTATCAATGCACCGAAGCGAACCATATGGGAAACAGCAAAAGCACTTCTGGAACATATAAAGTCATTGAATTTGCCGATGTACACTTGTTGCTATTTATCGCATAATATGGCAAATAAGTTTGTTAATCGCCTTGGTTTCAATCATTTACGTGAATATCAAGGAAAGGAATTATACGCATGGCCACGTTAGCTGCAACTGCTGCGATTTCATCAGCTATAGCTGCAGGCGCTTCAACAGCAGCCACAATCATGCAGATAACTGGCACTATGCGTGCCGCAAATGCCGCCAAGGCTGCAGGCATTGCACAGCAGAATGAAGCCAATTATGAAGCCGCTCAGTTAAGGCAGAATGCCGATCAGCAGCAGGCGGCCGCCGAACAGAAGATGATAGCGGACAACAAGAAAACTGACCTTGTATTGTCCAATGCGCGGGCGGCGGCGGCGGCTGGCGGTGGAAGCGCCACCGATCCCACTGTCGTCACCAACATGCAGACTATTGCCGGTGAAGGTAAGTACCGTGCCCTGACCGATATGTACCAAGGAAATGCAGCTGCACAGAGCCTTAACAATCAGGCCACTGCCAAAGAATACAGCGGCAACATTGCCGCTGATGCCGGTAGGACTAAAGCCACTTCTACCATCTTGAGTGGTGCCAGTTCGCTTTTCAATAAATACGCCAATATATCAACGCCTGGAAGCCCGAGCGGTGCCAGCGGCACCATGGACCAAGATGAGTTTGATGAAGGCATGGCAAGCATGGGAGCACCATAATGGTAAAGCTTCCCGATTATACAGCTCTTGGTACGCGTGAAATTCCCCAGCCGACCACTTCCGTTGCAAGGGTAGACAACCCTGCTGCGGGCGCCGAAGCGCAGGAAGGCCTTGGACAGACAGAACAGAAAGTCGGTATTGCCACACAGGACATGGTCAACATCGCTGATGTTAACACGGCTATGGCCACTGATTTCGAGCCGAAATTGCGTGACCTCGCGCAGAATTATTATTCACTTCAGGGTAAGGCGGCGCTCGATGCTGGGCCGCAATACCGCGAGAGGGTAACGCAGGCAATGAATGAAGCTGCTGGCAGCCTTAATGGCGAAGCCCGTACTATGTTCATGAAGATGGCGCAGCCGTCCGTTGACAGCGAGTTGTACCGTGCCAGCCAACATGCTGGTGCGCAGGCAAAGACATATTACGCTCAGTCGAATGATGCTGCGCTCAGTAACTATGTTATCAATTACCAGGATGCCGTGCTCAATGATCCCAAGGTTGCGCAGGACAGTTATGATCTCGCCTATCATCAATTGAGCAATTACCACAAAAGCATCGGCTTGAGTGAGGATGATCCCATAGCCATTGACCAGCAGAATTTGCTGGAGGGCAAGTTTGATACTGCAAAGAAAACCGCCATATGGAATGCCTTCCTTGCGCTACCGCCAGAGAAGCAGGCAAATCATGTGCTGGGCAGTGGCTGGCCAATGGGTGAAGCGCCTCCTGATAGTTCTGCGCTGCCGGCCGGTGGCCATGCATCAAATGCGCCGTACAATCTCGGGAATGTGAAAACGAAGGAAGGTGCCAAGAATAATACAATGGACTTCCTTAATCCTGCCACGCCAGTGGATGGTGTAATTCTCACCGCTAATACGCTGCGCAATGGTTATCAGGATATGACACTTCAGCAGATTGCAAAAAAGTGGACAGGAGAAAGTCCGGCCAAGGTTTCTGCTTGGGTGAATAATGTTAGTTCCTCTTCCGGCATTGCGCCGGGCGATAAGCCGGATATGAATGATCCGCAGGTGCTGGCGGCGCTTCTGAAAGGTATCGGTACCGCTGAGAAATCGCCAGCTGATCGGAAGATATTTACACAGGATGTAATATCCCAGGGTGTAACCGCTTCCATGAATGGGCAGCAGGCTCAGGTTGCACAGAATGACAATATCATGACGGATGCGGCGCCGGAGCAAGGAGCTAAATCTGAAGGTGCCAAACCTATGTTCATGGGGCAGGAAGTTGATCCGGAGATGGCGCATAAGATGACGGATGCTGCGTTATCAAACACCGAACGCCAGAACCGCCTGCAGAAGCTTGCCAATGAAGGCGAATTCAATAAGACGCAGAATGACTTCTTCGAGAAGGAACACGGCAATCAGTTAACCTGGGCGGATATCAATGCTGCCAATCTGCCGGTGCAGGGTCCTGGCGGCAAAGAATGGTGGCAGGAACGCCTGAATAAAGGCACTGAGAAAACCGATCCGGCAGTGTTCAATGATCTGTTCCGCCGCGTAAACCTGCCAGATGGCGATCCGGAAAAGATCACCGACCCGAAAGCATTGCTTGGATATGTCGGCAAGGGTATCACCCCGCAGAATAAATCATTGCTGGAAAAGAGCATGGAGGATCCAGCTGAATTGAAATCATTCCTTAAGATGGGACATGATCAGCTCTCCAGTTCGAACATGATGAATATCGACGGCGAAGGCGAACAGCGCGCCTATAACTGGCAGGTTGCCATGCGTCAGAAAATTGCGGATGGTAATGCGAAAGGCATTTCCACGCAGGATTTGATTAACCCCCAAAGCAAGAATTACATCGGCAACGATATCCAGAGCTATCAGGCCGATCTTCCTACCCAGCAGGCCAATATGGCCAACCGCATGCGCCAAAGCCTACCCGCTGCACCATTGCCAGCAGAGAAATTAAGGCGTAAAGGTGAAACAGCAGACGAATACGTTAAAAGGCTGGGATTATGACAGATGCAGAAGAACAAACAGCCGATATAGCCCCTGGGGTTGCTCGGCTGAATGCTTTATCGCAGGGTGGTTTCAATACGGATGAAGTGAATGAATACCGCACGCGGGTATCCGGGCAGATGGCTGGCGCCGGATTTAACGATGACGAAATCAATAAATATTGGGGTGTGAAGACGCCGAATACAGACAAGGTGAAGGATATTGTCAGCCAGACAGGCGATGCTTCACCAGGCAATCCCCAGATGCGCAGTGAGTTAATGAATTCCTATGAGCGTGGGGAAACCAGAAACCCCAGCGAATTTACCAAGAGCGCCACAACCACGCTGCAGGATGTGCTGAAGACCACGGGAAGCACGCTGGCAAAAGATGAAGCCTATCTGCTCACGTCGACACCGGCTTCGCTGGTTAGTGATCTGGTACAGGGAACCGTCAATCTGCCGGTGCAGGGTGCCACCAGGCTTGCCGGTAAGGCATACGAAGCAGCCGGCGGCGAACTCAGCCAGCCAGCGGCAGAAGCGCTGACACAGGGCATACCGGAATTCGGACAATCACCTGCTCACACAGCGCTGCGTGAGGTAGCGGATAAGGCACTTGATTATCAGCCAGAGACCGTTGCCGGAAAAGTCACAGAAAGCAGCTTAAAGGCTGCTCCCTTTATTGCCGGTGGCGAAGGCACAGCAATCCGTAAGGCTATAGGTACACTAGCATCAGGCGGCGGCGCGGTAGCAGCCAGTGAGACCGCCAAGGCGCTTGGACTGGATGAGCGTGCGCAGGAAGCGGCGGCAGCGGTAGGCGGCGCACCAGGTATGATATTCGGCGCTACCACGGGCGGCGAAGGCGCTACAAAGCGAGGCTGGGAAGAACAGCCAAAAGCACAGGACTTTGTTGATGCCGCGGCGGTTACGAATGGTAAGGATGCTGAAGCTGAAGTTTCGCAGGTATTGCGTAACATCTACCGTGAAACGGGAATTACCCCTACGCAGGTAGTGGCGGAAGCAAAGATCAATCCTACCGTGGCGCAGGACTTGGCGGCCGGCCATATACCGGAAATATTTCAGCCTGCAAAGCCTGCTGAAAATCCTGCACCGGAACCCGTAGCACAAGCCGGCAATGAAGCCGTGGCACCGAAAGTGGGAAACTCTGCCTTCGAAATGCTTAACCCTACCGACCTGAAACTCGATCCGAAACGCTTCCAGTATAAGGAAGCCGATGAGAAAGGCGTTACCGGCGCGCTGCAGGGAACCGATATATGGGAGCCGACACTGGCTAACCCGATCACCGCCTGGCGGGATAATAATGGCGATACGTTCGTTGTGAATGGTCACCAGCGCACTGACCTCGCAAACCGTGCAGTGTCTGCGGGTCAGGAAGGCGTGCAGGTGCCAGCCCGTGTATTCAATGAAGCTGATGGCTATACGCCGGAATATATGCGCGTGCTCGGAGCGCGCCAGAATATCGCGGAAGGCTCCGGTACCGCCATTGATGCCGCTAAGATCATGCGCGGACCGGCCATACCCGATAGCATGCGCCTTCCAGAACTTCCCCCAAAGAGCCAGCTTGTCCAGCAGGCCAATGGTCTTGCGGCGCTGGGTGATGATAGCTTTGGCATGGTGGTCAATGGCGTGGTGCCTTCCGGTTATGCCGCCGAGGTAGGCAGGGCAATATCCGATCCCAAGGAGCAGCTGGCTGCCATGGATGTGCTGGCAAAGACCCAGCCGGATAATGTTGAGCAGGCACGCAGCATTGTGCAGGATGTGAAGAACTCAGGCTTCCTTCACGGTGACCAGACCAGTTTATTCGGAGATGAACACATCGCACAGACGGTTTTCGCAGAGCGCGCGCGGGTTCTGGACAATTCCCTCAAGCAGTTGCGCAAGCTGAAGTCCACCTTCAATACCGCCGTCACGCAGGAAGGCGCTTTGACTGAAGCCGGAAATGTGCTATCAAAAGAAAAAAATGTAACGGCAAAGGCTCAAAATGAAGACCTCCTCACGGCTATCCAAAATGACGCCACGCGCAAAGGGCCCATCTCCGATGCCCTCAGTGACGCCGCCCGACAACTCAAGGACGGCCAATCCATCGCCGCTGTCACCAAGCAGTTCATCGCCCGAGCCCGCGAGCTTAACGCCGGAGAAGGACGTGGACAATTACAACCAGGCGCTGCTGCTGGCAGCCATGAACCTGCGGCAGAAGGCAGCGCAGTAGAAGCTAAATTTCAAAAGCCTAAAATTGCTGATATTACTACACCAGAATTCAATAAATGGTTTGGAGACAGCAAAGTAGTAGATGAAAGCGGGAAACCTCAGGTTGTCTATCATGGTACAGATAAAAATTTCCAAGCCTTTAATCCAAAAAAAGGCGCGCAGCAAATAATATGGTTCACTTCGGATAGAGCAGCCATAGAGAATGGTGAAGTCGGTGCTGCTGGTAAAGGCAGAATAATAGAGATGTACGCCGCTCTTAAAAATCCAGCAGGATGGAAAGAATATGAAAAATTCGGACTTTCCGAACTTGAAGCGCGTGGCTATGATGGCGCTATATTGCCAGAAAAAGATGGTACATTTGTAGGTTTTGCTTTCGAACCAAATCAATTGAAATCTATCTATAATCATGGAACTTTCGATGCGGAAAACAAAAAGTTGATGTTTTCTCGCCAAGGTGAAGCCACAACTTCAATTCCCGATGATGCAATCCATGTAGCGCCTGGGCTTGCCGGTGTTCCCACGGAAGCCTATACCGCCAAAGAAGCCGAAATTGTGAAAGCGGTAAATGCCGAACTTACAAAGCTGCTGGGCGGCAAAGGTGATGTTGGCGTCTTCAAGAAATTGTTCTCTACCGGTGAAGCGGGCAAGCCCGGCGAAGTGGAAGGCTATGCCAACCGTCGGCGCCTCTCCAACGGTGAAGTCCGCTATGTTGTCAATTACGCTCTGTCTGCCGGTGATGTCAAAGAAACCGCTCGTCATGAGGTCGTGCATGCGCTGCGCAAGACGCTGACGCCCGATGAATGGTCTACGCTTGAGCAGGCTGCCAAGGATGGCGACTGGATAGGCAAGCATAATGTGGAGAGCCGCTGGGATGACTTGAACAAGGTACAGCAGCTGGAAGAAGCCATTGCCGAAGAATTCTCGCGCGGGCGCGCGGACAAATTCCAGTCACTGCCGGCTATCATCCGACCCATATTTGAGAAAATGCAGCAGTTTATTGATACTGTTGCAGATAAGGCACGCAAGATATTCGGCGGCGCGGTGACGGCAAAGGATGTATTTTCCCGCATTGAGAGCGGTGAAGTTGGCGGCCGCCCGGTACCGGGAAGCGCCGAAGCAGAAGCATCTGGCAAGTTTGCCTTCCCGAAGGATACCATCCTCGGCAAGATCAGCATCGGCGGCAATGAAGCACCGAAGGAAAAGCTATCATGGAATGACTTCTATAAAGCCGCGGTAGATCGCCTCGATCCTGTCCGACGCGTGGTAGATAGCATGAAGAATGGCAATAATGCCACCGCTATGGAAAATGCCTATAAGCTGCTGCGCAATCTTGCCGGCAACTATGGCCGCGCCCAACAGTTCATTGAAGGTCATACCTTTGACTTCGACACGTACAAAAACACGGGGAAGTCACTGAAGGAAATCCTGAAGCCGGTTGCCAAGGATATGAACGGCCTGCGGGAATATGCAGTATCCCGCCGTGCGCTGGAATTGGAAGCGCGCCAGATAAAACCTTTCGGTGATGATCCGAACGCCGCCAAACTGATGGCAGATGCAAAGCAGGTTATTGCCAAGGGCGCTGCGAAGTATGAGCCGATATTCAAGGAGCTCAATACCTATCAGGCGTCATTGCTGAAATACATGAAGGATGCAGGTATCCTGACCGATGAGCAGGTGAAATCCATGAGCGGGGCCAATAGCGCTTATGTACCTTTCTACCGTGTCATGGATGATGATGCCAGTGTGGGGCTTGCAGGTGGCCAGGTGAAGAACCCGATCAAGCGTATCAGAGGATCTGAACGTGACATTATCGATCCGATTGAAAGCATCGTGAAGAACACTTTTTCTTATATCTCCATTGCCGAGCGCAACGCCGCGGTAAAGTCATTCTTTGACCGGGCCAGCAAGGAAGCAAACCCTGCCGATTATTTCGAGAAGCAGGCACCGCGCATTACCCCTACGAAGGTGAGCGAAGCGGAGATGGACAAATTCCTTGCCAGCCAGGGTATCACCGGAGTGCCACAGGATACACTGACGGTATTCCGCGCCATGCGCACGCCGCTTGCCAAAGACGAGGTAGGCTTCTTCGATAAAGGGAAGTGGACGGTGCTGAAGGTAGACCCGGATATTGCCGAAGCATTCAATGCGATCCCGCGCGGCGCGCATGGTGCGCTGTTCAAGATGCTGCAGGTGCCGACAAAGATGCTACGCTATGGTATTGTGTCGCCGGAATTCATCCTGCGCCATCTGGAGCGTAATACCCTTTCCGCCACGGTCATCGGGGAAAAGGGTATGGTGCCATTCGAGAACCTGTATAAAGGTCTGTTCTCCTATCTGAAGAAGGATGCATGGTACGAAGACTGGCTGAAGTCCGGTGGCAAGGTATCGTCATTATCTGGCTTGAGCCGTGATGACGTGGTGGACCAGGTGCGCCGCCTGACAAAGGAAGAACCGGCCACAAATTATCTGGGCAAAGCATGGAATGTGGTACGCTCACCCTTTGAGGCAATTCATGCCTTTCAGCAGAACCTTGAGAATATCCAGCGCCTCGGTGCCTACAAGCGCGCTATCGATGGCTTGAACATCAATAAGGAAAGCATCATCAATTCCGGCCACTATGCCAGAAATGTGGCACCCGACCCTTCCCGCATCGGTAGCCAAACCCGCTCATGGAACTCTCTCACTGCGCTGGCAAATGCAGAAATACAACATACTGCGCAGCTGGTGGACGCGCTGCGCTCACGCCCGCTTCCGACCTTGGCAAAGGGTTTTGCTCTTATCACCTTGCCGACCATGTTAAACTGGGCGTTAAATCACAATAATCCGGCCTATCAGGAAAGCCCGGCATGGGAACGTGATGCCTTCTGGATTGTGCCGGCAGGGCAATACACGCTACGTGTTCCCAAGCCATTCTTGATGGGCTTCATGTTTGGCACTGTGCCAGAACGCCTGCTCGATCTGGTATCGGGAAATGATAAGCACGGCAAAGGAGTTGCCGAAGGTATCAAGGATATGTTTGAGCAGGCGCTGCCTAACGTGATACCGAACGCACTTATGCCGGTGATGGAGCAGATGACGAATTACAGCATGTTCCGGGCAAAGCCTTTGGTACCTAATCACCTGATGCAGGAGCTTCCAGAATACCGCTACAGTGAATATACCAGCGAGTTGACCAAGGCGGCCGGACACCTTCTGGGGAAAGTTCCTTATCTGAAGGATACCTCTATGGCTTCCCCGATGGTTATTGATAATTACCTGAGACAGTGGACCGGCGCGCTTGGCGGTTATGTGATGACTGCCGCTGACGCCTCGCTGCGCAAGGCCGGCGTATTGCCGGATCCTGTTCTGCCCACGAAGTCACTGGCGGACATACCCTTCATAAAGGCCTTTGTTTCCCGCTATCCGTCCGCCCAGGCACAGAGCATTCAGGAATTCCAGAATAGCTACAATCAGATGAAGCAGTATCAGAATACCTTCAAAGACTTGATAAAGCAGGGTGAGATGCAGCAGGCGCAGGACTTGATGACCAATAACCCCACCCAGTTTTACAAGCTGGATAGCATAAATAAAACCATCAGTGAGCAGAATAAATTCATCCGCCTGATTTACAAAAACCCGCAAATCGGCGGAGATGAGAAGCGCCAGATCATCGATGCCACCTATTATCAGATGATAAGCCTTGCGAAGCAGGGTAATGAAATGCTCGATCAGTTGCATCAGGACAAGGGTGCAACCAAGCACTGATTAAAAAAATATACCCAAAAAGATTTATATGCTATAAAACATCTGCATATACCCTTGCTCCCGAGGAGGGCAAGAGGACTGGATGTTAAGCAAAATATTGGGAAACCATTTACGCAAAGCAGCGGCTTTCCTCGCTTCTCTCTGTATTCTCTTCGCCTGCACCGAGCCAGCCTATTCGCAAACAAACTATCTGGATCGCTTCGCCGGTGCTGTTCTTGCTTCATTCGGTAAGCAGCCAGTAGACGCTGCCACCACCACCAACATCACACTATCTGGATATCAGACTGTTGATGGCGTAAACCTGAACGCCGATTATTTACGCATATTGGTTAAAAATCAGACCGACCCCACCACAAACGGCATATATACAGTATTTTCCGGTGCATGGATCCGCTCGAGCGATTTTTCTGGACCCAGCGGCACTGTTAAGGGACAGGCCATTTATGTTACCGGTGGCACGCAGGCGGGCCTATGGACGGTAAGCACGGCAAACCCGATACAGATTGATCATACGGGTGGCCAGTCAACGAGCCCCAGCAATATAACTTTCACGTATAATCCCTTTCTCATAAATTCAGTTACTTCATCCACCTCAAATACAGTTGGCACGGGAAGTAAGACATTTTCTACAAACAGCGTATTGCCTGTAACAGTCGGGCAATATGTGCTTGTCACAGAAACTTCTGCACCATCGAATTATGTATTCGGGCAGGTGACAAGTTATTCAGTCCCCTCGCTGGTGCTCAACGTCACCGTGACCGGCGGTTCAGGTACCCATTCTGATTGGACATTAAGCATTTCCGGACCACCAGGACAGGCCGGCGCTACCGGTGCAACCGGTCCTGCCGGACCGACTGGACCGGCAGGTTCTATGGGAACGACAGGATCGCCCGCCAGCGGTAATCTGACAAAATTCTCCGGCGCGACCACAGTTACAAATGCGGATCTTACCGGTGACATTACTACCTCGGGTACAGTGGCAACGACATTGGCAACTGTGAATTCGAATGTCGGTTCCTTCACCAACGCCAATATCACGGTCAATGGAAAAGGGCTTATTACCGCCGCGAGTAACGGCGGTGCTGCTGGTGTAGTAACTGTAAAATCCCAAGTATTTACCTCTTCCGGTACTTATACGCCATCCACTGGAATGCTCTATGCCGTGGTAGAGGTGCAAGGTGCCGGCGGTGGCGGCGGCGGTACTGCTGTAAGCAATTCAGTTGGCAGCGGCGGCGGCGCTGGCGGTTATTCACGAAAAACATTATCAGCAGCAACTATAGGTGGGTCACAATCTGTCACAGTTGGTAACGGCGGTGCTGGTTGCGCAACGAGTGTGACCTGTACAGGTGGCACGGGTGGCAGCAGTTCTTTCGGAGCACTTCTATCAGCAACAGGTGGCGCCGGTGGTACTGCAAATTCTCCAGTACCTGTGGCACCGGCAACGGTAGCCGGAGGCAATCCTGGCACCGGCTCTAGTGGAAATGTCAATGTAACAGGCGGCCCTGGGGGCAGTGGATTATGGTTGTCATCGGGTGCTCAAAAAGGTGGAGATGGCGGGACTTCATATTTTGGCGGCGGCGGCGTAGGCGGTAATACTGGTGCAGGCGGCGGCGGAAATGCCTATGGCTCCGGCGGTGGAGGCGGTAGTCAGACATTGAATGGCGGCGATGGTGCTGGTGGTATCGTAATTGTTAGAGAATTCTGCTCACAGTAGACGAGAAAGTAAGATGGAACAGACTTCAGATGTAATTACGGTAGGGCAGGTACTTGGTTTGGCTGTGACGTTAGGTGGCACCATACTTGGATTGGCCGGCGGACTGTTGCTTTATATGCTTAAGAAACGCGACGATCGTATCGATGAAAACGATAAAGAAATCGATGCGCTCGAAAAACGAGTTAACGAAGGCGAGAAAAAGGTGCTGGAAGACAAACTGCAAGCTGCAAAGGAATATGCCACCAAAGACAATGTGAGGATGTTGTTTCAGGAAAGCCAGCAAGCAAACCGCGATATGGGACAACGTCTGGAAAAGCAGATTGATGAGACGAAGAAAGAAGTGAAGGACACTCAGACAAAGATAGAGAGCCAGATAAACGACACAAAAAATAAGATCGAAGCAATGCAAACCGCCGTTCTTACCGAACTGGCAAAAAAAACCTGATAGGGGAAAATTATGCGCAACTATAACCGTATATTCCGGAGTTTATTTTTAACACTGCTCCTTGTGATATTGTTCACTGTGCACCGTGATGAAGCACTGGCGTGGCCTCCCAATGTAGGTGGTCCATATAACGCCAATGGCGGTGCCAGTGGCAGCAGCGGTGGTACCAGTACCACGGGTGCTAACAGTGTTATGCTCGATCCGCGCAATTACGGCGCAAAATGTACCGGTGCCTATGGTGCTTCAGGCGTTGTGCTATTCAATGGTGGTGGCAGTGGCTGGAATGTTGGTGATAAATTTATGCTGCAGGATCAGCAACTCGAAGCCCATATGCGTGGTGGTGCCAATGCTATAGGCCGTGTTACTGGTGTAAGTTCTGGCGCGATCACTACTTTCGTCATGGAAAAACCTGGCAGCGGATATTATTTTAATGCTCTGTGGGGTACCCCGATAACTGGTACCGGTTCTGGTGCATCCTTTAATGTCAATGGCCTCTCCACGCCACCTTCAGCACCTTCAACCACCTTGGCTGTGGGTGGTGCGGCTACCTGTAGCACCTCCGGTTCTACCATCTGCGGTGGCGCTTATCAGGTTAATGATCTGTTCGCAGTTCCCAATCCAGCCCGGGACGGAAATTATATGGTTGGGAGGGTAACTGGAGTTAGCGGTGGCCGTGTCACTACGTATACCATTCTTAATCCGGGTGGAAATTATGCCATTGTCAGTGCCGTACCAGCCACTACGATTACCGGTTATGGCAAGGGGCTTACCATCAATGTGACCTCCACCACCAGTGCTAATGGCACGTGGGATGATACCTATGGTATTACCGCTGCGGAAGCCGCCGCATCTGCTCAAGGGCAGGGCGCTGCTGTCATAATGCCGGATAATTGCTGGGCAGCGAACCTGCCGGCTGTATCTGGTACATCGCTTATCGGTCAGCTTGAAGCGCCTAATTACGGTTACGGAAATGTACCATCGACCTTGCAGCCTTCTGGTGGCCCGCATCTTTTCATTATCGGAACGCCGAGTTTCGGTATCGATCTTAATAATGCTGGTGATTTTGCAATGCGCGGATTTGAGGTGCGCGGTTATACCGGCGGTAATTTCGGTGCCAGTACGACCTGGGATAGTACCGCCTGCATAGGTACATTTGCCGGCGCGGGTACCGGAGGACTTTCCATTATCCAGGCGGAGCATATGAGCGCCAAAAGTTGCAAAGCGGGTATTGGTTCACCGGATGGTACTGGTGCGTTTATCTTCGCCAAATTCTTCAGTAATGATTGGGGTGCTAATCAGGTAGGTATTTATGGTCCTTTTTCCGATCTTCTGAGTGCTGGTGATACCATTCCCTCTACCGGTACAGCGATATGGCTATCGAGCAGTGCTGGGGGTTTAGCGCGCATTGAGCATCCACGTATCGAATATGCCACCGATTATGGTATTCGTCTCGATGGTTTCGGTTCGCTGCAGGCGTCGATGACAGATGTGCAGGTTGACCGAGTAGGGCGCTGCGCAGTGTATGGTAACGGAACCCAGCAAATCAATATTGAGGGCGGTTCGCTAAAAGGTGCTGGCTTGGCCGGAACACTTACTGTGACGGGTGCGGCTTCAGGCACGGCAGGTGTGGTACGCCTTACTGTTACCGGGTTCGGGTTTAATCCCAGCGGCGGATCTTCCGCTACATCAGGCCTAACCACTGGTGATATCGCCAATGTATCTGGCGTGGGCGGCACGACAGAAGCCAATGGTAATCAGCGCACCATCACCGTTGTGGATAATACGCATATAGAATTGCAAGGGACTACTTTCGTCAATGCCTATACCAGTGGCGGATTGGTTGCTGTTAACGGCAAGGATGCGTATATCTGCCTTAATAACACATCGGATTTTCATAGCGACAATGTAGGCTTTTATGGTTATAGCGCTGGCACACCGCTGGCGGCCGCCACCGTGATTGATGCAACAGGATCGACACTGATATCGATGGATAACGGTGCTGCCAATACTGGCAATGGAAATTCAGGCGGTTGGCAGCAGGCGGTTGCTAACTGGCATAATAGCGGTAATACGGCACCAGCGAATACGCTTATCACTATTCCCGGTACGAATACGCTTACTGCTGTTGATTATGGTAATTTCACCACTTCACTGACTTTGCCAAAAGGCACGACGGGTCAGGAACCGACATGCAACACGGCGGCCGCTGGTTCTATTCGTTATAATACCACTGTGCCGCAGACGGAAGTATGTAGCGCTGGCAGCTGGACGGCTCTGTCATCGGGCGGCGGTACCGTCAATGCCGGCACCATTAACCAGGTCGCCTATTATGCCGCGACAGGCACAACGGTAGGCGGTGACGCGGATCTACTCTTTGATGGCAGCAATCTGACGCTTGGTGCCACTACGGCCGCAACCGGCGCGATGACGATCAACAGTAACGGCGGTGCCGGGCTTACCGTCATATCGAGCAATGCGACCCAGGCAGGCATTAACATCGATGCTGGCCCTGGCGGTGGTCATAAGTTCAGCTTCTTTGCCAGTGCCAATAATCCTGGCCTGTTTGGCTTTTACGATACTACGAGCGCTGCCTTTGTCTTTGGCGCAAGCACAAGCACGGTACAGCTGGGATCTGGCAACACCTTCAGCTGGAACTCGACTGTCAATCCTACCACGGCACCCGATCTGGCTATATCACGTAGCGCCGGCGGTGTATTGGCGGTAGGAACAGGTACGGCTGGCAATACCACAGGTAAGATAAAAACCGCCGCCTATATGTCTGTCGGCACCAAATTCACCGCCTCAGGATGCAGTAATTCTGGTACGGTTGGTGGTGCTACTGCAGGCCGGTTTACCTCTGGTACTACCGGTGCCTGTACAGTTACCATCACCATGGGCGATACTGCTACCGCACCCAATGGCTGGTCATGTACGGCAAGCGATCAGACAACGCCGGCTAATATTTATGATCAGACAACGGGAGGCTCAACAACCACCGCCGTGTTGACAGGTACGACTGTCACAAATGACGTTATAAGCTTCTCTTGCATCGGGTATTAAATCCTGGCTTGCTGAAATAATGTTGCAAGTGATATAATACCACTATATGGTTCAGTGGCTTGTATCACTGCAGCAGAATTTTAGGAGCTTGAAACATGGGCAAACTCGTAATATCCGGCACGCTTAATCTCTTCCTCGTCTTGCTGTTGATTGTTGTATCCCTCGATATAAAGGAAAGCTATAAGATCATCGACAGCCTGAAGGCGCAGTTGGTCACTACCGGCGACAACAGCATAAAATATTATAACGAAGCGAAGAACAAGGATATCGAGCTTCAGAAATGCAAGGGCACGTACGATCCTAATAAACCGGTTACTACGGGTATAGACAGGACGGCACCCGATGACGGTGAAATCACTCCTGCAGAACCTCCTTCTTCCTCTGCGCCAATGCCAGTGCCGGGCTCATGATGGAACGCTGCGCAGATTGTAAGTTCGCTTTAGCCTTCGACAATAACAAAGTCCATTGCCGGCGCTTTCCGCCAGCAACATCTTTGGTAAGGATTAATGAGGAAGGTCATGCCACTATCTCCTGCAACTTCCCTGTCATGGCAGATCATGGCTGGTGCGGAGAGTTCCAGCTCAAGGTGTTAAACTGATGGTTACCTCACCCAGATCAATCAATGATACTGGGCTTAACATTATCAAGAAACGTGAGAGTTGCCGCCTAATACCATACCAGGATCAGAAGGGTATCTGGAGCGTGGGTTATGGTCATACTAAGGGAATAACTTCTACCACAAAGCCATGGACACAGCAGCAAGCCGATGCTGCTCTCAAACAGGACGTACAAGATGCGTGCGATGCTATTACCCATAACATTCGGGTGAAGCTTACCGATAACCAATTCTCAGCACTGGCCAGCCTTGTTTATAACACTGGACCAGGTGTGCTCTACCAGACGCTGGGTGACCTGATTGATGCACAGCGGTGGCAGGCGGCCGCCGATGAATTTCTGAAGTGGGATCATGTGCGTATCAAAGGTGTTTTGGTAGAAAGCAATGGCCTGCTCGAGCGTCGGAAGGAAGAACGCGCTCTGTTTCTGACGCCGGATAATACCACCGCATAATTTTATTATGCAAAGTGCTTCAGGTATGATTTAATTCATGTACTCGCTGAATGCGAAGTTTCACTTTAACCATTATCCGAAGGAGAATTTTATGAATGACAAAACCGATAAATCCGCTGCTGATGCTGGGGGCGATCTGAAGAACCTGACGGCTACTATTCACCAGCAGATACAGCATGCGCTGAAACTGCCGCTTCTGACTTATCTGAAGGCCATAAAGGCTAACCCAACCCTCGCAACTATCCAGGCTGGCGTGCCTGCGATTGCTGCCGAAGGTCTAGCCGCGGCACCGGCTCTGCAGAGCGAGATCATCACTGATGTGGCTGATCTGCTTATCCAGCATCTGGAAACGCCTACTGCGGAAACCAGTGCCGTTGTTTCTGCTATGCCTGCCGCCGTTGGCGCAGACGCAGAGGATAAAGCCGCTGTGGGTAACGCCAACACTGCCGCTGCCGGCAATGCTGGCCCGGCAAAGGCATAACCGCCATTGCCTGAAGCTTCTCGCCGCATGCCTGATTTTATCTGGTTGCGGCGGGAATGCTTATTATGTACACTGTGCTACTAACATGCCTTGCATTGTTCATGTGTCCATATCATTAAATTGAGGCTACCATGGGACTGACCGACCTCGATTGTGCAATCCTCCTCCAGCAGCAGTATGATGGCGCGCTGGGTATCTTCGATAAACAATATAGCATCCGTGGCGTTGACTTCGCAGTGAAGACGTATAAGGACTGCGTGGTCTTTGCGTTCGAGGGAAGCCATAATCTTGCCGACTGGCTGAGCAACTTTGAAGCCGCCATGATCCGGCCGGCGAAGTTCGGCGGCGTAGAGCTCGGCTTCTATACCGGTATTCCAGAATGCTCAGAAGTGGCCAAGGAATGGCTAGAGCCTGGCAAGAAGGTCTGGTGCATAGGACATAGCCGCGGTGCTGCCCATGCGCATATATTTGCCCGAGCGCTTATTATAGATGGCGTCCCGGGTCCGGACGTACACCGTGTGGTCTTCGGCTCCCCAAATCCGGGTGACACTATCTTCGCCGCCGGGCTGGTTGAAAGTCCGGTTCGGTCATATCGCAATTATCGCAATATACTCGAGCAGGATTTTGTCTGTGCAGTGCCGGAGCCGCTGCCGGTGGTTGCTCCTTATTGCCACCCGGGCGAACGTATCATCATCGATGTGCCAGGGCCACTCAGCGATCCGTGGGGACCGCTGCGGCGCCACCATCTATACCTCTATCATAACTACCTTGTCAGGGAGAAAGACAATGGCTAACGACACTCCGAGCCCGTTTAAGCCGCATAACAATATGACCACGGGCGGAGCGGTAGGAGTGATTGTTTATTGTGCGCTGAAGGTGATGATTGCCTATGGAGCACGGATTGATGACGAAGTGCTGCATGAGTTACCATTTGCCGTGGCCTATCTGGCGGCTTATCTTCATGACTGTGTGGTGGCGCATGTTAACCCACAGACGCCGCAGAATGTGCAGTCATCGCAAAGCGGATTACCTGGTCCCGGAAACTCTATATAAACCAGTCAAATTGTGATCGTAAGGTGCCCAATGCCATAATGGCGTGCCAGGAACAAAGTATATAACCATGCTGCGGGTACAATAGTGCACTGTTCCCTTGGATAAATCGTATCTATCATAAGTGGCAAAGTCTATACAATCCCAGCCTTTTTCTTCTCCTTTACTCCACATTTTGTCTGGAGAACTTACTAATTTTGTTGGCCCTTCTTCCATATTTTGTAAGGTAGGGCGGGAAGAAATAAGACGTGAATTACATTCATCATAAGTGGGATGAAGAAGGCCGAGCGCCATACATATTTTTAGGCCCGCAGCAGTTAAAGCAAAATTCATAAAACCTCCTCAGATTTTTATTAAAGTAAATAGCTGTTAATTGCTGATTTGAAAACCATTGTTATCTAGATCAACTTGTGATCCTTTTCCAACATCTATGAGGTAACTTCTATTTTCATCACAATCTATGCCTTTGATATACTTTCCATCACAACGAGCACCGTGCTTATCATCATAATGAAACTTGATGCATCCCTTGCTTTCGAAGCATTTATTGTCGATCTTTATTTGGGTTGTATCGTAATGACCATTTGTACTTATATGTTCTTCGGCTCTTATTGCAGTGGCCATAAATATGGTGATCAGAATTATTAATTTTACCATCATGCTATTGCCTTTCTCTGATTTAATTATTTAGCAAGCCTACTAGCGATTAAAGCTAGATCGAAATGCATAAATATCATTATTACGGCTATATAAACTAATGCACATATTATAAATCCCGCTTGTTTTTCTGTCATGCTATAGCCCTCCTCCGGCTCAGCCATTTGTTAATTTCGGAGTGATTGATATTCGGCAACGGTAATGTTTTGAAGATATTCTCTACTGTCTCCCTACAATGACCGCATGCCCATGAAGAATATTCAACATGATCGCGCATCACATGGTGATAGCTTCGAGTTTTGCAATATTGTGCAGGATAGCCTGTTTTATTAATTCCAGCTTCCAGTCGTAGATAGCGAATTTCGGGGAATAGAAGCTACTGCCATCTTCCTTTGGTGCGCGCACCCAGGAATTCAGATGATCGATCGCATCATAGGCTTCTATGGGATACAGGTCAGCCATGACTGATACTCCACATCCATCCGGCCGCCATAATTACGGTGGCAACAAATATTCCTAATAGAAAACCTTCTGAAAAATTACTCATGGCTACCATCTTCTATTTGGGTTAAGGCCTGCCTAGCATCCTTTGCCCAACCATCTAGTTGGTCTGCTGCGGCGATCATGTTATTAAGCCTTACCGGTTCGCTGCAATGATCTTCAAGTTCCACGATTGCTTCGCGCCAGCCACCCTTTAATTCAAGGCCGCGCTTTATAACTCCCGCTAACAATTTCGTATGATCAACGGATTCCCGCTTCAGATAAGGACGAAGAATTTCAATGATGGTACGAAACAATACGTCTCTATTCATAAGCCCCGCTTGTCTATTAAGACTATGTTCTTTTTCGGCTTCATGAAAAGCATTGCAATTTAGAGCGCGGACAAGTTCGTCATCAATGGCCGTAGACTTCTGATTGGTAGAATTTAATATTTTATTTCTAGCTTCCTGTGGATCCCAACGTTCATGACACAAAGGACAAATCCTATCTTTATCTGCGTCTTCACCATATTCCCGCATCGTTTTAGCATTTTCATATGCGCCTATAAGCTCAGAAGCAGCAATTTGTGATATTCCAAATTCAGGCAACTTATCGACTATTTTTACAAAAGCGTTAAAATCAAACTTATTCTCTGCAACCTCACTTGGGAACATCTTATCGGTGATTTCGCAACCAACCATGTGACCAGCTTTCCATCCTTTTTCAAATACAACGTATGTTCTTTGCTGTGCTGTATTAATATATTCGCCATCTTTATATTTTGCGTAGTCTCCATTCCAATCATTATAAGCAGTCTCGAATGCTTTCTGTATCAATGTATCGGTGGCGGGGGATGGCCGTAAAGCACTGGCCGAGGTTGCTGAGCCGGTTGTTCCAGTGCACTCCTCATCCTTACGGGTAGAGGCATCCCCCATAGCTGCGATGGCATAATCAAGGCCATCTATTTTCCCCAGTGCATATTCCCGAGGTGTGTATTTCGCTAATGCGAGTTTCTTCTCTGCTTCAAGTTTATCGATAATGCGGCAAATCGGCGGTGCATCCATTTGTGCCAGGCGCTCGATAGCTTTTCTTTCTTTTCGCTTTGAGAAGTGACCTGTGGCGAATGCTCCTATATTCGCATCGTAGCCGCCGATATAACCATCAATTACTTTGCCATCAAGAAGATGTGCAGCAACATCAGGATGTAATGTGAAACAGCCAATTTCCCGACCATTATAAATTATTGATATTTTTAGTTCGTCGCGGGGGCATGTATGCGGTCCACCCCGGAGAGATAGGCCACAATCAGAACAGGTGCGTGGATCATTCCGTTCAGCGATATTTTCACCCGGAATAACGTCTTCCGGTACTATTACCTTCATCACGGACTTGGTCAGCATTTCTACAAATTCATCTGAATTATGCTGCATGTGATAGTGGAGTGCCCATTTTATCTTCTCGAATATAGTGTTGCTCATATGTCCTCCTCGTTAATTATTTTATGAATGACTGGCAAGTTTGGCAGCAATCTCTTTCTGTACATTTTCGGTCATGGTTGTCATACCCTCTGGTATATTTTTCCGTCGATTTCCTCGAAAGAAGGGAAAGTGCTTTTTATCTTTTCCCCGATTTTAATCAGCGCTTCATCCAAGGCATTTTCCATCGTAGTTTTGGTATCTAACTGGTGCAGATTTGTATCATTCAAATCCTCACTTTTTAACGAATAGAATAGAGACTGTTTTTTGCGGTTACAGATTATATGTATCTTAAATTTCGTCATGGCTTCTTCCACCAGTATTGTTTGGTGCTATCTATAGAAATGTTCTTTATAAAAAATCCTGGAAGTAGGAAGAAAATAATTACGAACCAGAAAAGGAATGCACAGGATTGACAATGGTTACGTTGCTCAAGAATGACAAATTCCACCGCCACTCCAACTATGCCCATGGAAGCATAGAATATTAAAAAGTCCCAGATCATCAACATGTCTCCTTCAGTGAGTGTTTCCGGATGAAGTCTTCGCTCGGGTGCCAGGTCTCTTCCCGGTCATGGAAGTTGGTGCCAGTCAGCTTCTGTTTCCATCCCCAGCGCTTCATGGTATCGCGCATTTCGTGCACCGGAGTGACGATTACCGGTACCATGCCGGCCTGGATGATGGCGGTTATCAGTCGACGGAAGGCACCATTGCCGGGGCGCTTGGCATAGATCGCCACTATGCGTATTTCCTTGCCCTTCTGGGTGATGACAATGTCATTCGGCCAGTCAGCTGCCGGCAACCATGGCACACTGCCTGTCTCGACTATCTCGAAGCCCCGTTCCTTCTCACACTGCAGCAGCATGTTGTATGGTCCAAGTTCGAATACCTGTTCGAGGATAGTAAGCAGTTCGATACCAGTGGGCATGTTCGTTTTCCTTTGGCTTAGTATTTTCATTATATTCTTTCCTCAAAATGACATTGCAAGCTGATCTTTGTCACAAGCTGCCGTCGGCAATTCTTTCTTTTCCTTCACCGGATTATTCCTCTTATCAACAGCATGATGGCGCACTACGCCAAGATTGCCATGCTGGGAATTTATGGTTCTTCTGAAGGCTTCAACTGTAGAGAAGCCACCGCCTTCCAGTATGGTAGCAAACTGATCGATAACCGGTATTCCTTCTGGCGTTACCATGGTGGCAATGCCTGGGACATTCTCAAATACCATCGTCTTCGGCGCTATTTCCACGATCATACGGGCAAAATCAAATACCAGACTATTCCTCGGGTCCATGACATTTCTACGTCCAGCATGACTATAGCCCTGGCACGGCGGTCCTCCCATTACACAACCAACCTCTCCCCTATCAAGGCCGATGGTATCGAGGATATATTTGCCGGTCATTTTCCTTATGTCGCCAAAGAAGAAATGCTTTACGCCAGGAATATTTGATGGCTGGTGGCTAATCCAGCCGGTGCCAGCCATCGGCGGTGGCGAAAGGTCATTTTTTTTCTTCTTGGTATATTGCTTGGTGAGATACTCTTCCATGCGTTTTTCTTCCTCTTCATCAGGAAAATGCATCTGGACGTCGTTATAACGTGAGAGATTACACATATATGTTATTGCCGCTTCAGGCGCGTATTCAACTGCTGCAATAACATTCCAACCAGCATTGATGTAGCCGAGGCTGAAGCCGCCACATCCCGCAAATAAATCAATGGCTATGGGCAGCGGTTTGTACATATCCGCTATAACGTAATCAGGCAGGATAAGGCCTGATGGCGCCTGAATATATTCTCTTTCTAAATTTGTGCTCATTTTACTTTTCTCACTCTCTGACTATATTTATTAATAGGCCGGCGTCCTTTCGTAAGCGGCGTTCGGTAATGTTAATATACTCCTGGCTTAATTCTATGCCGATGCAGTCGCGCTGTAGGCGATCTGCCACAAGGCCAGTGGTACCAGCACCAAAAAAAGGATCGAGAACAATGCATCTTTTCTTTGGAATTGTATCATCACCGCATTCACATGAAGCGTCCCAATTCAAGGTAGAAACAACAGACATATATTCTTCACCTTGTGCACGCGCTTTCTGTCTAAGCTTTGCCAATCTCTCTGCTGTGCTACCTTTTGGATAAGAAGTTTTAGTTTCTACTTCATCCCGGTCCCAAATTTCTCTTTCCATAATTCTTTTAATGGGAGCGCCACATTTATTGCAGCACCCTTTTTCGCTGGTTCCTGCTTTAATGCAAGGCTCTATTAACTGGGGGGGGAACGTTGCAAAATGCGCTTCTGAAAACGGCTGAGTAGCCACCTCCCAGACACTACGTTTATTGCGTTTTTCTATGCGCAAACATACGCTCTCAGCGAAAGAAGTGTTCTGCTTTGAACCAGGCGCATTGGCAAAGGCCTTCGTGCTGCCTTTTACTACTGCCTTTAAGTTGCCATTTGTTTTTCCACCGGCATTTGCTCTTGCTGATCCGATCTGCTTTTCAACGTCTTGCGCCATGCGTGCATGGGTATTGGGCGAAACTGCTTCCGCTATGGCGTCAACATCGAAATAATATCGGCTGGACTTGGAGAGCAGGAAGATTTGCTCATGCGATTTTGTGCATCTATCCTTTACGCTTTCTGGCATGGGGTTTGGCTTTGACCAGATGATCTCTTGCCTCAGATACCAGCCGTCATCTTGCAGGGCAAAGGCAAGTCGCCATGGCATACCCATGAGATTTTTTGATTTTATTCCTATATTGTTTTTTCTGCGCCCAATACTGGTATTTCCATGCAGTGACTTTACATGCTTTCCTCCAGTGCTTCCTCCCCATTTTCCCTCATTGGAATAACTATCACCGATATTGACCCAGACAGTTCCGTCATCACGCAGCACGCGCCGTACTTCGCGGAATACTTCAACCATCTTCTGTACCCATTGCATAGGGGATGCTTCCAAGCCGATCTGACCATCAACGCCATAGTCGCGTAATCCCCAATACGGCGGAGAGGTGACAACGCAGTGAACGGATTTATCCGGCAGTGTCCTCATCATCTCGATACAGTCGCCATGTAGGATGCGGATTGTCATTGTACGGTTCCTCCTGCAGGCCAATGCCGGGAAATCTTAATCAGTCTGCCCTTCAGTTCCCGCTTACTGTGTACCTTGCTGATGCCCTCGATATAGTAATTCCATGCAAGGTTCTTCACTGCGTCTTCCTCTTCCTGCGTAAGGCTGAAGCTGGTACCGGTCAGTGCCTTGCGCAGCGCCTGGTCAATGTACATATTGAAAGTGGCTGTACCTTCCATCAGGCCTTCGGGGAAAGGGTTCTCCACGAAGTCCCGCAGCAACTCCACCACCAGCGCCTGGATGCACTGCTCGGTCAGCATATCGCTGCCATGCATCTGCACTGACTGGACAGGTTCCCCCAGATCCCAGCGGGCAATATATTCAGAGCACTCTCTTATGCGGTTGATAGTCATGATTTCTTTCGCGCTTTCTTTTTTGGTTGTTTGGCAGGAAGCAGACCGGCTTCAACGAGCAAATCGCAAACCAATTCACCAGCTTTGCTCAGTACAATTAACTTCTTCCCGTTCCATATCTGATGGCCATCTTTATTAAGATCAGGAGCATGGCGAATAATTAAACCCCTTCGCAATAAACCTTCCATCATTTTATAAAACTGACAGGCACCATTTGTGGAACGTCCTAAAGTATTCCATGGTGATGGTCTGCCGCCGCCGATATTGGGAAATCCCCAATCGCGCGCAGCCTGCAGCGCCTCAATCATATTCCTGCTGAGTGTCAAGTTAAAAGCAATGCTTTGAACATGCCCAGAAAATAATCTTTTAGCTTCATCTTCTTTATTTACCATCTGGATCACTTTGGAATTTTTCATAATTTATCCTCCTTATTAGCTGCTTCTTTCCTGTCTTCACCGTGCCATCCTTCTTTATCTTCCAGATGTTCGGCTAGTTTTCTGCCGAGGCGTTGGCATTCCTGCCCAAAAACATCTTTGCGCAGCGTGCGCGCCTTCAATATTTCCACCACTGTATCGAATGTTGCGAAATCGTATTCGGAAGGTGGACGGAGTGGAAACACTGGCCTACTGCCTGAAATGGTGTGGCCAATGTCAATGGCAGTATGATAGTTTTCCCCTCTATCATTCTTCAGTGTAAGCTGTAGTGTCCACTTCATATTAATCCTGTTTCTTCAGCAATTCGTTTATATCCTTGCCCAGTATCTGCGCCACATCATGCAGGAGCGTAGCCGGCCAGCGTGCTCCCTTCTCGTAATGATGCAGCTGTTGATGCGATATTTTATCCGGCAGGGCACCGACCACCTGCTTCAGTGTCTTGCCCTGCCGTTTGCGTATCGCCTGCACGCGTGCGCCGATGATGACGTTACGATCCATAATTACCCTACAACGTCTTTGGCCATGGACTTCCGGCCGGCAGCAAAGGCTTCATTCAGCGCTGTGCATATCTCTTCAGCAAGCCCTGCTCTTTCAAAGGTCATTACAACATGGCCATTGCTATTAACGATTGTGCTGTAGCTTTTGGCACCACAATAATGGCAACCAAAATGAGAATTAGATTTTACGGTATATTCTGCCATGGCTTATTCTCCTTCCCAGCCTATTTGCATTTTGAAGCCAGCAGCGTTTCTGTGACCGCCACCGCCATAGCGCTTGGCTATCTCGGACACGTCAATGCCGCCGTCCTGAGATGAGCGCAGGCTGAATGCCCTGCCATCCTTGGTGTCCATATAGGTGGCAGCGAATGGTACGCCTTCGCCCAGCCGGTGCCCTGCGTCTGAAGCAAAGAAGTGCGGTATGTTTGCCACCGGAACGCGGTGACCGCCGATGACCATATGCCTGCTGTTTGCGATCAGAAGTTCTTCCAGGTCTTTGAAGTGCTTCCGCTCAATCGCCTTTCCCTCCTTGCGCAGGTCTTTCGTGAGCGTATTCATCAGCCCATCCCATACTTCGAATTCATAGGGATAGGAAAACAGAGCTGCGATGATCTCGCGTGTCTCCGGAAAGGCGAATGTCCACAAATCCCTATCCTGGATGTGCACTATCAGTGCGGGCGTATAATCGTCAGGAAAGAAATAATCCCACGCCAGCATAGCACCGCTGCGCTTCAGGTCGAAATAAAGATCGAAATTCAGGGTACCAACTAGACTTTGCAGTTCTTCCTTGGCGGTCTTGTGATGATCGATCACCAGCACATGTTTGGCGCCCGCCAGTATTTCCTGCATCACCAGAAGCTTATAGCTGAAGTCTACCAGTATCACTTCCCTGCCGGTGCAATCCGGCGGCGGACTGCCATAATAGCCGGCATGAAATTCCACTTGGTCTCCGAACATCCGGCGCACTACCCAGGCGGCGCCAAAGCCATCGATACATCCGCCATGGTAGATACATAGTTTCTTCATAGTAATACCCTCCTCTTTGGTTAATATAACGGCTGTGTAAGGCTCATATTTGCCTCACGTAACACCATGAGAGCCCTCTGGAATAAACCCTGATGACCGTGTGTTAATACCTTTAGAAGTAACTCTTTCTCCTTCAGATAAACAACTGCGAAGTCAGGATCATATTTTACGATGGTTCTGGTATTATCGATAAGGTCAGCCAGCTTGATAGTGGCACCTGCGGGTGATGACCTTGCCAGATGTGCGCGGTCAACAGCTTTCCGCGCTTCCCGATTGCCATCGGCCAATGTTGATGCATCGGTTACTTCGAGTACCAGGCGCGCTACCCGTTCCCCGAATGTTTCCACCAGTTCATCATAGGTGACGTCGGTATCCTCGATCACATCATGCAGCAAGCCAGCCTGCATGATCTCTATGTCATCGGTATATTCCGATAGGAGCCCCATAACAGCTACAGGATGGTTGATATAAGGCTCACCCGTATATTTGCGTTTTTGTTTGCGATGCGCGCATGTAGCGAAGCCAGTAGCGGCATAGATAAGGTTATTTATGTCTATCATGGCCTTTCTTCCTCTTCAAAATCAGCATCAGATATCTGCGTGTAGTTTCCTTCCTCAGCAGGTGGAGAGGCCGGTGCCTGTTGTTCTGGCTGCGGCCCGGCCTCTGTTGTGGTAACCCCCGAGGAGACGGGTGCAGTCCCGTTGCCATCTGCATCTGCCGCTCCTCGGGGAGTGTCGGCAGTGACATCTGAGGTGGTCGGCGTTAGCGGCGCATTCACCTCGCCAGCACCATCAGATTTTTTACCGGTCTCATCCTTAACCGGTTCGTTTTCTTCATCCAGTATCTTGCTCTGGCTTTCCATAAGTGCCTTCAGGCGATCCTTGCCGCCCGAGGTGCCATCTTCCAGCTGGTAATGCCGGTTATCAATCTCGCGCGGATCGAGCTCGTCCTCGTCAAAGTCGATCTGGGCAAAGGGTAACTTCGCTGCCCGGCGGATGGTAGACTTGATAGTCTGCTCTCCCCAGAAGTCGCTCCACACATATCCTTGCTTTGCTTTGGAGCGTATCATCTCAATGCCGGCCTTATCAATCACCACCAGGCGGGATACCTTTTCCTTGTTTTCCCGCAGCGTATAGGAAAAGAAGCAATAGGATCCAATCAGCTTGTCCCAGGTCTGCGAGAAAAGGTTTTCCTCGCTGGGTTCATGTTCAAAGCTGGCGTTATTATCGGTGATTTTGCTCTTGAATTTATCACCCTTGAATACTAGCCCGGGCTGCACATAGGCATTATCGAAATGGCGGTTAAGCGCATTCACAAAGCCTTTGTAGCTTATCTCCAGGTCTGCCTCGTGGTTATACACCACCACATAGACCAGATCGCGGCCGCCACCTATATCCAGACCCAACTGGAAAGCTTCAAGGAAACAGCGGAATAGGCTGGGAAAGGAAGCCTCGCAGATATATTTCTTGTTCGGTTTCCCACTGCCTTCGTCATTGGCAATATGTGTGGTGAAGCTGTTTACCGCCCGCATGATCTTGCTATCATCGCCGCGGGCTATCTTGCGCAGGCGTTCCATCCAGATAGGCTCCATGCAGCGCTTTTGGATTAAGGCGACTATCTGCAGCTTCCGCTGTTTTATGCGGTCACTTTCCGACTGAGGCGGCGGTGCGCTGGGCTTGCTGCCAGTCTGCTGCTTATCTTCCGGCGGGATAGTTTCCTGCTGCGGACGGCGTGCGTTCTTCTTCGCGCCCGGCGGCTTATTCTGCTGTTCCTGTGCCATCGTACTTTGCTCCTGTGGGTTGTGGGGTGCAGGCTCTGAGTTCGCTTTCCAATTTCTGGATATGATCCTTCTGGTGGGCAATCAGATCGTCTTGTGCTTGCATTACTTTTCGGCTGGCAACCATTGTTTGCTCAGCTCTTTCTACTGCCGTAAAAGCTTCCGTATCAATCTTCCTGACCTCGCGCAGTTCAATCTGGTCTATCGTCACGATGACCGCCAATAGCGCGGACAGTATATAGGCCTTGTGCATTGTATCCTCCTCAAAATTAGTTTCATTTAGTCGAAAGGCTAAATTTACTCTCCGTCTATAATTCCGTAGCGCATAGAGAAGCGCTTCACCTTGCCCTCGCTCACCGGCCATGGCCTGCCAGTACCGTAATATTCCATATACTGTAGATATATGCGCCTGGTCTTCTCAATATCATCGAAGCCATCATCGTAGGTATCGGCTTCCGGCATCAGCGGCAGGTAGGGGAAAGGCTCCGTCTTGCGCTGGAATATGAAGATAAAATCATTCAGTTCCTGCTCGAGAAATTTGTGGAACCACTTCTTGTCCACCTGCCCGTACACCGCCGCCTCGCCGGCAGCGTACTGCTCTTTGAAGCGCTGGCGGGAGCGGACATACAGCGCGTACTGCACATGCAGGCCTCGGCGCCGGAATTCATTCTTCAGGTGCCATTCGTCTATCGACATGCTGGTCTTGAATTCAGTGGTCAGCGGTACGCACAGGTAATCGTGCCTGGTCCGGTAGCGCACGCCGCCATCATCGAATACAATGGTCACTTCCGGCATGCCGCCGCGCAGGAACATATTGGCCTCCTTGCCGGCGCGCAGAACCTTTATAGAGCGCTGCAGCTGATCAAATTGCGTACTGGTCAGCATGTACTTATTCCGCTGGAATTGCTCCGGCGGCATGATAAAGAAATGGTTCGAAAAGTCCTTCGGTTCGAATAACAGCTTGTGAAAGGCAGAACCGAAGATCATCTCTTCCTTCTTTTCCTTCACCTGCTTGGCCGGGTTCATCCAGCTTTGCTGCCAGAAGGTATTTGGCGTATCGAGGAGCGCCATAATATCCGAGCGGGATATCGCCGTGTCAGCGAAGTATATATCCTCCGGCAAGCCGAAATAGATACCTGGTTCAAGTCCTTTCTTTATGATGCTGCCGCTCATTTTTTGCGTGCCTCCAGCATAGCGTCAGCCATCTCATAACTTATAGTCGCAGTATCTTTGAAAGCGTGCCGCAGTTCTTCTCCGGATATTTCGTGGATACGGCTGCAGGCGAGGAACCCCTGAAGCGCCGCCTTGGCGAATTCATCGCGCAAGGTTTTCATGTCACGCTCTACTTGAGCAGCTGGTGATATTGGTGGTGTGAAAGGCGGAGGGAATATATTTATGTCAGCTTCCTCCGCGAATGCTTGCGCCTCCTCTGAGAAGATGATGGTGGTGCTGTCAGATGCGGATGGCAATTCAGGTAAGGAAAATATGATTTCTTTTTCATTGCGAAGCACCTGAGGGGCAAGTGGTGCTGCAGTTAGCAAATGTGTCATGAGATCAAATTCATGGTCGCCATGATCGCTTGATTTTCCTTCTGCACTCCAAAAATGGCGTTTCTTCTCGCCATCAATGATAATATACCCAACCGCAGGCCATGGTAAATCACCTTGGCCTGGCATTATATAATCCACCACGCCTTCCTTGCCATTGCGCATTCTGTAAGTTCCAACTTCAATCATTTCCATCCTCCATGGCGAATAAATACATACGCTGCCACTGGCCAGCACAGGCCTTCCATCATGCAATGGAATATCGAAACATCATTCATATCGCTGGCAAACATTGCTTCAGCAGTTATCACTAAAAATGTATATACCATCCAGGCAAATGCTATCAGGAGGTATATCAGTACCAACGCCGCAATAAGCGATACAATGATGCAGGGGCAAGTCATTATATTCTGCTCCTGAATACTTCGCGCTGATATTCCTTTCCCTGCAGTATCCAGCTTAACCCCTCTGGGGGCTGTTCTCCTACTTGCGGGCAGCAGTACACATACCCTGCATGCTTATACAGTTTGGTGACCATCATCTTCGTACGATCCACCACCTTCAGGTCACCGCGGCGCAGTTTGCATACCATGGCGATGATATACGAGCCGGCATATTTATTGGGATTGATCTGTTCCGCTGGAATATGCATGTCCGGTTTGCCTTCCACTTTAATAATTTTCTGCGCTTTGCTCATTATTTTCTCCTTTTTTTGTATCAGTTGTCTGGTTGTGTTCGTGGATTGGTTCTCAGTATTAAATCACTTAAATCTTGGAGTAGATAGGCCACTTCTTCCCGTGTCATGCCCTTCCTAAGTTTTAGGGCACAATGCCAATTATTGTTGAAGTCAAATATAATCTCGTTTGGCAGCCATTCTCGTATTCCAACACTTTCAAATGCACCTTTTATAGTCATATAAATTACATATTAGCTCTGATTGAGCGCACTATTTTTATACTCTCTAGCCATTCTTGCCCCATATTTTTCAACTCTCTTTCTGCACCACAATGAGTACATGCATTGCGTTCTTTAGGTTCGCAAGTACCGTGCGGCATATCTAATTGCGTTACTAGAAGCATTGCCCGATCATATTTCTCTTTGAAAACATCCATTTCCTGATCCAGTTATTTAGTTTACCAACGATTTCCGTAGCCGTCTGCCCATTCAGGCTCTTTCTTTGCCTCTGGGAGTTCTTCCAGAATATCTTCCAAAACCTCCCGAAGCTTTCGACCTTCTTTCTGCGTTTTACATATTACTTCGCCTCTAGCGCCATTATGGCTTGTTACGGCTAGTGCAAAAGCGGTAAGAGAGCCAGACTGAAAATCTGCGGCCATTCTCTCAAGTAGTATTGTACCTTCTTTTTTTCTCATAACTTCACCGTTCAGTTGCTCCAGTTACCATTTACTGCGGTCTTTATCTGGGTTCATCGAGCAGCCTACCGCCAGCGCCCGCTTCATCCTTGCATCGTCCACCACGTCAAAGAGGATCATAGCATTAAGCGCCTGCCGAAGTTCACTCTCGTCCATTGTTCGGAGCGTATTAAACAACTCCTTCTTGGATTTGGGTAAATCCGTCTTACTCACAGGCCACTTCCTTCCTTGGGCGCTTCGCCACCGGTATCGGAGTGACAATGAAACATACCAGCCAGTTACCTTTTCCCATGTTCTGGGCACGCTCGAATTCCAGTTTATGGCCGGTCTTAATGCACAGGCGCTGGAATGATTGCATCTCCTCGCGGTACAGCGCCGCATCCATTACGATAGGTTCACTGCGCCCGTGGTGCTTATCGCGCAGTGTTGCCTGCTCAACGTCAACTTCGTCTACCATGATTTCTACCGAGCCTTGGATTTTCATAAGTCCCTCCGTTGTTATGATTAAAATCATATATCGAACATACACAGTCATATTCAAGTGTAAAGAGAAAAGTATGATTAAAATCACTTGCTATTATTTCCCATGATATTACAAATATTAAACACCGAGTGAGGAGCATATGACAGACGTAACAAACAACATTCAGGATATTGTGAAGAAGACAGCATTGCCAAAGAAATGGCGTGACCGTCTTCAACTCCACATCCAAACATTCCTTGATACTACAGGGATGAAAGCAAGCACCTTCGGCCATAAATCCATAGACAACCAACGTTTCTGGAAAAACTTTCTGGCTGGTGGTACTGTCACCGTGGACAAAGCCGATGAAATTTACAAATTCATGGCTTCCCAGGGTTTTAACTTCAAACGATAAAGGAGAGTGACTATGGCTAGAGGAAAGAAAAAAGCAGCACCGCTGGATAACACCGATGAGGGGCAGGCTAAAAAGATCGCGGAGAGCAAAAAGAATTCCCGCGCCGCCGACAAGAAGAAAGCCAAGGAGGAGTTGAAACGTACCTCAAATAAGCTTCTTATGGACATGGCAGCAAAGCTTCCCGCCGGTCCTGGCAAGAAGTTCATCAACGATAATATCATCCTTGATGACCTCGAAGCGCAGCGCCGCAAGATCAGCCAGGCTATCTCCGCCAAGCGTAAGGAGATGAAGTCTGATAAAATCGATCTGAAGGCCATGGACGTGGTGCGCAAGCTGCGTGACATGGAACCGGAGGATCGTGCTGCCCATAAGACCACCGTGTCGCTATATGAGCAGCAGCTGGATCTTCCGTTGTCAGAAGAACAGCAGACGCTCATTAACGCCATGCGCAAGCGTCAGGATGATACCAAGGCCAGCATCATTGCTTCCCATGGTGGCGATGCCGGCGAGGAAGTGGGTAGCGGCAATGGTAGCCGTATCCCTGAACGCAACGAAGAAGTGGGTGATGTTCCGCCAGTCGCTGCAGAAGCAGCTGCAGGCGAGAACGTAGTGCGCCACTAAAGCAGGGGATGACTATGTCGCGCGCTCTTACCATCATCGGTCTGGATATAGGAACACGCACCGGCTGGGCAATCAGCCAGGGCGATAAGATTATCTCCAGCGGAGTGCGCGACTTTTCCCTGAAAGCGAATGAGCATAAAGGCAAGCGCGGAATTCGCTTTTATAACTTCCTGATGACGCTGCCGCACCCGGACGTCATCTTCTATGAAAAGGTGCAGTTCTCCATGAATAAATACAGCAGTGAAGGCGGTGAGCTCTATAAAGGCCTCCTGATGCTGGTGAATATGTTTGCTGCCGGCTTTGATGTGAATACCATCGGCGTGCATCCTTCCACACTCAAGAAGCAATTCACGGGCAATGGCCGGGCAGAAAAGCTGGAGATGTGCAACACTGCCCGCAAATACGGCTGGCAAGGCGGCGCTGAAGGCACGGACCTGCTTAATGATGAAGCGGACGCCGGTGCGGTCATCATCACTCAGGCGCGTGAATTATACGGCTTAGACGTCACCTGGTAATTTCATTGTATAAATATCACATAAAGTCGCAGCGGTTCATGTAATGAATTCGTGCTCTTTTGATTTTTCTATATAAAATATTCATCAGAAAATAATTTGCCCAAAGCAAAATCCTTTGTATGCTTTCCTTCTAACCACTTTTGAAGGAAGTGACTATAATGAAAAAATCCCACAATAAATTCTAAATTATGGCCCGGCGGTATGCTTGGCCTTCAAACTCGCATGCCGTCGTGGTCTCCAATGGGATGGACTATGTCAGGTTATTTTTCTCTCTCCAGAACCCTATTAAATGATCCTTTATGGCTGACTTCTGTATTCAGCCCAGCCCAAGCATTTATCGATCTCGTAGGGCTTGCGCAATGGAAAGATAGTTATATCAGAATTGCTGGCCAGAAAGTGGAAATAAAGAGGGGACAATGCGGGTGGTCAGAGGTGAATTTAGCACAGAGATGGAAGTGGAGCAGAGGGAAAGTTCGGCGCTTTCTTGACGAGATTTCGTCTACTGGAAAGATAATACAACAGACGAACACAAGAACTTCTATAATAACTATATGTAATTATGATAATTATTGCCATTCAGGAAATGATGATGATTTGGAAATGGTACATCAAACAGAACAACAGACGGTACATCAAACAGAACAACAGACGGTACACATAAGAAGAAAGGAAAATAAAGAAAATAAAGAAAAGAATACTAACCCTACCCTTTTTGGCGATGCACCGCCGGAGGTGGTGAAGCAGGATGTTGATTATTTTCCTCAAGCATGGGATTTATGGCCGAAGAAGGAAGGCAAGAAAGAGGCGCAGAAAGCATGGAAAACAGCCATTACCAAGGAAAAACCAGAAGCAATTATCGCTGCACTCCAGCGCTACCGGGAGGCCTACGATGAGGATCGCCGGGACGAGAAACAGAAATACCAATACACACCGCGGTTTTCCACGTGGTTGAACGGGGAAAGATGGAATGATTTACCCCCTCCGGATGACGATGATGACCGCCCAGACATGGATTTCACCGGCATGGACAAAACCGAAAAGGCAGAAGCCATTCTCCGGCTGGCAGGGATAGGGTACTAACCATGTCAGAACTCACCGAAAAACTTCACCACCTTGGCATACGACTGAAAAACTACGGGGTGGGTGAACACACCACCACCTGCCCAAAATGTTCCCACCTACGCCGAAAAAAGCGCGTGCCGTGCCTATCCGTGAAGATCGAGCCAAACCTGATTTTATATTTTTGCCATCACTGTGGTGACCATGGAGGACTGAATGAGCGAGGAACGACGACTAACACCACTTACCGACCATCAAGCGGAACTGCTGGAAGCGCGCGGCATAAACAGGGAAACAGCCGTAAATCTTGGCTGGCAAAGCTGCGAGGGGCGTAAGGACTGGATTGCCATACCGTTCATCAAAAACGGCGTGGTGGTCAACCGGAAGTACCGCACTCTTGCCGGCGAAAAGAAATTCAGCCAGGACAAGGGCGGAGAGCAGTGCCTGTACAACGTGGATATCCTCAAGTGGCCGGAGAAAATGAAACCAGAGGATCGTCGCGCGCAGCAGGTGATCATCGTTGAGGGGGAGATGGATTGCGCCATTGCCATCCAGTGTGGCTACATGGCAGTATCGGTACCGTCGGGTGCCAATGAGAAACCGGTGGAGGCGGAAGACAGCGCCAAGTTTGAATTCCTGAAGGATTTCCCCCGCCTGTGCATCGCCGTGCTGGCGGTGGATGACGACATTGCCGGCCACACGCTACGGCAGGATTTGGCATTACGGCTTGGCTGGCACCGCTGCAAGTGGGTGAAATATCCCAAGGGCTGCAAAGACCTCAATGACGTCTTCCGCAAATACGGGCAAAAGGGTGTCGACAAGGTCCTGAAGGAAAAAACCAACTTCATGAACCAAGGCGGCTTGTTCAAGCTGGATGAATTGGCAGATGAGCCATTCGTGGAGGGTATCGATCCTCAGATTGAAAGCATCTCCGATCTGTGGACCGTCAGGCGCGGTGACCTGGTGGTGGTGACCGGCATACCGAACATGGGCAAGAGCACGCTTGTGAACGCTGTATCGGCCAATATCGCCAATGTTTACGCATGGAACGTGGCTATCGCCAGTTTCGAGACACACCCGCGCCGCGGCCTGCTGAAGTTCCTGCGCACCTACTTCCTCGAAAAACCACCGGTGAGCAAGGAAGGCTTCGCCCTATGGACGCCGGAAGAGATTGCCGAAGCGGATGAATGGATAAATCGCCGGTTTTACTTCATCGTGCCGGATGTCATGTCGGATGAGATGACAAGCCTCGGCTGGCTTATCGAGCGCATCAAGGCTGCCATCACGCAGCACGGTGTGAACATGATTATCATCGATCCTTGGAATGAAATTGATCATGACCGTCCCCAAGGCATGAGCCTCACGGAATACGTGGGATTTGCCATTAAGGAGCTTAAACGTCTCTGCTGGCGGTACATGGTCAGCATCATCATAGTGGCACATCCTGCGAAGCTGGAGAAGAACAAGGACGGGGATTTTGACATGCCCAGCCTTTACGATATTTCCGATAGTTCGCACTGGAAAAATAAATGCGATGTAGGCATAGTGGTACACATGCTGCACGGGGAAGATAAAACCATCGCCACCATGTTCAAAACAGAGAAAATCCGCGAGTGGGGTGTAATGGGAACCGTAGGAAAGAGGTTGTTGAAATTCAATCCTGCCACTTCCCGGTATAGCGGTTATGAAGATTTTGTGCCGCTGTTACCGCCAACGAAAAAGAAAAAAGAACCTGCCGAAAAGAAGGCGGACAGCAAGATACCTGACAAGCAGGACATGGGAACAGCGCAACTTCCGCTTGCCTATAAGGATGATTAAAATCATATTTGGTAGTGACATGAAGAAAAACTTGTTTATTATGGCTTGCCTACCCATCCTGTGGGTATTCACAGCAAAAGGAGGTTTTATGTTTAAGAAAAAAGAAAACATGAGTTTCGGCCAGGCGCTTGCGCTGCTCAAAGAAGGCAAGCGTGTAGGACGTGAAGGCTGGAATGGGAAAGGCATGTTCATTGCGCTGATGCCGGCGCTGAAGCTTCCGCCTTTCAGTTCTCAGGAACCCGGCGCCAAGGTCAATGACCGTACCGCAAAATTCATCGGCAACGACACCCCGCTCGATAGCCAGCCATATTTCGCTATGCGTACCGCTACAGGTCAATGGCAACCGGGCTGGCTTGCTTCTCAGTCCGATCTGCTCAGCGAAGACTGGTTCCTTGTGGCTGATGCTGATGTGGCGGCCGCCGATGAAAAGAAAAAAGAAGACAGCGGTGAAACAAAGCTCACTGTGATTGTTCCAGATAATGTAGCTGCCGGTTCTGAAAAAGTGCTCAAGTTCCTCGACAAGTATCCGCATACCGGTGCTCACCGTGATGCTGCAGAGGCGCGTCAGCACATGCATTTCACCGTACCTGCAGCAGACGCAGATGAGTTGGTGATCCGGCTTGGCAATATGGGCTTCCATGCGGAGTATGCCCAAAGTGAAAAACAGGCCGCGTAGTTAGGAACATCTACGCATGCGCTTGTTTTGCGCCGGGTAGTTACGCTCATTTCTACCCGGCGTTTTATTAACCCACTACTGAGGAGGAGTGTTTATGCATGAAGGGACTAAAATCAATGTGACGAAGTTGGCCAATGGCTATCTCGTCAGCACTGAAACGCCAAATGGTGGCATAACGATGAAGCAGAGCGCCGGCTTTGACGGTATGACCAGGATATTGCGCGATGTGTTCAATGAACCGTTTCCAGAATTTAGCGATACCGATCTGACGAAGCCACCATTGCAAGTACAGCTTGAGCGCACACAAAAGGCCAATGAGTGGTTATCAGGTCAAGTTGGAACTTTATCTGATAAGGTGGCGCAGCTAAACAAACAATTTCTTGAGGTCTATGAGGATTATGTATACCGAAAGAAAAGGAATGCATCTGCGGCGCAGTCAAAAGCAAAATCTCGCACAAAAGCAAAAGGCAAGAAATAACGGAATACCGGCGCTGAAGGTTTGGCAGTAGCTGGTATAGTTGGGTGGTAGCTCAGCTGGTAGAGCACAGGGTCGAGGCCGGTAATGTAAGTTGCACGGTACAGCCGTGAGGCCGATGGTTCAAGTCCATCCCACCCGATTTTAATCATATACGAGGAGAAAGAACATGAACGCTAAAAAAGAAGATAATTTCGCCACTGATAATGAGAATTCACAGGCGATTGCATTACAGAATAACATTGCAGCTAAAAGTGAGCTCGATGACGTGCCACCTGAAGTGCTAAAGAATTTGACCAATCGGGATGATCTGGTGGCAGAAGAACGTATCAAGGCGGTGCTGCATGCTAACCCAGGATATCAGTCCGTGGATAAAATCATTCTCGGCCTATGGCACAAGTTTAAGCATAGCGAACACCGCCAGAAGATCATCTCGCGCCTCAATCGTCTTACGAAACGTCAGGAGATAAATAAAGATCAACATCATCGTAGCCATTATGGCATTTCTGTTTTAGAAGCCGCTGATAGTGGCGTGCCTGCTCCGGCGGAAGCTGAAACCGCCAAGAGTATATAATCAGCAATAGCGTGCCCGTATAAAAAAGAAATCCCAAGGTGCATGTGGCAATAGCCCAGAATGGTTTATCGATAAAAAGAAACGATGAAATCATTATTGCCACACCACTGCACATCCCACCTATTCCACAAATTTGCTTTAACATATTCCGGCCCTCCTAATTGTGAAGCCAGCGTCATACGCTTCCTTGACGGTGACCTCGGTTAAAGATTTACCAAGTCGGCACGCAATCACTCGAAAAAGCACGCTCATATCCGTAGAGGCCAGCTTCCTGTGGTCATTGTGTGATAGCCACCACACCAATGAGTTTTTATTCTTTTCCATGAAGATGCTGCCTTTACATTTATGATTATAATCATATCATGCTATTAAGCGCAATTCAAGTGTGGAGAGAAAAATGATCCCCGATGAAGAAATGCCCCTGCCAGTTGCTGATGTGCCACAGGAAAGCAAGCAGCAGATATATCGCCGGCTGGTCATGCAGGGCGTGAATTACGGCGGAGATAATGCGTATCCAGATGCATTTCCTTACAACCAATCGGACAAAGGCGGAGCATCTTGCAGTGGTGCATGGGGGCTTCGAACTGACCGAACTATCTGGTAAATATTGCAAATCAGATGGATTTGGATTAAAATCATATCGAATAATAACTTAAATTGAGAGATCACAATGCCTAAAGGTGTAAGCAATAATCCAGGTGGCCGGCCACATCATAAGCCCATAAGCGATGGTCTTCGTATGTTACTTGGCAGGTATGTTTCTGAGATGACAGAACAGACAAAATCCGCAGAAGAGAAGGGCGAGCAGGTCTTACAATTCCGCAAGAAGCCTGGACAAAGGATGACTGTGCGTGATGCATTGTGTATGGCTATCATGAATGATGCCTTGCGCGGCAAAGGAGATGCCCGCCAAATTGTTCTCGAGCGTACAGAAGGCAAAGTTGCGGTGCCTATCAAGGGCAGCGATGACCCTGATGATGCTCCTATCAAGATTGAGCAGCAGACAAGCCTGAAGGAGCTTGCGCGCGTCTGTGCCTTTATGCTGGTAGAGGGCGCGCCGGATGAAAAAGGAAAGAAGGGATGAGTGATTTTCCCTTACCACCTAGTCCACCAAAACCTTGGAGAAATCCATTCATAAGGCATAAGCCTATAGCCGGAGAAGTCGCCGGCAATCTTCTAAAATGCAAACCGCCTCACATCCAAATCACCCAGCATGATGCGAAGATTATCGCCAGTATGCTACGTAGTTATGCCAATATCGTAAAGGAAAGCCCGCTGAATAATTCAGAGGACGCCGGCATACGGCTGCTGCTCATAGACGAACATAATCAGGCCGTGGAAATGCGTGGCCACTTATTGAGCAAGATAGCCGCCCTGACCTCCTCATAATCAAAACTGTTGCGATAAATCATAGAGGTGTGTATATTACCACAATCCGAGGGGATGAATTCAATCAGTTAAGAGTTTATCCAGATGTCATTTTCGCCATCAGTCGTTAAGCAGAATGTCCTTCAGCAAGGCGGCCAGGTATTCCCTTATGTTTCCCGCTGGAATGATGTAATATCTCTCGCTGCCGGCGTTGCACAATCCTATGATTTAACCGCTATGCGCGCTGCTGCTGGCCTCGTAGCTGGTCAATCGGTATTCATTGTATTCGCAGCTGATGCTCCCTTCTGGGCAAACTTCAGCGGCAATGCTGCTGCTATCCCAGCTGCCAACGTGACAGACGGGTCAGCTTCTGAATTCTGCCCGAACCAGCGCTACATCGATACCGCTGATACTTCCATCAGCCTAATATCATCCACCGCTTGCAATGTTTCATTGCAGGTCACACGCCCATAACGAAAGGAAATCAACATGGCCGGCACACCAGTTATTTATAACATCGTCAAATCCCTCGAAGGTAATCTCTGCGGCCTTGATGGTAGTAATGCTCCAAGCAAACTTATTGGAGGGGGCAGCAGTTCGCCTGGAGACTATGCACCTTATATCACTGGCCGCAATCTGCGTGGCCTGCGCCTATTCGATATTAATAAATATGGTTTGCAGGGTAGCGATTACAAGCTATCTGCGCCTGTATTCCACAACGATATCTTTGATGACTTCCTCGGTGCTGCTATCAGCAACTTCTGGAACAACGTCAAAGGCTCTGATGGTGCCACTGCCGTGGCAATCAACGTACAGACCAACGGTGCTGTCCGTCTGACTACCGGTGCAAATGCCACTCATACCATGGCTGCCAATGGTGCTCAGTTGGTGGGTGCGCTTAACCTTCTGATATCAGATGCTGGCACGCGCTTTGAAACGCGCCTCGGTGCCTTGTCAGCTGCTACCGGCCAGAGTATCTGCTTCGGCCTGATCGATAGTTCTTCGCTCAGTGCACCTTTTACCATTACGGGTGCAACTGTCACAGCGAATGCTACCAACGCTGCTGCCTTTGTGCAGGATGCTGCAGGTACCAATACCAATCTCACCGCATGCGCTGTTAACGCCGGCGGATCGCCGCAGTCAGTTAACCTGACGCAGGCTGTACCGTTGTCAGGCTTCAGCATTTACCGCATCGATATTGATGCTGCAGGTAATGCCAACTTCTTTATCGACGGCGCCCTCGTTGCAACGATTGCTCTTGCGGTAGCCACTACTGCGCGCCTAGCACCATCAGTTGGTGCCTTCTCTGAAGTCACCAGCGGTTCGCAGACCCTCGATATCGATTACATCCTGGCTTCGAATAACCGCGTCTAAAACATAGGCAGCGAATGTGCAAGGTACACCTGAAATTGTTGATGATCTTCTGAGCAGGTTTGGAAAGCTTCCCGCTACCAAGCTCAAGAAACTTGCCAAGACCATCAATGATTTCAAGGAGACAATGGCCTTCGTACCTTCCCTTGGACCGCAATACGATGCATGGAAATCAGAAGCAGATATTCTCCTTTTCGGTGGTTCAGGCGGCGGCGGCAAGACCGCATTAGGCGTAGGGCTGGCGCTTATAGGCCACAAACGCAGCTTGCTCATGCGTCGGCAGGGCACCGAACTTCACGGGCTTACGGATGAGGCTATCCGGTTCAATGGCACGAAGGTAGGCTTCAACGGTTCATATCCCCAGAAGCTGCGCACGCGCGATGGCCGCCTGCTCGAGTTCGGTTCTGCACAATACCCGGATGATGAATTGAAATGGCGTGGTATTCCTCACGATTACCTCTACATCGATGAAGCTGGCGAATGGCTCGGCGGGATGGTGAGGAACCTTATTGGCTGGGTTCGAAGCAGTGTGGAGGGGCAACGGTGCCGCGTTGTCCTCGGTTCGAACCCGCCAACATCAGCCGATGGTGAGTGGATGGTGAAGATGTTCGCTCCATGGCTCGATCCGCAGAATGCCCGGCCAGCCGCCCCCGGTGAGTTGCGCTGGTTCGTCATGGACGATGAAAACGATATGGAAGTGCCTGGGCCCGGTGAATACACCGCGCAAGGTGTCCTGATAGAAGATCGTGAGGCATATCACAAGGAGCATGGCACCTATGGCCTGCGCGCTATGTCGCGTACCTTCATCCGCTCCAAGCTTGAGAACAATCCCTTCCTCGCCAATACCGATTACGGTGCCCGCCTAGACATGCTGCCAGAGCCGCTGCGCTCCGCCGTGCGTGATGGTAACTTCCTCATCTCCCGCCGTGATGCTGACTTCCAGGTTATTCCCACCGATTGGATACGCCAAGCGCAGGCACGCTGGCAGGACATGCCCCCAGAAGGTGTACCGATGTGCGGCATGGGCGTGGACATTGCGCAGGGCGGCGCCGATAAGACGATCATCGCCACGCGCTATGATGGCTGGTTCAGCCGGTTCATTGAAGAAGAAGGACACAAGACGCCGACGGGTAACGAGGTTGCCGGCCTAATTGTCGCTAATCGTCGTGACAAAGCCACCATCACCATCGACATGGGCGGTGGCTATGGCGGTGCTACTTATCTGCGTCTGAAGGACAACGGGCTCGAGGAGGACGTCGTCGGCTTCAAAGGTGCAGGCGCTACCACACGGCGCTCACAAGACAGCAAGCTGCGCTTCAATAACTGCCGCATCGCTGCTTATTGGAAACTGAGAGAAGCACTTGATCCAGCCCAGCCTGGCGGTTCACGCGTGTATCTGCCGCCCGATCCGGAACTGGTCAGCGATCTCACCGCCGTGCGTTTCAAAGAGGATCGCGGTGGTATCGCATGCGCCACCGATAGCACGAAAGAAATGATAACAAAACGCTTGGGACGCTCTCCGGACAAAGGAGATGCTGTTGTAATGTGCTGGTGGGGTGGTATAAATATCTCGAATATTGAGCATGGTTGGGGTAAGAATAATAACCACCGCGGCAGTACAAGGCTCAAAGTTAACGTAGGTCACGCCGATAAGAAACGCCGACATTAAGAAAGGGACAATATGACCAGTCTATTTGATACCAGCGCACCGCCAGTACAGGCTGCTCCGATTATTCCTTCACCGGTAGTGATGCCGACTGAGAACAGCGCCGCTATTCAGGAAGCAAAGCAGAAGCAGCTGCAGGCGGCCGCCACATCCTCCGGGCGTTCCTCAACCATTCTGAGTATGAACAATAACCAGAATGCCATCGATAAGACGGATACATTGGGATAGGTCATGTATACTAATGCCGTAGATATAGAGCAGAAGTTGAGCATTGAAGCCATCAGTAAGGCAATTTCCGCGCTTGAGAGGAATACGGAAAACTATCTTGCTAACGAGCTCGATCACATAAAGGTAAGCGATGCAACGGCACTTCGTCTAAAGAATGCCGCCAAAATGATCGAAACAGCCGAAACAAGGAATATGATGGCTATGTTCAATGGCGTTAAGGTGGTTACATCAAAATTCTGTCCCGATAATAAGGCGGTGCTGACGGATAGGCATGGCCACGTTATTGGCATATTGGAGCTTGAATAATGCAACAGCGCGCCAAGGATTTAATAGAATACGGAGACATGCTATTCTCCAAGCGCATCGCATTGATGAGCCTATGGCAAGAAATTAGTGACAATTTTTACAGCGAGCGTGCCGATTTCACCGTGCTGCGTTCCCTTGGCCTCGACTTCGCCTCGATCCTTTCCAGCAGCTTCCCGCTCTTATGTCGACGTGAGCTCGGCAACCAGGTTAGCCAGATGCTTCGCCCGCGTGACAAGGACTGGTTCGAGGTCAGCATCTTCCGGGAGGACAAGCTGGACAGCGCCGGCAAGGCATGGCTGCAGGATAAATCAGAAGTCATGCGCCGTGCGATGTATGACCGTATATCGATGTTCCACCGTGCTGTGGCTGAAGCCGATAATGACTTCGTCACCTTTGGCCAGTCGGTCAAGACTATCGAGCTCGCGCGTGACAAGCAGAGCCTGCTCTATCGTTGCTGGCACTTGCGTGATACTGCATGGGCTGAGAATTACAAAGGCGAAGTGGATATCATACATCGCAAGTCAAACCCGATGGTCACCCAGTTCTGCAAGGAATTCCCCAAATACTGTGCCAGCGGCCCGGCGCAGCAAAAAATAAAGGAACGCCTTGATAAGGATCCGTTCGGCACCATCGAGTACCGCCATATTGTCATGCCGGCAGATGAATACGACTTCAAGAGCAATGAATTTTATAAAGGCATTCGTCTGCGCCATCCCTATGTTTCTATCTACATCGACGTAGAGAACCAGGAGGTTATCGGTGAAGCGGGTATCTGGAACAAGCGTTATGTCATCCCTCGCTGGCAAACTGTCAGCGGTTCGCAGTATGCATATTCTCCCGCCACCGTATGTGCCCTCCCTGATGCACGTCTTATACAGGCACTTACGCTTATATTGCTGGAAGCGGGTGAGAAAGCCGTTACGCCGCCCATGGTTACCCCTGGTGGTGTTATACGTTCTGATGTCAATCTTTATGCGGGTGGGATCACCACTTATGACGCTGAATATGATGAAAAGACTGGAGAAGTTCTTCGCATCATCCCGCATGATTATAGTGGTCTCCAGTATGGCGCCAAGCTGCAGGCCGACGTCAAAGAAATGATCTACAACGCCTTTTATCTGAATAAGATAGGTCTGCCACCCTTGAACAAAGAGATGACCGCATTCGAGGTAGGCCAGCGTGTCAGCGAATATGTGCGCAATGCTTTGCCGATCTTTGGGCCCATGGAAGCGGAAGAGAATGGTGCCACCTGCGAGATTACCTTCGATCTCCTCCACCGCTCGGGGACATTCGGCGGATTTCACGACATGCCGCAGTCGCTGCGTGGCCAGGATATCCAGTTCAAATTCACTTCACCGCTGCATGGTCTTACTGAAATGCAGAAAGTTCAGCAGTTCGCTCAGGCCAAGGCAATGCTTGCCGAGGCGGCTGCTATGGATCCGAGTGTGGTCAACATGCTCGATGTCAGGAAAGCAATGCGCGATGCTCTGGAAGGCGGCGGAACGCCGGAAGCATGGATGCGCACCGATACGCAGATGCGTGATATGGATATTGCCATTAAGAAACAGCAGGAAGTGCAGCAGTTGCTTGACACCATGAACAAAGGCGCTACCGTTGCCAAGACGATAGGTGACGCCAGCCAGTCATTATCAGGTATGCCTGCGCGCACTTCTGCGCAAGCCGTGCCACAGCAGATGTGAGGATTTATGCCATCATCGACACTTAAACAGGCAAAATTCATGCGGGCAGTATCCCATAATCCGAAGTTCGCCAAGAAAGTTGGTGTGTCACAAAGCGTGGGCAAAGATTTCGAGGCAGCGGATAAAAAAGAAGGAAAGTTTCAAGGCCGCAAGAAACGTAATACCATTGTCAGTGTGAAAGGATATTGATATGAAAGCTCACTGGATAGCCAAAGCAGTAAGCAAAAACAAAGGCAAATTCTCTGCCAAGGCAAAGAAGGCTGGCAAGAGCACTTCAGAATATGCCCGCGAAAAGTCCGGCGCTGTCGGCACGCTCGGACGCGAAGCACGCCTTGCTGAAACACTTATCAAGATACACCGCAAATGACCGAAAAACCCCCGAGGAAGCGTAAGCTCAAAGTCATAAGTATCAATAGGCCTGGAAGGTATATATATAATACGTCCCATGGTTCTGTTAGAGTTTATGGCGAGAATGGCGAAAGCCTGACAAATGAGCGCATACTATGGCTCCTTGAGGTAGCGAAGCATGAATTCCTTCAGGAGATAGTCAATGGCACCAGCGAAGACAGTAAATCCTAAAGCACCAGTTCCAATTCCATCATGGGAGAAACCTGATGCAGCAGCCATGCAGGCGCTCTCCCGCGGTGAAGCAACGCCCGAACAGCAGCGGCGTGCGCTTAACTGGATAATACACAAGGCCTGTGCAACTTATGATTTCTGTGATAAGCCAGAAAGTGATCGTCTATCAGCCATATTCGATGGTAGGCGGTTTGCAGGGCTTCAGATAGTGAAGCTCGTCAATATTAGTATTTCATCAATTAAATAACCGGGGAGAAAGTTATGTTTATAAAAGATTTCATGGGCAACGTGTTCCGTATGGCGGATGAAGGCGGCAGCGGTGGATCGGGTTCATCTGGTGCAGGCGCCGTCGGTGGCGGTAGCGCAGCGGCCGGCGGCCAGGGTGGCGATGGGCAGGGTGCCAGCGGTGGCTCTGATGGCGGACAAAGCGGCAGCGGTTCACAACAGGGACAAGGTGGAGATCAGAATGGTGATAAAGGTTCTGCCGGTCAAGGCACCGGCGCTGGCGATAAGAAGGAAACTATCCTCGGTGATGCCAAGAAAGGAACAGGCGCAGACGATAAAGCGGCTTCAACTCCTGCGGACTGGCCAGCGGACTGGCGACAGAAAGGAATAACCGCTGCCGGCGTTGCTGATGCTGATAAGCCCAAGGTGTTGGCTATGCTCGAGCGTCTGGGTTCGCCGGGCGATCTGGTGAAGAAGGTGATCGAGCAGGAAAAGCTGATTGCTCAGACACGCAAGGGCGGCACGCTGGCGAAGGATGCTACACCGGAACAGGTAGCGCAATACCGCAAGGATAACGGCATACCAGATACTGCGGAAGGATATGACCTCACGAACCTGCCCAATGGTATTACCGTAGGTGAGCAGGATAAGCCGATTGTAGCGGCATTGCTCGGCACCATGCATACCAATAATATGACGCCGGCGCAGGTGCGCGACCTGATGACGTCATATTATCAGCAGGAAGCACAGTTTCTTCGGGATCGTGAAGAGAAGATTGCCGCTAACAAAACCGAACAGGAAGATGCTCTGCGCAGGGACTGGGGTGATGAATTCCGCAGCAATGTGAATGTCATCTCTAACCTTTCAAATACCTGGTCACAGGCCACGCAGGAAGCGCTTGCCGGCGCATTGGATAGCAATGGCTTTCCACTGCTTAACAATAAGGACTTCCTCAAAGATATGGCAGTGATCGCCCGTACCATAAATCCCATCGACACGGTACCAAGTTCCGGCGCTGGCAATACCATGAATGGTGTCACCGAACGCATTGCAGAGATCGAGAAAAGGATGGTTGATGATCGTGACGGCTACTTCAAAGATGAAAAGATGCAGGATGAGTATCGTAAGTTGCTTGACTTCAGGGAAAGAAACACGCAAAAGAAGTAGGTTCGTTACAGTACAGCACCTTGGGCGGAAGGCATAAAAACCTTCCGCCTCTTTTTTGCCAATTTTACCAGCGCTGTTTCTTCTTTCTACCGATGTGAAAACAATGACAATGCGGGCATTTATAGACACACATCGGGTCAGAGAAGTTTGTTTTTTTCATAGCAATGAAGGCTATTTGTGCGCTCGAATGTTTTTTCTTACTGCCACACTGTAGCCTTCTGATACGCCGTTTGCTTGCCATTAATTCGGTGATTTTATTACTCGGTTAGCGTATGATTATAATCCCATATTGACGTTTATCAATAAAAATGAGATTATTAGCGTGTTCAGAAGACATGGTCACCCTCGTAAGAGCACCGTAAATCTGAAAGCCAAAAGCGTAAGGCGCTTGCAAAGAGCAAGTCTCGGCTCCCCTCAAAGGACACCCCGAGCCCTCCAAGCCGGTCACCCCTGAAGCGATGGATGAAGTATTCCATAACTTAGACGGTACCCGCCCGACGGTGCATAGTGCACATGATTAGGCTGCCCGTCGGATTAAAGGGGCCACCACAATGGCAAATAACGCACCACAAATTCAATACCGACAGGAGTATGTGAAGCTGTTCGAGCAGCGTCAGAGCCTTCTGCGTAAGACCGTTACCACCGAAGCAGTCATAAAAGGTAATCAGGCAGTGTTCCTGGTAGCCGGTTC